>Ga0070680_100003174_pt1 | contig 12217 bp, 13 predicted proteins | sample KBSC73BmetaG_FD_64672 | JGI IMG/M metagenome (GOLD analysis project Ga0070680, IMG submission 64672) | Corn rhizosphere microbial communities from Kellogg Biological Station, Michigan, USA - KBS C7-3B metaG | ecosystem: Host-associated > Plants > Roots > Rhizosphere | place: USA: Michigan...
GCGCCAGCCACGTCGAGCTCGACCCCACCGCCACCGCGCCCGAGGTCGAAGTCGTCCTGGCCTGACGCCGCGGTCTCAGACCGGGGCCGCCGGGCGCAGCGCCGCCAGGACGCCTTCGGCGAGCGCACGGGCGTGCGCGGCGCCCGGGCAGCGGCGCGGACCCTCGCCGAACGGAATGCCGTCGAGCGGCACGGTGACCGTCTCGCCGTCCCGCCACCGCGTGGTGGCCGGGACCGGCGGGGCGGTCGCCAGCACCTCGTCGAGCGTGATCCCGCGGTCCAGCGCGGTCCGCACCCACGCCGCCACCGGCAGGCAGGACTGCACCAGGACCGCGGCCCGGGCGGCACCGAGCCGGTCGAGCAGCTCGTCCGCGGCCGCGTCCGCCGCCGGACCCCCCGCCCCCGAACCCGGCAGGTACGCGGCGGCCACCGGCGGGACCAGGGCGGCCACCGTCGCCGGCTCGCGCGCACCGAGCGCCCGGGCCAGCGCGGTCAGCGGCACCCGCGGGACCACCGGCGGCGCGGGGTCGGCCGCGGCCAGCCGGCGCGTCGCCACCCGCAGGGCATCCGGGTCGACCTGGGCCAGCACGGCCTCGACCACGGTCCGCCGTCGGGCGTGGTCGCGACCCGTGCTGAACCGGGACACCGACCGGCGCAACCGGTCCATTCCCCGGCCGTCGCCGTCCGGCAGCGGCGGCACCAGCCACCGGGCATCCGTCAGCAGGCTCACCCGACCAACCGTACGGCCGGATCGTTTCGACGCCGGTCGAACCGGCGCCGGGTCAGCCGGGGAGGGAGGCGGTGGCGGCGGTGCTCTTGGCGCGGGCGCGGAAGGCGGCGACGTTGGTGCGGTTGGCGCAGCTCTCCGAGCAGAACCGGCGCTGCGCATTGCGGGAGACGTCGACGTACACGCACTCGCAGTCGGCGGCGCGGCAGACGCCCAGCCGGGCCATGCCGTAGTCGCAGAGCACGATCGCGAGGCCCATCGCCGTGCTGGCCTGCACGCGGTGCAGCGGGTCGGCCTCGGCCGGCGCGTAGTGCAGGTGCAGGCGGCCACCGTGATCGGTCAGGTACGGATGGGTGACCACGACGTCGAGCAGCTGGTTGAGCAGGTGCGCACCCTCGCTCGCGCTGTCCGCCGCGAACACGTTGTGCAGGTGGCCGGCCCAGCCCCGCAGGCCCGCCTTCTCGCGCGCGGACAGTGCCCGATTCATCACGCCGTACTCGTGCAGCGATTTCTCCAGGAGCGCGCCGTCGTCGGCCTCGGGATCGGTTCCGTACACAGCGTTGACGATCGCCACGGCCAAACCGACGCCGTCACTGCGGTACCCGCTGCTGTCCATCTGCTCCTGCTCCCTGCACCCGCCGACACCTCGGCCCCGTTGCCGAATTGCGCGCCATGACCGTAACGCGAACGCGCCTTCCCGAGAACGAGTTCCTCCCCAGGGAGACGTGATCCGTGCCCGTTCGGTTGCCCCGTCGTGATGTCCGGCTCAGCTTAGGGCCGTCCGAGGCCTCCGAGGCGGCGCACTACGCTCCTCGGGTGACGAATCCAGGCTCCGACGGGCACGCGTTGACGGTGACCGCCCGGCTCACCGGGGCCCGGCTCGACGCCCGCCGCGGCGTCGTCCGCCTGCACCGCGAGGTGCTCGCCGCGCTCGGACTCTCGCCCTGGGACGCGGTCCGGCTGACCGGCGCCCGCACCACCGGCGCCGTCGCCGCGGTGTCCGACGGTGCCCGCGGCGAGGCGCTCTGCGACGACCTGCTGCTCGGCAACCTCGGCGTCCGGGACGGCGACCAGGTCACGGTCGCACCGGCATCCCTGCAGGAGGCGCGCCGGGTCGTCGTGGCCGGGACGCCCGAGGCGATGACCGCGGTCCGGCCGACGATGCTGCGCGAGGCGCTGCTCGGCAAGATCGTCACCAGCGGCGACAACGTGTCGCTGCTGCCCCAGGACGCGCCGCCCGGAGCGCTGCGGGACTCGGCGTCCGCCCGGCGCAGCCTGGCCACGGCGATGGGGATGGCGTGGACGACCACGCTGCTCACCGTGACCGGTACCGAGCCGGACGGGCCGGCGCTGGTGACGATGGGCACCGTGGTCGGCTGGCGCGACGGCGCGGCCACCACCGGCAGCGCGACCCCGATGGTCGCCACCACCCCGGCGCTCGCCAGCGGTGGCGAGACCGGACCGGACGACGAGCCCGTCCCGGCGATCGACGACCTGCCCGGCCTGCAGTCCCAGGCCGGGCAGCTGCGCGAGTGGCTTGACCTCGGCTTCCACCACACCGAGGTCCTGGCCCGGCTCGGCACGACGCCGCAGCTCGGGATCCTGGTCACCGGCCCCGCCGGGTCCGGCAAGACCACGCTGGTCCGGTCGGTCGCCGCCGCCGTCGGTGCCACGGTGGTCCGCCGCTGGGCGCCGGGGATCGCCGCGCTGGAGGCGTCCGCGGCCGCGGCGGCACTGCGCGAGGCGCTGACCGAGGCGAGCCGGTCCACGCCGGCGGTGCTGCTGGTCGAGGACGTCGAGGCGCTGGCGCCGCGGGACGACGCGAAGCCGGTGGCGACCGTGCTGCTCGACGTGGTCGGCAAGGCGGTGGGCGCGCCGGGTGTGGCGGTCGTGTGCACGTCGGCCCGGCCGGAGGGGGTCTCACCGGAGCTGCGCCGGCCCGGGCGGCTGGACCACGAGCTGTCCGTGCCGCTGCCGGACCGGGCCGGCCGGCGGGCGCTGCTCGACGTGCTGCTGCGGTCCGCGCCGCTCGCCTCGGACGTGCACCTGGACGAGATCGCGGAGAAGACGCCCGGGTACGTGGCCGCCGACCTGCTGGCGCTGCGGCGGGAGGCGGCGGTGCGGGCGGCGGCCCGGCAGCGGGACGTCGCAAACCCGATGATCTTCGCGGCCGACCTGCTCGGCGCGCTGGAGGTGGTCCGGCCGACCGCGCTGGCGGAGTCCACATTGGACATACCGGACCTTCGGCTGGACGACGTCGGCGACATGGCCGAGGTCAAGCAGGCGCTGACCGAGACCGTCCTCTGGCCACTGTCCTATCCGGACACGTTTGCCCGGCTGGGGGTGCAGCCGGCCCGCGGGCTGCTGCTGTACGGGCCGCCGGGGTGCGGGAAGACGTTCCTGGTCCGGGCGATCGCCGGCACCGGGCAGGCGAACGTGCTGTCGGTCAAGGGCGCCGAGCTGCTGTCGAAGTGGGTCGGCGAGAGCGAGCGGGCGGTGCGCGAGCTGTTCCGCCGGGCCCGGGAAGCGGCGCCGGCGCTGGTGTTCCTCGACGAGGTCGACGCGCTGGCCCCGGTACGCGGCCAGTCGAACGACAGCGGGGTCGCCGACCGGGTGGTGGCGGCACTGCTGACCGAGCTGGACGGGGTCGAGGGGCTGCGCAACGTGGTCGTCGTCGGCGCGACCAACCGGCCCGACCTGGTCGACCCGGCGCTGCTGCGGCCGGGACGGATGGGCCGGCTGGTGTTCGTGCCGCCGCCGGACGCGGCCGCCCGGGCCGAGATCCTGCGCGCGGCGGCGAAGCGGACGCCGCTGGGGCCCGGCGTCGACCTGGACGCGGTCGCCGCCGAGACCGACGGGTACAGCGGGGCCGACCTGGCCGCGCTGGTCCGGGAGGCGGCGCTGGCTGCGATGCGCCGCGACCTGGACGCGCCGGAGGTCACCGCCGACGACGTGCTCGCGGCCCGGCGCGCGGTCCGCCCCTCGCTCGATCCGGCCCAGGTCGCCGCCCTAGCCGCCTTCGCCTCCCGCCACCAACCCGCCTAGCCTCTCCGCCCACCCCCGAGCCCATCCCCGCAGCTCAGCCACGGCTGTCCGGTCGAGGCCGAGACGGTGGAACTCCTCGTCGGGTCGGCCAGCCGCCACCTCGAGTGCACGGACGGTCGTCCTTGTCGGGGCCGAACAGATCCACGTCGGCGGTCGGCCTGGTGACGAGGGCGTGGGCTAGCATGGCTCCGCCACCGGCGAGTGCCGTCCGTCCGGCCGCAGGAAGACGCAGGGCGCGCTCGGTTACCCGCCGCTGCAGTGGATCGAGCACCTATGCGGCTCTGTCCAGCAGCGGAGCCCAGGCTTCGCGGACATGAGGCGACAGCCACAGCGTGGGCCACATCTGCGCGAGAAGCTCCGCATTGAGGAGAGTGCAGACGTCGCCCTCGGTGCCCTCCGTCAGCACGATGCTGTAGAGCAGGTCACGCTCGGCGGGGTTGGTGAGGTCGAGGGTGCGGGGGCCGCCGGTGCCGGACCAGTAGAGCCGGTACGGCAAGGTCACGGTGCCGGTGGTGGGACCGCGCAGGCAGGACAGGTCGGCCGGCACGGCCACGGGGGCCGACCAGCGACGTCGCGGTTCCGGCGCGGGCATGGGGTCAAGGGTGCCGGCGCGGCGCGGCGGGATCAAGGCCGGCGCGGGCTCAGGCGGCGGTGAGCTCGAGGCGGGTGCCGACGCTGTTGGGGACGAACGCGGTCGGCAGGCGGTTGGCCAGCTCGTGCATGCCGCGCCAGCCGGTGCAGTGCGCCGGCACCACGAAGTCCGGCGCCAGCTGGCCCAGCGCGTCCACCGTCGGCCCGATCACCGGCTCGAACAGCCTGCCGGTCAGGTGGAACCCGCCGAGCACCGCGTGCACCCGCTCCACCCCCGTCAGCGCCCGCGCGTACCGCAGGATGTTGACCACGCCGGCATGCCCGCACCCGGTCACGACGACGAGCCCGCGGCCGGCCAGGTGCACGACCAGCGCCTGGTCGTCGAGGATCAGCGGGTCCGGCTCCCAGCCGCCGCCCCGCAGCGCCTGATGGATCGCGAACCCCTGCTCGAAGTCGGTGGTCCGCGGCACCTCGCCGGTGACCAGCATGCTGCCGGCGAACAGGAACGACGGCTCTGGTCGCTCGATGATGTCGAAGCCGATGCCCGCCAGCGCGCCGCGGCTGGTGGCCGGCAGCTCCCACGGCTCCCGGCCGGGCAGCGCGATCCGCCGCCGCGCCCAGAACTCCGGGTGCACCAGCACCGGCAGGTGAGCGCTCCCCCCGAGCGCCCGGCTGAGTCCGTCCAGGCCGGTGGTGTGGTCGAAGTGACCGTGCGAGCAGACCACCGCCTCGACCGTGTCCGGCGCGACCTCGAGCCGGCGCATGTTCTCGACCATCCCGTCCGGGCTGACGCCGGTGTCGAACAGCAGCCGGTGCACGCCGCCGTTGTCGAGCTCGACCTCCACCAGGGCGGAGAAGCCGTGCTCGGCGAGCGGCCCGTCGACGCCGAGGTCGTCCTGGTGCACGGGCGCCGCCAGCCGGGGCCAGTCCGGCAGCACGCGCCGCCGGGCCGGGCCGGCGTCGGCGGCGAACACGTCGACCGTGTTGTCGATCAGCGTCGTGACGTGCACCCGGCGTACCGGCCGCAGCGTGATCCGCTCCCCCGCGAACGCCTCGGCCTCCGCGGGAACGATCGTCGGGTCGAGCAGGATGTGGCCCGGGTCACACATGGCGCTCAGGCTAGTGCGTGCGGCGCCGGAGCCGGCTACCAGTCCTTGGTCACGACCAGGACGATGCCGGCCGGGGTCGGCGGCAGCCCGGCGTACCGCGGCAGCACCTGGTCGATCTGCGGGAACTCCCGGGCCAGCTCGTTCGCGGCCGACTGGCCGGCGGCGTCGCCCGGCGTGTAGTAGACGGTGGTCGCGGGCAGCCGGCCGGCGAAGTTGCCGACCTGGGCGACCTGCCAGCCGCGGTTCTGCACCTCGCCCGCGGCTCGGTCGGCCAGCCCGTTGATCGTCGAGTTGTTCAGCACGGTCAGCGGCGCCCGGGCGGCCGAGGTCGGCGGGGGCGCCGCGGTCGTCCGCGGCGGCGGGGCGACCGTCGTGCGCGACACCGTGGTGGGCTGCGGGCCGGTGGACGTGCTCGCCGACGGCGAGCCGGTCGAGCGGGACGGTGACGCCGGGGAGGTGACCACGGAGGGCGACGGCGCGGGCGCGGCGCCGGACGGCCCGGAGTCCCCGCCACCGAGCGCGACCACGCCGACGACGAGCAACACCACGCCGAGCAGCGCGACCAGCGCCCCGATCAACCGGGCGCGGCCGGGCGCGGCCAGCGTGGACCGCAGCCCGTCCACGGGTGGTCTCCCTCCAGGCGACGACCGGGTGGTCGTCGATGCGGCCAGGTGTTCCCCGTCCGGCTGGTCCCCCGAGCCGCCGGTGAGGTCGTCGAACGAGTAGCGGGTGACCGGAGCCTCTAAGGACTGTCGATACCCAGGCGCCGGGCGGAGCGCGCACGCTGCCGGCTGGCGCGCAGTCTGCGCAGCCTCTTGACCAGCATCGGATCGGCCGCGAGGGACTCGGGACGGTCGATCAGCGCGTTCAGCACCTGGTAGTAGCGGGTGGCGGACATGTCGAACAGGTCCTTGATCGCCTGCTCCTTGGCGCCGGCGTACTTCCACCACTGCCGCTCGAAAGCGAGGATCTCACGCTCGCGGCGGGTCAGCCCGTCTGCCGGCTCGGCGCCGTCGGTCCGGTCGACCGGCGGGTTGAGGGCTTCGGCGGCGTCCACTGTGTCGCTTCCTCCGGCGCGGTGCGTACGGATCGGGCTCAGCGGCCATTCAAGCACGCGCGACCGCCGGCCCGGGCCAGGCGCGCCGCAGTCAAGCTCAGGTCGAGCCCGAGGGTCGACCGGGGGTCGATCGGGCGGATCAGGGATAGAGCCCGCGGGTGCGGTGCGCCTCCGCGACCCGGCCGACGCCGATCATCTGCGCCGCCGTCCGCATCGACACCTTCCGCTCCGCCGCCAGCGCCGAGACCTCGCCGTACGCCCGTTCCATCAGCTTCTTGAGCCGGCTGTTGACCTCGTCCTCGCTCCAGAAGTAGGCCTGCATGTCCTGCACCCACTCGAAGTAGGACACCGCGACACCACCGGAGTTGGCCAGCACGTCCGGCACGACCAGCACGCCGTTGTCGGCCAGGATCTCGTCCGCGTCCGGGGTGGTCGGCCCGTTCGCCCCCTCGACGACGAACCGGGCCCGGACCCGGTCGGCGTTCTCCTCGTGCAGCACGCCCTCCAGCGCGGCCGGGACCAGCACGTCGACGTCGAGCTCGAGCAGCTCCTCGTTGGTGATCGTGTCGGTGCCGGGATAGCCGACCACGGTCGGCGCGCCGCTGCGGACGTGCCGGAGCAGGCCGGCGGTGTCGAGCCCTGACCCGTCGTACACGCCCCCGCCCACGTCGGAGACCGCGACCACGGTGCAGCCGGCGTCGTGCAGGAACTGCGCGGCCAGGCCGCCGACCTTGCCGAACCCCTGCACGGCGACCGAAGCGCCACGCGGGTCGACGCCGGCCTCGCGCAGCGCGCTGAACGCCGCGTACAGCACACCGCGGCTGGTCGCGCCGCCCCGGCCCTGCGAGCCGCCGACCGACACCGGCTTGCCGGTGACCACGCCGGTGACCGTGTAGCCGGAGTGGATGGAGTAGGTGTCCATCATCCAGGCCATGGTCTGCTCGTCGGTGCCGACGTCCGGCGCCGGCACGTCCCGCTCCGGTCCGATGATCGGGATGATCTCGGAGACGTACCGGCGGGTGACCCGCTCGAGCTCGTTGCGGGAGAGCGCCTTGGGGTCGACCGCGACGCCGCCCTTGGCCCCGCCGTACGGTACCCCGATCAGTGCGCACTTCCAGGTCATCCACATGGCCAGCGCCCGGACCTCGTCCAGGTCGGTGGCCGGGTGGAAGCGGACCCCGCCCTTGGCCGGGCCGCGGGTGAGGTTGTGCTGCACCCGGTAGCCGCGCAGCACCTCGACGTGCCCGTCGTCGTGCCGCAGAGGCACTGCCACGGCCATCTCCCGGCGCGGCGTGCGCAGGAGCTCGTGAAAGCCGTCGTCGAGGCCGAGTTGGCGGACCGCCTCGGCGAGTTGATGTTGAGCCGACTCCCACGCCGACATCCGTGCCACGAAGAACACTCCCGCTGTGCGATCCCCGCCGGTCGCCGTTGACCGCCGGCTAGTTGCGACTGTACCCAAGACGGACCGGGGCACGCCCCCGGCCCGCCGTCCACTTCGGACAGCGCCGGCCCCGGCTACGGCTCGCGGTCCAGGACGGCTCGGATGCGCCGCGCGTACCCCTCCGGTGGGTCGTCGTCGGTATACGGGTGCCGGGGGCCGAGCCAGAACCGCAGGCCGTCCTTGGGCCGGCGCGGGATGACGTGCAGGTGCAGGTGCGGCACGGACTGGCTGACGACGTTGTTGACCAGCACCATCGACCCGGGCACGGCCAGCCCGGTCTCGACCGCGACCTCCAGCCGCTGCGCGGTCAGCGCGAACTCCGGCACCAGCTCGGCCGGCAGCTCCTTGTAGGTCGTGACGTGCAGCTTCGGCACCAGCAGCACGTGCCCGCGGAAGACCGGCTTGGTGTCGAGGAACGCCAGCAGGTCGGGTGTGTCCAGCACCACGGACGCGGCCAGCTCACCCTTGACGATCCGGCAGAACGTGCATGTGCCCGCGCGTGTCACCCTGGGATCATGCACCGCCGCAGCTCGGTCCGGGTTTCCGGGCGCCGGCCCACCCGGACCTTCCCCCCGGCCCCGCCGTACGACCTGCAGGCCTCGCACTCGGTCGTCAGCATCGAGGCCGACCCGAGCCGGCCGACCGGCCGGATGGTGTTCCTGGACGGCCACGAGAGCTCGTACGTCGACCTCGCCGACCCGACCCACCTCGAGTTCTCCTACATGCGGCGGATCGGCGACGTGATCGACCTGATCCGGCCGGCGCGGCAGCCGCTGGACGTGCTGCACGTGGGCGGCGGCGGCTTCACCCTCCCCCGGTACGTGGCGGCGACCAGGCCCCGGTCCCGCCAGGTGGTCTTCGAGTACGACGCCGGGCTGGTCCGGATCGCCCGCGAGCACCTCGGCCTCGCCGCCTCGCCGGGGCTGCGGGTGCGGGTCGGCGACGCCCGGGCACGGCTGGCCGAGCGGCCCGACGCGTCCGCCGACCTGGTGATCGGGGACGCGTTCAGCGGGGTGGTCGTGCCGGCGCACCTGGCCACGGTGGAGTTCGCCCGGGAGGTACGCCGGGTGCTGCGCCCGGACGGCGTCTACCTGCTCAACGTCATCGACTGCCCGCCGCTGCGGGTGTCCCGGGCCGAGGCGGCCACGCTGCTGGCCGCGTTCAGCGAGATCGGCCTGGTTGCCGACCGTGACCTGCTGCGCGAGCGGGACGCCGGCAACGTCGTGTTCATCGCCGCGGACGTGCCGCTGCCGCTCGACGGCGTGCGACGGGCGGCGGCGCGGGGGGCCCACCCGGACGACGTGCTCGACCGGGCCGAGGTGGTGCGGTTCGCCGGCTCGGCCCCGGCGGCGACCGACGCGACGCTCGACCGGTGGGCAAGGATCGCGCCGCCGGCCGACCTGCCGGTCCCGCTGTACGGCGAGTGAGCCTGCTGGGTAAGCCGCCGGGCGTGGATCTCTCGCAGCGGGCGGCCGAGGCCGGCGTGGCCACCTCCTACCTCGACTGGGCCCGGCGCCGGGTGGACGTCCCGCCGGCCGCGGTCGAGGCCACGCTGGAGCTGGTCGGATCTCCGCCGCGGCATGCGCTGGTGACCGCCGGGCCATCGCCGGTCGCGGGCCGGCTGACCCTGGAGTCCGGGGTCACGGTCGACACCGAGGTCGGGAAGCCGCTGCCGGCCGGGGTGCACCAGCTCGCCGACGGGACACCGGTCGTCGTCGGTCCGCCGGCGCTGCCGCCGACCGAGCGGCGCGTCTGGGGCTGGCAGGTGCAGCTCTACCAGCTGCGCTCGGCCCGGTCCTGGGGCATCGGCGACTACGCCGACCTGCGCACGCTGGCCCGGGAGCTCGGCGCCCGCGGCGCGGACGTGCTGCTGGTCAACCCCGTGCACGCGGTCACGCCGGTGCTGCCGATCCAGCCCTCGCCGTACTTCCCGTCCTCCCGGCGGTTCGCCGACCAGCTGGGGGTGGCGGTCGACGCGCTGCCGGAGTACGAGGCGGCGCCGGCCCGGGTGCGCGCCCGCGTGGACGCGCTGCGGCCGCCGTCCGGTCCGCTGATCGACCGGGACGCGGTCTGGACGGCCAAGCGGGCCGCGTTCGCGCTGCTGCGGCCGCCGGGCGAGCCGCTCCCGGCGGAGGTGGACTGGACCGGGGTGGACGGGTTCGCGGTGTTCTGCGCGCTGGCCGAGCAGCACGGCTCGGACTGGCGCGCGTGGCCGGGCTTGCTGCGGCAGCCCGGTCCGGCGGCGGTCGCGGCCGCCGACCCTGACCGGGTCCGGCTGCACCGGTGGATCCAGCGCCGCGCGGTCGAGCAGCTGGACGCGGCACAGCAGGAGGCCCGCGACGCCGGGATGGCGGTGGGCATCGTGCACGACCTGGCCGTCGGCGTCGACCCGGTCGGTGCGGACGCCTGGCTGCTGCCCGGCGACCTGGCCACCGGCGCCACCGTCGGGGCGCCGCCGGACCCGTTCAGCCAGCTCGGGCAGGACTGGGGGTTCCCGCCGTTCCGGCCCGGGCGGCTGGCCGAGACCGCCTACCGGCCGTTCCGGCAGGTCGTGCGGGCAGCGCTGGAGCACGGCGGCGGGCTGCGGGTCGACCACGTGATGGGGTTGTTCCGGCTCTGGTGGGTGCCGGCCGGGCTCGGCGCGGTCAACGGGACGTACGTGTCGTACGACCACGAGGCGCTGCTGCGGGTGCTGGTGCTGGAGGCGGCCCGGGCCGGGGCGATGGTCGTCGGCGAGGACCTCGGCACGGTCGAGCCGGAGGTGCGGCTGGCGCTGGACGAGGCCGGGGTGCTGGGGTCGTCGGTGCTCTGGTTCACCCGGGAGGACGACGAGATCACGCCGCTGCCACCGCAGCGGTGGCGGGCGCGGGCGGTGGCGAGCGTGTCCACGCACGACCTGCCGACCGCGTACGGGTTCCTCGCGGACGAGCAGGTGCGGGTGCGGGCCGAGCTCGACCAGCTCGACCGGCCGGTCGAGGAGGAGCGGGCCAGGGTGCGGGCGGAGCGGGAACGCCTGCTGGCGATGATGCGCGCCGAGGGGCTGGCCCGGCCGGGTGCGCCGGACTCCGAGCTGGTGCTGGACATGTACCGGCTGCTGGCCCGGACACCCAGCCGGGTCGTGCTGGCCATGCCGGCCGACGCGGTCGGCGACGTGCGCCAGCCCAACCTCCCCGGCACGCTCGACCAGTACCCCAACTGGCGCCTCCCGCTCGCCGACTCCACCGGCAGCGAAGTCTCCCTCGAGACCTTCCTCAGCTCCCCCGCCACCGCCACCCTCACCGCCCTTCTCAACGAGGCAATACACACTGATCGCTGAAATGATGTGTACGGTGGTGAGGTGCGGACGAACATCGAGATCGACGACGCCCTCCTGACGGAGGCGCAGGAGCTCGCGGGCACGCGGACCAAGAAGGCGACGGTCGAGTTCGCCCTGGCCGAGCTGATCCGGCGGCGGAAGGCGAAAAGCCTGCTCGCCTACCGCGGCGCCGTCGACCTCGACATCGACCTCGACACCTCGCGCGGCGGCCGGACCGGCTGGTGATCGTCGACACCAGCGTCTGGATCGACTTCTTCGCCGGTCGAGACACCTGGCAGGCGGGACTGCTCGCCCGGGAACTGGAGGACGAGCAGCCGGTGGGGCTGACCGACATCGTCTACGCCGAGATCCTGCAAGGCATCAAGGACGACGGGGTGCTGCTCGGTGTCGAGCGGGAACTGCTGGCGCTGGACATCGCCGGGCTCGAGGGTCTCGACGACTTCCGGAACGCCGCGCAGCTCTACCGGGCCGCTCGCCGCCAGGGGCTGACGATCCGGCGCACCACCGACTGTCTTATCGCGACGGTGTGCATCCGCGAGGAACGGGTGCTGTTGCACAACGACGCGGACTTCGACCACCTCGCTCTCGTCTCGCCGCTGCAGGTGGTGAAGCGGTCGTAGGACGTGTGTCTCCACTGCCTGGCGGCGCCGGCGACATCCACCGCCGGTCGGGAGACACGCCCCGGTGCCTCAGCCGCCGGGGCGGGTGACGGCGCGGGCGCGGGGGCCGAAGCGGGTGGTGGTGGAGCTGGACGGGACGGCTTCGTCGAGGTCGGCGAGGACGACGGTGGCGCCGGCGGTGATGCCCTCGGTGATCTGGGTGTAGTCGGTGCCGACGGCGCCGACCTGGACCGGGGTGCGGCGGGTTTTGCCGTCGGCGAGGACGGTGACGAAGTCGCCCGCGGCGGTGCGGGTGACCGCGGTGGTCGGGAC
>Ga0070680_100003175_pt1 | contig 12217 bp, 12 predicted proteins | sample KBSC73BmetaG_FD_64672 | JGI IMG/M metagenome (GOLD analysis project Ga0070680, IMG submission 64672) | Corn rhizosphere microbial communities from Kellogg Biological Station, Michigan, USA - KBS C7-3B metaG | ecosystem: Host-associated > Plants > Roots > Rhizosphere | place: USA: Michigan...
GCCCGGCGGACGCGGCGTCCCAGGCCTACGTCAACCTCGCGACGCTGCTGGCAGACCGGTTGGTATGACTCGATCGCGCCGGTCCGCCGCAATCGCCTCGACGCTCGCGCTCATTGCGGCAACGGGCCTCGCATGCGGTGACGTCAGCGGAGGCTCGAGCTCCGTGCTCTCGATTCAGTTCGATTCACTCGGCGCGCCTGGCGTCGTGGTCGGGGATTCGCTTCGCGACACAGCGGGTACCGTGATCCACCCCGTCGTACACGCGTACAATTTCAGCGGCGACGAGATCGTACCGTCGCCGGCGTGGTTTCAATCCCCGGACTCGGGGATCAGCGTCGACAGCGCGACGGGAATCGTTGTTGGTGACAGTCTCCGAAAGGGCGCCAGGATCATCGCCACCGTCGGAGGACTCCAGGCAATCCAGAAAGTGGACGTCACACTTCGACCCGACCTCATTGTGGCGGTCGACGGTTTCGATTCTCTTACCTATTCGCTGATCGACAGCACGAAGAATTTTTCGCCGACGCTCACGGTCAAGCTGACGCATGGAATAGCCCCGAACGACAGCGCCGTCGGGTCATACATCGTGAGCTTCAACATCGTCTCTCAAAGCGATCCGAACCTTGCGGTGCTGGTCAATGATGGCAGAATTCGCTCGGTCGTGGATACGACCGACAGCAATGGAACTGCGGGACGGGCGCTCCATATAAACCCTGCTTTGATCACATCGGCCTCAGGCGTGGATTCGATAGTAGTAAACGCAAGCGCCAGATATCGTGGCGCGTTGGTGAATGGCAGTCCCGTGCGACTCGTTCTCAAAGTGAAGCAGGCTGGGACGTAGCTGAAACTCGAAGGGGGACAAGGTGATGGAAGCACGCGGCGGTCCGCGCCCCAAACCGGGGACGCTCAACGAGCTGTACTTCGACGCGATCACGAAATACAACCGTCCCGACGCACTTCAGGTGAAGTCGGGTGGGAGCTATAAGCCGATCTCGCACAGCGAGGTGTCGGTGCGCGTTCGACGCGCCGCGCTCGGCTTGCGCGCCCTCGGAGTTCAGCGCGGGGATCGCGTCGCGATCCTGTCCGAGAACAGACCCGAGTGGGCGATCGCCGATTTTGCCAGCATCACCACCGGCCTTACCGACGTTCCGATCTATCCGACGCTCCCCGCGGATCAGATCGCTTACATGCTCAAGGACTCGGGATCAGTCGCGATATTCGTCTCGAACAAGGTGCAGGCTGAAAAGATCAAGGACATCCGCGGTGTCCTGCCGGCGCTCAAAACCGTTATCGGGTTCGACGAGACTCCAGGACTCACCGATCTGTCGATGGCCGAGCTGGAGAAGCGCGGCGCCGCGGGCGAAACCGACGAAGCGACCGCTCGGTACAAGAGCGAGGCGCTCAGCGTAAAGCCCGACGACATCGCGACGATCATCTACACATCGGGCACCACCGGCGACCCCAAGGGCGTGATGCTCAGCCACGACAACATCTACTCCAATGTGGCGGCGTCGATGAAGGCGATTCCTTTCGGCGGACGAGACACCGCGCTGAGCTTTCTCCCGCTCTCCCACATCTTCGAGCGGATGGCCGGCCACTACCTGATGTGGGCAACGGGGACTTCGATCGCCTACGCGGAATCGATCGAGGCGGTTCCCGTCAACATGACGGAGGTGCGTCCCACGCTGGTGCTGTCGGTGCCGCGACTCTACGAGAAGATGTACGCGCGTGTTCTCGAGACCGCTCTCAGCGGCGGCTTTCTGAAGAAGAAGATCTTCTTCTGGGGAAAGGACGTCGCCGACCGCTGGGCGACCGAGAAATTGGCTGGAAAGAATCCGGGCGGGATCATCGCGCAGCAGTACGCCATCGCGCAGAAGCTCGTTTTCTCCAAGCTCAAGGCCCGCACCGGCGGCCGCCTGCGCTATTTCGTCTCCGGAGGCGCGCCCCTCTCGCCCGAGATCAACAAGTTCTTCTTCGCGGCGGGGCTGGAGATTCTCGAGGGTTACGGCTTGACGGAGACGTCGCCTGTGATCGCCGTCAACACGCCGGGAAATTTCCGCATCGGCACCGTCGGCAAGCCGATCGACGGAGTGGAAGTGAAAATCGCGGCGGACGGTGAGATTCTCACGCGCGGCCCGCACGTGATGAAAGGCTACTACAACAAGCCCGACGCAACGCGCGAGGCAATCGACCCGGACGGCTGGTTCCACACCGGGGACATCGGCGAGCTCCGCGATGGGTTCCTGGCCATCACCGACCGCAAGAAGGACATCATCGTCACGGCGGGAGGAAAGAACATCGCGCCCCAGCCGCTGGAGAACAAAGTCAAAACCAACAAGTACGTCGCACAGGCCGTCATGCTCGGCGACAAGCGCAAATTCCCGTCGATGCTGATCGTGCCCAACTTCGACAACCTCGAGAAGTGGGCGAAGCGTCACAACATCGTCTGGACCGACCGCGCGCAGCTGCTCCGCATGCCGAGCATCCACGCGAAGATCGAGCAGGAAGTGAACAGGGAGCTGATCGGCGCCGCGCACTTCGAGGTCCCGAAGAAGATCGGGCTGGTGGAGCACGACTTCTCCATCGAGCGCGGGGAGCTTACGCCGACGCAGAAGGTCAAGCGTCGCGCGATCGACAAAAACTACAAGGTGCTAATCGATTCGCTTTACGCTGAAGCGGAGAAAAGCGGCATCACCGACTCGCACGCCGTATTGGGATGACCTCGAGCGGTTTTTCCGCCACCCAGTACTTGTCGTCGTGAGCGAGGACGGTCAGTCCTGCCGGAACGGCGAGGCCCGCCGGTCCCACGACTCGGCCCTGCGGGCGCACCACTCGCGCGGCGGATTCAGCAATGCCTTCCGGGAACCACGCGTCGAGCGCGACGCCGAGAACCGATCCAGTCGCGAGCGGGATCTCGGAAGCCACTCTCAGAAGTCCCACCCTCTCCGACTCTTTGACATCGCTCGGCGCGTTGAGCGCGAGCACGCGCACGTCGGACATCGCGCTCAGCTCCTCCGCCGCGTACGCCCATAGTCCGCCGAGCACCACGGTAGCGCCGGCTTCGGTCGCGTCGAGATAGGCGCCGGCGCGGGTCGCGAGCTCTTCGCGGCTATGACCGGTTGCGCTGCGCTCGGCGTCGCAGGCGGGGAGTGACACACCGCCGCTGAAATCCCCCACTCCGTCGCGAATCCAGTATTCGGCGGAACACGTCGGGCAGCCGAGCTTCCCTTCCTCCACGAAACGATTCGAGACCGTGTTGAAGGCAGCCACGAGCCAGGTCTCATCGTGCGGCTTGGTGCAGCGCAGCAGGTCGATGAGCTCGATGAACACGGAAAGCGTCTAGCTGTGCGAGAGGCGAAGCTCGTCGATGTTGACTCTGTCTGGCTGCGTGACCGCGAACATCACGGCACTCACGACGTCGGCGGGATCGAGCATCGGACGCTTGTCGTGCGGCTTGCCGGCGGGATCTGTGACGGTCACGGTATTCCAGATCTCGGTATCGGTCGCGGCGGGCGAGACGAGAGTCGATCGCACGCCGGTGCCGCGCAGCTCGGCGCGCAGCACCTCGTGGATGGCGCGGCTACCGAACTTCGCCGCCGAGTACGCGGCGTTGCCCGTGTAGATGGTCCGGTCGGCAACCGAGCCAATCGTCACGACGTGTCCCGTCTTCCTTTTCTTCATGTCGCCGAGAAATGCCCGGACGAAGAGAAAGGGGGCGACGAGATTGGTGTTGATCGTGTCGATGAAGAACTGAGGCTCGGTCGCCTCGATCGTGGAGACGCCGAAAATTCCCGCGTTGTTGACGAGAATGTCGGGCGCCCCGCCGAGCTCGCTCGCGATGCGTTTGGTCGCCCGCTCGACGCTCGAGGGATTGGTGATGTCGCAGGCGATCGGGATCGCCCCGGTGATGGACTGCGCCCGCTCCTTGAGCTTGGCCTCGTTCCGCGCGATGATGACGACCCGCGCACCTTGCTCACCGAGTGCCGCCGCGATTCCGGCGCCAATCCCGCGGGAGGCGCCGGTGACGACGGCGGTGCGACCACTAATAGCGCTCAATCGGATCCGTTGTGGGCGAGACGCAGGAACTCGTCGCGCGTCTTCGGGTCTTCGCGGAACGCTCCGCGCAGCGCGGACGTGATGGTCTTCGAGTTCTGTTTCTGGACGCCGCGCATCATCATGCACAGATGGTAGGCCTCGATAACCACTCCCACTCCCGCTGGGTTGAGCACTCGGCAGAGACCTTCCGCTATCTGCTCCGTTAGCCGCTCCTGAACCTGGAGGCGCTGCGCGTAGACGTCGACTATGCGGGGGATTTTGGAAAGTCCGACGATCTTCCCATTCGGGATATAGGCAACGTGCGCCTTGCCGAAGAATGGCAGCATATGGTGCTCGCACATCGAGTAGAGCTCGATGTCGCGTACCATGATCATGTTGTCGTGCTCTTCCTTGAAGATCCCCTCGCCGACGACTTGCTCGGCGGACGAGGCGTAGCCCTGCGTCATCCACTTGAGGGACCTGGCGACGCGCGAAGGCGTCCGGACCAGGCCCTCACGCGCCGGATCCTCGCCAAGGAGCTCGAGCTCGCGACGGACGAGCTCCTCGAATTCCTTATTTTCCTGTGTATTCGACATAGTTGTTTTCGGTCTCCCAAAGCACGAGCTTGACGAGCTTGCCCGGCCCGACCTTCGGAGCGAGGATCTTCCAGAAGGCGGTCACGATGTTCTCGGAAGTCGGGATGACATCGCGCATGAAGGGGACGTCCAGGTTGAAGTTCTTGTGATCGACGACGTCGATTATCTCCTTCTCGACGATCTTCTTCAGCTTGGAGAGGTCGCAGACGTAGCCGGTCTTCGGATCGATGTCGCCTTCGACGGAGACGTCGAGCGTGTAGTTGTGGCCGTGCCAGTTGGGGTTGTTGCACTTCCCGAACAGCTGCGAGTTCTCGGCGTCCGAGAGCGAAGGGTTATGAACCCGGTGCGCGGCGTTGAATCGCAGGCGGCGGGTGACTGTTACGCGTGGCATGTTTAAGGTAAGATACCACAGAAGCTCCGCCGGAAAACCGGCGGAGCTTCAGTGAAAATGGGACGGAGAGGTTTTTTGAAGCCCGGTCGAATTTTTGAGGTCCTCACCCTGCCTACCGTCTTCCCCGCACTGGGGCATGACGTCAGCATGGTTTATTGAACCCACTCGAAGGACTTGTTGGCTCAAAAAGTGAGTTCTCCGCCCCAACGATGGTGACGAAAATTCTTTTTGCTGCTGCCGCCTTACTGACTGTTTCAACATACCGGTCGTCACACTAGAGGTCAACGATTTCTCCCATGGATTTAGGCATAATTGCAGCGATCGCGATGCTCATCATTTGGGCCGTGGTGACGTTCATGACATCGGCGCCGGGATGGATCCACATCCTTCTCACGATGGGGATGGCTCTCCTCATCTACCGCATCGTGGTTCGTGGTACCCGCGGCGTGACGCCGGGCGGTAAACCCGATGGTCAGCCGCGGAGTTGATGGATAGCGGCGGGTCGTACTCGTACGGGAGCGAAGGCCCCGCGACCGCTGTAGCCGAGCAGCCGCTGGCGCTCTCGGCGGACAAGAAGAAGCCGGTGCTGGTAACGGGTGCCGCGGGTCTCGTCGGCACCCATACATGCCGAGAGTTGACGAAAAACGGCTGGCAGGTACGGGCGCTCGTTCGAGATGCGGCGCGGGCGGCGATGGCGCTTGGGCAGCTGCCCGTGGAATTCCGCGTTGGCGATGCGCGCGATGCGACGACTCTAAGAAATTCCCTGCATGGATGCGGGGCGGTGGTCCATCTCGCCGCGATCGCGATCGAGAAGAAGGGCGACACCTACCGCGAGTCGAACACGGCCACGACCGAGCGCCTGATCTCCGCCGCGCGAGTGGAGAACGTCGACCGGATCATCTTCATGTCGCAGAACTGCGCCGACAGCATGTCGCCGTACGCGTTTCTCCGGAGCAAGGGCGTGGCGCAGGACTCGATCAAATCCAGTGGACTCGCGTGGACGGTTCTGCGGCCGTCCGTGATCTTCGGCCCGGAGGATCAGTTCGTAAACGTGCTGGGGCGGCTCATAAAGCTGACGCCGAAGATCTTTCCGCTGCCAGGCGGGGGAAAGGCGCGCTTCCAGCCGATCTCCGCTGACGATGTTGCGCGCGTGATCCGGATGTCGCTCGAGAAGAAGACAACGGTCAGCCAGACCTACGACCTCGGCGGGGCGGTCCCGCTTACGCTGCGTGAGATGACCGAGCGGATTCTAGCCGCCATGGCGACAACCAGAAAGCTCGTCGCCGTGCCCGTGAGTGTACTGAGGCCGATGGTCGGGCTCGCGCAGCGACTGCTTCCAAATCCGCCAGTGACGTCGAGTCTGCTCGACTTGCTGGCGCTCAACAACACAGTCGCGAACAATGCGCTGACGGACGTCTTCAAGATCGTGCCGGTTCCGTTCGCTGCCGACGAGCTGCAGTATCTCCGGCGAATCACCGTCCGGAACGCGTTCAGGTCGCTGTTCGAGCGAGCCTAGGGCTTGGTAGCTAACCGCGTGCGCCGCGACTGGCATCCATAACGGAAGGTTCACCCGGATACTTCGGATGACACGGATCAAATGGATCGCTCCGCGAGGCGTTACGGTTCCTCGTGGCAGATGATTTTTTGGGAACTGCCGTTCGGACAAGAATCTGGACGCGCAGAATTCCCAAAGTGCAAAAAAACAAAGAAACTCGCGTGTCGCGCCTACGCTCTCTCGCGCCAAGAGGAGCAATCCATTTGATCAGCGTCATCCGAAGTATCCGATTCCGAACCTTCCGTTCTGGATGCCAGTGTCTAACGCCTGATCTTCTCGCGGATTCCCGCGCCGAATGCGCCCGCGACGAGGGCGAGCACCGCGGCTTCAATCACTACGACGCGAAAACCTCCGACAAAAGCATCGTTTACGGATTGTTGAACGCCAGCGCGCTGACTTGGGTCGAGCGAGACCGACGATAGCTGCGCGCCGGCCATCTTCGGCAGCTCCTTCCCGATCTGGGCTCTCACGCCCGGCGACAGCGCCATGCGATCGAGGCGAGGCAGCACGTCCGCGTCGAACTTGCGCACGAGCACGACACCAAACACCGCTATCGCCAGCAGCCCGGCCACACGGGCGACGGTGTTGTTTATCCCCGACGCCACGCCGGCGTGATCTGATGGAACGGCGGCCATCACTGTCGTGGTGAGCGGCGCGACCGTGACCGCCATTCCAAACCCGAGTAAGACGACGGCTGGAAGTATCGTAGTCCAGTACGACGTCCCGATGCCCACGCGCGCGAAGAGTGCGAGGCCCGCAGCAGCGATGAGTGGGCCAACGGTCAACGGCAGACGCGGGCCGGTGCGGGCGACCAATCCCCCCGACCACCGCGAGAGTCCGAACATGATGATCGGAAATGGAAGAAATGCCGCGCCAGCCGCGGTCGCGGAGTATCCCTCCACCTGAATCAGCAGCAGCGGCACGAGGAACATCACAATGCCGAGCGCGCCGTAGAGGAGAAGCGTGAGCAGATTGGCGAGCGAGAAAGTCCGCGACTTGAAGAGATGAAGCGGCATCATCGGACTCTTCTCTCTGTGCTCCGCGACGATCAGCAGCGCGAGACAGACGACACCCAGCGCCAATGACCCGATCACCAACGGATGTCCAGCGCCGAGCGGCGGCCACTCGAGCAGACCGAACACGACTCCGCCGAGGCCGAAGACGGCGAGCAGAGCGCCAAGCCAGTCGATGCGGCCGGTCCGTGACGGATCTCGGCTCTCGTCCATGTAGCGCAGCGAAAGCACAACGACGACGGCCGCCAGCGGAACATTGAGAAAGAACGCCGAGCGCCAGCTCACGTTCTGGATGAGCCAACCGCCGATCACCGGGCCGATCGCGGTCGTGATGGCGCTGAATCCGGACCAGGTGCCGATCGCGCGCCCTCGATCGGCGCCGGTGAACGTCGCGCTGATGATGGCGAGACTTCCCGGCACCAGAAACGCCGCGCCAATCCCCTGGAATGCGCGCCCCAGTATGAGCGAGCGCGAAGACTGGGCGATTCCGCACCAGACCGACGCGGCGGTGAACGCAACGACGCCGAACAAAAAGACCTTCTTGCGCCCGAACTGATCACCGAGCGCGCCTCCGACGAGGATGAGGGCGCCGAGGAAAAGGGCATAGGCTTCGACAACCCACTGGATGTCGGTGATCGTGGCGTGCAGCTCTTTCTGGAGTGCGGGAAGCGCGACGTTTACGACCGTGCCGTCGATAAACGTCATGCTCGACGCGATGATCGTCGCGATCAGAGTCCAGCGGCGCTTGTCGGCTGCGGTCATGCGACGAATACCGACCCTCTCATCCCGGAATTCTAGCGCTCGAGCAGGCAAAAAGAACGGAACTGCTAACTGCGCACGGTGCGACTGGCATCAAGAACGGAAGGTTCGAAATCGGATGCTTCGGAAACAACGGGATCAAATGGATCGCTCAGTGAGGCGTTATGGCTCCTCTGCGCAGGGCGGGAGTTTTTTGGGAACTACTGTTCGTTGACGCGGCGACGCGCAAAGATCTGTAGGTTCGAATAACACAAAGACCACCCCAGTATCCGGGTGAACCCTCCGTTCTTGATGCCAGTCGACACGTACGCAGTTAACCCGAAGTCACCGGCCTGCAGTGTTCAGTTTTGCACTCTACTGGCTTCGGGTCGATGTCTTAGGAGACTGAACGCCCACACCGACATGCCGGCCGAGATCACGGTTATGGCGACGAACCACGGGTCTACCCCGAGAGATCTGGATTCGCCGATTACCCGCCAGACGTGCGCGAGGGCGAGCAATCCGAAAACGGTGCCGGTCGTGATGAGGTACGCCTTCATGGCAGCTCCGGTGAAGGTTTTCTGAGCGACTGGAGGATTGGGGAGAGAGAGACTCGCCGCAGGCGGAGAATTAAGGCCCGCCGGTACGGGGACGCAAATGGCCGCCCGAAGCCGCCGGCGGCTCCGCCCAAAGCCGCCAGCGGGTAGTGTTCCGTGGCAGTTCACCGTGCTTCGCCCGCGTTAGATTGAGTCATGCCCCGCGACGCCACTTCCAAGCGACCCCGGAGACGAATACTGATCGTCGCCGAGGAGATGCATGTCGCCAAAAAGCTCGAACAGAATCTCGCTGAGCTGGGGTACGAAGTGGCCGCGATCGCATCGCCGGGAGACGAAGCAATCGCCGCGCGGTCGAAGATTCAGCCTGATCTGGTGCTGATGGACATGCCCCTCGAGGCGGCGACCCCTGGCAAGGGCGCGGGCGAGTTGGATGAGCGCTTCTTCACTACGTCCATCGACATGCTCTGCTTCCTCGATTTCAAGGGGTACTTCAAGCGCCTCAATCCTGCCTGGGAACGCACCCTCGGCTTTACGCGCGAAGAGCTGATGTCGAAGCCGTTCATCGAGTTCGTACACCCCGACGATCGCGAGCGCACGCTCAAGCAGAACGCGAGCGTCAGGGAGGGCGGACAGGCGCTCCACTTCGAGAACCGCTACATGTGCAAGGATGGCACATATAGGTGGTTTCTCTGGAATGCCGCGCCCGATTCAGCGGAGCAGGTCATCTACTCCGTCGCCCGCGACATCACGGCGCGCAAACAAGCGGAGGAGGAGCGCGAGAAGCTGGTGCAGGAGCTGAAGACTGCGCTCGCCGAAGTGAACACCCTGAGGGCGATACTGCCGATCTGCTCGTATTGCCGAAAGATCCGCGACGACGAGAACTACTGGCACACCGTTGAGAACTACATCTCACGACACACCTCAACGCAGTTCACCCACGGCATCTGCCCCAGCTGCCTCGCCAGCCAGATGCTGGGCCCCTGATTGATTCCGCGCCCGAATGAGGGGGCCGAACGCTCCCAATCCTCGCGAACAGAGTAAACAAAGCATTTTTGGGTAGCGACACGCGCCGTTTCATATCCTATATTAGCGGCTGTTCCCGCCAGCTTTTTCCCCCCCAGCGAATAGCATAATGAACTGCATCGACCGACCGACGCACGTACGTCCGGCCCTTCCCCCCGGACATCACAGGAGGATGGAAATGACGCTACACCGCGCCTCACGATATACACTCGCGCTCGCACTGCTCGCGCTACCGGCCGCTGCCGGAGCCCAGGCATTCGGGCTGAACGAAATTGGCTCATGCGCGGTGTCGCGCGGCTTTGCCAACACTTCCGCACCATGCGCGGACGCATCGAGCATCTATTGGAACCCGGGCGTGCTGCCTGCGACCCAGGGCTTCTCGTTTTACGGGGGCGCCGCGGTCATCAAGATCGACGGCGATTTCACCCGGGACACAAGCTTCACGACGTACAAGGGCGACGTCCCCACGTCCATCGTGCCGCACATCTTTCTCAATTACCGAGGCGCCGGCAAGCTGGCGTACGGCATCGGCGCATACGTCCCCTACGGATTGACGTCGCAGTGGACTGACGATTTTCCGGGACGCTTCTCGGCCAAGAAAGCATCGCTGGCGACGATCTACGTGCAGCCGAACGTCGCTTATCAACTCACCGACAACTGGTCGGTCGGCGGCGGTCCGATCTATGGCCACTCGAGTGTGGAGCTCGTTCAGGCGGTTGATCTCGCCGGAGTTTCGACGAGCGCCACCGCTCCTGGCCCAACGTTCGGACAGCTCGGAATTCCCGCGCGCACCGAATTCGCGCGCGCGAAGATCAAGGGATCGGGCAATGCGTGGGGAGTAGCGCTCGGCCTTCATGGCAAGCTCACCCCCACGTGGGAGATGGGACTGCGCTTTCTGTCGCAGCTCTCCTTCAAGTACGACGCTGACGCCACCTTCGAGCCGCGTCCCACCGGACTCGTGCTCGCCGCGAACAACCCATTCGGCGCTCCAGCTGGAACGCCGGTAGACGCGCTCGTGGCCAGCCAGTTCACCGGCTCGGGTGCTCTCACGCCGCAGAAGGCGCACACCGTCATTCGCCACCCGGCGCAGATCCAGACCGGATTCGCGTACACCGGCTTCGAGGGAACAACCCTCAGCTTCGAGTACGCCTACGTCGGCTGGAAGTCGTTCAATCAGCTGCCGGTCAACTTCGATGGCGGCGCTCCTTCCAAGGTCATCGTCGAGCAGTACAACAACACGTCGTCTCTCCGCATTGGAGCAGAGAAAAAGACGACCAGCGGCTTGGCGCTGCGCGCGGGCTTCGCGGCTGCCACATCCGCCGCGCCGGATCAGACCGTAACTCCGCTGCTTCCCGAGATGGACCGCGGCAACCTCACGCTCGGCGTCGGACTCCCGGTGATGGGACGCCTCACCCTCGATGGGGCGTACGCGCACGTCTTCACCCACGGCCGTCGCGGCCGGATAGACGAAAGAGCCACTGGCAGCACCGACGCCCAGGCGCTCGCTCTTAACAGCGGCTTCTATACACTGAGCGCGAACGTCTTCTCGCTCAGCCTCAAGACTTCCTTCTAACCACGCCCGGAGAAATCAAGATGTTGCGAATGACTACTCTCACCCGCGTGGCAATCCTTGGCGCCGCTACGGCGCTGCTGGCTTGCAGCGAAAACCGCGACCTTCTCGGAACCGGGACGGCCACGGGTGGTGACATCTTCAACAGTTACGTTGCGATCGGCAACAGCATCACCGCCGGCTACCAGAGCGGCGGAATCAACGACTCCACGCAGAAGCAGAGCTACGCCAAGCTGCTCGCCGGGCAGATGGGCACGCAGTACCACTACGCAGCGCTGGCGACGCCCGGATGTCCGCCGCCGATCAACAACGGACTGACCGGCGCCCGCTTGGGTGGAACGACCGCGCCACCGTGTGCGCTTCGCACGACCAGCTCTGTGACAGACATCCTGAACAACGTCGCCGTGCCGGGCGCCCGCGTTCTCGATCCTACCTCCGCCACAACCGTCGCCTCGAACGCACTCACCACGTTCATCCTCGGCGGCAAGAGCCAGGTCCAGCGCGCGCTCGACGCCAACCCGACCTTCGCCACGATCTGGATCGGCAACAACGACGTACTCGAGGCCGGTGCGAGCGGAATCATCGTTCCGACTCCGGGCGTATCACCGGGAATCGTCAGCACGCAGGCGCAGTTCCAGACGAGCTACGATGCGATGATTCAGCAGCTCACCGACAGCGAGCCCAATCTCAAGGGAGTGCTCATCGGTGTGGTGCAGGTCGCGGGAATTCCGCTGCTGCA
>Ga0070680_100003177_pt1 | contig 12213 bp, 14 predicted proteins | sample KBSC73BmetaG_FD_64672 | JGI IMG/M metagenome (GOLD analysis project Ga0070680, IMG submission 64672) | Corn rhizosphere microbial communities from Kellogg Biological Station, Michigan, USA - KBS C7-3B metaG | ecosystem: Host-associated > Plants > Roots > Rhizosphere | place: USA: Michigan...
GCCCACGTGTCGGCGATCACCTCGGTGACGGGAAAGCCTTCGTTGGCGTAGCGGATTGCAGGCGCAAGCACGGTGGAGAGTGGCAGCTTGCCGAACCTGTCGTGCAGCGCCTGCCACCCCGCCACCGCTCCGGGAACCGTCACGCCCCAGATGCCACGAATCGGAATGCGCGTGAGACCTTTGGTCGCCAGCAGCTCCGGCGTCATCCCGCTGGCCGACCATCCGCTCGAATTCAGTCCGTAGATCTTTCCCGTCTTCGCGATGTAGACGATGGCGAACAGATCGCCACCCACTCCGTTCATCGCCGGTTCCATGAGTCCGTTGGCGGCGTTGGCGGCGATGGCGGCATCCACGGCGTTGCCACCCATTTCCAGCATGTGCACACCGGCGCTCGCCGCGAGCGGCTGGCTCGCCGCTACGATGCCGTAGCGCGTGATGACCATCGAGCGGCCGGGGATCGGCAGCGGTTGGCCGTGGGCCGGAGTCGCGGGAAGACCATGTTGAGCGGCGGCGGGACACGGGAACGCGGCACTCAGCACCGCGGCAGCGATCGCGACGAAGCGACTGCGGCAAGTTGGCATGACAAAACCTGGTTTGATTATCGAGGGTTATTCACCGAATGCACCAACAGACGCGCAGCCCACTCACGGAACCACCAGCGTGCGATTCCGGCGGCCGCTCATCCGGATGCCGGACGAGTCGAACGGCACGAGCCTGCCGTTCAGGTAGCACTTCACGCCCGGCACCGCAACACCCTACTGTCAGTCCGCGGTGATCTGACGGTGCCACCGCCCCGCCGCACCATAGAACGCTTCGGCGGACTTTCCGACAAATATCTGTTCTATCGCGTCATGATCGATCGGTTGTGGAATGGTGCGACCATCAACATCGCGACGCCACGACCGGATGCGCTCGAGCGGCAGCGTCCGAAGCAACCGTGAGAAGCTCCATCTGGCGTCGCCGATTCGCTGCATCCAGCCGATGTCCGCTGCGCGCTGCAGCGAGTCGAGCAGACGGGCATCTCCGCTGATCGGATCTCGATAGATCAGGATTTGTGACGTATCATGCGCGGAACAGAGGATTGCCCACTCGAGCGTCTTCGCCGAGGTGAAGGCTCCGTGAATGATGTTTGTCGGCGCGTGCGCGTCGAAGGGCTGTGGAACGAGACAGCGTCGGAGCTCCAGATCGTGACGGATCGCGACCGGCAACGCCGGAAATGCGGCCGGAGCGAGCCGGCGGACTGACTGGGGCGAGAGTCCGGACTGCGCCAGTATCGCATGCGCGCCACACAGCAGGGCGACGACAATCAGGAATTGGGATTGCACGCGGATCTGATGGACGATGGCCGCGCTCGCAACTCTCCTCATCTCGACGCAGTAGCTGGCCGCTTCACGTCGTACCGAACCGCGACAATGCCGCTCCGGTATGCCTCCACTTCAAGCAGATGCAGGGCGACGTCCCGGTCGAGTCCCTCGAAGAAGGCGATGCCGTCGCCGATCACGACGGGCACGATGGAGTAGCGAAGCTCGTCAGCCAGCCCGCGGCGCAGGCATTCGCCCGAGACCGCACCACCACCGACAAACCAGATGCCGCGGAAATTCGGCTTCAGCCGCTCTTCCACCAGGCGCTGGAGATCGCCCGCATAGAACTCGACGGCACTTCTGGTTTTGTGCAGCTCGCGATGGGTCAGCACGAAGGTCACTTTGTCGCCATAGGGCCAACCCAGCCCCCTGGCCTCGAAATTCAACGCGGTTTCATACGTTCGCGAGCCCATGACGTAGCAGTCAATCGTCCGAAGGAACTCGGCGACGGACTCCGGCGCCATCACCTTGCCGGCTTCGAAGACGTCGGACGTCTCGAGCCAGTCGACGCTCCCGTCCTTTCGAGCGATGAAGCCGTCGAGACTCGCGGCCATGTGGATCGTGACTCGGGAATCAGCGCTCGACATTGTCTCGCTCCGAGGTGGAGTGCGTGGGCCGGCAACACTGCGCGGGCTCGGTGCTGGAGCGAGGTCACCTGACGAACCGCGCATGGGCTGCGGCGCGACTCAGAACATTCAGAAGCATACGCTTCCTTTGGGAGCCGGCGCCGACGGCTTCATGCGCTTGTCAGGCCGCGCCTTGAGGGAATCCTAGGCGCGCACTTCCTTCGTTGCTGTTTTCACCTGGGCCAGAAGCTCGGGGCTGATCTCCTTGACTCCATGGGCCTGCGCCGCGTGCGCGGCTACCTGTCGCAAGAGGTCCTGCTCGGTTGGTGCCTTCGCGACGAAGTTGCACCCCTTGACGATGTCGTCACATGCGAACTGTTTGGCCATAGTGAGATCCTCCTGGTGAACGGCGGTGCTGGGCGGCCTAACGCCCCAGCGAAGCCGCGGGCACATCCCATATAATGCGACCGCAGCGAGCTTGCGCAACTCGCCCGACGGCTTCAACGCTCGCTAAATGGCCGCCCCGCGATACCGACCCGAGTCAACCCGTTCGCGGAAATGGCATGAGTTTCCAGCTCTGCTTCGCGCGGTCTCCCCGCCGCGTATTCCGCTCCCCGTGTTCTCCGCGCGCCTACGCGGCCGGAGCGGGCGCCGGCGTGAGCCCGTGGCGGCGCATGATCTCGGCCATCCGGGCGCGGTCGGGCGGCCCGCCGGCCGCCGCTTCGATCACCGCGGCGGACTCCCGGAAATACGCTGGGCCTATCGCCGCCGGCGTGATCACACACAGCGCCTTCACGTCCCGGCTGCCGCCGTTGTCGAACCGGTGCACGGCGCCCCGGGGAATACAGAGTGCCTGGCCCGGCCCGACGTCGATCCGCACGCCGTCCACCGTCCAGGTCAGCACGCCGTCGAGTCCGTAGATCGTTTCCTCATAGTGATCGTGGCTGTGCGCCGGGGCGGCCAGCCGCCCGGCGCCGGGCACGGTGAGCTCGAAGGCCGCGATGCTGCCGCTCGAGTCGTCGCCGGCGACCAGGAACCGGACCGCGAGCGGCCCGAGGCGGATGGTCTCGTCGGCGGGGTTGACGTGCGGGGCGCCGGGCTGCGGGGTCATGGGGTGTCTCCTCTTGATAAATGGTGTTTACTATCGTAAAATAGTAAATGCCGTTTACTGTAACGTCAACGCCCCCGGACCGGACCACCGACATGCTCATCGGTGCCCTGCTGCGCGTGCCGGCGCAGGCGGTCCAGCGCCGTCTCATCCGGGAGCTCAATGCCGCCGGGTTCGCCGCGCTCCGCCTGCCGCACATGGCGGTGCTGCAGTACCCCGGACCAGAAGGGGTACGCCCCGGCACCCTCGCCGAGCGCGCGGGCATGAGCAAGCAGGCCATGAACCAGCTGCTGCGCAGTCTCGAGGCGCAGGGCTACATCGCGCGGAGCGATGCACCCGATGAAGGCCGCGCGCGCCTCATCCGGTTCACCAAACGCGGGCGAGCCGCCTACGCGAAGATCCACGATATCCTGCGCGAGATCGAGCGCGAATGGCGTGCCGAACTCGGGGCCAAACGGTTCGCCGAGCTCAAGACGCTGCTGGTGCGCGTCTGGGAGAGCCCCTTGACCCGCTGAGCCGGCAAAGGCACGGTGTCAACCGGCACGGGCTGCCGCCACCAGCGCATACCGCGCCGGTGGCAGCGAGCCGCCTCAACGATCGGCGTACACGAACGTCTCGCCCGACGTCGTGAACGCCACCACCTGATACGGTACCTCCGATGTTCCCTCGAGCCCCGGGGCTCCCGGAGGCATCCCGGCCACCGCCAGTCCCCTGATCGAGGGTAGATCCCTGCGCGCGCGGCTGATCACATCGGCCGGCACATGGCCCTCTATGATGTAGTTCCCAACGAGCGCGGTGTGGCACGACCACAGCGCTCTGGGCACACCGAGCTGTCGCTTGAACGTCTCGAGATCCTCCACGTTCCCGGTCATCACGCGAAAGCCGTTCAGCTCGAGGTGGGCGATCCAGCCGTTGCAGCAGCCGTTGTGGGCGTTGCTGTAGACGTATGCAGTGATCGGATCGGGGCTGAGTCGCGCGGGTAGCGCCGAGGCCCACAGCCGCTCCGTGGCCACAGTGCCGAACGCTGCGCCGCCGGCAATGCCGGCCAGCACTCCGAGCCACGTCCGCCGCGTGATTGGCCGTTCGGCGTTTGCCATCAAGGCGCCGAAGTGCGGGTCGTCAAACGATCCGCGACTCTCATGCTGGTGCTGGTTGCGCATGGGAACACCTCCCTCGCTGTTTCGGCCGGATCCGGTCGCGACCCCCACCACTCCCACTCGCTTGACCGCCACGGGAACCGCGTTCCCCCGCCATCGGGTCGCACCACCTGGCCGATGTGCTTTCAGATTGAATGTGCGCGTGTCCGTCCCGCCTGGGAGTCGGGGAGAGCACCCGGTTGTGTGCGGTGAAAGCCGACGCCCGCCCCCGGCGAAAGTCGCTCGCGACGCTCGAAGCACACACACTGCCGACCTGAGGGACGTCGGCGCACGAGCGTATGATCCGGAATGGTTCACCGTCCGGTTGCGGCTGATGAAAAAAGCCGGTACGCATTGTGCCGCCAACCTGGCGGAGTCTCTCTACGCTGAAGAGAGCCCACGCCGGTTAACATTTGTGGTTCATTGCGACGGTGAACGCAGCACCGGCCGCTACGGGCGCATCGCTCCCCCAGGAGGCGCAGAAAACGTGTTGAACGCCTGATGCCAGCCTATACCTATCTCATTGTAGGTGGCGGGATGACCGCCGCTGCCGCCATCTCGGGTATCCGCGAGGTGGACCGCCAGGGCAACATTGGTCTGATCGGTTCTGAATCGCACCAGCCCTACCGTCGCCCGCCTCTCTCCAAGACGCTCTGGAAGAGCGATCCGCTGGACAGCATCTGGCTGAGCACAGAGAGCCAGGGGGTGAGCGCTCACATGGGCCGGACGGTGCAAGGTCTCGATGCACGGACCAGGCAGGTCACTGACGACCAAGGCACCATGTACACGTACCGGAAGCTGCTGCTGGCCACGGGTTGTACACCACGCCGGTTGCCATTCGGTGACGGGCAGATCATGTACTTCCGCACCGTTGACGATTATCAGCGTTTGCGCGGCCTGACGGGTGAAGCGAAGCGCATCGCCATCATCGGTGGCGGGTTCATTGGCTCGGAACTGGCCGCGTCCCTCACGAGCACGGGAACGCAGGTCGTGTTGATCTTTCCGGAGCAGGGCATCGGCGGCCGGATGTATCCACCTGAGCTGGCAACATTTCTGAACGACTTCTATCGGGAGAGAGGCGTCGAACTGCTGACCGCCTCGACGATGACTGCCTGCGAATTGCGCGGTGGGAGGACCGTGCTGAAGATTCACGGTGACCCATCAGCTGGCGGGCGAGAGATGGAGATAGCGGTGGACGGCGTAGTGGCAGGGATTGGTACCAGGCCCAACGTCGCACTGGCGGAGTCAGCGGGCCTCGTGGTGGACGACGGCATTCGCGTAGATGCGGGATTGCGCACCAGCGATCCGAGCATTTATGCCGCCGGCGATGTGGCCAGCGTCCATGACGCGTCCCTGAACGAGTGGCGCCGCGTGGAACACGAGGACAGCGCCAACATGATGGGGGGGCATGCGGGCGTGTCCATGGCCGGCCACACAGTGTTTTACGATCATCTGCCGTTCTTCTACTCCGACATTTTTGAGCTGGGATACGAGGCTGTCGGCGAGGTGAACTCACGGTTGCAGATGGTGGCGGACTGGGTTGTGCCGTGTCGCGAAGGGGTCATTTACTACCTGCGCGACAGCCGGGTGCGCGGTGTGCTGCTCTGGAATATCTATGGGCAGGTGGATGCCGCCCGGCGATTGATCGCCTTCGGCGAAGAACTTCAACCCGAAGACCTCGCGGGCCGCCTGCCGGCGTGAACGGAAACAGCGTGGTGGCAGCGTGCCGGGAACGAGTCGCGCGAGCGACGATTCGGCAATCGGCAACAGCAATCTGTATGGGATCATGCGGCGCTGGGCAGCGTCCAATCCAACGCAGGATCCTTCATGGACACCGTAACCACACACATCACCAGCCGTCCACCTGCGGCGCAGCGTTCGGTGGCGGCTTTGCACGAGATCGCCACCCAGCTTCGTATTGATTCCGTGCAGGCAACCACCGCCGCCGGGAGCGGTCACCCGACGAGCTGCGCATCTGCCGCGGAGATCATGGCGGTCCTGTTCTTCGACATCATGCGCTCCTCGTGTCGGCGCACGCATGTGGCGGCGTGGTGATCACGGTGGAAGATCACTACGCGCATGGCGGCATAGGAGACGCGGTGCTGGCGGCACTGGCGGAAGAACGCTGCGTTGTACACAAGCTGGCCGTGCGCGAGATTCCCCACAGCGGGAAGCCGAAGGACCTGCTCGACCACTATGGGCTCTCGGCGCGTCACATCGTCGCGGCGGTTCGATCCGCGCTCGCCTGAGCGGCCGAAGGACAGCCGGCCGTCCCTCGGCCGCTCAGGCGATGTGATGTACTCCGTCCTGGCGTGACGCTATCGGTGTGATCGCGTCATTTCGGGGCGCCGAACTGGAGTCCCACATAGACGCTCCTCCCCGCGGAAGGCGAATAGTACCTGCTGCCCACCGCATTCACCGACACCGTCGCATTGTAGATCTCGTCGAACAGGTTGTCGATGCCGACGAATGGACGTGCGGCGACGCGGCCCAGCTGCCTGTCGAGCGAGAAGCGCACGCCAACCACCGTGAAAGCCCAGTTGGACTCGGTGTTCGCATCGTCCACCGGGTATGAATCCACCCAGCGCGCGGTGAGCGTGGAGGTGAGCCCCCATGGTGCACTGTGGGTCACCTGAGCGAACACGCTGTTTGGCGAGATCCCCGGCTCGCGGTTGCCGGAGAAGTCCTGGCCATCGCTCACGTAGTGGTCGTAGACGAAGTGCTGATAGGTGTAACTGAGGCGCGTGCTCAGCTGCGGGGTGGGACGCCAGCCGAGCGCCAGCTCGATGCCGCGGCGCGAAGATTCACCGGCGTTCTCGTAGAACACCTGCTCGCCAACTCCCTGGTGCGGCACCAGTGCATCCTTCACGCGGGATGTGTAGACGCTGAGGCTGTAGTCCAGCCGTGGGCCCGCGAGAAGTCCGCGCATGCCCACCTCGTAGCTGTGGAGGTACTCGGGGCCCAGCGACTGATTGAAGCCGCCCCCTCCGTCGGGACGGTTGGAGAGCTGCTGCATCCTGGGCGTCTGGTACGCCTCCGCGTAGTTGGCGTAGACGTTCAGTTCAGGTCGCGGCGAGTAGTTGAGACCCACCATGGGACTCGCCGCCGAGAGATCCCGTGTGCCGGATTGATCGCCGTCGGAAAGGAAAAGATCGGTCGCCTTGAAGTGATAGCTGTCGTAGCGCACACCCGCTGTTGCCGCCAGCTGTGGGGTGAGATCGAGGGTAGCCTGCGCGAAGGGAGCGAGTGAGACCACGCGCTCGATCTGACTGATCTGGAGCGCTCCCTCCTGGGCCCGCCCGCCGGGCGTCACTATTCCGTCGTTGTCGAACTCATGCCGGTTGTCGCGTTGATACGAGAGATCGACTCCTGCCGTGAGCTCCAGCGGAAGCGAGCCCACGACCGCGGAGTGCTGGTACGCGGAACGCACGCCACCAGCCCGCCTGGTCAGGTCGATGATCCTGGACGGGATCGGATTCCAGCTGCTGCGCCACTCTCCCCAGGCGTTGATGCGAAGCACACGGCCCGGGTCGAATGAGTGTTCCAGTTGAAGGCCACCCTGTCCCTGCCTCGACGTCTTGCCCCAGCCCTGGTCGATCGCGGCCTGTCTGACGCTGGTCGGATCATTCAGCGCGAGGTCGCGCGTGAGCGTGCTCGGGTTCTCGGCAAAGGGCATGTCATTCAGGTTGAAGACCACGCCCAAGGAGGTGCGATCGGTGAGCTGGGAGCGCGTGACCACGTTCAGCCGCCGGATATCGGCGCTGCCGTACTGGCGAAAGCCGTCGGTCTGCATGCGATTGGCATTCACCAGATAGTTGAAGCTGCCGGAGGAGCCCTCGAACTTGAGTTGCTGCCGGTTGTAGCCGTTGGAGCCGAACTGGATTGCGGGTTGCACAAAGATCGGCGTATTCGCCGGGAACTGCGTGGTGATGCTCACGACTCCGCCGCCGGAGTTACCGTAGAGTACCGAGCTCGGACCGCGGATCACCTCGATACTCCCCGCGGAACCGGGGTCGATGTTATCCAACTGCGTCGTGCCGTCAGCCATCGTGAGCGGCACGCCGTCCTGCAGAACTTGCACGCCTGGCAGTGCACCGCGGATGCTCAGATTGAGTCCGCTGAAGAGCGCGTAGTTATCGCCGTTCTCGGCCATCACGCCGGGAATTCCCTCGAGTGCTTCTTCGAGGCCGGCTTCCCGCCTTCCTTGCTGGATCTCTTTGATACCGATTTCGCTGACCGCTTGCGGAACGCGCGAGAGACGCTGGCGGGTACGCGTGCCTTCCACCAGCACGGGCTGGAGTCGCTGGGGTGCGCGGGCAGTATCACCATGCACGGTGGTATCGGCCCGCGAGGTAGAAGTATCCGGCACCTGGGCCGCGAGAGCACCGGCAGCGCCCAGGACCGTGAGCAGTGATGCGAATACGAAGCTATGAGACATGGTATCCTGCGACGATGGGCGACGTGCCCGCGTTGCGCCGGCGCGAGAAAGGAAGTCCTAGCGGCCCCGATAGACCACTCGCCATATCGAGCCCGAGCCGTCGTCCGACACCAGCAGCGAGCCGTCGGACGCGACAGCCACACCTACGGGCCGTCCCCACACATCGCCAGCGGGAGTCAGGAAGCCCGTCAGAAAATCCTGATAGACGCCGCTCGCCTTGCCGTTCTTCAGCGGCACCCGTACCACCTCGTAGCCCGAACGAACGGAGCGGTTCCACGATCCGTGCTGCGCGGCGAAGATGTCGCCCTGATATTCCGCCGGGAATTGCTTCCCCTCGTAAAATGTCATCTGCAACGATGCCGAATGCGGCTGAAGCAGCACGTCAGGAACGATCACGGTTGCCTGCAGGTCCGGCCGCTTGCCGGCATGCCGCGGATCGGGGTTGCCGCCGAGGTAGTAGAGGGGCCAGCCGTAGTAGCCATCCTCCTGGACGTGCGTGATGTAGTCGGGAACGAGATTGTCTCCCAACCCGTCACGCTCGTTCACGGAACACCAGAGCTGTCCCGTCACGGGATTGACCGCGATGCCGGAAGGATTGCGAATCCCCGACGCGTAGACTTTGACGAAATTGCCTTCGGGCGTGAACTCGAGAATGTTGGCCCGATGCGTCTCGGTGGGGTGATCCGCCGGATCATCGTCGTTGGACGCCGAGCCCACCGCAACGAAGAGGCGCTTTCCATCGGCCGACAGCGCAAGATCGCGTGTCCAGTGTCCGTGGTCCGGCGGAAGCGCGCCCGCATTGACCGCGCGGTCGTATTGCCTGAAGGCGACCACATCACGTCGGCGACTTGATGGCAGCGAGGTGATCACCGTATCGGGCGCGCCGGTGGCAGTGAGATCACCGTTCCGATATGCGAAGCGCACGACGACGTCCGTGTTGGCGACATAGAGCCAGTGCGGCTGGTCGCCCGCCGGATAGAACAACATGCCGTACGCTTCGTTGAAGCCAGTGGCGAAGACCGAGCTCTCGCGGGGCGTGCCGTCCCGCGTAATGCCCCGGAACACCCGGATTCGGCCAGCCTGGGTTTCCATCACGAACACATCGCCGTTGGGTGCGACCTTGATCTCGCGCGGCTGGCTCAGCCCACTCGCGTACAGCCCGACGGCGAACCCCGTTGGCGCTCTGGGAAGCACGCCCTCCGGCTTGGCAACGATGCGCGAGCGTGTCGAGACGGACTGTGTCGTATAGGGCGCCGGCAGGTCAGCAACCGTGAGCCGGCGGAACGTGCCGGGCTCGATGCCGCTGGACGTCACGAAGGCGGCCTGACCGGTCAGCACGGGAACAGGATCCACCGCGCCCGGCACCGTACGCGCACTATGCGTGCAGCCAAGCGCGATGCCAGCCACGCTCAGCAACCAGGTCGTTCTCATGACGTATTTCCTTGGTGGGATCGGGTGTATCGCGTCGTCTGCCCGCTCTTCGCGCACGCAGCGAATCGCCGACCCGGAATTTTCCAGGAGGGCGCGGACGGCGCACCCACCGAGTGACGTCGCTTGCACCGGTTACATGCACCGACCATGCCCCCGGGTCGGCGACCGCGAGCATTGCTACAACGTCAAGTGTGGTGGTGTGTTATTCCCACCCGCTGCGTGATGTTCCGCGCGGCTGAACTGGCGGGATGTGGGTCAAATGATCCAGCATTGGTGAAATGACCCACCTGACTGGGTGTGAGCCGGACCGACTGCCGCTATTTCGTGCTGCTGTCCGCTGCGCCCGTCGCCACAGCCGTCGAGTAGGTCGGAGTCGTGGCGTACTTGGCGGGAACCCTCCACATGCTCGCGCCGTACCACGCCGCCCACGCCACGATCGCCAGCGTCATCACCCACACCCACACCGGGATCGAGGAGTGCGTCTCGGCGCGCTGCGGTTCGAACGGCTCTTCCGCGCTGAACGCATTGACTCCGAACTCGATCACGCCATGGCGCACCGTGTTGGGCACCAGCCCCGTCACGGTGACGCCCGGCCCGTTGCGCACCTTGAACGGGACCTCGTGCACCGAGACCCTGCCGGTCCGGTCGGTCGCCCGCACGATCAGGCGGTGCGGGCCGTCGGCCAGGGTGGCCGTATCGAGGGTGACCGATGTCGGCAGGTCCTGCTCGACGAACGGCTGTTCGCTCCCGTCGAGAAATACCTGGACATGGGCGCTCGCCGGCGCGACAACGTCTTCGTCAGTCATCGTTGAGCACCTGGTATTTGGGGTGTCGCCGGTCGCGTTCGCCGGGACGAACCAGCATCCACGTCGCCGCCACAAAACACGCGATGGTGATCGCGCCGGCGACTACTACGATGATGATGTTGCCCAGCCAGTGAGCCGAGAAACTCTGCATCAGGCTGCCCTCAATGCGCCGGCTTGGCGCGCTCGGCGGCAACCTGCGCCGCTGTCGCGAGCGGCGCGTTGTTGCCCCAGGACGTGCGCTCGTGACCGATGATGTCGGCAATCTCATCGTCCCCCAACTGCGCCGCGAAGGCTGGCATCTGGCCGGGGTATGCAACGCCGCCGATCGTCTTCCCCTCCAGGCCGTGCAGAATTATTGAGATCTGCTCGGTCGGATCGGCGGCGGTTTCCACCGGATCCCCCTTCAACGGCGGGAACACGCCGGGAATGCCTTCACCGCTCGCTTGATGGCACGACTGGCAATTGGCGGCGAACAACTTCGCACCCGCGGCGGCGTCGAACGACGCCTTTCCCGCCGCCGTCGCCGATGACGTCGCCGCGGCCGCGGCGGCCGCCGTGCCCGATGGTGCGGTTGCGGGCGGGCTGTAGCCGGGAATCGTCGCCTGCTTGCGCGACAACAGGTAGGCGACCAGTGCCTGCGCCTTCCGCGTGGGGATGACCACACCGTGTTCCGGCGCGTAGGGCTTCGGGATGGCCAGCGGTGTCACTCCCGCCGGGGCTTTCGCCACCACCTCGAAGAGAAAGCTGAAATCCGGCATGATCGATTGCGGCACCACGCTTCGCGGATTGTAGAGGTGCATGTACTGCCACACCTCACTTGGCTGTCGCACGCCGATGTTGGTGAGGTCGGGACCATTGCGCTCCGACCCGAGCAGCTCCGGCGTCTCATACGCGTAGTCACCGGCCGACGATGGGCGGCCGAACACGGCGTCTTCCGCCAACGGCCGCACCTGCTGCGTGTGGCAATAACTGCAACCGTTGGCGACGAATACGTCGCGCCCCTCGCGCTGGAGCGGCGTGAGCGGCATCACGCCCGGTCCCGGCTTCGTGCGTGACAGGACCATGCCGGGAAGCACGCCCATGAGCACCGCGAGGACCGCATACACGAGCGTCGAGCCGCCGGCAATGAGAGTGAGCTTGCTCATGCCGCCTCCACCGCCCGCGGCGCCTCGAGGTTAACATGGCCGCGTGCGTAGGTCATGTCCCATACGTTCCACGCGAACACCAGGTGGCTCAGGAACATCAGGCTGCCACCCACGGCGCGCCACAGCCAGAACGGCGCCATGTCCGTCACGGACTGGATGAATGGCAACCCATGTATCCAATCGAGCCCCTGGACGGTGCCACCGATCGACAGCGCCCCGACA
>Ga0070680_100003182_pt1 | contig 12201 bp, 8 predicted proteins | sample KBSC73BmetaG_FD_64672 | JGI IMG/M metagenome (GOLD analysis project Ga0070680, IMG submission 64672) | Corn rhizosphere microbial communities from Kellogg Biological Station, Michigan, USA - KBS C7-3B metaG | ecosystem: Host-associated > Plants > Roots > Rhizosphere | place: USA: Michigan...
GATCCGCTGGACACTGCCACGTTTCCGCTACGACCAGCTGATGTCGCTTGGATGGAAATTCATGCTCCCGCTGGCGCTGGTATACATCGTTGTGATCGCTTCGGTGATGCTTGGTCTGAGCGCGGCCGGAAAGGGACCTGGATTGTTTTACGCCACAGTACTCGGCTCCCTCAACATCGCGATTCTGATAATCCTCTTCGCGATTCTGGACCGTGGCCGCATCATCAGCCCCGCCTATGGTCGCATGCATCCCAAGGAAATCGAGCGGCTACGCCGGCTCGATCTTCGTAGACCCATGAAGCGCGCAGCAGAGGCAGGGAGATAATGGCAATCAACGTGAAGGTCGTCGAGCGGCCGATCGAGGATGTGAGCTACATCCGCGCGACGCTCAAGGGAATGGCGCTCACCGTCAAGCATCTGTTCGACGTGAACGGCCGGGTGACGACGCAATATCCGGAAGAGAAGTCGCCGATCTCACCACGGTGGCGCGGCACGCACCGCATGCTCACCACGGAAACCGGAAAGGCGAAGTGCGTTGCGTGTGGACTGTGCCCGACGGTGTGTCCAGCCAACTGCATCAAGCTCGTTCCGGGCGAGGACGAGGAAGGGAACCGCTATCCACTCGTTTTCGAGATCGATGAGTTCCGCTGTATCTTCTGCGGCTTCTGCCAGGAAGTCTGCCCCGAGGAGGCGATCCATGTGGGCCGCCACTACGAGAATTCCGAGTATAGCCGGGATGGGTTTGTGTACGACCTTCAGCGTCTGATGGATCAGTCGCACCCGGTCTGCGAGATGTGGGATCCCGAAGACCCGAAGGGCGAGTGATGGATCAGCACTACCCGCTCTTCTACGTCTTTCATTTCTACCTGTTCGGCGTCATCGCGCTCGCATCCGCGATCGCGTTCGTGACGCGCAAGAGTCCGGTCGCAGCGGCGCTGTGGCTGGTGAACACGATGTTCAGTCTGGCGGCTCTTTTCGTGATGCTCGATGCCCAGTTCATCGGCGTGATGCAGGTGCTGGTGTACGCCGGTGCGATCATGGTGGTGTTTCTCTTTGTGGTCATGCTACTCAACCTCGGGCATCCCTCGGAGCTGGCCGATGCGAGAGGTAAGGGGTGGAAGTTCGCGGCCGCGCTCGTTGGACTCGGCCTGCTGAGCGAGATCATGGTCATCGCCAGGACGAAGTTGCCCGAGCAGCTGATCGTTCCGCGCGACTTCAATGAACAGCAGCTTCAGAAGCTGAACGCGGTGGGGACGATCGCGCAGCCGCTGTTCAAGGATTATCTGCTCGCGTTCGAGCTCACGAGCGTCCTGCTTCTCGTGGCCATCGCCGGCGCGGTCGTGCTCGCGCGGGGGAGGGCAGCCGGTGCTCGCTGAGTCACTCGCGCTTACCGCCGCGCTGTTCATCATTGGGGTGATGGGCGTTCTCATTCATCGGAACGCGATCATCATCTTCATGTGCGTCGAGCTCATGCTCACTGCGGTCAATTTGACTTTCGTTGCATTCTCGCGCTTTTATGGGCCCGCAGGGCAGGTGTTCGTGATCTTTGTCATGACCGTCTCTGCCGCTGAGGCCGCCGTTGGGCTCGCGATCATCATTGCCATCTACCGCCACCGCCAGACGGTGAATCTCAAGGACATCAACCTGCTCAAAGGCTAATGCTCCTCCAATCGGCAGTAGCGTTGGCTTCGGACGCGCACCCGTTGGCCGGGACGATCGCGGCGTGGGTGTGGTTGCTGCCCGTGTTGCCGCTCGCCGGCTTCGTGATCAACGGGTTGCTCTCACTCAATAGCGCGCACTTCGGCCCCTCTGATCCGAACACGCCGGACCACCATCCGCACTCGGAGGGTGCAGCTGAGGCGCCGGTTATATCGCATGGCGAGGAAGAGGGCGCGGCCGGCGACGATCATCACGCGGTAAAGCGCCATCGCTGGGCTGGGGTGACTAGCATTGTCGGGCCTGGGGTGCTGATCCTGTCATTCCTTCTTGCTCTCGGAATCTGGCGCGCGATGACGGGCGTCGAGATGGAAGCCCCGTTCATCCAGCGTTATTTCAGCTGGATGCCGGTCGGAGATCTCCACATCGATGCTGCGTTACAGCTCGACCAGCTCTCGATGCTGATGATTCTCGTCGTCACCGGCGTTGGAGCGGTGATTCACGTCTTCAGCGTCGGCTACATGCAGGACGACCCTGGATACCCGCGCTACTTCGCGTATCTCAACCTGTTCGTGTTCTTCATGCTCGTCCTCGTGCTCGGCTCGAACTATCCGGTGATGTTCATCGGGTGGGAGGGGGTGGGACTTTGCTCCTATCTTCTAATCGGATTCTGGTTCAATGACAAGGCGATTGCCGACGCCGGCAAGAAAGCGTTTATCGTGAATCGCATCGGAGACTTTGGATTTCTGATCGCGATGTTCATGTTGTTCGCGAACATTGGCGTGCTGGATTTCGTCGGCGTGAACGCCAAAGCGCTCGAGCTCGGCGTGGGCAGCGGACTCGTGACCGCGATTTGTCTTTTCATGTTCCTTGGGTGCACGGGAAAGAGCGCGCAGATTCCATTGTACATCTGGCTTCCCGACGCAATGGCTGGCCCGACGCCCGTATCCGCGTTGATCCACGCGGCGACGATGGTTACCGCGGGCGTCTATCTCATCGCGCGGAGCGGGGCACTTTTCTCTCTCTCGCCAGTCGCCTCACTGACGGTGGCTGTTGTGGGAGCGGTGACGGCGATCTTTGCCGCAAGCATCGCCTTCAAGCAGTGGGACATCAAGAAAGTTCTCGCCTACTCCACGATATCCCAGCTCGGCTATATGTTCGTCGGCGTCGGAGTCGGCGCGTACGTATCCGGAATGTTTCACCTCGTAACGCACTCCTTCTTCAAGGCGCTGCTGTTCCTCGGCTCAGGCTCGGTCATTCACGCGATGCACCATGCCTACCACACGACGAACAGCCACGAAGACGCGCAGGACATGCGTAATATGGGCGGTCTAAGGAAATACCTGCCGGTCACCTGTGTTCTCATGTGGATCGGCACGCTGGCGATCGCGGGTATTCCGCCCTTCGCCGGTTTCTTCTCGAAGGACGAGATCCTGGGCGAGGTGTTTTTGCGCGCCCACGGCTCGAACCTCGCGAGCGCGAGCTGGCTCGGGATGCCCGGCAGCGGCGTCCTCTACGCGATCTACGCGATTGGACTGGTCACCGCTCTGATGACCGCGATCTACATGACGCGGATGATGCTGTACACCTTCCACGGCCCGAACCGCACTGGTGCGACGGAGGAACAGCACCTGCACGAGGTCTCGTGGTTGATGACGGGCCCGGTTGTGGTGCTCGGAATCCTCACCGTCATCGGCGGCTGGCTCAATCTTCCGCGCGCGATAACCGACGTGGTTCCCCTTGGCCGACCGGCCGTTCTCGACCACTGGCTCGAACCGACGGTCGGCGCCGCTACGGCACGCCTCAGTGCGGGCACGCGGGAGATTCCCGCATCGACCGAGCAGTTGCTCATACTCGGCGCGGTCGTGATCGCCGTGGCCGGAATTGCATTCGCGTTCGCCTGGCTCAAGCCGGCGCGCCTGGTTCCGAAACGTGATGCCCCGGCGGAAGAGGGCTTCGAGCGTGTCGTCGCCAACAAGTACTACGTCGATGAAGGCATCGACGCGACGGTCGTCAGACCGACTTATGCGGTATCGAAGACCTTCCTGTGGCGCGTGGTCGATGTCGGAGTGATCGATGGGCTTCTCGTAAATGGAAGCGCGGCGATTGCGCGAGGGTTCGGCTGGCTCGGGTCACGTCTTCAGACCGGCAACGTCGGCATTTATGCGTGGGTTCTGGTGGTCGGAGTCGTAGCACTCCTTGGCGCTTTCACCCTGCGGTGACCTGACGAATGAATGCCTTTCTAGAGTCGATCGGTTACAACAGCTGGGTGCTTCCGGCCCTTCTTCTCATTCCGCTCGTCGGTGCGGTCCTGATTCTCCTGCTGCCATCGCGCGACGAGCCTATCGGGGGCGGAGTCGAGAATCCGGTGATACGTCAGGTCGCCTTCTGGCTGTTCATGATCGAGTTTGTCGTGTCTCTTGGGCTATGGTGGTCCTACAACCCGGCCGACAACGGATGGCAGGCAGCGATCGACATGGCGTGGATTCCCACATGGGGCGTGCGCTTCACGCTCGGAATCGACGGTATTGCTCTGATGATGGTGCTGCTCACCACGTTCATCATGCCGCTCGCGGTGCTCGGAAGCTGGACCAGCATCCGCACCAAGGTCCGCAGCTACTACGCATTGCTTCTGATTCTGACGTCGGGAATGCTCGGCGTTTTTCTCGCCCGCGATCTGTTTCTGTTTTACGTGATGTGGGAAGTCATGCTCGTGCCGATGTACTTCATCATCGGCATCTGGGGTGGAGAGCGCCGCATCTATGCCAGCCTAAAGTTCTTCATCTACACGATGCTGCCGTCGCTCTTGATGCTCGTCGCGATCATCTATCTCGGCTTGCATGTGCGGACGGCCTCCGGCGCGCCGGACTTCAGCTACGATCACCTGCTCGCGGTCTCGAGCATTCCGGAGCGTACCGCGCTATGGCTGTTCGCCGCCTTCTTCCTCGCCTTCGCGGTGAAGGTGCCGATGTTCCCGTTTCATACGTGGCTTCCAGATGCACACGTTGAAGCGCCGACCGCCGGCTCCGTGATTCTTGCCAGCATCATGCTGAAGATGGGGACCTTCGGCTTTCTGCGCTTCGCGCTCCCGCTCTTTCCCGGAGCGGCGATGAACCCGACGGTGCGGATGGTCATTCTGGTGCTGGCTGTCATCGGAATCATCTACGGTGCTCTGGTCGCGATGGTCCAGCCTGACTTCAAGAAGCTTGTAGCGTACTCTTCCGTGAGCCACCTGGGCTTTGTGATGCTCGGCATATTCGCGCTGACGCTCCAGAGTGTTCAGGGCGCGCTGATGATCATGATCAACCACGGTATCTCGACGGGCGCCTTGTTCCTTCTCGTCGGAATGATCTATGAGCGGAGACACACGCGCCTGATCGACGCGTACGGTGGGATCGCGCGGGTGGTACCACTCTTCGCCGCGATGCTCACGTTCGTGTCGCTCAGCAGCATCGGACTTCCGGGGACGAACGGCTTTGTGGGTGAATTTCTTGTGCTTCTGGGGGCGTTCAAGACGTATCCAGTTCTCGCCCTGATCGCGACCACCGGCGTGATCTTCGCGGCGGCATATCTGCTCTGGGCGATCCAGCGGATTCTCTTCAATCCGCTGGACAAGCGAGAGAACACGCACATCCCCGACTTGAACAGGCGCGAGCTCGCTCTATTGGTGCCGCTGGTCGCCGTCATCATCTGGCTCGGTGTGTACCCGGCGCCGGTCCTCCGGCGGATGGAAGCCTCGTCGCAACTCCTCATTACCCGCGTGGAGGGACGTACTGACGTCGCGCGCGTGAGCGAGGCGGGCCGCCCATGAGCTTTGATTTGAGTCTTCCGGCGCAGCTTTCCAGCGCGCTCGGCCCCGACCTGTTGCTGATGGGAGGATCGATGCTCCTCCTCCTTTGGTCAGGTTGGCGCCCCGAGTCCGACGAGCACCAGCGCAGCGTCGGCATGCTAAGCATGGCGCTCTGCATCTTTACCATGGTCGCGGTCGGCTACTACGCGTATACCGGCTATACGGCGACGGTCGGTGCGATCGCGGTGGACAATTTCCGCTGGGTCGTCGACGAGATCCTTCTGATTGCCACGCTCGGCACGATCGCGATGTCGCTCGACTACAACAGGCGCGAAGGCATCACCCCGGGTGAGACCCACGTACTGATTCTGCTCGCGACGTCCGGAATGATGATTCTTGCCGCCGCGCGCGACCTCATCATCGTATTCCTCGGCATCGAGCTGATGTCGATCGCGATCTACGTGCTGGTCGGCATGAATCGTCGCACGGAGAGATCCGCCGAGGGCGCCATCAAGTATTTCCTGCTCGGCGCGTTTTCCACGGCGTTCCTTCTTTACGGCATTGCGCTCGTCTACGGCGCCACTGGAGCCACCAACTTTTCCGAGATCGCGGCGAACGTCTCGAAGTTCCACCTCGAGAAGAGTGCGCTGCTGATGGTTGGTGTGGCTCTCCTGCTCGTCGGCTTCGGATTCAAAGTCGCAGCCGCGCCTTTCCACATGTGGGCTCCGGACGTCTACGAGGGCGCGCCGACGCCGATAACGGCCTACATGGCCGCCGCGGTCAAGGCCGCCGCGTTCGCGGCGTTCTTCAGGCTTTGGCTGGAGGCGTTTCCTTCGCTTCTCACAACCTGGCACAATTCGGTGTGGTGGCTTGCCGCGCTCACGATGATCGTCGGCAACCTTGTCGCGTTGTCGCAGAGAAACATCAAGCGCCTTCTTGCCTATTCGAGCATCGCTCACGCCGGCTACATCCTCGTCGCCCTGACGGTTGGAACAAAGCTGGGAAGTTCCGCTTTCATGTTCTATCTCTTCGCATACACAATGGCGACCCTCGGCTCCTTTGCCGTCATCGTCGCGCTGGGCAATCGCGGAGAAGCCAATATGGGCGTTGAGGAGTATGCGGGTCTCTGGAACGTCAGACCTGGCCTGGCCATCGCCATGGCGGTTTTCATGCTCGCGCTGCTTGGCTTTCCGATCTTCGGTGGCATTGGATTCTTCGCCAAGTGGTACGTGCTGCAGGCCGCGTTGCAGGCGCCGTATCCTCAGACGAGGCTCGCCGTTCTTCTGGTCGTGACGAGCGTCGTGAGCGCCGGATACTATCTGTACGTCGTGATGGTGATGTTCATGAAGCCAAGAAATGCTGCCGCTGTTCTGCCGCCGCGGACGGATGGCTTTACGAGGGCCGTCGTCTGGGGCTCCGCCGCGGTGATCCTTATCTTTGGATTGTTTCCCGATGCGATCGTCGCGGTGACGCGGCGCAGCGCTCCGAGTCTGTCGACGGACACAGCCCCGCAAATCAGAGCCGTCCCGATGCCACGCCCCGTCACCGCGTCGAGGGCGGAGGTCGTAACTCTGCGCTCCGATTCCTCACTCAACGGACGTTAAACCGCCATGGGCGGGACGCTTTCGCGAGCGATCTTCCGTGAATACGACATTCGCGGAATTGCGGGTAAGGATCTAACCGAGGAAGTCGCATCGGCCGTCGGCGGCGCCTACGCGGCGTTCCTCGCGGAAAAGCGTGTGAAGGGGCCCGTCGCGGTTGGCCGCGACAACCGCCCTTCCGGAGAGAAGCTCCACGCCGCGCTTGTGGCGTCTCTCCTCAGCAGCGGAATCGACGTCGTCGATATCGGGATCGTACCCACTCCGCTCGCTTACTGGTCGCAGCACAAGCTTGGTGTCGTCGGTGGAATCCAGATTACCGGCTCCCACAATCCCCCTGCGTACAACGGGTTCAAGCTCGGCCTCGGCAAGACGTCGATTTACGGGACGGACATCCAGCACCTCTACGACCTTGCGGTCGCTGGGCGATTTCCGCGGGGGAAGGGGAATCTTCGCCACGAAGATGTCATCGAACGCTACATCGACGACATCGCAGCCCGCGTCGGGAAGCTGCCTGCCAAAATGAAAGTCATTTTCGACTGCGGGAATGGCGCGGGATCGCTCGTTGTGCCGAGGCTCTTTCCGAAGCTGGGACTCAAGGCGCGCTGCATGTTCTGTGAGAGCGACGGCACGTTTCCAAACCATCATCCTGATCCGACCCTTCCCGAGAATCTTCAGGCGCTCATCGCGGCGGTGAACAAGGATAAGGCCGACATCGGAATCGCCTTCGACGGCGACGCGGACAGAATCGGTGTTGTCGACGATCGCGGCGACATTATCTGGGGGGACTATCTGCTCATCGTGTACGCGCGCGACGCGCTTGCACGCACCGGCCGCGGTCAGTCCATCGTGTTCGACGTGAAGGCATCGCAAGCGCTTCCCGAGGCTGTCGAGAAGGCAGGCGGAATTCCCGTGATGTGGAAGACCGGCCATTCGCTGATGGAGAAGAAGATGCACGAGACCCGCGCGCCGGTCGGCGGCGAGATGTCTGGGCACATGTTCTTCTCTGAGGGATTCTACGGATTTGACGACGCGCTCTACGGCGCAGCAAGACTCCTGCGGATTCTGGCGGACTCGGGAAAATCCATCCGCGAGCTACTCGCCGATGTGCCGCGCTTCGTATCGACACCGGAGATTCGCGTCGATTGTCCGGATGACCGGAAGTTCGGCATCGTCGAGAAGGCGATCACGTATTTCTCCGGTAGACATCAGGTGAACACGGTTGACGGCGTTCGTGTGCTGTTCGGCGATGGCTGGGGACTCATTCGCGCATCGAACACTCAGCCCGTGCTCGTCATGCGTTTCGAGGCTCGCTCTTCCGAACAGCTCGCGAGGATTCAGTCAGAGATGGAAGGCTGGCTTCGCACTCAGGGCATGGTGGTCTAAGCCGATGCCGCGCCGGCGTCTCGTCATCGGCGTGCTCATCGTCGCGGCGGCGCTGGTCGGAGGCCGCCTTCTATCAGCGCTGTATGCCGACTACACGTGGTACGAGGCGATGGGCGCGGCTCCGCTCTGGAGTGAGCGCGCGGGAGACCTGTTGCTCGTGTATGGCATCGGCTCCGTCATCGCTGTTCTCGTGGCCTTCGTCAATCTCTCCGCGCTGGGGCGGAGCATCGAATCGCTGACCCTTCCGCGCCGCCTCGCCAACGTTGAGTTCGGCGAAGCCGTGCCGCGCAAGTATCTCGATCGCTTCTCATTCATCACGTCGATAGCGATCGCGGCGGCGCTTACGCCGGCGCTTCCAACGTGGAGCCAGCTCGCCCTCGCACGGCTATCCGTCAACTTTCGGGGATCGGATCCATTCTTCCACCACGATCTGGCGTTTTATACGACGTGGCTCCCGTTCGAGAAGGTGCTCTATTCATGGACGATGCTGCTCGTCGTGGCTGTGTCGATCCTGGTGGTCGTTCTGTATTCGCTGACGCCGGGCCTGCGTTGGGAGCGAGCCGGACTCCGCATGAGTGCGCACGTCCGACGGCACCTCAGCGTTCTTGCCGCCTTGTTGCTGCTCATCACGATGTGGAGTTATCGACTCGAATCATATGACCTGCTGATTCACGGATCGGGGGATGAGGGTGCGTTCTCATATGTAGACCATCAGTGGATTCTCCCCGGCCTGATTCTTTTGTCGCTCGTCACCGCGGCCGCTGCGATAACGGTTCTCTTAAGCGGGTGGACGGGACAGATGCGCACGAGCTTCATCGCGGTAACGGTGGTGATCATCCTTTCGTTGACGGTGCAGGAGCTCGTGCCGCAGGTCGTCAAGCGGGTCACCCCGAAGACAGTCCAGGCGATGCGTGAGCGTTCGTACCTTGCCATCAGGCAGGATTTCACCCGGAGCGCGTACGACTCGAGCGCAATCTCTGACGAATCGCTTCGCAGATCGGCGGTGTCTGGCCCAATCGACAGCGTCAGCGGGAATGCCATTGGCCAGCAGCTGCTCCGACAGGATTCACTCGTCTATCCGGGCGCGCGGGGCATCGTCACGGTGTCCGATCCCCAACTCGCCGTCGCTGGCCAGCGTCTGGGCGAGGGATTATCGCGGCTGGGTTACGCCTGGGCTTACCAGTCGGCCGATCTCTTGTCCGACTCGATTCCGCGTCGGGCGCGCGTCATTGCGGTCCGGGACGTTCGAAACCGCGTCCGCAATCTTGCGCCGATCTTTACGCAGGGGAGTTTGGTCGAGCCAAAGTTTCACGCCGATACGTTGTACTGGAAAGTGGAGCTCTACGTGGCATCATCGGACTATCCACTCAGTCAGCGCATCGTGCTTGGCGGCGAGTCGCGCAGCTATTTTCAGCACGCCGGGACGGCGCTCATCAACGGACGAACGGCTCGCGTCCTCATCGCAGCCGATCCGACGCCCGAGCCGATTTCTCAGGCGTGGAATACCGCCTTTGCCAACACCGCCGATTATAGAGCGCCGGGCCTGGCGCGCGAGCTGACAAGCGTTCCGTGGGAGCCCGTCTCCAGTCAGCCGAGCGATGTGACAGATTCCACTTTCCGCGCCGCGGTGACTCGTCTCTACAATCGCATGAGAGCGGCGCTCGCCGCCGCTGATCTCAAGGCGTTCGGAGCCGCCTACGATTCGCTGGGCGCGCTGATAGGCCCGCACAAATGACTGAAGCTCCGCGCACCGCGGTGATTGCCGTCGGGGGTAACGCGCTTTCTCCGCCGGGCGAACATTCCACCATCGGCGATCAGTTCCGCCACAGCAGAGCGAGCCTTGGGCCGATCGTGGACCTCGCGCTCGATGGATGGCGCGTGGTGGTTGTTCACGGAAATGGACCGCAGGTTGGTGACGAGCTCGTTCGCAACGAGAAAGCGCGCAGTGAAGTGGCGCCCCTTCCGCTCGGCGTACTCGTCGCGGGCACCGCCGGATGGATTGGTTACATGCTGCAACAATCTCTGGAGAACGCTCTGCGCAAGGCGGGGAGCAAACGCGATGTCGTGACCGTCCTCACGCAGGTCGAGGTAGCGGCAGACGACGCAGCGCTCAAGGATCCCAAGAAATTCATCGGCCACGGCATTTCGATCGCGCGCGCGAGGGAGCTTCGATCGCAGGGGAGTACAGTGAAGAAAGACGCGAAGGGGCGACTGAGACGAGTCGTCGGCAGTCCGATGCCGCTCGCGATTCACGAGCTCTCGACGATTCGGACACTCGTCGAGCGCTATACGATCGTCATCGCCTGCGGCGGAGGCGGCATTCCGGTCTACCGCGATCCAGCGCTCGGCCTCGAGGGGATCGATGCCGTCATCGATAAGGATCTGGCTGCCGCGGTTCTTGCGAGGGAGCTCGGCGCCGAGCTCTTCATGATTTTGACGGACGTCGACGCGGTCTACACTGGCTGGGGGACGGATCAACAGCGGATGATCAGCTCGATGAGCGTGAGTGAAGCAGACCGGCTCGGACGGGAAGGCGCCTTCGGTGAAGGAAGCATGGCCCCGAAGGTTGCGGCCGCCGCGGAATACGTGCGTCGAACAAAGGGTCGTGCCATTATTACGGAGTTGAGTAAAGGCAGAGCAGCAGTTCATGGAATCGGCGGGACCGAGATCGTCCCCTAAATCACAACATCGACAAAAAAAGCGCGTCTGCACGCGCTCGGAGCAAGAGTGAACATCCACGAGTACCAGGCAAAGGACATCTTCCGGAAGTACGGCATACCGATCCCTCCGGGCGAAGTAGCCACGACGCCGGCGGAAGCGGAAGCGATCGCTCGCAAATTCGGCACGACGGTCGTGATCAAGGCGCAGGTTCACGCCGGTGGCCGAGGCAAGGCGGGCGGTGTCAAGCTCGCGAAGACGCCGGAAGATGCGAAGAGCATCGCGGCGCAGATTTTCAAGCTCACGATCAAGGGTCTGCCGGTAAAGAGAGTTCTCGTAACGCCCGCCGCCGACATCGCGAGTGAAGCGTACGTTGGCATCATCGTCGACCGTGCGTCAAAGAGGCCTGTGTTCATGGCGAGCCCCGCCGGCGGAATCGACATCGAAGAAGTTGCCGCCAAGACGCCCGACAAGATCCTTCGCCATCCGGTGGACCCGCGCTACGGGCTGCAGATGTACGAAGCGATGCAGTTGGCGTTTTTCCTCTACTCGGACATGAAGCAAGTCCGGGCGACGGCAAAGATTCTGATGCAGCTCTACAAAGCGTTCTTCGAGAACGGTGGCTCGCTCGCGGAAATCAATCCGCTGGTCACTACACCGGCCGGCGAAGTTGTCGCGCTCGACGCCAAAATGGTGATCGACGACAACGAGCTCGATCGCCGCCCCGATATCGCGGCGTTGCGCGACGAATCGTCGGAGGATCCGGCCGAGGTGGAGGCACGGAAAGCGAGCCTCACCTTCATCAAGCTGGATGGAAATGTCGGGTGCATCGTCAATGGTGCCGGATTGGCGATGGCGACGATGGACCTCGTGAAGTACTACGGCGGAGACCCGGCAAACTTTCTCGACATCGGCGGCTCGTCGAATCCGGAGAAGGTCGTCGCGGCGCTCCGCATCATCACCGGCGATCCGAATGTGAAAGCCATCTTGTTCAACATCTTCGGCGGAATCACCCGCACCGACGACGTTGCGAATGGAATCGTCACCGCGATCAAGCAGAATCCACTCAAGGTTCCGCTGGTCATCCGACTGACGGGCACCAACGAGGAGATC
>Ga0070680_100003193_pt1 | contig 12183 bp, 20 predicted proteins | sample KBSC73BmetaG_FD_64672 | JGI IMG/M metagenome (GOLD analysis project Ga0070680, IMG submission 64672) | Corn rhizosphere microbial communities from Kellogg Biological Station, Michigan, USA - KBS C7-3B metaG | ecosystem: Host-associated > Plants > Roots > Rhizosphere | place: USA: Michigan...
GTCCCGAAACCATGTTCAGTGGGTTCGCCCTCGGCTCGCGTCAGCGTGACCACGAAGGGCAACTCGGCATCAGGATCATGCCTGACACGACCTGAGGTCGAGCTCATGTGCCCGCCCTCACTGGCAGCTGCCTGACTTTCACGTTTCGTCTGGCCCTCCTCAGCAGCGGATCGAAATGCGCTGAAGCTCTTTGGCTTCCGACCTTGAGGACCCTGCATCAACTCTCTCCGCGGCGGCCGGTGGAGAAGAACGGCGAACTTTGCCGCAGTCGACTCGATATAAGATGCCCCGCGCCGTTTTCGAGGGGCTTGAGCCGTGCGATCTTCACGTCGTGCGCTGGCGCGGAGTAACGCGCGGAGCAATCAGGCACCATGGAGCCCTATGCTTAGCCTCACCATGTCGTCGGCAGCCTTGTTAGCGGCAGCTACGTTCTCGAGCCGCTGTTGAGCATTTTGCTCTAGTCGTTGGCGGCGATGCTCATCGCTTTCTACTTTGCGTTTCATCCGCATTGGGTCTCTCTCTCTCCATTTGCGTTAGACGCATGGGCCTGAGCCGTTACCGACGGCAAAAAAATGTGGCCCCCCGGCGACAAGCCAGGTGGCGCATCCAGTTTCGATCAGCAGAGGGTCAGCGCGCCATATCGAGCAGCGCGAGAATCATCTGAGACTTGCGATCGATCTGATAGACCCGGCCATTGTCGTACCCGTAATAGACCTGGTCATTGTCGACATATTCGCGGCGATACTGAACCGGCATGCTAAGGATCCGGCCCGTTACGTGCTGGCCTACCCGTGCATCGCCGTTGAACCGATCACCGGGGTGCAGTCCGGCAAACCGCGCATCGGCAACCCAGTGGCCGTTGACGTTTCCGCTGGTCCAGGCGGATTGCTGACCTCGGCGATGGCCATACCCACCGCTTGCAACACGGATTTCCTTGGCGAGAGCGGTGCTGCGTTGCAGCAGCTGCGCATGTTCTGGCCCGCTGATCCCGTTTGGACTGAAGCGGCGCTCGAGGCGCACCAGCCGACTGAGGTCTTGGCGCAGCCCGATGCTTTCGCGGCGCGAGATAGTTCCCTGCATTACGCCGGCCTCGATCTGCACCTGCAGCTGGTGGCTATAGGTACGGTCCTGCCACGCCGCCGAGGCTGGTGTGGCGAGGGTGAACGCGGCAACGCCTGCCAGGATCATATAGATCGGTCTCATTGAATTTCTCCTTCGCTCCGATCTGCGTCGGATGGACTCTCCTCCGCCGCACGCGGTCGCGGACTCGCAGTGGCGATGGGAACGGATGCGTAGCGGAGACGATCTCTCGCCTCCGCTCGGCTCCTTTTCGGTTATATCGTCTGCAGGTTCAGGGCGCAGGGCGCGCGGTCGCTGCTCTGGCCGACATCGTAGCTGAGACGCTGGCCGACCGTGGGAGCGACGTTCTTGTCCCACTGGATCGCGCTTGTCTCGAAGCGAAGGTCGTTGCCGCCTGCTTCCTGGATGATTTCGCCGTGGCCCTTGATCGTGTCGAATGACTTGACGGCTCCAAAATATTTCGTGGTGAGTTCCTTTATTGGCGCGCGCCGGAAATGGCACCGTGCCGCTAGGAGACGTTAAAGATGGAGGAAGGTGCGGCTTAGCGCCCAAAACCGTCGATTTCGACTGGTAGCTCTACTTAGGTAGGCGTGAATACGCGCTTAGCAAGTTAAATAATTATCTCTTATGAGAAAGTATGGTATAAGCATCGCATCACGAGCGATTCTTAGTTTACGGCAGCTTGTGGCTGAGAGACGTGCGCTCCCGCTGTTGCAGGAGACCGACAATGACACATGCCACCGAACAATCATCGGCGCACTCGACAGACCGCTGGGAAAACGAAGGCGGTCCGGCAAGTTCGGCAACGATGCGATCGTCTGATGACCTACAATCTGAACTCAAGAGATACGGCATAACGCCCGTGGAGCTGACGGTTTTCGATTGGGGCGGCTACCGCTATTCCAACTCACGGGACGCCATCGCCGCGGCGAAGCGCCGGGGCCGCGTCCAGGCAAGGTAATGCCGAGCATTCGATCACCCGGCCTCTGGATGGACATCCGCACTCGCAAGGCCATTGTCAGCTTCCTGGGTCCTTTCACGCTGAATCGCGAGGTGGGCGAGTTGCCCGCGGGGACCTATGACATCGATATTGACGAGGAGGCGATCCAGGCGCACGAGCGGACAGCCTACCGCCGGATAAATATCTACTTCTATGTGCGGAGCCCGTCATCTACGCGGACGATTATCCCCACTCCAGCGGATTTCGACAAAGCGTTGGAGCGAGATCGCGAGCAAGCTCGGATGCGCGAGAGCGAGCAGCCGTCGTTGTCTTAGGTTCATGCGTCTTATTCGGGTAATACGCGTTGTATCTCTGAACTCACCGGCGTTTTCCGGGCGAGAGCAAGGAAGTTCCATGACAATTCGTACCCATTATCTCGCCGCCGCGGCGGCGATCGGCTCTCTTGCGGTTCCGGCCGCTGCGCAGACTGCTTATCCCTACGGATACCAGCAGCAATATCAGCAGCAATATCAGCAGGTCCCGCAGCCTTACCCGGGCCAGCCAGGCTACGGCTACGCTCAGCAGGGGTATCCCGGCTACAACCAGGGCTATGCCCAGGACCCGGTCAGCCAGATCATCAATTCGCTGCTCGGCAACCGCTACAATGTGACGGACCGCCAGGCGGTGTCCCAGTGCGCCTCCGCCGCCATGACCCAGGCTCAAGCCAAATATGGCAATCGCTATAACCAGGGGTACGGCAGCAACGGCTTTAGCCGCGGTTATAACAATGCGATGCGGGTGACTTCGATCACCGACGTCCAGCGCCGCAACAACGGCCTTCGCGTTTCCGGGCTGATGAGCTCGGGTTACACCGGCCAGTACGGGAATCAGTATGGCTATCATAACCGGGGCTATGCCCAGGGCGATGTCAGCTTCCGCTGCAACGTCGACTATCGCGGGCAGGTCAGTAACGTCCGCATCGGGCGCAACAACGCCTACCGAGGCTAGCACCGCTAAGACCGGCGGCGGGGTCATCCAACCGTGCCGCCGTGCCGTGGGCCGTAGCAACGCATCGCGACTTATCCGAATCTCCGTCGCGCGGGCGCAAGGGGGGCTAAGGTCTTGCCGCACCGGCTGCAACGAATGACACTTCAGTCCGTTGGCACGGGTATCACCAGTCACTTAGTTGAGCCTTGGTGCCGGAGAGATCTGGCATGCTCCCCGCTCAAGGAGCCGGGATGCATGCACTCATCATAGAAGACGAAGCGTTGATCGCCATGGCGATAGAGGATGCGTTGCGCGGCTGCGGCTTCACTTCATTCGAAGTTGCCGTTTCGGCCGCGGCGGCGGTTACGGCTGCCGCACGCAAATGCCCCGACCTGATTACCGCCGAGGTCGAACTGAGGCAGGGCTGCGGAATCACCGCGGTTCAGTTGATTTGTTCTGACCAGCCGATCCCCGTCCTCTTCATTACGGGAAGTCCTGGTGAAGTCAGGATTCGAATGCCTGGGCATAGCTTGGTCGAGAAGCCGTTCAGGGCCGATCATATAATGGATGCGACAAAGCTCGCCTTGGAAAACAAAAATGGTTGAGACCGTGCCGCTACCGAACGAGACCGTAACGAGCCTCGCCATGGCGCTCGTTGAGTCGTCGAAGGCGCCATTGCTCCTGCTCGACGACGAAGTGGTCGTCATTGGTGCAAGCAGCTCATTCTGAAACACGTTCAATCTCGACGCGGCCACGATCGCCAACCGCAGACTGGCCGATCTCGGCGCAGGTGAATGGGACGTTCCGCAGCTCAACTTACTGCTCCATCCATCAGACAGCACTAATGACCTTCGCGCAATGAAACAGCAGCTGCGCGAGGCGCTACAAGACTGTGAACGACTGCTTGAGCAGGCGCGGAGACTTCTCCCTCGCTCCAAACGGAACGTTCGCATCCGGAAACGACATGAGAAGGGGTAGCGTTCGACCTCGGAAGCTACCCCTTCTCACGTACGCCCGCCGCACTCATTCGGCCTGCGGAAATGAGTTGCGCTTAGCACATCAGCGCCACAACAGCGCGACCGCATACAGGATCACCAAAACGATTAGGGCAGTCAAACCAAGGCCTGTCATGACGAGGGCGGCGCTGACTCATTTTCCGAGAATGTGCCGGCCCACGCTTCGTTCCGCAGCGCTACTGAACCAAGTATATCAACGCCAGGAGGGTTATGCCGTTCGCCTACGAACTTAAGTTAAGGACGGCCCCGCAGCTCAGGAGGGCGCGCCCTTGTGCGCAGAGAACCAAGGCGGGAATGCGCGCCGTCAAAAACCTATCTTGCGCTCGCCAGTTCCAAGTGGATGCAGCCCGGCCCCCTTGCGACGGTCCGGCCGCGGCCCGCTCCCAACTTGGGCGATGGATCACAGGCTGAGGCCACATATTAGGCACGCGTTAACGGACACTACTGCTGTAGACCTATGTGGTTGTGTAAAAGTCACAATTTGGGAAAAATGACGTTTGCTGAGCAATAACGGAACCGAGGGACCTGCATCGCAGTTTGGCCGCGACTATGCCCGGTCAACGATATCACGAATTAGCCAAACGCTGCCATGAGTCCGCTGCGAGCGCACGCACGGACCGTTCCAGAACCGCCCTGATCCGGATGGCTGAAGCCTACGAGCGCAAAGCCGCCGAATTGGAGCGGCGCGCTCACGCCGCACTCACTCTTTAGTGCCCGGCGACCGGCTTACCGCACCCCATCGGCGTTCGGTGGCGAAACCCGGGCGAATTGTGCAACGGCTGCTGACCTCAGGCGGTTGAGTGCGCACGACAAACGAGAAGGTTTACGACGAGGCAACCGAGGTAACGGCCGACGAGGGCAACCTCAGGTTGGACGGTCCCGACGCGGTTGATGTCAGGGGCACGCCAGAAGCGGCGGATCAGACGATTGATAACCTGATCAAAGGCGTAGCGAAGGCGCGAGGGCAAGAGCGGCTCAGCCGCCTTCCGCACCAACCGGATCGCGCGGAGTGAGCCAGCGTAAAGCAGCGGCGTGGGACCGCGCCGCACTTGCCGGCGATGCGTGGGGGCAAGCTGAGCACGCGCTAGCGTGCGAGTAGAACGATTCTAAAAGCCATCAACGAAGAGGGACGGCTCGAACGGGCCGCCCCTCAACACTTGCACCGCAGCGCTACAGGCGGAGCGATGCGTCAAAACTGAAAATCCGCAAACTGGTTCCTGTGGCGCTCACTGCGCAGGATGGTCGCTGTCGACCTGCGCAGCGAGCAAAGCCTCCAGGTCTGTGATTTCGACACGGGTCCGCACGTTGCAGATTGTAATGTGGGAAAAGTGCGCGTCGCGCAGTTCAGCCGCTTTCGCGAGCGCTTGCTCGATTGTCAGCTGCTTCTGAAACTCCACAGGACCGGCTTCGCCGGTGGCGCGCAACACGTATCGGGCCAATGCAACTCTCCGATTTTGATTGCCGAGCCGACACCAAAAAGCGGGACGAGTCGCAACACCAGTCTAGCTTCGAAAGGGACGAAGCGCCGTGAAAGACGCTCAAAAGCACTCGATTCAGGATCGGTGATCCCGCCAATGTCGGGATCGGCGCAGCACGCCTCCTGCTTTCACCAAGGCACAGGACCGCGTTGAACAGAACATGCGCCTCTCGCGCGCTCGCTTGCGCCAGTTCCATCCGCCGTTCGAGAGCCACGGCCCGGGAAATCGTTGGTGGAGATCTGCGGGAGGCCTGTGGCGCTTACACAGGACAACTACCCCTCCCGTCTTATCGGGAGAGGCAGTCCCGCCCGCATTCGACTGCATGACCCTTGGAGCCACCCGTCGCTTCGCGCGCTCGCTCGGGCCGGAACAGTTGAGTGATTGGCAGTTGCTCACGGGAATGTTCCCATCTCGCCGGACCCCGCTCTGCCTTGCGGACTCGGGATGCACTTTGACCGGGCCCCTTCTGATAGGGCGGTGTTTCCCGGTCGCCAGAGTATCGAGCCAACCCGACGAGGCTACCTGGATGATCTCCCTTTGTCCTGGTTCAAGTGCCAAGTGACAGAGCTGCAAATGACTTGTGGATCGGCTCCTTCGTAACGGCGGATTTCAACCCATCGCCCTTCGGTAGAAATGCGCCCAATCTTGCCGTTCAACTGCTCGCGCCGGGAGCCCGAAAGCAGCCATCCATTTGTCGGAGACACTCGAATGGATCGGGATGCATTTGCGTGAAAAGCCGATCTTCAGTCGACGGAGCCTGGAAAGTCGACCGCATTCTCTTCAATGTAGTTGAGCAGGTCATTCTCGCGGTATCGAACAGCGCGACCATTTGGACCTCCTAGCCGTCGAGTCCGAGCGCGCACGAAGAGGCCGGCGGGAGCTTGAGGCAGCCGCCCTACTAACGCCCTACTATTCTCGCTTGGGGCATATCTGACCAAAGCTTTCCAGAGCGGCCCAACGTCCGCTTGGGCGCAAACGCACGCTGATTGATGCGGTCTAGTTGACGCGGGGCTTACTCGGCGGGCGCTCAGCAAACGTGATTGCGTGGCTCCGCGATTAGTGAGCTGCCAGCTGCCTCTCTTCGGCAAAGTATCGGGTTAGCACCGCTGGGTCGCGGCCGTATGGATCGGGGCGGAACATGATTCCGTCGACTGTCGCCTCGACCGTCAGATAAGTGACGAAGACGGGCACGGGGTCGGTCAGGTCGACCCGTTCCTCGACAGCGGGGTCGCGGCCCCTGGGCATTGCGCCGAATAGCCACGCGGCCAACCGCGGCGCATCCTGCAGGCGGATACAGCCGTTGCTGATCCAGCGCTGATCGACCTCGAACACCGTCTTGTCGGGAGTGTCATGGAGATAGATGCCGAACTTGTTGGGCATCATGAACTTGATCTTGCCCATCGAGTTGCCGCCCCCCGGGCCCTGGCGCATGCGCAGCGTCAGCTTGCCGTCCTTCACCGCCTGCCAGTCCACCGTCCCGGGATCGATCAGCCGAGAATCCGGGCTCGTGTCGGCGAACACCTCGTCGTGGCGGTCGGTGAGGTACTTGAGGCCCTGCTCGAGCACGCGCGGAGCGATCAGCTTCACCTGGAGTGATCCGGGGATGTTCCAATAGGGGTTCACGTCGACATAGCGGATCAGGGCCGCCATCATCGGCGTCTGCGTGTCCGGGGCCCCCACGGCGGCGCGCATCGAACCGACCAGCTTGTCATGGTCGTACATCATCACCATCGCCGATCCGGCATCAACGATAATGTGGCGCTTGAGCTCGACCGGCGCGGGCAGCCGGCGGGCGCGCTCCATGTTGATCATGATCACGTGCTCGTAATGCTCGGCGCCGAGGTTCAGCGAAGCAATCACGTCGTCGCCGGCAATGCCGTCCACCTTGAGCCCGTGGACCTTCTGATAGTCGGCGACGCGCTTCGCCAGCGGCCGGTCGAACTGGCTGCCGACCGGAAGCCCGAGCCGCTCGCGGAGGAGCGTGACCCGCTCCCCTTCCGAGCCGATCGCGAGCGCCGGTCCGACCGGCATCGTGAATTGCGGAAGGACCCCCCAGTTCCGCTGGTAAGCGACGAGGCCGCGGCGCAGGTCGGCGTAGAGTGGATTGATTGCCTGGATGAGGTCGAGCGGAGCGCCGGCATACCGCGCGAAGCTCACATCATCGAGCTTCGTGTTCCGCCAGCGGATATTCCCCGCGATCTTGGGATCGATGTAGACCATATCGACGCCCTGCTCGACGGCAGGAGGGAGGGCGGTCGGCTCGTCCGGCAGCCGCGGCGCCGCAGTGATGGTCGCGCTCAAAGACGCTGCCAGTAGAGCGGCGGCAACTATGGTTCTGATCCTAGCCACAGTTCCACGCGCGCGGTCTGGGGTGAAGAGCGTCGGGAAAGCCGGACCTAGGCCGGAGGCCGCCGGCTGCCCAGCAGTTGGTCGGTCTTGTTTCGTTCCAGCGAAGCGCCGCATCGATCCGGTATTCGGTCGAGCAATACGGGCAGAGGATGGCTGCATCTTCTCCCATGTTCAGATAAACGTGGGGATGATCGTGAGGAGGCATGACGCCCATGCAATGAAAGGCGGCGACGCCGATCTCGATGCTTCTCACTCCGAGTTCGTTGAAGAACAGCGGAGTTTCTTCCTGCGTCGGTGGGCGATCTGGCATAGCCTTAGAAGACCTTGTCTGCCATCCACTCGCGCACTTCCTTCTCCGCGTTTGCCTGCGCCAAGGAACAGCGCTCTTTCACCATGGTGACGAGCTGGCGCTCGTTCTTGATGGTGGATGCATCGAAGTGCGTGAGAAAAGGCCAGCGCGCCTGCGCGTCGGCCATATACTCCCGCTTGCGGACGACGGTTTCTGCGTTATCAGCACCAGTAAACCCGAACATCGTCGTTCTCCTCGGTGAGGAATTGTCATGAAACGAGGTAAGAATTAATCAGATTATTACTAGATGCTTCGAGTGTATTTATTTTACAATTATTGTGACGGTGGCTGGTTCATATTTTATAAAACACCTTGTTTAATTGTCCATCATCGACTATCTCCTCGTTGCTACCAGTCGCAATCGACGGTTTTGGGCGCTAAGTCGCACCTTCCTCCCTCTTTGACGTCTCCTAGCGGCAGGGCGCCATTCCGGCGCCTGCCAACAAAGGAACTCACCATGAAGTATTTTGGAACCGTCAGTTCGTTCGACACAAGCAAGGGCCACGGCGAGATCAAGCCGGAAACAGGTGGCGACATGCTCCGGTTTGAGCGCGGCGCCTTCTCCTGGGAGAATAAAGCCGTCCCGACGGTCGGTCAGCGTCTCTCCTACGATGTAGGCACCACCAACGAGCGCCAGCCCTGCGCGTTGAACCTGCAGACGATCTAACGAGGACTCGGGCGGAGGCGAACATGGCCTCCGCCCAACCTTTTCAATTTTCGTTGCTGCGGCAGTTCAATCTGCTGCCGATGACGTCCCCCAAGCCGGGGGCCAGGAGAATTTCAATGCGACCTATTTACGTGACATTGGCAGCCGTTGCCGGCCTTTCCATGGCCGCCCCTGCCTCAGCACAGTGGACCCATGAGCCTACTTACAACAATACACCCGCCGCGCCTGAACCTGCCCAGTGGGGCCACAGCCGCACCTACAGTCACCAGCTCCAGCTTCAGATTGACGCCGGCGTCAGCCAGGGCACGATCTCAAGGCGCGAGAGCATCGGCCTTCGCGAGGAACTGAGCCGGCTGGTGCGCCTTGAACGACGGTTCAGCCCAAACGGGATAAGCGGCCGCGAGCATGCCGAGCTGCTACGGCGCAGCACCGCCCTGAGCAAGGACATCCGTGATGCGAGCCAGTCTCATAGCAGACGCGGCAACGAAACGGCGACTTGGGAAAGTGGGAGCGTCAATGGCCATTGGGTGCCAGACGCTCGGTTTGCTGGGTTGCATCCCGGCGATCGTTTCAATGGGGATGCGAGGGTTGGCCAGCACGCCACGTCTCGCATCGTGAACCTGCCAGCGGAGTATCGCGGACAGTATGTCGATGATGCTCGGGTCTACTACGGTTATGACAATGGCCGGGTATATCAGATCGACCGTCAGTCACGGATGATCTTGGCGCTGCTCGACCTAGCGCGCTGATCAAAATTAGTTCGTCACGCGGAAGGCGCCCGGCTTCGGCCGGGCGCCTTTTCTGTAAACATTGGGGCCGCCTAAGCGACCTTTGGTAAGCGGGACTCGAAGGTGGCTTTCGTCACCGCGACAGCCATGCCCTTGCTCGATGACGTTTCCGAAACCTGAGCCTTTAGCTGCTTAGCCAAGGCAGCGACGAGGGCCGTCCCGAGGCCGGTCGATGCGCTCGCCTCGTCGGTCTCCTGACGGCCTGAGCCGTTGTCCGCCACCGTCAACTTCCAGTCGGACTTTGAGATCTCGAACGTCACTCGGATACGCGCAGATGAACGCGACACTGGAAAAGCATATTTGACCGCGTTGATGATGAGTTCGGTCACGATCAGGCCGATGCTGACCGCGTGACTGGTCGGTAAAGCCCCGGGATCCGCACTCACGGTGATGTCGATGTGCTGTCGTGGGTCCACCATCGACGACGCAAGGCCAGAGCTCAATTTGGTGAGATACGGGCCCATCTCGATCTGCTCTATGCCGTCAGACGCCTGTAGGTGGCTCTGCACCGCTGCTACTGACATGACCCTCTGATGAGCGGCACGAAGCTCGTTCTTGGTTTCTTCGGATGTAACTGCTCCCGCTTTCAGCAAGAGGATGCTGGCAATGATCTGGAGACTGTTCGCAATCCGATGACGCATCTCACGCAGGAGAGTTCGCTGCTGCTCAAGTAGCTCTTCGGTGTGCTCCAACAATTGCTGCTTTTCCTGTTCGGCAACGCGGCGCTCCGTGATGTCTTTGATGGCAACGAGCACCATCCGTCCCAATCCGCTTTCATCGCGGATGGGCAGGGCGTTCAGATGGAGAGTACGCTTGCCCAGCCCAGTAAACACGCGCTCAAACTCGAACCCTTCAATGCTTGTCCGATCATCCACAACCGCCGTTAGCAATTGCCGAAGGCCAGGGATGTCCCATTGTCCGCCAGACAGCTCGAACATTGAGCGGCCGTGGGCGTTTGCCGGGTTTTCACCGTAGACCTCATAGAAGCACCGGCTGCCGGCGAGCAGCAGCAACGAGTCGTCCAGGACGAGGAACGGCTCAGGCAAGGTATCGACGATAGCCAGCGCAAGGGCTTGCGCCTGGGCCAAGTCGGAAAGCTGCTTCATCGATTTGCTCCGTTCGGCGGGAGCTTCGCACGTCTCTCAGCCACCGGCGCGCCTGCGATTGTCCGGTGGTCCGCCCACCTTACAACGTTCCACGACAAAGCTAACTTAAATAAAGTTGGCCCGTTCGCTGCTATGGCGAGTTTAGCTATTAGCACCGGCGCGTCCGAGAACCGCTGCTGGCGTGCAATCGCACTCCTCGTCCTCGGGCGGAGCGCCGCAATGCACGCCTTAATCATCGAGGACGACGACCTGATCGCCATCACGATCGAGGAGGTCCTTCGCGAGTGCGGCTTCACTTCGTTTCATTTCGCGGCGTCCTTCGACGAGGCAGTCGCCGCGGCTCGAGAAAGGTGCCCCCGATTGATCACGGCGGACGTGGAATTGAAGCCTGGTTCCGGCATCGACGCGGTCCAGACCATTTGCTCGGACAACCCCATACCTGTTATCTTCATCACAGGGCGAGCTGACGCGGCGCGATCGCGCGTGCCTCAGCACCCAGTTCTGAGCAAACCTTTCCGCGTCAGCGAAGTTGAGGCGGTAGTTCGCGAAGTGATGAGCCAGTAGGTCAACTTCGTCGGCGCGCGCCTAAGGAGAGATCCAGCCGCCGATCGCCAGAATTGCTGCCACTGCGCTCACGCCGAAGGCTGCAATGAGCAACTTTATAGCAAGACCCGCCGGTGCAGCATTTGATGCCCGGTGTCCGTCGAGCCGCTGCAGCAGCGGACCTCGGAGCCAGCCCGACCAAATAGCAAGCGAGATCACCATCAGAAGTGCCGCGACGAAGGCAAGGGTCTGTGCAAGCTCAGGCATCGGAGCACTCCTTACCTCCATTGCGCCTACCGCCATCGCGAGCCACCGCGTAGATGGGCGGTGGCAGCGCATCAGCCAGGTCGATCGCTTCGGTCTCGGCTGAAAGAGCTTTCAAGCTATAACGGCCGGCAAGATCATAATGGATGAGCCGGGCCTCGGCGCTCACGGCATTCTGGGCTGCCTTAAGGGATGCCCTCTTCCGTCCGAGCCAATATCGCTTTTCCATGATTCATCTCCTGCGAGCGAGAGCACGAAGGGTCTCTCTGTCACAGGGCGCTCGGTTGCGATCTCAGGTGATGGCCATACCTCGCACGGTCCCGATGAACGGCCTCTGACGTTCATTCGATAGCTGCAGACCTGAACGAGCGTCCGTTTGCGGATCTCGAGCGTCGCGTCGCCGATCGCTGCTAAGGGCGCTTTTCGGCCATCCAGCTCAAGTATGAACAACCGGCGGCTCTTTCGTGAAGCTCACCAGAAGCGGACGAACTGCTCGCGGCCAAAAGCAGAGGATCTCTGTGCTAGACAACCTCCGCAAGTTCACCATAATCCACTGCTGTCCGGTGACTTCCAGCTTCTGACGTGGGGAAGAATGTTGGGAAGCGGCCCGGTCGCG
>Ga0070680_100003197_pt1 | contig 12180 bp, 13 predicted proteins | sample KBSC73BmetaG_FD_64672 | JGI IMG/M metagenome (GOLD analysis project Ga0070680, IMG submission 64672) | Corn rhizosphere microbial communities from Kellogg Biological Station, Michigan, USA - KBS C7-3B metaG | ecosystem: Host-associated > Plants > Roots > Rhizosphere | place: USA: Michigan...
GCCCAGGGCTACGTCGTGCTGGCGCCCAACCCGTTCTACCGCAAGGGCAGCGCGCCCGCCGTCACCGAGGGGCTGGACTTCTCCAGGCCGGACGACCGGCCGAAGTTCATGGCGCTGGCCGGCTCGATCGGCGCTCCGAATGCGGTCGAAGGCGACGCCAAGGCGCTCCTGGCGTGGCTCGACGCCCAGCCGCAGGTGGACGGGAAGAAGAAGGCCGGAACCCAGGGCTACTGCATGGGCGGGCCGCTGGTCTACCGCACGGCTGCGGCCCTGCCCGACCGGATCGGCGGGGCCGGGACCTTCCATGGCGGGGGCCTGGTCACCAAGACCGACGCCAGCCCGCACCTGTTGATCCCGAAGATGAAGGCGGAGGTCTATTCCGCCGTCGCCGCCAACGACGACGCCCGCTCGCCGACCGACAAGGACGTGCTGAAGAAGGCCTTCGCCGACGCCGGCAAGAGGGCGACGGTGGAGGTCTACGAGGGCTGCAACCACGGCTGGTGCGTCAAGGGCAGCGCCGTCTACAATGAGGCCGGCGCCGAGCGGGCCTGGGCCAAGCTCACCGACCTCTACAAGCGCAATCTCGTCTGACTAGAGCTTCCACCTGGCCAGCGCTTCGTAGTGCGGCCGCGCCTGGTCGGCGATCCTCCTGAGGTCGTCGATCAGGGGCGCCGCGGCCGTTGGCGCGGGCGCCTCGAATCCGGTCGATCGCTCCACCGCCTCGTACCACGCTGGCGCCCAGACCCCGTCGCTGTCACGCCGCCCGGCTGGCCAGCGCAGCATCTCGTCCGTATACGGAATACCGACCGCAGCACATAGGGCGCAGAGCGTCCTCGCCGGATCCGCCAGCACGTCCGCGCCCTCGACCACGGGGGCTGCACGGCCCAGCCGGTCGGCCTCCCGCTCGAACAGCTCCCGCTGCCGGACCACTCCGATGTCCTCCAGCGTCACCTCGGCGCGCTTGCGGACGTACGAGGCCAGCACCGCTGCCGGATCGCGGATCAGGAAAGCGTTGCGGCAGGCGGCTGCCCACTCCAGCCCGAAACCCGGAAGCATGTGGTGGCACATCTGTTTCTGGTAGAAGACCGGCGCCGGCTCGTCCTTCGCCAGCCGCTCCGCGACCTCGCGCCAGTCCCTCGGCTGCGAACCCAGCACCGCCTCGCGCATCGGATGCTCCAGCCCCGTCTGCGCCAGGTAGGCGGCGTAGAAGGGCTCGTCGATCACCGCGCAGTCCGCCCGGTTCTCGAAGCTGCGCATCATCGCCGTCGAGATGTTGCGCGGCCCCGACCACATCGCGATCCGCACGGTCAAGCGACATCGGCGTCTTTAAGCGCCTCGTAGAGGGTCCGAAGCTGCGTCGTCATCGGCCCGGGCAGGCTGGAGGGCAGCACGTGGCCGTCGACCTCCCGAACCGGCGTCAGCCCGCCGAAAGTGCCGGTCACGAAGGCCTCGTCCGCTCCGTGCAAATCGGCCGGCGGGAAATGGCCGAGCTCCAGCGGAATGCCGTTGGCCCCGCAGAGCGCGATGACGTTGCCCCGCGTCACGCCGTTGAAGCAGAAGTGGCCGGTCGAGGTTCGAACCCGCCCGGCCTTCACCCAGAAGAGGTTGGTGGCGTTGCAGCTCGAGACGTGGCCGCCGGGGTCCAGCATCACGGCTTCGTCGGCGCCGGCCTCGATCGCTTCCAGGAGCGCCGTGATAAGTTGCAGTCGCGAGTGGCTGTTCAGCCGCATGTCGAACATCTCGGCCGGCGTGCACCGGACGGAGACCGTCGCCAGCGACAGGCCGCGCGTCACGATGGCCCGGGACGGCTCCTTGTATTCGGCGGCGATCACGATGGTGGGCTTGCCCAGCCAGTTGCGCGGGTCCTGGTTCGGCGCGGCCTTCTCGCCGCGGGTCACCATCAGGCGAAGATGCGCGCCGTGGCGCATGCCGTTGGCGTCGAGCGTCCGCTGCAGCTCCGCAGTCAGGGCCTCTCGGGTCAGGCCGAGGTCGAGCTTGATGCGCTCCAGGCCCCAGTAGAGCCGGTCGAGATGGGCTTCCAGGAACAGCAGTCCGCCCTTGTGCAGGCGCAGGCCTTCCCAGATCCCGTCGCCCAGCACGAAACCGGCGTCGAAGATCGAGACCTTGGCCTCGGACCGCGGCACGAGCGCGCCGTTGAGGTAGAGCTTCAGGTCCGCATTGCGCGGATCGGCGATGAAATCCTGACTTCCGGCCATGGCCACCCTTCTACGGGCCGACATAGAGTGAAGCCAGACGGAGGCGACGACAGATGACCAGCGGCATTGGCGGATCGACGGCTGAGGCGGAACTGGCGGCCCTGGGACTGTGGCCGAACCCCGCGCCTGCGATTGCCGCGGCGGAACGGGCGGAGCGCCTGGCCAAGGCCCAGGCCCTGATGGGCCAGATCGGCGCGGACGCGATCATCGTCGGGGCCGGCGCTTCGCTGCGCTACTTCACCGGCGTCGGCTGGAACGCCACCGAGCGGCTGGTGGCGATGGTCCTGCCGCGCGCCGGCGCGCCCACCATGATCTGCCCGCGGTTCGAGCTGGGGTCATTGCAAGCCTCCCTGGGCGTCGAGGCGGAGATCGCGCTGTGGGAGGAACACGAGAGCCCCTATGCCCTGGCGGCGCAGGTCTTGGAGAAGCTCGGCGCGGAGATGCTCGCCATCGATCCGGCCCTGCCGTTCTCCGCCTTCGACGGCCTGCGGCTGGCGGCGCCCGGCGTAGCCCTCGTCAACGGGACGCCGGTCATCGACGGATGCCGGATGATCAAGTCGCCGGCCGAGCTGGCCCTGATGAGCCAGGCCAAGGCCATGACCCTGGAGGTCCATCGCCGCGCGGCGCGCATCCTGCGCGAAGGGATCACCACCACCGCGGTGCGCCGCTTCATCGACCAGGCGCACCGCGCGCTGGGAGCCGACGACGGCTCGTCCTTCTGCGCCGTGCAGTTCGGCCTCGCCAGCGCCTATCCGCACGGCCTGCCCGGCGAGCAGACGCTGGCCAAGGGCGACATCGTGCTGATCGACACCGGCTGTCGGGTGCAGGGCTACAACTCCGACATCACCCGCACCTATGTCTTCGGCGCGTCCAGCCCGGAGCAGCGGCGGGTCTGGGACGTGGAGAAGCGCGCCCAGGCGGCGGCGTTCGCGGCTGTGAAGCCGGGCGTCCCGTGCGAGGAGATCGACGCCGCAGCGCGCAAGGTGCTGGCGGACGCGGGCTTTGGTCCCGACTACGAGCTTCCCGGCCTGCCGCACCGAACCGGCCACGGCATCGGGCTTTCGATCCACGAGGCGCCCTATCTGGTGCGCGGCGACAAGACCCCGCTGGCGCCGGGCATGTGCTTTTCCAATGAACCGATGATCGTGGTACCCGAGACCTTCGGCGTACGGCTCGAGGACCATTTCCATGTCACGCAGGACGGCGCGGCGTGGTTCACCGAGCCGCAACCCAGCCTGGACGAGCCGTTTCGGGCGAGAAATTAGCTAGGCGGCCGCCCAGGCGCGGGGATCGAGCGCTTCGGGGTCGTCGATCGCCATCTCGTCCCAGTCGAGGTCCGGCGGCGGGCTCATGGCGGCGGCGATCACCGCGGACATCTCCGCGGCCGAGGCCACGCCCACCAGCACGGCGGAGGCTTCCGGCCGCGAGAGCGCGAAGCCCAGCGCCGCCTGCAGCGGATCGGACCGGCCCTCGGCGATTAGGCGGCGCGCGCGGCTGATCCGGCCGGCGGCGGCCTTCAGGTGATTGGGCGCCCGGTCGGGCGGCAGGAACAGCAGCCCGTTGAGGAAGATCGAGCGCAGCTGCACCTCGATGTCCATGCCGGCCAGCTCGGCCAGGGTGCCGTCGATCAGCATGCGTTGGTCGAGCAGGGAGGCCGGCGCCTGCACGACGTCCGGCTTGAACCGGCGGGCCAGGCCCACCGGATCGTCGGAAGCATAGACCGAGACGCCGATCTTCTTGCAGAGGCCCTCGCCCTTCAGGCGGCGCAGACGCTCCCACAGCTCCGCGCCATGGGTGCTGAAGAGGTCGGTGGCGGACGGCGCCAGGATCGCGTCCACCTGGGAAACCCCCAGGCGCGCGAGCTGGGCGCGGACTTCGGTCTCCACCAGGTCCGGCCCGCGGTCGGGGCGAATGGTGGTGACCGTCAGGCGGAAGGGCTGCGGCTTGGGCAACACCTGCCCAAGAGTGATCTCGGCAGAGCTCGGATGACGCCCGACCTCCAGGAACGGCAGGCCGGAGCGCGCGGCGATCGCCAGGATTTCCCGCGCCTCGGCGTCGCGCGGGCGACCGCGGGCGCCGGCCTGCTGGCCGAGGCCGAACTGCCCGGACCCAAGGCCCAGCTTTTTGATCGGTGAGGTCATCTCTACGCGGGCGACTTGGAGCAGTTCCTATGAGCCGCCATCTTGGGCCTATGATGCCTAAGAAGCCGTATCCAGGACCTTTCCAGGGGGTTAAAAATTGACCGTCCGCGAGCCCCTGCCCGAATGGCCCCTGTTCGGCATGACCGACGACGTTCGGCCGACCCTGCGGCAGGTGCGCGACGCCGCCCAGCCCTGCACGCTGGCCACCCTGATCGCCGTCGAGGGCGGCGGGCCGCGGCCGGTCGGGACCCAGATGGTCTTCGTCCCCGGCGTCACCGCCGGCTACTTCTCCGGCGGTTGCGTGGAGTCCGACGTCGCCGACCACGCCTTCGCCTGCCTGGAGGACGGCGAGCCGCGGACCCTGGTCTATGGCGAAGGCAGCCCCTGGCCCGACATCCAGCTTCTCTGCGGGGCGCGGATCGAGATCTTCCTGGAGCGCGTCGCGCCGGACGACGCCGCTCTGGCCGAACTGCTCGACGCGGATGCGGAACGCCGGCCGGTGGTCTGGGTCAGCGACGGCCGGGCGCGGGAGTGCGGCGCCGATATCTCGCCCTGGCCCGAGGTCCAGGTGATCCGCCACCATGAGCCCGCGCCGCGCCTGATCGTGGTGGGCGGCGACCCCACGGCCCTGGCCATCGCGCAGCTCGGCGCCCAGTCGGAGCTGGAGACGACGCTCGTGCGTCCGAAAGGTCCGCCATCGGGTCCGTCCCTGACTGGGGTCGCCTATCGCCGGGACGAACCACAAGCCGCCTTCGCCGCGATCGGCGTCGATGAATGGACGGCGATCGCCATCGCCACGCACGATCTGGAAACCGACCGTGACGCCCTGCGCGCGGCCTTGCCGTCGTCGGCCGGCTACGTGGGCCTGCTCGGCGCGCGGCGGCGGATCGCCGACCGCCTGGCCCCGCTTCGCGCCGAGGGCGCCTCCGAAGAGATGTTCGGCAAGCTCCACGCCCCGATCGGCCTCGACATCGGCGGCAAGGCGCCCTGGGAGGTCGCAGTCTCGGTGATCGGCGAGATCATGGCGCTGCGCTATGCGCGGGCGAGCGGCAGCACCTCGACCACGGCGCCGGCCGCCGCAGCCACGGCCCCCGCCGGCCGGCGCAGCAGCGCGTCGGAGGCCGCGAAGACGCTGACCAGCGAAGAGTCCTGATCCCGATAGGGCCGCACGCTCACCCCGCCATCGACGTAGGTCAGCTTGGCGCGCATCCAGTGCTCGCGTGAGCCGTTGGCGGCCAGCGGCTGTTCGAGGCGTGCGGCGAGGGTCGCCGGTTGTGTCGGCGCGCCCTGGTAGGCGCTGAGGATCGGCCGCAGGAACATCTCCGCGCAGACGAACGCCGAGGCGGGGTTGCCTGGCAGGCCCAGCATCCGCCGACCGTCGCCCAGCACGCCGAAGAAGGTGGGCTTGCCTGGCCGGACGTTGACGCTCTCGACCCGCAGCGACAGGCCCAGCGCCCCGCCGGCCGCCCGCACCAGGTCGTGGTCGCCCACTGAGGCCCCGCCGACGGTCACCACCAGGTCAGCCTCGGCGGTGCGCAGGGCCTCGATCACCGCGCCGAGGTCGTCGCGGACCGGCTTGGCGCGGATCGTCCGTCCGCCCCAGCTCTCGATCATCGCCGCGAGCGCCGGCACACCGGAATCGTAGATCTGGAAAGGCCCGGGCGCCGCCGGCGCCTCGACGATCTCCTCGCCGGTGGAAAGCAGCGCGACGCGGGGCCTTGCATGCACCGAAACCTCGGCCCGTCCCGCCGAGGCGGCCAGCGACAGGCGCCAGGGATCGATGCGGACCCCACGCGCCAGCAGGGCCGCGCCGGCCTGGAAATCACCACCGGCGGGCCGCATGAAATGCCCCGGCTCGACCGCGGGAATGCGCACGGTCTCGCCCAGGTGCTCGGCGTCCTCTTGGATGACGACGGCGTCGCAGCCGGCCGGCATGGCGGCGCCGGTGAAGATCCTCACCGCCTCGCCCGCCCTCACGGTTCCCTCAAAACCATGCCCAGCGGCGCTCTCACCAACGATCTTCAGCGTCCCGGGGCAATCGGCGGCGCGCACGGCCCAGCCATCCATCGCCGAGGCCGCGAAGGGCGGCTGGTCGCGGACCGCCGTCACGTCCTCGGCCAGCACCCGGCCGATCGAATGCGCCAGAGGAACTGACTCGGCCGGCAGAAGAGCGATCCCGGCGAGCATCGCGGTTCGCGCGTCGTCGACGGGCAGCAGCCTCAAGCGCGCCAGTCCCCGCTCTTGCCGCCGGTCTTGGAGACCAGCCGTACGGCTTCGATGACCATGCCCTTCTCGGCCGCCTTCAGCATGTCGTAGAGGGTCAGGCAGGCCACGGAGACGGCCGTCAGGGCCTCCATCTCGACGCCCGTCGGGCCCGTCGTCTTCACTCGCGAAGTGACGGCCAGACCGCCGTCTGCCGCCTCCACCCGCACCTCGACCTTCGACAGCGCCAGCGGATGGCACATGGGGATCAGGTCAGAGGTTCTCTTGGCCGCCATGACGCCGGCGATCTCGGCCACCGCGCGGACGTCGCCCTTCTGGCCCTCGCCGGACATGGCGAGCGCCAGCGTCGCGGGCGACATCCGCAGGAATCCCTCCGCCACCGCCTCGCGCGCGGTCGCGCCCTTGTCCGAGACATCGACCATCCGCGCGCGGCCGGCCTCGTCGAGGTGGGTAAGCTTGCTCACGTTCCGAGGCCCTAGGTTTCCAAGAGCCGGGGCATGAGCTCGACCATGTTGCAAGGGCCATGGCGGCTGTCGAGCTGGGCTGCGATCACCTTGTCCCAGCCGTCCTTCACCGCCCCGTTCGAGCCCGGCAGGCAGAAGACGAACACGCCGCCGACGATCCCGGCGGTCGCACGCGACTGCAGGGTCGAGAGCCCCACCGACTGGTAGCTGACCAGGTGGAAGATCACCGAGAAACCGTCGATCTTCTTGTCGAACAGCGGCTCCACGGCTTCCGGCGTCACGTCTCGGCCGGTGATCCCCGTACCGCCGGTGGTGACGATCGCCTCGACGAAGCCCGACGCGACCCAGGCCTGGATCTTCTCGCGGATCTCGGTGACGTCGTCGCGCACGATGGCTTTGTCGGCGAGTTCGTGGCCCGCGGCCTTCACCCGCTCGGCCAGGACATGGCCGGAGGTGTCGCTTTCCTCATCGCGAGTGTCGGAGATGGTCAGGACCGCGATCCGGACGGGCTTGATCGTTTGGTTGGCGTCGATGCGGCCGCCGGGCGTCAGGGCGTTCACTTGGAGGTCTCCTTATCCCACCGGGCAAGGTCGGCGTGGTCGCGGTCGTGCGGCTCGACCCAGCGCGCACCATCCGGGCCGTGCTCCTTCTTCCAGAAGGGCGCCTGGGACTTCAAGTAGTCCATCAGAAAGTCGCAGGCCTCGAAGGCCGCGCGGCGGTGGCGCGCGGCGGTGGCCACGAACACCACCGGCTCGCCGGGCGCTATCCTGCCGGCGCGGTGCAGGATCAGAACGTCGTCGAGACCGAACCGCGCGCGCGCCTTGTCGGCGAACTTGCCGATCTGCGCCTCCGTGAAGCCAGGATAGGCCTCGAGTTCGAGAACGGTCGTCGCGCCCGCCTCGGCGCGAGCGAGGCCGGTGAAGGTCGCGATGGCCCCAATCTCCAACCGGCCGCCGCAGAACTCGTTGAGCACCGCGCCGGGATCGAAGGGCTCGTAGGTCAGCCGGATCATCCGCCGCTCATCGGGGGCAGGAAGGCGACCTCCGTGGTCGCGTTCAGGAACGCTTCGCCGCGCACGATCACCTGGTCCAGCGCCACCTGCACGCCGCGCCCGCCGAGGGCCTCGCCGAGCGCGGGATCGTCGGCGGCGAGCCGGGCGCGCAACGCCGACAGCGAGGGGCTCTCGACCTGCCGCTCGCGCCAGCCGGCCACGTCGCTGAGGCGCCCGAACAGCAGGACCCGGGCCACGCCTAGCCTCCGGTCGTCGACATGTGCCGGGCCACCGCCGGCGCGGCGGCGCGCGCGATGTGGAAGTCATGGCCCTTGGGCTTGGCGTCGACGGCCATCCGGATCGCCTCGACGAGGTCGACGTCGGAGCCGCCGCCGCGCAGCACGGCGCGCAGGTCGGCGGCGTCCTCCTGTCCCAGGCAGGTGTGCAGGGTCCCGGTGCAGGTCAGGCGTACGCGGTTGCAGGCCTCGCAGAAATTGTGGCTGAGCGGCGTAATGAAACCCAGCCGTCCGCCGGTTTCCGCCACCTCCGCGTAGCGGGCAGGCCCGCCGGTGGAGAGCGGCAGATCGGTCAGGGTCCAGAAGCTCTCGAACTCCGCCCTGAGTTGGGTGAGTGACAGGTACTGGTCGGTGCGGTCGGCCTCGACCTCGCCCATCGGCATGGTTTCGATCAGCGTCACGTCGAGCCCACGGCCGTGCGCCCAGCGGATCATGTTCGGCAGCTCCGCGGCGTTGTCGTCCTTCAGCGCCACGGCGTTGATCTTGACCTTGAGCCCCGCCACCTGGGCCGCGTCGATGCCCGCCAGCACCTTCGAAAGGTCGCCGCCGCGGGTGAGCGCGCGGAACAGGTCCGGCTTCAGGGTGTCCAGCGAGACGTTGATCCGCCGCACGCCTGCCTGGGCCAGCGGCTCGGCGAACTCCGCCAGGCGCGTGCCGTTGGTGGTGAGCGTCAGTTCCTGCAGGGCGCCCGACGTCAGGTGGCGCGACAGGCCCTCGATGAAGGTCATCAGGCCTTTGCGCACCAGGGGCTCTCCGCCGGTGATCCGCAGCTTCTTCGTGCCCAGCCCGACAAATGCGGTCGCGATGCGGTCGAGTTCCTCCAGCGTCAGCACCTGCGCCTTCGGCAGGAAGGTCATGTGCTCGCTCATGCAATAGACGCAGCGCAGGTCGCAGCGGTCCGTGACCGAGACGCGCAGATAGGTCACCGTGCGGCCGAAGCTGTCGGTCAGCGCGCGTGGGCCTTGCGGGGATGCGGCGTCGTAGGGCGTCATGCGACCGCAAACATAGAGAGGATGAGGGCTTGGCGACAGGGGCGCCGTTGGGAACCGCCTTTGAGGCGGTGGTGCTGGCCGCCGGGCTCGGCTCGCGGTTCGGCGGCCGAAAGCTGCTGGCGGCCTGGGACGACGGCGTGCTGCTGGAAGGCGCGCTCGCCGCGGCCTTCGCCGCGCCGGTGCGCAGCGTCACCGTCGTGATCGGCGCCGAAGGCGACGCCATCGCCGCCGCCGCCCGGGCGTTCGATCCGCGCACCCTGGTGATCCACGCCCAGGACTACGCGGAGGGGATGGCGGCGTCGCTCAGGACGGGCATCGCCAGCCTGCCGGCCGACGCCGAGGGCGCCTTCATTTTCCTGGGCGACATGCCGCGCGTTCCCAGCGCCGTGCTCCAGCGGATGGGCGAAGCGGTCGCGGCGGGCGCGGAGGCGGCGGCTCCGGTCTTCGAAGGCCGGCGCGGCAATCCCGTGCTGATCGCCCGCAGCCTCTTCCCGCGCCTGTTGGCGCTGACCGGCGATGCGGGCGCGCGCGGCGTGCTGCAGGACCTGGGCGACCGGCTCGCCTTGGTGGAAAGCCTCGACGACGGCGTGCTGTTCGACGTGGACGTGCCTGAGGACCTGAACCGCGACCTGCCTCAGGCCTGAGCCCGCGCATCGGCGCTGAGCGCCAGGTCGTCGGCATGCACCACCGGGCCCGAGGTGAAGCCCAGCACCGCTTCGATGGCCTCGCTCTTCAAGCCGCAGATGCGGGCTGCGTCGCCTGCCTCGTAGCGGACAAGGCCGCGGGCGATCTCATCGCCGGCCTCGTCGCGGATGACCACGGCGTCGCCCTTGTCGAAGCGCCCTTCGGCTCGGCGCACGCCAGCGGCCAGCAGGCTCTTGCCGCGCCGCACCGCCGCCGCCGCGCCGGCGTCCACCACCAGCGCTCCGCTCGGCGCGAGGGAGCCCGCGATCCAGGCCTTGTATGCGGCGGCCGGAGTCGTAGACGGTTCGATAAGGGTCGAACGTTCCCCATCCTCTACGGCCCGCAACGGCGAGGGCCGATGGCCCAGGGTGACCACCGTGGCGCAGCCGGCGCCGCTGGCGATCCGGGCGGCGGCGAGCTTGGTGGCCATGCCGCCGGTGCCGACGCCCGCGGCTTGGTTCGCCCCGCCCGCCATGGCTTCGATCTGCGGCGTCAGGCGAGACACGCGCGGCAGGTGCTCGGCCAACGGGTTTCGGCGGGGGTCAGCGGTGTAGAGCCCGTCCACGTCGGAGAGCAGGACGAGCAGGTCGGCGCCGATCATCTGGGCGACACGGGCCGACAGCCGGTCGTTGTCGCCGAACTTTATCTCTTCGGTGGCCACCGTATCGTTCTCGTTGACCACCGGCACGACGCCGAGGCCGAGCAGGGCTTCGACCGTCGCCCGGGCGTTCAGCCAACGGCGTCGCACCTCGGTGTCGTCGCGCGTCAGCAGCACCTGGGCGGCGACGATGCCATGCGGCTCCAACGCCTCTTCCCAGGCGCGCATCAGGGCTGACTGGCCGGCGGCGGCGGCGGCCTGCTTTTCCGGCAGGGTCAGAGCCCGCCTGGGCAGGCTGAGCCGTCGGCGGCCGAGTGCGACCGCGCCTGAGGAGACCACCAGCACCTGCTGTCCCCGCGCGCGCAACCGGGCCACGTCCGCGGCGAACGCGGCCAGCCAGTGGCGATCGGCGCCGTCCTGGCCTACCAGTAGGGAGGACCCGACCTTGACGACGACCCGCCGGGCGTCCGCCAGGGCCGTCATGGCGCCCAGTCCTCAGGCGCTTCGCCGCCCGCGGCCATGGCCTCGGCGGCCTCCTCGCCCTTGCGGTCGCGAACCAGGGCGAAGGCCTCGCGGAGCAGGTCGATCACCCCTTCGCCGGATACGCCCGACACCTGCCGCACCTTGGCGCCGGAGGCCTTCGCCAGCGCCTTGGCCTTCGCCTTGCGGGTTTCAGCGTCGAGGGCGTCAACCTTGGAGAGCGCCAGGATCTCGGTCTTGTCGCCAAGTTCCTCGCCGTAGCTTTCCAACTCGCGGCGGACGGTCTGCCAGGCGGCGACCACGTCCTCCTCAGTGCCGTCCACCAGGTGAATGAGCGTCGCGGTGCGTTCCACGTGGCCCAGGAAGCGCACGCCCAGGCCCGCGCCCTCGCTGGCGCCCTCGATCAGGCCCGGGATATCGGCCAGGATGAAGCGCTCGCCCACCGACAGGTCGACCATACCGAGATTGGGCGCCAGCGTCGTGAAGGGATAGTCCGCGATCTTCGGCTTGGCGGCGCTGGCGGCGGCCAGGAAGGTGGACTTGCCTGCGTTGGGCAGACCGACCAGGCCCACGTCCGCGATCAGCTTGAGGCGAAGCCAGATCCAGCGCTCCTCGCCGTCCTGACCGGGATTTGCGTGGCGCGGCGCCTGGTTCACCGGGCCTTTGAAATGGGTGTTGCCGAAACCGCCGTTGCCGCCCTTGAGCAGGCGCACGCGCTTGCCCGCCCGGTCGAGGTCCAGCAGCAGCGTCTCCTTGTCCTCGCCGAACACCTGGGTGCCGACCGGAACCCGCAGCACGGCGTCCTCGCCATTGGCGCCGTGCCGGTTGCGGCCCATGCCATGGACGCCGGTCTCCGCCTTGAAGTGCTGGTGGTAGCGGAAGTCGATCAAGGTGTTCAAACCCTCGACGGCCTCGATCCAGACGTCACCGCCCTTGCCGCCGTCACCGCCGTCCGGCCCGCCATACTCGATGTACTTCTCCCGGCGGAACGACACGGCCCCGCCGCCGCCGTTGCCGGAGCGGATGTAGATCTTGCACTCGTCGAGAAACTTCATGGCCTGGGGAACTTCATGACGCGGGGGCCTTAGCACGAAA
>Ga0070680_100003203_pt1 | contig 12167 bp, 11 predicted proteins | sample KBSC73BmetaG_FD_64672 | JGI IMG/M metagenome (GOLD analysis project Ga0070680, IMG submission 64672) | Corn rhizosphere microbial communities from Kellogg Biological Station, Michigan, USA - KBS C7-3B metaG | ecosystem: Host-associated > Plants > Roots > Rhizosphere | place: USA: Michigan...
CCCGCCACTCCAGAGGGACTGATCGCAGCATTCGGGTTGTTTGGATCGCCCGCTACCGGCGGTCCGCCCGGCCAACCCGGAGTGCCCGGCCCGTCGCTCGGGCGCCTCCGCGCAGCCAGATTCACCGACTGGTTGCCGTCGGGCTGCACATTGGTTGCGCCCACGAGCGCAATCTCGCTGACGAAGTTCTGCTTCTGTTGCGCCGCCGCTGGCGCCAGCGACTTGCCTTTGTTCAAAAGCGAATCGGTAAGAACGCCGCCGGCCCCCACATGAATCAGCCGCCAGTCGTCTTTCCCCGTCATCGGATCGGCGTACCTGCGCCGGATGAACCGAATATTCTGTGTGTTGTCGAGCGCGTCCAGCGTCGGCGGATACTGATGGAATTTGCGGAAATAAAGCTGAATGCCGCGTTCGTACGCCTCGCCCCGGTCCACCAGGAGCTGCTCTTTGTCCCGCTGCGCCTCAAATGCGACCCTCGGCAGCTCCATGTACAGCATGATCGCGACCGATGCCGCCATCATGTACACGAAAAGCAACGCATAGCCGGCTTCCGCATTTCGAGGCCGGGTTCTCCGATTCACCCGCGGATCTCCTCGAGCTGCAGCGTCTGCTCATGCTTGAACTGAGTGTCCTCGATCGTGATCGAATTCACCCCGATATGCGTGATCTTGTAGCGTCCTTTTTTCACGCTTTCGTTCTCGCCCGCAATCATGATGTCCTCGCCATCCAGCAAAAAAGCCTCTTTCTGGCCATTCGCCTTCGACACCTTGAAACCGTAATAATGAAACGTGATCGGAGGCGCCGTGGGCGGGGGATGAGGTCCGGCAGCGGCCGGTGTTCCCGGATGATTGATGGCGATTTTGGGCACGTTGGTCGGCAGTGGCTTCATCGGCCCCTGCGGAGCCGCCGGCGCGGGAGCCGCGCCCATCTGAAAAATATTGCGGCCGGAAGAATTCACCTGGACGCTTTCGAGCTTCGCCAGCAGATCGAAACGAATCCGCGGATCGATGGTCGCCGGATCGGGACGGTCCTGCGGATTCGGCGAACGGAGTACCGGCTTGAATTCGCCGAGCGAACTGTTGCCGGAGCGGCGTCGTGTCTCAGAGGCGCGCGCTGTGGCAACACCACCGTTCGGCGGCGCATTAACCGCCGCCGGCGCGCGGCGTGGCGCAGGAGCCGGTTCGGATGGCCCGGACTGCGTCAAATATGTGATCCCCGCAACCGCAAGTAGTCCGCCAAGAATCGCGATCTTTTTCGGTTCAGCGCCCAGCTTCATGACACGCCCCCCGTGTCATTCTTGACGAACGTGTTCAGCTTGACGTTGACTCCCAGCAGCTCGCCCTTTGGCCGCGGCGTCACGGCGACGCTTTCGATGATCAAAAACCGCGGCGAGCGGTCCAGCTCATTGACGAACTTCAGCAACTGCGCATAGGTGCCTTCGAAGTTCACTGAGATCGTCATCATGTCCAGATCCTGGCTGCCTTCGATCGGGTCAAGCGGAGAGATCGTACCATCACCCTGCCTCATGCCTGCGGTCATCGCGATCTGGTTAATCGCGCCGATTACCGTCGAATAGGTCGAGCGCCGGTCCGTCATGTAGTTCGCCACAAAACGCCCCGCCTGCTCGTGGCCGCGTTCAATGTTACCGGAGAGACTGCGCGTCTTCTGCAGCCGCGCCTGTTCGGCCTGCAACTGCAAACGCGCCGCGGCGAGTTGCTGATCCGCTTCCTGCGGCGAAGTTCCAAAAACGTGAAAAGCGAACGCAGCCGCTGTCAGATTCGCCGCCAGCAGGATTCCGAGGCCGGCCCGTACCAGCATCTTCGGCTGTTTCCATGCGCCGCCCGTCCACGCATTCGGCCCAGCCCACGCATTCGGTAAAGAGAGGCTAAATTTTCTGGGCATAGTTCACCGAAAGGCGGTATCGATAAAAAGGATCGTTCTCGGTCGGTGGCGCAATACCGCTCACGGCCGTCTGGCTGAAGGAATCAGAGCTTTCGAGTTTGGCGACGAACTGCATCACCGGTTCGGGCGACGGGGCCGCTACCACCAGGTCAAGCACCACCTGGTTCCGCGCGTTCATCTGAGGCCGGATCGAAACCACCCGCACATTCGGCGGCAGCACCTTCTCCATGTCCTCGAAGATCATCGTCCAGCTGATCGCCTTCCGTCGGATCAGCGCGTTGAACAGAACGCTCCGGTCCAGCACTTCCTCATTCCCGGGCTGCCGCATCGCCGCGTCCAGCTTTCCCTGGTCTCGTTCGATTCGCGCGATCTGAGCATTGATGCGCTTCAGAACAGCCCGCGTCTCATTCACCTCGCGCCTTTCCGAAATCGCAAGCATCGTGAGTACGCCCAGCGAACCGATCAGCAGAATAGCGACCAGCGCTGACGCGATCAGTACCGGCCGGTCTCGCCGAAACGGTTGCGTCGCCAGATTGAGAGGAATTCTCATGCCGCCGCCCTTTTCACGCGCGATTTCGCGCGCCGAAGCGACGCCAGATAACCCGCCAGTCCGGGATACCGCTCGGGCAGGATCTCGGCGTCAATCTCGAGTTCAACCGAAAGGCGCGTCGCCGCCGAACTGGCGTCCTCTCCGAAACCCGCCAGAATCAATCGTTCGGGCCTCGCTCCTGTCTGGTCTTCCAGATAGACCAGCGTCGGATACAGGTCGGACGAGATCTCGTCGAGCGGATCGCTCGCGTTCCCCTCGAGTTCGAGCGATCGCGCCAGGCGCACGATGCCATCTCTTATCGCCAGTACCGTCAGAGATCCCGGCGCGCGATTCGCTACCAGCAGAAATCCTTTGGTCGGCAATAGTTCGAGCAACCCGAGAGATGCCGGGGTGACAAAACCGGGCTGAATACCCGCGGCCCGGAACGGCGCTTCATAGTGAGCCACGGTCCCGGCCGGCGTAATCGCCGCCACGATGCTGTTGCCCGGCTGCACATGATAAGCGAGCGCAGCCTCATCGATGTCAAATGGCACCGTTTTCCGCAGGCGGAACCGCAGCAACGCGGTGCGTTCCGTTTCCTTCTGCGGAATCTTTTCAAATTCGAGCACGGCCAGCCGCAGAGCGTTATCCGGAATGATCAATGCGGCCGTGCGCCTTTTGGCGCCTGCCGGCGCCACGTTCCGAACCGCCTCGGCATAAGTCGCCGCATCCAGAATGTTCTCCTTTACGGGCGAAGGCGAAAGCACTCCGCTTGCAAGCGGCGCCTCTCGAAGTGTGGCCGGTGGACGCGTCCGCGACATCGCAATTCCGTCCGCCGCAATCTCGAACGCGAACTCCGGCGGCGGGTCCTGCAGCAGGCCGTGAATACGATCGAGAATGTTCATTCGATGAACGTCACCTTGTTGATTTCCTTCAGCGTGGTGATGCCCGTTCGAACTTTCTCCACGGCCGATTCGCGCAAAAACGTCATTCCCTCTTCCCGCGCCAGACGCTTGATCTCCGAAGTCGGACGGCGGTCCAGAATCAGTTCGCGGATCTTGTCGCTTAAATCCAGCAGCTCATGAATCGCAGTACGGCCGCGGAATCCCGTCCCGCCGCATTCGAAACATCCCGCGGCTTCCATAAACTCGAAATCGCGGCAGTCCGCCGGATCGAGTCCGCTTTCCACCAGCAGCGATTCCGGATACCGGACCGGCCTCTTGCAGTGTTCGCAATTCACGCGCACCAGCCGTTGCGCCAGAATGCAGTTCAGCGCCGAAACAAAGTTGTAAGCCTCTACGCCCATGTTCAGAAAGCGTCCCAGCACGTCCACCACGTTGTTCGCGTGAACCGTGGTGAAAACCAGGTGCCCGGTCAGCGCGGAGTTGATGGCGATCTGCGCCGTCTCCTGGTCGCGAATTTCGCCCACCATGATCTTGTCCGGGTCGTGACGCAGAATCGAGCGCAAACCGCGCGCGAACGTAAGACCTTTTTTCTCGTTCACCGGAATCTGCGTGATTCCCTTGAGCTGATACTCCACCGGGTCTTCAATAGTGATGATCTTGTCTTCGTCGTTCTTGATTTCGCTCAAAGCGGCGTAGAGCGTCGTGGTCTTGCCCGATCCGGTAGGCCCCGTCACCAGCACCATCCCGTACGGCTCCGCGATGTACCGCCGGAACTTGGTCAGATCATTCGAGCTGAACCCAACCACCTCGAGCGAAAGCTTCGCGAACTTCTCGCTCATCGATTCCTTGTCGAGCACGCGAAGCACGGCGTCTTCGCCGTGAATCGTCGGCATGATGGACACGCGGAAATCGATCAGCCGGTTCTTGTACCGAACCCGAAAGCGCCCGTCCTGCGGAACGCGCCGCTCGGCGATGTCGAGTTCGCTCATCACTTTGATGCGCGAAATGATGGTCGAATGCCAGTCCTTCGCGATCGGCGGCATGGCGTAGTGCAGTACGCCGTCGATGCGGTACTTGATCACCACTTCCTGGTCGCGCGATTCGACGTGAATATCGCTCGCCCGCCGTTCCAGAGCGTTGAAGATCGTCGTATCGACCAGTTTGATGACCGGCGCGATGTCGCTGTCGACCGATGCCAGCCGGTCGATCGAAAGCGTTTCATCCTCGCCTTCTTCGCCGACCACATCGAGCGTGAAACCCTCGGTAACTTCTTCAAGGACGCGCTGCGATTGCTCCGTTTTCTTCAGCAGATCGGCGATCTGCGAAGCCGTCGCCACCTTCACCCGCAGCTTTTTGTGCAGCAGCAGGCTCAGCTCATCGATCGTGTTGAGGTTTCGCGGATCGGCGAGCGCAATCTCGAGCGTTCCGTTCTGTGTCTGCAACGGCACGAAGTTATACCGGAACATCAGATCGACCGGTACCGAGCGGAACAGATCGTGTTCGATCGATGCGTCGCGAAGATCGATGAATTCGCAGCGATAGCGCGCCGCCATCGCGTGCGCCTGCGAAAGTTCCGTGGCCACGGGCGCGGCGGCATTGCCGTTCATCGAAGGAGGTTTGGTCAGAACAGGGGTCATCGAATGGTATCCGCCAGGGAAAAGATCGGCAGGTAAAGGGCGATCAGCACGAAGGCCACGAACATCCCCATGAAGATCATGATGGCGGGCTCGATCAGCGAGAGAGCGGCCGTCATTTTGGTATTCACGTCCTCTTCGTAGAATTCGGCGACGCTGGTCAACATGGCGGGCAAAGCGCCGGTCGATTCCCCAACTTCGATCATGTCCACGGAAAGTTCAGGGAAAATACCGGTCTGCGCGAGAGAGGAAGAAAGCGGCTGCCCTTCCCGAACCATTTTACCGGCTTTTTCCAGCATCTTTCCCAAAAGGGGAGTACCCAGGGAATCCCCCGCCGTTTCAAGGCCTTGCACCAGAGGAATGCCGCCCGTAAGCAGAGTGCTCAACACGCGCGAAAACTGCGCTACCTGATACTTCACCCAGATTTCGCCGAACAGTGGCGTTCTCACCTTCACGCGGTCGATCTTTTCCCGCGCCGCTTCCCCCCGGGACCACCACAAAAACAGCCCGATCAACCCGAAAAGCGCGGCGCCCGCCAGCAGCACGTAGTTCCTGGCCGTGGTTCCGATCGCAATCAGGTACAACGTCACGGTGGGCAGTTGCGCGGACATGCTCGAATAGAGCGTCGCGAAGCTGGGCACCACGTAAGTCACCAGAAACACCATCAGCAGGATCACCAGAACGATCAGCACCGTCGGATACATCAGCGAAACCAGCACCTTCTTCCGCACTGCCAGCGAAAGCTTCTGGTAACTGATATAGCGTTCGAGCACCTCCACCAGACTCCCGGACTTCTCGCCCGCCATAATCGACGTTACGTAGATCTTCGGGAAAATCCCCTGCATCCGGAACGCTTCGGAAAGCAGGGTCCCTCTGCGCACGTCGTCGCGAACCGAATTGATGTAAGGAGTCAGTTTCGGATCCGTCAGCCGGTCAGCCAGCAGGTCGAGCGATTTCAAAATCGGCAGGCCCGCCCGGATCAGCGTCACGAACTGCTGGTTGAAAATCAGGAACTTCTCGAGATTCAGCCGTTTGCGGCCGGGAATCCGGATCTCGCCGGAGAGGCTGATCCCGCTCGATTTCGGCTTGACCGAATAAACCAGGAATCCCTGGCGCGTATACCGTTCCCGAATCTCCTGTTCGGAAGCCCCCTGCGCCGTCTGGCTGTGTACCTCGCCCGCCGTATCCGCGTATCTCAGAACGAATTCAGACATTTCCGCCTACTGCCCCGACTCCACCACTTCCACCCCAGGCGGCGGATGGAACGTAAACAACGCCGGTGGCGCAGGCGCGTTGATTTTCTCGTTTGAAAACGTAAAATTCAGCTTCGAATGGTCCTGCCCGGTCACATTCACCCGGCGGATCGACCCGTCTGGCGCGGCCAGAAATTCCACTTCCGTATACATCAGGTTCTGCGATTTCGGCAACGCCATGATCCACGTATCCTCACCTTCGGGACGCGCGGAAAATGACTTGAACTCCTTTTGGAAGTTCAACTTACCCAGCAGGAAAGCCAGTGGCGCCCGCATGTCCTCGGACTCTTTCAACTTGCTCTTTTCCGCCCGATGATCTTCCGGCGTATACAGGTAAACGTCTTTTCCGTCCGACACATAGAGCTTCCCGGCCGGGGACGAGTATTCCCAGCGCATGCGTCCCGGCTTGCGCAGGTAGAGCGTCCCCGATTCGGTTTGAACCGGGTGCCCCGGAGCCGCGTAAGTCTCTGAAAAGTCAAGCTTCAACGATTGCGCCCGGTTATATCGCGTCTCTACTGCCCGCAGCAGTTGCGTGAGCTTTGGATCCCCTGCCGAATCCGCCGGCGTCGAATCCGCCTGAAGGGCGCACGACGCCGCAAGCGCGCAGCAAACCGCGAGTCTCGTCACAAAGGGAATGACGCTTGCATACCCCCGGACGTGTACCCTGTATTGAGGGCCCGATGCAAGTGCGCACTGACATTTCTCCCCTTTCTCGCAGCTTCGCCCCGTGAGGAAGCATCAAACACGCTGAACCAGCTGGAACACTGAAAACCCAAAAACACCAGGCAAAGAGGACAGCAGCAAGAGGATGGCAGACACTGTGGAAGTTCAGCCTCACGAAGCCGAACAGATTCCAGAAGAGCAGCCGGAGCAACGACCGGGCGGTGGCGCTCCCAAACAGAACGATCAGCCCCAGCCGCCCAAACGCGAAGAAAGAAAGCCCGAAGAAAGAAAGCCCAGGAAATCCTGGGGACGGCGCATCCGCGAACACCCCATCGGCTTTCTCGCGTTCATCATTTTGCTTGTCGCGCTGGGGATCGGCATTTACTTCCTCATGCAGTACTTCTCGTCCTATGAGGACACGGACGACGCTCAGATCGACGGAAACATTTACGCCATCACCAGCCGCATCGCCGGAACCATCACTGCGGTTCATGTCGAAGACAACGATCGCGTCAAAAAGGGTGAAGTCCTGGTCGAACTTGATCCCCGCGACTTCCACGTGGCCATCGATCAGGCCAAAGCCGGCCTCCAGGAGTCACAGACCCTGATCCAGGCCGCCCAGCCGAACGTCCCCATCACCAGCGTCACCACGGAAACCACGATTGCCACAGCCCAGGCCGATCTCGCCAGTGCCCGCGCGTCGCTCGCCGGCGCCGAGCGGGACTATGAATCCGGAATCGCGCAGATCCGCCAGGCTGAGGCCGATAGCGCCAAAGCCCAGTCCGATCTGGTCCGCTATCGTCAGCTCGTCGCCAAAGACGAGATCAGCAAACAGCAGTTCGATCAGGCCGAAGCTGCCGCCAAGGCGTCCGCCGCCGTTGTAGACGCTCGCCGAGCCAGCGCTGAAGCCGCCGCGCGAGCCATCGATGCGGCCAAAGCGCGGGTCCAGCAGTCGGAAACACTCCTGACCGAGGCGCAAAGCAATCGTCCGGGTCAGATCGCGATTCAGCACGCCCAGGTAGCCAGCCGCCGCGCCACCGCCCAGCGGAATGAGGCCCTTCTGGAACAGGCCACGTTGAACCTCTCGTACACGAAAATCGTCGCGCCGGTTGATGGCATCATCGGAAAGAAGAGCGCTCAGCCGGGTCAACGGATCGCCGCGGGCCAGCAGCTCATGGCGCTTGTGCCTCTGGGCGACATCTGGGTCACCGCGAACTTCAAGGAAACCCAGCTCAAACAAATGAAGCCGGGGCAGCCCGTCACCATCCACGTCGATGCCTTCGATCGCGATTACGACGGCACGGTCCAAAACATCGCGGGCGCGAGCGGAGCCCGGTACAGCCTTCTGCCCCCCGAAAACGCGACCGGCAATTACGTCAAGGTGGTGCAGCGCGTCCCCGTTCGCATTTTGTTCAAGCCGGGCCAGGATCCGGATTTCCGGCTCCGCCCGGGCATGAGCGTCGAGCCCAAGGTCTGGTTGAATAAGTGATGTCGGCCGACAAACCGGGCCCCCAGCCGGAACCCTGGCTTCGCGGTATCCTCGAACAGTTCGATCCCGTTTGCGGCCATCTGCTCCGCTCGAGCCAGCAAATCCGCGAAGACGCCCGCAGAGCGCTTGAACTGAACGCCCGCGGATTCCATCTGAAGCACCTTGCGGGCAGCACGGACCGCCTCTGCACCTACGCTGAGGGCCGCCAGCTTTCAGACGCTCAACTCGCCGCGCTCAGTCGCGAGCACGATGACGATCAGTCTCCCGAGGCTCTCATCGCTGCAGTGGATGCCGCATTCGACCGCTACGAGGCCCTCGTGCGCGCCGCGCATCCGAACGATTTCCATGCCGTCCGCCACATCGGCCGAAAAAAGCTGCCCGTCACCCTCATCGGCCTGCTGATCCACATTGCGGAACACGGCCAGCGGCATGTGGGGCAGGCGATCACGACGGCGAAACTCACAAACCAGCGCTAACGCTCACTCCGGCTCGAAAGCCAGCAGAACGTTGCCGGGCGCGCCGCCATATTGCGGGTAGCCGGATTCGATGAACACCATACCGCCCGCAACCACCGGCCCTGCCACATCGATCGAGCCCCCGCGAGCCGCCACGAGGTCAACCGTATCGAAGTCGCGGACCGTATCGAAATCCCAGAGGATCGCCCCCGTCTTCGCATCGTAGGCGCGGATGTGACCATCGAGCGAACCTGAGAAAACCGCGCCGCGAATCGCCGTTACGGCCGCGGACTGCGCGGGACTGCACGGCCGTCTCTCTTTGCACTCAGGCGGAGGCGCAGCCCACGCACGCTGGCCGGTATCGACCCGAAACGCCATGAGGCCGCCTCCCTGCGCGGGATCGAGGTTCAGCTTCCCGGGCTTGTCGGGTTTCCCCAGGCGCACATCGGCGACCGCGACATACATCAGATTCCCGTCCGTCGCAGATCCCCATTGGATTCCGCCGAGAGCGCCGCCTTCGCCAGCCTTCGCCTGCCATAGAATTTTGCCCCCGGAATCCGGATCGCCATCCGGATCCACGGCGTACACAAACCCGGATTTCTGCGAGATCAGGATTTCGCGCTTTCCCGTAGGCAGCGAGACAAGAATCGGCGAGGCGCCCACGTCCAGATCCTTGCCCGCCCCCACCGGACAGTTTCCTTTTCCCGGCTCGCCACAGGACACGTTGAACGCGTCTCCCTGGGTGAATTGTTTCGACCAGAGAATCTTCCCGGTCTTCAGATCCAGCGCGAGGAGCGCATCGCTCGTTTCCGTGGTTGGCTGAGAATAGTTGTCGCCCGTCGTGACATAGAGCCGTCCATGGCTGGAGTCCACAGTAGGAGAGGACCACACGGCAGCTCCCGAAGGGCCAAAAAGCGTGCGGCCATCGCTCGACTTCCCCTGCGCCGTAGCCGCGCTGGCGATCGTGTGGGTTCTCCACTGGATGTCTCCGGTGCGCGCATCCAGTGCCACGACGCTGCCGCGAAACGTGCAACACGAGTTTCCGGGAAACACTGCCGCCAGCTCCTCGTACGAAGACACAGGAACGTAGAGACGGCCGTCCGCAAGAGCCGGCGTGCCGGTGACGAGCGCATTCGCGTGATCGCCCACGTGAATGTTCCACAGCTGCTTTCCGGTAACGGCATCCAGCGCGGTAACGCCTCCGGTGACGTCGCCGAAGAAGACGGCGTCAGTGGAACCCGCGGAGCCGACCGCGATGCCGGACCGGACTTGCTTGGTCGTCATCGCCCAATAAACGCAGCCGCTGTGGATATCAAGCGAATAGACCACGCCATTATCGCCGCCCAGATAGGCGCGGCCCTTGTAAACAGCGGGCTGGGAACGCATCATAGTCACATTCGGCAGTCCGAACGCCCATTTGAGTTTCAGGCGGCGCACGTCCATGTCGGCTGGCTGATATCGCGAGTTTGACGCCCCGTTGCCCCAGCCCGGCCACCCCGGGCCGTTCATGGAAGCCGTCTGGTTCGGGGGGCAGGGATTCGCCACGGCGCCGATGGGGGAGGCTGGAGCCGGAACCTTGGCCAGCCAAAGAGACACCGCGGCCCGGTCAGGGGCGGAAAGCGCACTGCCCTGCTTCTTCATGACCCCGGTGGTGAGGGTTTTGAGAATGGCCTCAGAGGTCAGCTTTTCCAGCGCGGCTCGAGGCGGGATGCGCGATGACGATTTCGCATCGTGGCACTGGGCGCAATGCGCTTCGTAAATCTTCTGTCCGGCCGGCTCGTCCGCGGCTTCGAGCCAGACGGCGCAGGCGAGAAGAAGAAAGCATTTCCGCATCTCTGTTTATTGTTTCCTGGCGGTTGCCCGGATCGACCTTCCCGGGACCTGAATCAGCGTTTGTGACTTGTCCGCCCGCCCCAAACACGCGAAGATGCTTTTGTGGCGCCGGAACGCGATGTCACTTCACTTCTTGTCCGCTGGGGAAATGGCGACGCCAACGCTCTCGATGAACTTGCGCCCATCGTTTACGACGAACTCCGCAAACTCGCCCGCAGCCATTTAAGACGCGAACGCCCCGGCCACACCCTGCAAAGCACCGCGCTGGTCCACGAGGCCTATCTGCGGATGATCGACCAGCAGGGTGTTTCCTGGCAGAACCGGTCGCATTTCTACGGCATCGCCGCCCAGATGATCCGCCGCATTCTGGTCGATTACGCCCGCGCGAAACAAACCAAAAAGCGCGGCGAAGCCCTCCCGAAGATCGCTTTCGAGGAAGCCGTCGGCGTACACGGCACGGAAGATCTCGACCTGGTGGCCCTCGATGACGCCCTCAAAGACCTGGCGGAGATCGATCCCCGCCAGAGCCGCATCGTTGAACTCCGCTATTTCGCCGGACTCAGCATAGAAGATACAGCCGAAGTCCTCCAGATTTCCCCGGCCACCGTGAAACGGGACTGGACCGTTGCGCGCGCGTGGCTCAAACGCGAACTGGTACGCGGCGAAACCCGGCGGTCCGAATAGAAAGCGCAGAGGCCTTCACCTCGTGTCGTGTCCTCCATGTGGCTCGGACACGCGGCTTCAGTCGCGTCTCTGGTGGGCACTCGACCATTCCCGGTCCTCCGGGGATTTCCACAGCCCGGCTTTGACCGGATTCCCTCTATATACCGGATTACCTTTTCCCACTCATTGCGGTTTCGAATCCAACCAAAGGCTCCGGAATGCATTCCCGAAAGACGCGACTGAAGAGTCGCGTGCCCGAGCACGTACAATTGTCCAGCTATTTTTTGGACACTACACCTGGGCGGCGCGCTCTGCGCGGGTGAAGACTAACCCGGCCGAAGTGAACTAAACTACGGGATAAGTCAATCGAGGGGATGTCGCCGAACCGCTGGAAACAAATCCAGGAGGTGTTCCATGCCGTGCTTGAGCGCGATCCACGCGACCGCAGCGCCGCAATCGCGGAGTTATGCCCGGACGATCCGGAACTGCGCGATGAGGTTCAGTCGCTCCTGAATTCCAACGAGAGCGCAGGCCAGTTTCTCGGCAAACCGGCATTCGACGCCAAAGCCGTCGCGACGGAAATCAGCGGCGACCGAAATGCCACTCTTGCCGGTGCAGTTATCGACCATTACCAGGTCATCTCCCTGCTGGGCGCCGGCGGCATGGGTGAGGTCTATCGCGCGCGCGACCAGCGCCTCGGTCGCGATGTCGCGCTCAAAATCCTCTGCGAGTCGGGCCCCGGCACGAGCAATCTCGTCCGCCGCTTCGAATATGAAGTCCGCGCCGTCGCCGGCTTCAATCACCCGAACATCTGCCATCTCTATGACGTCGGGTACTGGAA
>Ga0070680_100003208_pt1 | contig 12165 bp, 12 predicted proteins | sample KBSC73BmetaG_FD_64672 | JGI IMG/M metagenome (GOLD analysis project Ga0070680, IMG submission 64672) | Corn rhizosphere microbial communities from Kellogg Biological Station, Michigan, USA - KBS C7-3B metaG | ecosystem: Host-associated > Plants > Roots > Rhizosphere | place: USA: Michigan...
TCCTCGCCGCGATGCGCTGGCAGGCAGTGCATGAAGAGCGAGTCGGGATGCGCCGCGGCCATCATCTCGCGATCGACGCGCCAGTCGGCGAACGCCTTCATGCGCTCGGCGCTCTCGGCCTCGTAGCCCATGCTGGTCCAGACGTCGGTGGTGACGACGTCGGCGTTGCGGCAGGCATCGATCGGGTCGCGGAAGATCTTGAAGCAGTCGGGCCGGCTGACGCCGGCCGACGCCGCATCGACCTCGTAGCCGTTCGGCGTGCTCACATGCAGCGTGAAGCCGAGGATGTCGGCGGCCTGCAGCCAGGTCGCCGCCATGTTGTTGCCGTCGCCGACCCAGGCGACGGTCTTGCCCTCGATCGAGCCACGCTGCTCGATCCAGGTGAACACGTCGGCCAGGATCTGGCACGGGTGGTATTCGTTCGTCAGCCCGTTGATGACCGGCACGCGCGAGTTGGCGGCGAATGCCTCGAGCTTGGCCTGCTCGAAGGTGCGGATCATGACGATGTCGACCATGCGGCTGATCACGCGCGCGGTGTCCTCGACCGGCTCGGCGCGGCCGAGCTGGCTGTCGGTCGTCGTCAGGTTCACGACCGATCCGCCCATCTGGTACATGCCGGCCTCGAAGCTGACGCGGGTGCGCGTCGACGCCTTCTCGAAGATCATCGCCAGCGTGCGGTCGACGAGAGGCGTGTACTTCTCGTAGTTCTTGAAGCGCTTCTTGATCTCGCGCGCGCGCTCGAACAGATAGGCGTACTCCTCGGCGCGGAAGTCCCTGAACTGCAGGAAGTGCTTCATCAGGCTCATTCCGGGCTTCATGCCGGTAGGCAGGGCGTCATGCCGGCTCGCGCAGGAAATCCTTGATCAGCGGGCAGAGGATGGCGGCGATCTGCTCGGCCTCGTCGCGATGCAGGATCAGCGCCGGCAGGAGCCGCACGACGCGCTCGGCGGTGACGCTCACGAGCAGCCCGGCGGCCGCGGCGCGCGCGAGCAGCGGCGCGCACGGGCGGTCGAGCTCGATGCCGAGCATGAGGCCCTGGCCGCGCACCTCGACCACGCCGGCCACGCCCGCGAGCTCGCGCTCGAGGTCGGCCTTCAGCAGCGCGCCGATCTCGGCCGCGTTGGCGAGCAGGCCGTCTTCGTCGACGATCTTCAACGTCTCGACGCCGGCGCGCATCGCGAGCGGGTTGCCGCCGAAGGTCGTCCCGTGGTTGCCGACGCCGAACACGCCCGCCGCACGCGGGCCGCAGACGAGCGCGCCGATCGGCACGCCCGAGCCGAGCCCCTTGGCGACCGGCATCACGTCGGGGCGGATGCCGGCCCACTGGTGCGCGTACCACTTGCCCGTGCGGCCCATGCCGCACTGCACCTCGTCGAGCATGAGGAGCCACTCGTTCTCGTCGCAGACGCGGCGGACTTCGCGCAGGTACTCGACCGTCGTCGGCCGGATTCCGCCTTCGCCCTGGATGACCTCGAGAAAGACGGCGACGACGTTGCGGTTCGAGCGCGCGACCTCCTCGATCGCGCCGACGTCGTTGAGCGGAACACGAACGAACCCCTCGACCAGCGGGCCGAAGCCGGCCTGGATCTTCGCGTTGCCGGTCGCCGACAGCGTCGCCAGCGAGCGGCCGTGGAATGCTCCCTCGTAGACGACGATCTCGGGACGCTCGACGCCGCGGTCGTGGCCGAACTTGCGCGCGACCTTGAGCGCCGCCTCGTTCGCCTCCAGCCCGGAGTTGCAGAAGAAGACGTTGCTCAGCCCGGAAAGCTCGCACAGCTTCGCGGCGAGCCGCTCCTGCAGCGGCACCAGGTAGTAGTTGGAGCTGTGGATCAGCTTGGCGACCTGGTCCTGCAGCGCCGGCACGAGCTTGGGGTGCGCGTGGCCGAGCGTGTTGACGGCGATCCCGGCGAGCGCGTCGAGGTACTTCCTGCCCTCGGTGTCCCACACCCAGCAGCCGCGCCCGTGCGAGAGCGCGATCGGCAGGCGGCCGTAGGTCGGCATGACGTGCGGCTCGGCAGCGGCAGCGCCGCCGGCAGTGACTGCGGAAAGCCTGTCGGGCGCATTCATCGTCGTCGCTTCCACGGGAGCCGAAAGGAGGGCGGATTCTAAAGGCGCGTCATTCCGCACGGCGCGCCGTTGTTGCGTTGCAGCACGAGCCGCCGAGGCACGGCGACAATTCGCGCTCCAGCATTCCCGTGGGCGCGCGTGGCCGAGCCGAAACGATTCTTCATCGAGGGGCTGACCGCCGACGGCAAGACCTTCCGCCCGAGCGACTGGGCCGAGCGGCTCGCGGGCGCGCTCTCGTCGTTTCGCCCCGAGGGCGCGTCGCGCGGCGCGGGCTCGTTCATCGGCTATTCGCCGTTCTGCGTGCCGCGGTACCTGGGCCCCGTCAAAGGCGTTCTGGTGGACGAGCGGCTGCGCGAGATCGAGCCGATGGCGTGGGACTTCGTCATGAACTTCGCGCGCGACAACGCGCTCGTCGTCGTCGAGGACCCGCAGCTCGAGGAGACATGAAAAAAGGGCCCGCAGGCCCTTTTCGATCGACGCGGCGCGTGGCTCAGGCGGCCGTCGCGAGCGCCTTCACCTTCGCGGCCAGCCGGCTCTTGTGGCGCGCTGCCTTGTTCTTGTGGAACAGGTTCTTGTCCGCCACCGAGTCGATGACCGGCTGCGCAGTCTTGAAGAGCTCGACCGCCTTGTCCTTGTCGCCCGCGTCGACCGCCTTCTGCACGTTCTTGATCACGGTGCGAAAGCGCGAGCGAAGCGCGATGTTGGCGGCACGAAGCTTCACGTCCTGGCGGGCGCGCTTCAGGCCCGAGGCGATGCGGACGGTCTTCTTCTTGGATTTGGAGGCAGTGGCCATGAACGGGGTCTTGCGGAGGGTTTGCGGATGAATCCTGCAGCGAAAGCGGCCTGCTGGGCGGGCTTCGGCAAAGAGCGCGAGTATAGCATCGCCCGGCCCTCGACGAGACCCTTCCCGGCCTGCCCCACCCCATGAACCTGCTCCGAGCGGCGTCGACGATCTCGCTCTTCACGCTCGCCTCGCGCGTCACCGGCCTGCTGCGCGAGATCATGGTCGCCTCGGTGTTCGGCGCCGGTGCCTCGTTCGACGCCTTCAACGTGGCGTTTCGCATCCCCAACCTGCTGCGACGCCTGTTCGGCGAGGGGGCGTTCTCGCAGGCATTCGTGCCGACGCTCGCGCGCACGCGGGCGATCGAAGGCGACGCGGCCACCGGGCAGCTCGTCGACGCCGTCGCCACGGTGTTGTTCCTGGCGCTCGTTGCCACGTGCATCGTCGGCGTCGCCGCCGCGCCGGCCGTCGTCTGGCTGACGGCGTCGGGCCTCGAGCGGTTCGATCAAGCCGTCTTCATGACGCGGGTGATGTTTCCCTACATCGGCTTCATCTCGCTGGTGTCGTTGTCGGCCGGCGTCCTCAACACCTGGAAGCGCTTCGCCGTCCCGGCCGTGACGCCGGTGCTGCTGAACCTCGCCGTGATCGTCGCCATCTGGGTGCTGGTGCCGGTGTTCGCGCGCGCCGGCATCGAGCCGATCTACGCGATGGCGGCGGGCGTGATGCTCGGCGGCGTGCTTCAGCTGGCGGTGCAGATCCCGGCGCTCTGGCGCATCGGCGTCCTGCCGCACATCGGTCTCGGCGCGCGCTCGCTCGCCGTCGCCTGGCGCCATCCGGGCGTGCGCACGATCCTGCGGCAGATGGCACCGGCGCTGATCGGCGTCTCGGTCGCGCAGCTGTCGATCCTCATCAACACGCAGATCGCATCGCATCTCGGCGTCGGCGCGGTGTCGTGGCTGTCGTACGCCGACCGGCTGATGGAGTTCCCGACCGCGCTGCTCGGCGTCGCCCTCGGTGCCGTGCTGATCCCGCAGCTCTCGGCGGCGCAAGGGCGCGGCGACTCCGCCAGCTACTCCGGGATGCTCGATTGGGGCCTCCGGCTCGCGTTGCTGCTGGCGTTGCCGTGCGCGGCGGCGCTGCTCGTCTTTCCGGACGCGCTGGTGGCGACGCTCTTCCAGCGCGGCCGCTTCGACGCGCTCGCGGCGGCGAAGACCGCGCTTGCGCTGCGCGGCTACGGCGTCGGCCTTCTCGGCATCATCGGCGTGAAGATCCTGGCGCCTGGCTTCTACGCGCGTCAGGACATTCGCACGCCGGTCAAGATCGCGGTCGTCGTCCTCGTGCTGACGCAGGCGATGAACGCGCTCTTCGTGCCGTTCTTCGGCCACGCCGGGCTGGCGCTGTCGGTCAGCCTCGGCGCGACGATCAACGCCTTGTGGCTCTTCCTCGGGCTGAAGCGCGGCGGCTGGTACCAGCCGGTGCCGGGCTGGCGCCCGTTCGCGCTCAAGGTCGCGCTGGCGACGCTGGCGATGAGCGCACTGCTCGCGCTGGCGGCGGCGCGCATCGACTGGTTCGGGCTCGCCGGCCGCGAGGGCGTGCGCATCGCGTGGATGGCGGCCGCGCTGGTCGGCGCCGCGCTGGTCTACTTCGGCGTCCTTCTCGCCGCAGGACTCAGGCCGCGCGAGTTCTCGCGCCGGGCGTGAGCGGGCGTCCGATTTGCCTCTGCATGGACGACGAAGCTCTAAACTTCTGCGATGACCGGCTCCCTGCTTCTGCACCCGCCGACCGCCCTCGAGTATTTCACCTCGCTGGTCGCCGACGACGCGAGCTTTTCGGTCGCCGAGGCGGCGATCGCGGTCGCCCACGACGACTATCCGGCGCTCGACTGCCAGACGGTCCTCGGCGAGATCGACGCGCTCGCGGCGCGCCTGAAATCGCGCATCGCCGCCGACGCCGGGCCGATGCAGCGGTTGCGCCTGCTGAACCGCTTCTTCTTCCAGGAGCTCGGGTTCGCCGGCAACGTCAACGACTACTACGACCCGAAGAACAGCTACCTGCATTGCGTTCTGCAGACGCGCCGCGGCATCCCGATCACGCTCGCCGTGCTGTTCATGGAGATCGCTTCGCAGGTCGGCCTGCACGCGAGCGGCATCTCGTTTCCCGGCCACTTCCTGGTCAAGCTGCGGATGCCGCAGGGCGAGGTCGTGATCGACCCGTTCACCGGCCAGTCGATGTCGCGCGAAGCGCTCGATGCGCTGCTCGTCCCGTACCGGCGCCGCCAGGAGCTGCCCGGTGCGTCGGCGCTGCCGCTGGCGATCTTCCTGCAGGCAGCGTCGGGGCGCGAGATCCTGGCGCGCATCCTGCGCAACCTGAAGGAGATCCACCGCAGCGCCGGCGACTGGGCGCGGCTGCATGCGGTGATGCAGCGGCTCGTCATCCTGCTGCCGACCGCGTGGGAGGAGCGGCGCGACCGCGGGCTTGCCGCGGCGCAGCTCGGCGCCGATGCAGCGGCGATCGCCGATCTGTCTGCGTATCTCCAGCACGTGCCGCACGCCAGCGACCGCTTCGAGATCGAGGAGCGCCTGCTCGAGCTCGGCCAGGGCGACCCTTCCCGCCTGCATTGAGCCGCACCGAGGCCGCCGCCCGACCCGCGCCGCAATGCCCTTGAACGCGGCGCAGCGGCGCATCCTCAACTGGACAGCGCTCGGCGTCGCGGCGGCCGCATTCGTGTGGCTGCTCGGGCCGGTGCTGACGCCGTTCGTGATCGGCGCGGTGCTCGCCTACGCTCTCCATCCGCTCGTCGAGCAGCTGGCCGCGCGCGGCGTGCCGCGCCTGCTCGCCGTGATGCTGGTCGAGATCGCCGCGATCGCCGTGCTCGCGAGCCTCGTGCTGCTGATCGTGCCGATCCTGTCCAAGGAGCTGCCGCTCCTGAACGAGCAGTTGCCGCTGCTCGTCGACCGGATCAACCGTGCGGCGACGCCGTGGCTGAACCGGATGGGCATCGCCGTGTCGCTCGATCCGGCGAGCCTGCGGGCGGTGCTGCTTCGCTATCTCGACGCCAACTGGGGCGAAGGCCTGGCCGCGGCGCTCGCGTCCGCGCGCGTCGGCGGCAGCATCGTCTTCACCGTCGTCGGCTACCTCGTGCTGGTGCCGGTCGTGCTCTTCTTCCTGCTGAGCGACTGGACGCTCTACGTGCAGCGCGCGATCGCGCTCGTCCCGCCGCGTCTGCGCGCGCGCGTCGCGTCGTTCACGGGCGATTGCGACACGGTGCTCGGCCAGTACCTGCGCGGCCAGCTGCTCGTGATGCTGATGATGGCGGCCTTCTACAGCGTCGGTCTGGCGCTGTTCGGCTTCGATCTGGCGGTGCCGGTCGGCGTCTTCACCGGGCTCGCGATCTTCGTCCCGTACGTCGGCTTCGGCATCGGCCTGGTGCTCGCGCTTCTCGCTGGCGCGCTCCAGTTCACCGGCTGGTACGGGCCGATCGCGGTGTTCGTCGTCTACGGCATCGGCCAGATCGTCGAAGGCCTGTTCCTGACGCCCAAGATGGTCGGCGAGCGCATCGGCATGAGCCCGCTGACGGTGATCTTCGCGCTGTTCGCCTTCGGCCACCTGTTCGGCTTCGTCGGCGTGCTGATCGCGCTGCCGGCGAGCGCGCTGATCGCCGTCGCCGCGGCGCGGCTGCGCGCGAGCTACACGCAAAGCAGCCTGTACACCGGATGAGGCAGATCCCGCTCGCGATGGGGCCGGAGCCGGCGCGCACGTTCGAGAACTTCCTGCCCGGCGCCAACGGCGCGGCGCTCGCGCACCTGCTCGCGCTCTCGCTCGGCGCGCCGCCGGTCTACCTGTGGGGGCCGCCGGGAAGCGGCAAGACGCACCTGCTGCACGCGCTCGTCGACCGCGCTGCTCGGCAGGGCCGGCGCGCGGCGTGGTTCTCGGCGGCCACGCCGGCGCCCTGGAGCGGCGCCGAGAACACCGACTGGCTCGTCATCGACGACGCGCACGCGCTCGACCCGGGGCAGCAGCAGGCCGCGTTCTCTCTCTTCGTCGACGCGACGGAGCGGGGCGCCGGCATCGTCGCGGCGGGCGACGTACCGCCGGTCGACCTCGACGTTCGCGAAGACCTGCGAACGCGTCTCGGCTGGGGCCACGTCTTCGCGCTCGAGCCGCTCGGCGAAGCCGAGGTGCGCGCGGCGCTTCGCCGCGAAGCCGACCGGCGCGGCACGTTTCTGTCGGACGAGGTCATGGATTACCTGCTCACCCGCTTCGCGCGCGACCTGAAGCACCTGATGGCGCAGCTCGATCGGCTCGACGCGTTCTCGCTCTCGACCAAGCGCGCGATCACCGTGCCGCTCCTGAAGCAGATGCTCGCCGAGGAGGGCGCTCCTTGATGGCGCAGCCCGGGCGGGACGAGACCGAGCGCGGGCTGGCGCTCTTCGATCTCGACGGCACGCTCCTGCCGATCGATTCCGACCATGCCTGGGGCGAATTCATGATCGCGCTCGGCTGGGTGGAGGCGGCGAGCTTTCGACGCGGCAACGATGCGTTCTACGCCGACTACCGCGCCGGCAGGCTCGACATCGACGCCTACATCGCCTTCGCCAGCGCGCCGCTGCGCGCGCACGCGGCCGCGGCGCGCAGCGCGGCGCACGCGCGCTTCATGCACGAGGTGATCGGGCCGGCGCTCCGGCCGGCGGCGCAAGAGCTCGTCGAATCGCACCGCCGGCGCGGCGACCGGATCGCCATCGTCACCTCGACGAGCGACTTCATCACCTTGCCGATCGCGGCCGCGTTCGGCATCGACGCAGGGTCGCTCATCGCCACGCGCCTGGCGACCGGCGCCGATGGCACGCCGACCGGCGCGATCCACGGCGTGCCGGCGTTTCGCGAGGGCAAGGTCGAGCGTGTCGGACAATGGCTGGCGGCGAGCGGTGCCGACTGGGCGGACTTCGCGCGGATCAGCGTCTACGGCGACACGGTCAACGACCTGGCGCTGCTCGAGACGGCGACCGATCCGGTCGCGACCAATCCATCGCCCGAGCTCGAAGCCATCGCGCTTTCGCGCGGCTGGCGCATCCTCAAGCTGTTCGCATGATCAAGAAGCTCATCTCCAGGCTGCTCGGCAAGGGCGAATCGGGCGCCCGACGCGCTGTGCGCGCCAGGCGCGTCGAGGTGCCGAAGGCCGAGCACGGCATCGACCCGAAGCTGGTCGACGAGCGCGCCGTCAAGGTCGTCTCGACGCTCGCCGACGCCGGCTACGAGGCCTACATCGTCGGCGGCGCGGTGCGCGACCTGCTGCTCGGTCTTCGGCCCAAGGACTTCGACGTCGCCACCAACGCGACGCCCGAGCAGGTGAAGGCGCTCTTTCGGCGTGCGTTCATCATCGGCAGGCGCTTTCGCATCGTCCACGTCGTCTTCGGCCGCGGCCGCCAGGACCGCGGCCTCTCGGAGGTGATCGAGGTCTCGACCTTTCGCGCGATGCTCGACGCCGCCGCCGCCGACCACGTCGCCGGCAACGAGAAGACGTCGCGCAAGGATCTCGTCGACAAGACGCACGTCGTCGATGCCGAAGGGCGCGTGCTGCGCGACAACGTCTGGGGCCCGCAGGTCGAGGATGCCGCGCGGCGCGACTTCACCGTCAACGCCATGTACTACGACCCGGTGCGCGAGATCGTCGTCGACTACCACGGCGGCATCGGCGACGCGAGAAAGAAGCTGCTGCGCATGATCGGCGACCCGGTCGCGCGCTTTCGCGAGGACCCGGTGCGAATCATCCGTGCGGTGCGCTTCGCCGCCAAGCTCGGCTTCGAGATCGAGGCGAAGACGCGCGCGCCGATCCGCGAGATGGCGACGCTGCTCGACAACGTGCCGCAGTCGCGCACCTTCGACGAGATGATCAAGCTGCTGCAGACGGGTCACGCGCTGGCGTCGATCGTCGAGCTGAAGAAGCTCGGGCTGCATCGCGGCGTCTTTCCGGTGCTCGACGTCGCCCTCGACGAGGCCCAGAGGCACGACGGGCGCGAGCGCTTCGTGCGCCTGGCGCTCGCCGACACCGACGCGCGCGTCGCTGCCGGCAAGCCCGTCGCGCCGAGCTTCATGCTCGCGGCGATGCTCTGGCACGACGTGCAGGAGGGCTGGCGGCAGCGCCAGGAGGCGGGCGAGTCGACGTTTCCGGCGCTGCAGGCGGCCATCGACGCCGCCTTCGACGCGCGCATCGGCGACATCTCCGGGCGCGGCAAGCTCGCGGTCGACATGCGCGAGATCTGGATGCTGCAGCCGCGCCTCGAGCGGCGCGCGAGCCACTCGGCGCTCACCCTGCTCGAGCAGCCGCGCTTTCGCGCCGGCCTCGACTTCCTGCGCCTGCGCGCCGAGGTCGGCGAGGCCGATGCGGCGCTCGTTGCGTGGTGGGAGGCGCTGTTCAACGCCTCCGACGACGAGCGCCAGCGCCTGCTCGAATCGATCCGCGAGCAGCGCGGCCCGCGCCGCGTCAGGAAGGCAGCGCCGCAGGCGAAGGCCGAAGGCGCCGCCGACACGCCGTCCCGCGACGCCGCCGATGCTGCGACCGGCGACGCACGCGAGGCGGCAGCCGCCGCCGACGAAGCAGCGCCCGCCGACGACGCGCCGCGCAGGCGTCGTCGCCGTCGCCGCCGTCCGGCGGCCGAGACGCCCGGGCAAACGGACTGACCGCGCATGGCTGCGTCCGTCGCGGCCGCGGCGCCGCTCGACGCGTTCGTCGGCCTCGGCTCGAACGTCGGCGACCGTGCGGCCGAGATCGAGAGCGCCATCGACGAGATCGCGGCGCTGCCGTCGACGACGCTCGTTGCGCGCTCGTCGCTCTACCGCTCGGCGCCGCTCGCGGCAAGCGGTGGCGAGTACCTCAACGCGGTCGTGCGACTGCGCACCTTGCTGGCACCGCTCGCGCTCCTGCACGCTTTGCAGGCGATCGAGCAGGCGCATGGCCGCGAGCGCCCGTTCGCCAACGCGCCGCGCACGCTCGATCTCGATCTCCTGCTGCACGGCGATGCGGTGCTCGACAGCGCCGCGCTGACGCTGCCGCATCCACGCCTGCACGAACGCGCGTTCGTCCTCGTGCCGCTGGCCGAGATCGCGCCTGGCCTGGTGATCCCGCGGCGCGGCGCGCTGAGCGCGCTTTGCGCGAACGTGGCCGCACAGCCGCTCGCTAAACTGAACCGATGATCGAATCGATTCCGGCGCCCGTCCGCACCGTCCTGCTGCTCGGTGCGTCGAACGTCTTCATGACCTTCGCGTGGTACGGCCACCTGCGCACGCTCGAGACGCGGCCGTGGATCGTCGCCGCGCTTGCGAGCTGGGGCATCGCGCTGTTCGAGTATTTGCTGCAGGTGCCCGGCAACCGGATCGGCTACGCGAGCGGCATGACGCTCGCGCAGCTGAAGATCGTCCAGGAAGTGATCACCCTGATCGTCTTCGTGCCGTTCGCGTGGCTCTTCATGCGCGAGCCGCCGAGGCTCGACTTCCTCTGGGCAGCGCTTTGCATGGTCGGCGCCGTGTACTTCGTCTTCCGCGGACGATGAGCGAAGACCACGCGCTCGCGCGCTTTCGCCACGTCGCGATCGAAGGGCCGATCGGCGCCGGCAAGACGACGCTCGCACGCCTGCTCGCCGCGCGCACCGGCGCGGAGCTCCTTCTCGAGCAACCGGAAGAGAACCCGTTCCTCGGCCGCTTCTACGACGACCGGGTCGGCTACGCGTTCCAGACCCAGCTCTTCTTCCTGTTCCAGCGCGAGCGACAGGTGCGCGCGCTGGCGCAGCCGAGCATGTTCGCGCAGACGATCGTCAGCGACTTCATGTTCGCGAAGGACGCGCTCTTCGCGCGCCTCAACCTGAGCGACGAGGAGTACCGGCTGTATGCGCAGATGCACCAGCCGATCGCGGCGCAGCTGCGCCAGCCCGATCTGGTGGTCCGCCTGCAGGCGCCGGCACCGACGCTCCTCGCGCGCGTGCGCCGGCGCGGCATCGCCATCGAGCGCAACATCGATCTCGCCTACCTGCAGCGGCTCGGCGACGCCTACGCCGATTTCTTCGCCTCGTACGACGGGGCGCCGGTGTTCGTCGTCGACACCGAGCGGTTCGATCCGCTCGAACGCGAAGCCGATCTCGCCGAGCTGGTGCGCGCGCTCGAGCGCTTCGACGGCAGGCGCGGCACGCTCGCTGCGCCGCCCGACATCGCGTCCGACTGAATGCCCGGCTGCCGCCGACGCGGCCGCGCTCGCCTCAGCGATCGCCGACGACGGTGCCGATCTTCACGGCGACGTTCTTCGCCCCCGGCGTCACGCCGCTCGTTTCGCCGGCGAGATCGCCCGGCTGCGGGATCGCGTTGCCGCTCTTGCTGATGCGAGCGCCGATCGTGACCTCGCTGGCGCTCGACAGGTCGTGGCCGGGCGCCATCGCCATGCTGTCGTCGAGCGTGAACGAGAGCGGCAGATCCTTTGCCGTCGCGCGGAAGACGGCGAGCGGCGCGCGGCCGCCGCTCGCCGGCCGCGCGAAGACGAACAGCGAATCTCCCGGCGCGACGCGGCCGGCGAGCGCCGGATCGAGCGTGACGACGCCGCTCACCGCCGACCGGCCGCTGGCGCGCACGGCGCTCGCCGGCGCGGCCGTGCTCGCGAGCGCGGCCGACGACGCGGGAGCTCCGGGAGCGCCGTTGCCGGCCGCGCGCTGGCGCGCCTCGGCGATGCTCGCCTGCACGCGCTCGAGGAGCTCGCTGCCGGGCGGCAGCTGGTCGGCGAATTTCTGCCACCTGGCCGCGGCGCCGGCGAAGTCGCCGCGGCCGTAGGCGATCGCGCCGGCGAGGGCGAGCGCCTTCGGATGGTTCGGCTCGATCTTCAGCGACCGTTCGACGAGCGCGGCCGATTGCGGGTTGTCGACGGTGCCCTTGCTCGCCGCGACCGCGTCGGCGTAGTCGGCGAGCAGCTTGGCGTCGTTCGGCCGCAGCTCGCTCGCGCGCGCGTAGGCCGGCAAGGCGTCGGCGAAGCGCCCGAGCACGGTGTACGAGCGCGCGAGCATGGTCCAGCCCTCGGCGTCGTCCGGATTGCGCTGCATGCGTTCGGCGAGCTTGTCGACCATCGCCGCGATCTGCTGCTGCGGAGTCGCCCCGCTGGCCGCCTCGGCGGCGGCCGCCGCCGTCGCCATCTCGCTGATCTGGCCGGTGGCGCCCGGCTTGAGGAGCGCGGGCCAGCCGGTCGCCCAGTATCCGGCAACGGCGATGGCGAGCACGGCGAGCGAGAGCAGCGCGAGCAGTCGGCCAGACGGCTTTGCCTGCGCTTCGTCGCTGGCCGGGATCGG
>Ga0070680_100003213_pt1 | contig 12161 bp, 11 predicted proteins | sample KBSC73BmetaG_FD_64672 | JGI IMG/M metagenome (GOLD analysis project Ga0070680, IMG submission 64672) | Corn rhizosphere microbial communities from Kellogg Biological Station, Michigan, USA - KBS C7-3B metaG | ecosystem: Host-associated > Plants > Roots > Rhizosphere | place: USA: Michigan...
GCCGCTCGCCGCGAGCGAGGTCGCGGGCCGCCTTTTCCGCCACTTCCTTCGCCTGCGCCACTTGCGCCTTGACTTCCGTGAGATCCAGTTCGGCTAATAGCTGGCCCTTGAGTGCGAGCTGCCCGGGTTGCACCGCGATGCGTTTGATGACGCCGCTGACCTTGAATGAAAGCCGCATCTCATCCTTGTTGGCAATGTTGCCGGTAGCGGCGATCGGTGCATGCGCAGGGCCGGGAACCGCCACTGCGACGCGCACGGGAGTCGGCTTCGGAGCTTGGGCCTTGGGCGTCGGCGAACAAGCTACGGTGAGAAGCGCAAAGCCGCCGCAGATCCCAACGAGCATGGTCCACCGCGAAGGCATCACGGTATCGGTACCGGCCCATTCGCCGTAGCGAAATCCAGCTCGGCGCGGCGCACCCGTACATCGAAGCGACTGACATTCAGATTCAATTCGGCGTCCGTGAATTCGACGCGTGCGTCGAGGAATTCGACCTGGTTCAACATGCCCTCGTCACGCTTGCGACGGGCTATGCGAAAAGCGGCTTCCGCCGCCTCGACGCGCGCTGTTGCGGTAGCCAGCGAAGCCTCCGCTGTGCGATAGCGATCGACCGTTTGCTCTACCTCCAATGCAACGCGTTGCGCCGCCGCCGAGCGCCGCAGCTCCGCTCTTTGGGCCGCGGCACGTGCGCTGTCGATCTGCGCATTGACGCCGCCGCCGCTGTAGATCTTCCATGTGAAGACCAGGGAGGCGGTCACGAAGTTGAAATTTGGACCGACCCCATAGTTTTCGCCTTGAATGCCGGCGTCGATACCTAGCGACAGTACCGGCAGCAAGGACGCGCGGGCCGCATTCACCTGCTGTTGCGCGGCTTCCACCGTGTGCGCAAGTTGCGTCAATTCCGGGCGATTGATCAGCGCTTCAGATTGCAGACTCGGTATGTCGGCAGCAGGATGCTCAATCGCAGCCGCGAGATCGCTGTATTCGAGCTCGGCCTCGAGCGGTCTGTTCAAGAGAAAATTGCAGTAGCTGCGGGTCTGAGACACGCCGTCCCTGGCGTCGCGCAGTTGCTGTTCGACGTTCAGAAGCTCGGCGCGCGCGCGCAGCACGCGATCCTCTGTTATCTTGCCGTTTGCCGACAGCGATTCGTTGACCCGGAGATTTTCTTGCAGCAACACGTGACCGGCGGCGACGATATCCCGCCTCCCATGTGCCATGAGCCAACTCAGATAGCTCACCGTGATATCGCGCTTGAGCTCGCGAGCGAGCGCCACCCGCTCCGACTGGCTGGCTTGGTAAAGCGCGTCCAGAGCGCGCACATTTGCAGCAATACCGGGAGCATAAAGTAACTGTCGGGCGGTGAGCCGCGTCTCTTGCTCACGTTCGCGCTGAAAGTTGATTTGCTCGTCCTGGATTTGCGGGAAATTGGCAGGCTGGCCTTGCCGGGACAACAGCTCGTTGAGCGTGGAGTAGACCGGATTTATCACCGTACCCGTCGGAATGTCGATGGCTCGGCCGCCGTGCGCCCGGGTGTAGCGGGCTGCGACTCCAAGCTCGGGAAGAAATTGCGCGCGCGCAGCGCGCAAGGCAGCGCTTGCCTGTTCCACCGTGAGCGATTCGCTGCGCAAGGCCAGGTTGTCACGCAAACCTAGGGCCACATAGTCGCCGATGATTTCCTCGACCGTGCGCTCAGCGCCGAACGCGGGCAATCCGATCAAGAGAAAAGCAATGATGCTGAGTGTGCCTGGAGGCTGCAAAGAACGTTTGAGCATTCGACGTGTCACCAGCAGCAACAAGATTCAATCCGGCTACCTGCGTGGCGCCGGCACCCATCGTGCTCGCGTACATGTTAGGTCACATGCGGGTAGGCCGCGTTTTGCCGACGCCCGTTTCACTCGTGATGGCGAGGGCTCGCCCGGGCGGCGGGATGATGCTCTACAGCCTGAGTCCACTTTATTACATTTCCGTTGTACCTGCTACATAGGGAACACAATGCGTATCAGCCCACCGCCTCCGACACTATGTCTCGGCCTCCGACCATCGGCCGAAGCAGCAGGTGTGTCTGACGTCGGAAGTTTCGTCGCGACGAGTTTTCGCGCCGAAAGTAGCATTCATGACAAAGCAGTAGGGTATGTGAGACCCGATTCGCTACAATGACCGTTTCAGGATTGCGATTCGTCGCCAGATGAAAACCCGAACCGTAGCGTGGCTGCTGCTGATCATCAATCTGCCCGGCCACAATCCAACGCTGCGCATGCGCATTTGGCGCGGCATGAAGTCTGCCGGCGTTGGACTCCTGCGTGATGGCGCCTACCTGCTCCCTTCCTCGGAAGCTTCACGCAAGGTCCTGGACGAGCAGGCAGCCGAAATCAAGGCGGCGGGCGGCCTCGCGCATGTTTTGTCCTTTGACGCGGAGTCACCCGAGCAGAATGCGGAGCTCGTAGCGCTGTTCGACCGCACGGCCGAGTACGCCGAAGCAATCGAGCGACTGGACGAGTTGAAAACAGGGTTGCGCAAGTTGGATGAGTCGCAAGCCCGGCAACAACTCGCCACTGCCATCCGGGACGCAGCCGTGATCGCCGCCCGGGACTTCTTTCCCGGCGAGCCCCGCAAGCAAATGGAGAGCGCGCTTGCAGATGCAGAGGCAGCCTTGAATGCGCGCTTCGCGCCTGATGAGCCACACGTCGCGCACCGCAAGCCGCGCCTGCGCAACCCGAAGGACTATCGCGCTCGCACCTGGGCGACGCGCGAGCATTTATGGATCGATCGAGTGGCCTCGGCCTGGCTCATCCGACGCTTTATCGATCCGCAAGCCACGTTTTTATGGCTGAAGCGTCCGAAGGATTGCCCCAGGCGAGCTGTAGGTTTCGATTTCGATGGCGCGGAGTTCACTCACGAAAACTCCAAGGTCACTTTTGAGGTGCTCGTATCGAGCTTCGGACTGGAAAAGGACGCCGGGCTCGCACGCCTGGGTGCCCTGGTCCATCACCTGGACGTGGGCGGAATCCCGACCGCGGAAGGCCCGGGTTTCGCAACGATCATGGCCGGCGCGCGAGCGCTGCAGAAGGACGACGACGCTCTGTTGAAAGCGATGGTGCCGGTGCTCGACAGCCTCTATGCGGGATACGCCAACTCCCACAAGGAAAAGCAGTCTGAGGGTACCTGAGCCGTCTCTACCTGCCGGATAATCAGAACCTCGCGCGCAACGTAACGCCCACCAGTCGCGGATCGCTCGGCTGGCCCAGAATCAAACCGGAGTTGCCCGTCTGTGTCGTGAGCGCCGTAATGTAGTTCCTGTCGAACAAATTGCGTGCGAACACATCGGCTTCCAGGCCACTCGGGAATCGGAACCCGATGCTCGCGTTGGTAACGGTGTAGCCACCGATGCGCGTGTATACGGATGCGGACGTATCGCTGTTGTAATTCGAGCGCGTATTCGAATCGGTGTGGACGAGCAGGGCGCCTTTTCCCAGCCAGCGCTCATAGTCGAACGAAAGCGATCCCACCCACCTCGACAGACCCGCGAGCCTCACACCGGTGAGATTGCATGCCACGGTCGCAGAGGTCTGGACTTCGAGCGGGCAGGGGCCAGCCGGATAACTCGTGTTCTTGCCATCTGCGTAAGCGAACGACACGCGCACCGTGAAGCCCTTGAACGGCAATACCACGAAGTCGCCTTCCACACCTTCGACTCGCACCTCGGGGATGTTCGCCGGATAAGAACGGATCGCGGCGGTTTCTGTACTGGAGACAATGTTGGCCTGATAATCCTTCACCGTCGTGTGGTAGGCGGCGAGATCCGCCGTTGCGCGGCCGCCCAGGAGCGTCGACTTGAGGCCGAGCTCGACTGTCCGGTTCTTCTCATCCTCGATCACCGCCGTTGCGAGCGCCGGATTGTTCTTGGCATCGAGCGGCAGGCCGGACATGTTGAGGCCACCTGACTTGTAGCCTTGGCCGTAGCTCACATAGGTGAGCAGGCTGTCCGTCAGTTTGTAGGCTATGTTTGTGCGGCCGGACGGATTGCCGCCTCTGTCCGAGGCCGTATAGCTCTGCGGGCGGAAGATCGAGAGCTTCGCGCGATTCAGCTCGGCCGCCGTCGCCGCGGGAACCCCGGTCAGATCGAGGCCACCGAACACCTGCGTCCCGTAGGCGCCATTCTTTTGCTCGTAGGTGTAACGCAGGCCCAATGTGGCGGTGAGCTTCTCCGTAATGTCGTAGTTCACTTCGCCGAAAGCGGCGTAGCTCTTCAAATCGAAACTCGAAGTGCCGCTCTGCCCGTAGCCATCGAGCAGATTGCGCGGAATCGGCACAGTGAAGCTCGAAGGACTCAGCAGCCAATAAGCCGCGGCCGGTCCATATATGCTGATCGGGGTTCCAGTGATTCTCTGCGTGAAGAAATAGAGACCGCCGACGTAGCGAAAGCGGCTGTCGCCGTTCGAAGCGAACCGGAATTCCTGACTGTACTGATCCTGGCGCGACGGAATACGTTGGACCAGCTGGATGGGGACGCCGGTGTAATCGCGATCGTTGGCGACATCCCAGGTCCAGTAGCGCCAGGCACTGATGGAGGTCAGCGTGTTGGCGCCCAAATTCCAGTCAGCGATGAGGGAGACACCGCCATCCTGCGTCCTGACATGCAGAGGCGCATCGATATCGGTCAGGCGATCGTAGACGTTCGTACTGGGCGGCGTGTACCCGAGCCCCGCTGCGAGTGCCGGAAACTGGCGCGAAGGGCTACGGAGAGTTGTGCCGACGCGCAGATAGTTCTGCGTGCAGCAGGCCGAGTCCAGATTCGAAATGTCGGCGATGAGTCGCAGCTTCAGCGTGTCGCCAGGCACAAAGAGCAACTGCCCGCGCGCGGCGGCATTGTTGAGCGCATTCTCTTTTTCTCCCGTGGTGACGTTGCGAATGACGCCATCGCGCCTGGTGATCTGCGCGGCCAGACGGCCCGCCAGGACATCTCCGACCAATCCCCCGGAAACGGATCCCTTCGCTTGCAGGAAGTGGTAGTTACCGACAGAAGCTTCCGCATTGCCTTCCGGCTCGAAAGTCGGCTCACGGCTGATGATGTGAATGGCGCCCGCCGTAGTGTTCTTGCCGAACAGCGTTCCCTGCGGTCCCCGCAGCACCTCGACTCGTTCAATGTCAGTGAAGTCGAACGCCGCGGTGGCCGGGCGGCCGTGATAGACCTGATCGACATAGAAGCCGACACCCGGCTCGATGCCGTCATTCGCAGCACTGATGGAGAGCGTATTTGAGCCGAGGCCGCGGATTGTATAGGCCGTGTTGCGTGGGTTCGCGGAGTTGTAGTAGAGCGAGGGCACCAGCTGGCTGAGCTCTTGCGGGTTAACGGTATAAGAGGCATCCAACTGAGCGCCACTGATGGCCGAAACCGCTGCAGGGACATCCTGAATGTTTTCCTCGCGACGACGAGCTGTTACCAGCACATCTGTGAGAGCGCCTTCGCTACTGGCGTGAGCGGTTGCGCGGGGCTGGATCGCTTGCTGAGCCGCTATCGGAAAAGCAATCAGCAATCCCGACGCCGCAGCGGCCGCAAGAATAAAGCGCACAGAAACATTCCCGAATCCGTTATACTCCAATGAATATAACGACAAAGCGTGCCGCGCAGCAAGCAATTCGGGGGCGATCGCACCAGCGACTTTATGGCGACCGGCGGTGCAGCCTTCTTGCGCTGAGTGGAGGCGGAGCCAACCGCCCAGACCTGCGGCTTCGGCCTGTGGGCTCGAGGCGATCGGTCCTGCAAATCAGGGCATCAGTCCTTGCTGCGAACGACGACATCGGGAAACCAGAGGTCCCGCCACCGATGCAACTTCTCAGGGGCGGCGAGTTGCTTCGGAGAGACCGACAGCTCCGGCCCGAAGGCTGCCGCCGGGCTCAGACTCCTGACATTCACGGCGCCATACAAGCGACCGTCGATCTCGCAAGTCACCCCGGTAAAAACCCCGCAGCGACGGCAAAAGAGGCAATCCGCCGCCTCGCTCCCCTGGCGGTAGCTACCCCTGTCCCCGGCGGTCCCGATCTCCACCTCCATGGTGCCGGCAGCATCCGAAATGTAGGCGGCCCCGTGCTTACGACAGAACTCGCAATCGCACGCTCGTGGATTGTAGGAGGCCGGCGCACGAGTGAGCCGGATCTTGACTAGCACGTTCCCGCAGTAGCACCCGCCAGTCACCGTGTGCATCGAGTCCGTCATGTCCTGAATCCTCCGATGGTCCACGACTGAGACAGATCGGATTCTCCATGCAAACGGAACCAGGCGCCACACACGCTGGCCGCGCTCACGGGCGGTGGCCCGGTGACCCAGTCGCGCCCGGGTGGGCGCGCCCGCGCACCTCGACCTTCGAGTTACTTGCCCAAATGCTCTCGCACCCGCTGGGCGGAAGTGCCGACCTGGGCTACAGCCCTCTTCAATTCGTCTTCGCTCACCCCGAGCGATTGTGTCCAGTGCCGAACTTCATTCTGGTCGTGCACGTCGATCCGCCTGTTGTCCGGTGACCCACGCTTGTGCTTGTCGTCTGTCATCGCTCTCTCCTTACATATGAGTGCAAACTGCGCTTCCTGCGGCCGCCGGCGTACGCAGCTCTGTCTGGATACGCCGGAGCTCGTCTTGATGGAGCGTCAGCTAGCACATGCCATACCAGGCCAACCTCACGCTCGGCTTCAGCTCCTGCCCAATGCGTGGGTTTCCGGTGCGAGGCGTGAGCTGATGCTGTGCGTTCGCAAACAACTCCTGGCGCAGCTCCTCTTGCGGCGGCGCCTGCATCGACAGAGGTCCCGTGTCAGCGACATTGGACTAAAGGTGCATTGACGGTGTTGGGGGACGCACCCAATCCTGCGGGAGGGCGCCGCAGAATTCAGCAGATACACTGCAGCTGCGCGGCATCAGACATTACAAACGCAGAACAAACTCGTTATTTTCTGCAACCGTCGCGTCAAGAATGGCGGGCCGCGTGCGCACCGGCAGCCCGTAAACCATGGAATGCCCATTGAGGCCAGCTCCACGAATAACAACCGAGGGTCTAGGGAGTGGACGACTTCACGCGATTCGACGCAGCCGCCCAAGGGTTGACGCCGCCGGCGAGATCACCAGTTTTTGTAAGTGTGTTATTGAGGCAGGCGGCCCTCAGTCTCGTAGTTGCAATTGCTTACTACGGTGGCGTGCACCTGGGTATGGCGCTCACGTTCGCGACGGAGGCTGTGTCCACTCTTTGGCCGCCCAACGCCATTTTGCTGACAGCCTTGCTGTTTACGCCGCTCAGAACATGGTGGGCGGTGTTGTTAGCGGTTCTCCCGGCGCACCTGGCGTCCCAGATCGAGCTGGGCGTTCCAACTTCAATGTCCGTGTGTTGGTACATGAGCAATTCGGCCGAGGCCATAGTGGGTGCGGGGCTCTTGCGTCACTATCTGGATCGGCTGCCCCGGCTCGACTCGGTTCGAGACGTGGCGACGCTCATACTGATTGCCGGTGTGCTGGCGCCCGCTGCGACCTCATTTTTGGACGCGGGTTTCGTTGCCCTGGTCGGCTGGCGCTACAGCGCCTACTGGCCGGTCTGGGAAGCCCGCACCCTTTCCAATTCACTGGCAGCGCTCACGATCCTGCCTTTGGCGCTGGCGTGTGAGCCCGGGGCAATCAGGATTCTGCGGACTATGCGTCGGATCGATGTCCTGGAAACCGGCGTGTTACTGATCGGATTGAGCGCAGCATCCGCAGGCGTATTTCTGCAAACGTATTGGACCGGTCACTCACCGGTGCTCCTGTACGCGCCCTTGCCTTTCCTGGTCTGGGCGGCGGTCCGCCGCGGGGCAAGTGTGGTAGCTCTGTGCATCGGCATTTTGTCGCTGTTCGCCATTATCGGGGTTCTCCGGGGTGACGGCCCCTTTGCAGAGCAGAGTCCGGAGCACGCCGCCCGCGCCCTGGAGACATTCCTGATCACCGGGGCGGCGTCGCTGATGTTGCTGGCGGCCGCCCTGGCCGAGCTGCGGGAAACACGAACCGTTGCGCTATCACGGCTGGAGCGTCTCAACCTGGCGCTGGAATCGGCAAAGATGGGAACCTGGGATTGGGACATCGCTCAGGATCGACTGTCCTGGACCACGGTGTGCGCACGGTCCGAGAAGATCCTGGCCAGGTCTGAATCGCTCCCGCCGCGGGAGATGTTGAATCGCATTCATGTCGATGACCGGGCGCAGCTCGTCAGCGCATTCGCTCGTTTCGATGGCAGTGACTGCGAGGCCGAATTTCGCATGCGCGAGCCCGACGACAGAGTTGCCTGGATCCAGGTCAGGGGTAGAGCCATCACCGACTGTCACGGCAAGAGGCACCGGATGATCGGCATCTACAGTGACGTAACCCGTCGCAAGTCCAAAGAGGCGCAGTCGGTCATGCAACGCGAGCAACTGGCCCGACTCAGCCGGGGGCTGCTCGTGGGCGCCTTGTCGGGCTCGTTAGCCCACGAGCTGCTGCAGCCGCTCACAGCAGTTCGCAACAACGCGGCGGCCGCGCGGGCGCTCCTGGGCCGACCCCGCCCGGATCTGCGCACCATCAAAGATGCCCTCGTCGATATCATTCACGGCAATGAGCGGATGATAAAGATCGTCCAGCAAATGCGCGCCCTGTTCGAGCGGCGCGAGCTGGCCTCGCAGCGGGTTGACGTCAACGAATGCATCGAAAGCGTGATGGCGCTCGAGCGGAGCTTCCTGGTCGCTCACGAAGTGACGGTAGACTTGCGGCTGGAAGTGGGGCTTCCCACCATCGCCATCGATGCGATCCTGCTGGAACAGGTGTTGGTCAACCTGATCGTCAACGCATGCGAATCGATGCTTCAAACCCCGGTAGTGGAACGTAAGATCGAGATTGTGAGCAGGTCGCATCAGGACGGCGTCGAGATCGTGATCAGCGACTTTGGCACGGGGATCGAGGATACCGAGCAGATCTTCGAGCCCTTCTTCACCACGAAGGATAATGGCGTCGGACTGGGCCTGGCCATCTGCCGCATGATCTTGAGCACTCAAGGGGGCAGTTTGCGGGCCGTCAACAATCCAGCCCGGGGCGCTTCGCTGCACATCACCATGCCTGCGGCGAATGATGTGAGCGCCAGCCCTGTGACAGCCGGGTTACCGCGCAGTTGAGGCCCTGTCTTGCATCACGAAAGTCGCGAGACTGACCGGTTGTATCATGTCCCTGCCGGCGCGCCCTGGTCTGTGGTGTCCTCTGACCTGTCGCCCGATTTGCCCGGGCCTTCGTGCTTGATGCGCTCGTAAATCTCTTCACGATGCACAGCAACATGTTTCGGTGCGCTGATTCCCCAGCGGACCTGGTTGCCCTTCACTCCCAGCACTGTGACAGTCACGTCGTCGCCGACGACTACTGTCTCCCCGACTCGCCGTGTAAGGATAAGCATGGAAGTTACCTTTCTATATAGCCATATAGAATGCCCCTTTAACCGGAGAGACGGGCGAGCCCCGGCTTTCCGCTATGAGTCCCACCGGCCAGGTCGAAACAGCGGCTGGGCGCAGCCCTTGGCTGGTTGCGGCTAACACTGCCCTGAAGCGGAGGTAACGTTGTGCGAGCTCGTAAGGGTGTTGTGCGCGTTGCTTGTTGCATCGCCGTCCGCGCAGCACAGTTGCAACCGACGCCGGACTCATGGCTAACACCCCTGGTCAGCCGGAAGGGTGTCCTACTTCGCGGTAACCTGTGAAAAGGTACGTCGCCGATCGCGGTCGATGGCCTGGCGCCAGTGAGACAGAAGCGTAGAGGCGAAGGTCGCTACCTGCCGGGCTGAGCACTATACTTCCCTTCGTGGCCGCTGTTCCCGTGGACGACCCTGAAACCGGCGTAGTCATCTATGAGTCAGGCCTGGCGAGGAGGCCGCCCTCACCCGAGCTATTTACCAAACATTGGAACATGGCGCGGAGGCTCAACCTCGTCCAAGGCAGGGACCCGGGGCAACCCTGCATCTTGGAAATTTTCACTTGGGGCGCCGGCTCCATCCCGGACAGTGCTCCCGATGAGATCACGCGGGTTTGCCGGGAGAAGCGACCGCTCGTCGAAGCCCGCCAAGGCCGCCCGTGAATCAATTTCTCGCACGTACACAGCTTGACCCCGTAGCCCAAAGCTCGCCGAACACGTACGATGGCGCCCGTCCGTCACGAACAATCCTGCACGAGCGAGGAAATTCAGCCGAGTGAGTATGAACAACCAGGGCGCTTTCGATACCGCCCTATTGCACCTCTTGAATCAGGGACACAGGTGCGTGTCCGCATCCGGTCGTAGCCAGCTGCGCGCTCCACAGGGCGGGAAGAACGCCATCGGCGCCCTGATCCCCGACCGGCTTTATCAAAAATCGATGGAAGGCAAGACCATTCAACAGCTGCTCGCGGCAGCCGGTCCCGAGTTTGAGCCGCTGCGGGAGCATTTCTCGGGTGTCACGCTCCCTCTACTGAATGAGTTGCAGGATCTGCACGATCGAACCGGTGCATGTCTGCCGAGCCTGTTCCGGGAGATCGTGCTGGAGGGCGGCCCGCGTATCGCTCGGATGTTTGGCTTGTCGGTGCGCATGCTCCGGTTATGGAGCGCGTATCGGAGGCTCGCCGGGCCGCGCCTGCTGCAAGGATCGGCGCCGGTGATACTGGGAAATGCCGGCGGCGGCACACCTCGATACTCGCGAGACGCGGGTGTCAGTGCCGTGATTTGACCCGGGTCGGGTGCGGTCACCGCGCGAAAGTTGCCTTCCGGCAGCGATGCAAGACGGCTTGCACCTCGATCTCACACCCTACGTCTGCGCCGGCGTTATGGTCAGCCGGGGCTTACGCACGACTCGAGCCGACGCTGTCTCTCGCTTGATGCGCTCGTAGATCTCTCCCCGATGCACGGGGATCTCCTTGCCCGCGAGGATGCCCACGCGCACCTGGTTGCTCTTTATTCCCAGGAAGCTGATCGTAATGTCGTCGCCGATGACGACCGTCTGCCCAACGCGTCGCGTTAAGATAAGCATAGATCCGAAGGCCTCCAGTGTTGGTCGGCATCGAACGCCGGCGATATTGACGAGAACTGTACAGCGCGTAAATCTCGGTTGTCCTTAACGCGTGTTAATAGAGCAGTTGACCGAACCAACTTGGATCAACAAATGCTGAAGTCGGCCCCGCCGGACGTGAGGTGAACACCGATGACCCTTTCCGTGCGCCCTGCGACCGCCTTTGACGGCGAAGCCCTTGCACGCATCTACAACTACTATGTTCTGAACACAGTCATCACCTTCGAAGAAGAGACCGTTTCGGCCGCGACCATGGCGACTCGGGTGGCAGAGGTTCAAAGTGCCTCTTTGCCCTGGTTGGTTGCGGAGGTCGACGGTGTGGTAGTTGGCTACACATATGCGAGCAAATGGAAGGTGCGGAGCGCTTATCGCTACTCGGTCGAAACCACCATCTACCTCGAGCGGGGGCGCGAAGGCCAGGGCCTCGGAACCCGGCTCTATTCCGAGCTGCTGCGCATTTTGCGAGAGCAGGGTATCCATGCCGCCATCGGCGGAGCCGCCCTTCCGAACGAAGCCAGTGTCGCACTTCACGAAAAGCTGGGTTTCGAACGTGTAGCGACATTCCGCCAGGTCGGCTTCAAATTCCAGCAATGGGTGGACGTCGCCTACTGGCAGATCCTGTTGTAAGCACAGGGCCGCCGCTCAGCCAGGTCACGGCCGCCCCGTCCGCTCGGCCATCGAAGCAGAAGCCGCCTGCGCTTGCTCCGCGCGATGGATGTCCCGGCGCACCGAGGCATGCTTGTCATGCGCGAGCGTAGGCAGAATGCACACAATCGCCAGACCGCAGCCCGCCAGGAGCAGGCTGAAACCGCCATTCCAACCAAACCAGTCGACGGTGTAGCCGACGAGCGCGTTAGCCGCCAGCGAGCCGCCGAGGTAGCCGAACATCCCGGTAAAACCGGCCGCCGTACCGGCTGCCTTCTTGGGTACGAGCTCCAGCGCATGAAGTCCGATCAACATCACCGGACCGTAGATCAGGAAGCCGACAGCCGTGAGAGCCGCGATGTCAACCGCGGGATTGCCGGCAGGATTCAGCCAGTACACCGCTACCGCCACGGCTACCAGCAACATGAACAAAATGCCAACGATTCCCCGGCGCCCCTGAAAGA
>Ga0070680_100003214_pt1 | contig 12159 bp, 11 predicted proteins | sample KBSC73BmetaG_FD_64672 | JGI IMG/M metagenome (GOLD analysis project Ga0070680, IMG submission 64672) | Corn rhizosphere microbial communities from Kellogg Biological Station, Michigan, USA - KBS C7-3B metaG | ecosystem: Host-associated > Plants > Roots > Rhizosphere | place: USA: Michigan...
TCGTTCGGCCGAAGCCGCGACATCGTGCAGCGGGTGCTGTCGAACGCGAGCGACATCTCGGAGCAGAGCCTCTACCTGAAGGACCTGTTCGACTTTTTCGAGATGAAGCCGACGATCACGACGGCGAGCGGCAGCCGGTCCGTGCCGGAGGTGATCAGGGAAGGATTCGTGTTCGAGGATGTCGGGTTCCGCTATCCCGGCAGCGAGCGCTGGGCGGTGCGGCACATCAGCTTCGCGCTCCGTCCGGGGGAGCGCATCGCGCTCGTGGGCGAGAACGGAGCGGGGAAGACCACGCTCACCAAGCTCCTGCCCCGTTTGTACGACGCCACGGAGGGGCGCATACTGCTCGACGGCGTCGACATCCGCGAGTACGATCTCGCGCAGCTGCGCCGCACGGTCGGCGTGATCTTCCAGGATTTCGTGCGCTTCGACATGCGCTTCGACGAGAACATCGGCGTCGGAGAGATCGAGCGCGTGCGCGGATATCTCGATCACACGAACGGCGACGGCGCCGAAGCGCCGGTGCCGGCGGAGCTCGTGAACGCGGCCGAGCAGTCGCTCGCGGCGTCGCTGCTCCCGCGCTTCGAGGGGGGCTATCAGCAGATGCTCGGGCGCCGCTTCGAGGGTGGCGTCGCGCTCTCGGGCGGCGAGTGGCAGAAGATCGCGCTCGCGCGAGCGTATCTGCGGGAAGCGCAGCTCCTCATCCTCGACGAGCCCACGGCGGCGCTCGACGCGCGGGCGGAATACGAGGTGTTCATGCGATTCTCCGAGCTCGTCTCGGGACGCATGGCAGTGCTCATCTCGCACCGTTTCTCCACGGTGCGGATGGCGGATCGCATCATCGTCCTCCAGAACGGCGGGATCGTGGAGGAGGGCACGCACGAAGAGCTGGTCGAGAAGGGCGGGCTCTACGCGGAGCTGTTCACGCTGCAGGCGGCGGGGTACCGGTAGCGGACGACGTCAGTCCTTCACCAAGTACCCACGGCCCCGCACGGTCTGGATGAGCGGGTTGCGCTTGTCCTCGTCGAGCTTCTTGCGGAGATAGTTGATGTAGACGTCCACCACGTTCGTGAGTGGATCGACATCGTGCTTCCACACGTGCTCGCTGATCATCTGGCGCGTCACGATTCTTCCCGCGTTGCGGACGAGATATTCGAGAAGCGCGTACTCCTTCTGTGTGAGATCGATCACCTTGCCCGCGCGCTCGACCCGGCGCGCCACCGGATCCACCGCGAGGTCGCGCACGCGCATGGTCGAGCTGCCGGCCGTGATCGTCGAGCGGCGGAGGAGCGCCTTCACTCGCGCGAGCAGCTCGGCGTACTCGAAGGGCTTCGCGAGGTAGTCGTCCGCGCCCGCGTCCAGTCCGCTCACCTTGTCGTCGACGGACACGCGCGCCGTGAGCATCAACACGGGAAACTGATAGCCGCGGGAGCGGAGCTCGCGGGCGAGCTCGTAGCCGCTCAGCTTCGGAAGTCCGACGTCGAGAATGGCGATGGCAGGTGCCGCATCCAGCACCTTGCTGAGTCCATCCTCTCCGTCCGATGCCGTGCGCACCATGTAGCCGGCCGTGCTCAGGATGCGGGGAAGGACCGCAAGGAGATCGGGATCGTCCTCGACGACGAGGACGGAATCATGCATCGGCACGTCGGACATATGCCCCAGAGTGATGGTGAGTATGCGACCGAGCCGAAGTTAATCGCTCTTGATCGATAGATGCGAGACGCCTTTCTTTCAAGGGTGAGCGAGAATCGACTGCGAGACGGAATCGGATACGGCGTGATCGCCGGCGCTGCAACGGCGGGAGCCTTGTTGGGTTTCGGTCATGCCCGGGGTGCGACGCTGCAACCGCTGAACGCAGTCGCCCACATGTTCGCTGGCAGCCGTGCGTTCATGACCACCGGCTTCCAGCCCGCGATCACCGGCGGCGCGCTCGTGCTCCACTTCCTCTCGACGATCATCTGGGGTGTGCTGCTCGCGTACATCGCGGCACCGCTCACGGGCTGGGCGCGCGCGATCGCACCCGTGAGCGTGGCGATCCTGGCGTATCTCGTCGACCGATTCGTCGCACCCAACGGGCTGCGTCCCGGATTCGAGCAGCTGCTCTCGAGTGGAGAAACGACCTTCATCTACGTCGTTTTGGCCGCGGCGCTCGCGGCCGGTCTCTGGGCAACGACGCGTCTGGTGCCGCGCGGGTGAAACGATTCGTCGCGGAGTGAAACAAGGGTGTCACTTGCAGGCAACACTCCGTGTTGTCCGCATCCGTCGCGAATGCCCGCCTGTATGATTGTGGTGTAGTACGACGAGAGAACGGTGCGGGCGAAGGATGGGCCTCGCTCTTGCTCTTCTCGTAGCCTGAGCCAATGGCTCGCGGACGTCGGTGAACGTCCGGCGCACGACCATTTTTTCACAGGAGGGAAAATGGACTTCCTCGTAATGCTCGAGGAAGGTGTCGATCTGTCCCCTGTGCTTGCGCGGGTGGATTCGGTCCCCTCGGCGTTCTCCCACGAGCGTTGCGACCGCGATGTCGTGACACTCTACGGCGTTCCCGAAACCGCATCGCTGGCACTGGCGCTCGCCGCCGCGGTCGAAAGTCACCGCACCGGCGTGGGCCCGGGCACTTTCCGCCACCTCGGCCTCATGGTCGGGCGTGGAGCAGTGGGTGATGCGGCGTGGCGCGACAGCACCACGGGCGAGATCGTCACCCACGATCTGGACATCCCACTCGATGTCCTCACCGCAACCGCGCAGCATCTCGTTGCGCACTTCGGAGCCAAGCTGCAGCGGCTCGTCGCAGGATTGTCCATGCCGGATTGGCCGGAGGGCGCACGCCGCGCCATCTCGATCACTCTGGACCCCGTCATCGAGCCCACGCGGGCTGCGATCGCGAAGATCGAGAGCGTGCTCGAAATCTTTCGCGAATCGGACGGGATGGCCTTCGAGCTCGAGGGAGACTAACGAACCTTTTCCAGTCCGAACGAAGGATGAACGGGAGCGCCTCGGCGCTCCCGTTCGTACATCCGGAGCTCTCGCCAGCGGTGCCGAACTGGAGTTCGCCCTGCACGCGGGGTTATCTTCGCCGCCATGCTCATCCATCGCTATTTCGCCGTCGCGGCGCTCTCGATCGGTCTCACCGGCGCTGTCGCCCCCAGCGCACTCGCCCAGGCCCCGCTCTCGGGCTTCGATGCCTACGTCGCCCGGAGCGTGAAGGACTGGAATGTCCCGGGCCTCGCCATAGCCGTCGTGAAGGACGACTCCACGGTGTTCGCCAAGGGCTACGGAGTGCGCCAGCTCGGCACTCGCGATTCCGTGGACATCCACACGCTCTTCGCGAATGCATCGACAACCAAGGCGTTCACGTCGTTCGTGGTGGAGATGCTGGCCGACGAGGGGAAGCTCAGGATGGATGCGCCCGTGATCACCTACCTGCCGGATTTTCGGCTGTACGATCCGGTGGCCACGCGGCAGGTGACGATCGCCGATCTTCTCGCGCATCGCACGGGGGTTCCCGAAGCGGATTTCATCTGGTACCAGGACACGTCCTCGTTCCCGGAGATCATGCATCGGCTGAGCTTCGTCCCGCTCAACGCTCCGGTACGCTCGCACTTCGAGTACCAGAACATCACCTACGCGCTGGCCGGCGTGATCGCGGGCGAGCGCGCGGGGGCGCCCTGGGCGCAGCTGGTGCGCGACCGGATTCTCACACCGCTCGGCATGAAGGAGACGACCACGCGCACGCCGGACGAACGTACGCATCCGAACGTGACCTACGCGCACGATTTCGTGAACGACACGCTTCGCGTCATCCCGCGAGATGACGCCGACAACATCGCTCCGGCCGGCGCGATGTACTCGAGCGTCTCGGACATGGCGCTCTGGATGCGCTTTCTCCTCGACAGCGCTCGGCTCGGCGGCAAGCGGGTGCTCTCCCCGCGCGGCTATGCCGACCTCTTCGCGCCTCACATTCTGGTCGACGACAAGGAGTTCTATCCGACTGCCAAGCTCACGCACCCTCGCTTCCAGGCGTACGGGCAGGGATGGTTTCTCGAGGACTACCGCGGCGAATTCATCGCCTTTCACACCGGAAGCATCGACGGGCTCTCGGCGATCGTGGGTCTGATCCCGGCGAAGCGCGTTGGCGTCGTGATCTTCGCGAATCGCGATCACGCCGAGGTGCGCCAGGCGCTCATGTACACGGTCTTCGATCGCTTCCTCGGCCCCACGAAGCACGACTGGAGCAGAGAGATGCTCCCGATGTATTCGGCGCTCCGCGAGGAGGGAAAAGTCGCGGAACGCAAGATCGATGCGGAGCACGTGACGGGAACGCACCCCTCGCTCCCGCTCGCTCGCTATACCGGTGTGTACAGCGACAGCCTGTACGGCACGGCGACGGTGACGCTGAACGACGGCAAGCTCGTCGCGCGGTTCAACCCGCTCGCGTCGGTGACGCTGGAGCACTGGCACTACGACACGTTCATGGCCCACTGGAACAAGGCCTATCGCGGACGGCAGCTCGTGACGTTCCGCCTGGCGGACGACGGAACGGTTTCGGGGCTCGCGATGGGTGACGACGTGCTCTTCAGGCGCGAGAAGCCGAAGAGTTAAATTGGAACGGTCCCCTCACCCGATCGAGTCATGAAATTTCTCGTCCTGATCTACAACGAGCCCGAGCTGCTCGACGCGCTTCCGGCCACCGAGTTCGACACGACAATGCGGGGCTGTTTCAACAAGGCCGATCAGTTGAAGAAGGATGGGAAGCTCCTCGATTCGCGGATGCTGCAGGCGCCCAGCACCGCCAAGTCCATTCGTGTCCGCAATGGCCGCCGGACCACGCACGACGGTCCGTTCGCCGAGACGAAGGAAGTGCTCGGGGGATTCAACCTGATCGAGGCCGAGAACATGGATGAAGCCCTGCGGATCGCGGCGGAATTTCCGTGGTCCGAAACGGGCTGCATCGAAGTGCGGCCGCTCGAGGACATGGACGCCGTGCGCAGACGTGTGAAGGCACCGCCGGCGCTCGCGAGCGCCTGAGCTCTCGCGCGGCCGCTGGGGCCACGCACCGAGGCGAGTCAGTCCTTCGGCGCGACCGTGCTGGCGGGCGAGCCACTCTTCGATCGAATCCGCGCGGAGGCTGTCGCCGCGCTCCGCCGCGAGCCCCGCGAGCATGCCGCCGTAGTCGAATGCCCTCAGCGCGCGACGCCCGCGGGCATCCTCGGCTGCTTGTACGTGAACCGCTTCCCCTCGTAGTTGCGGAAGATCACTTCGTCGTCCGTGATCTCCTCCACGTACTCGGGGAGGAGCGGCACCTTGCCACCGCCGCCCGGAGCGTCGATGACGAAGTGCGGCACCGCGAGCCCCGATGTCCATCCGCGAAGCGCCTGAATGATCTCCAACCCGGTCTGCACCATCGTGCGGAAGTGCTCGCCCCCGGCCACCTGATCCGCCATGTAGATGTAGTACGGACGCACGCGCGCCTTCAGCAGCTCGTGCATCAGCTTCATCATCACCTTCGGGTCGTCGTTCACGCCCTTGAGCAGCACCGTCTGGCAGCCGAGCACCACGCCCGCGCGTGAGAGGCGATCAAGCGACGCGACCGCCGCCGGCGTGAGCTCGCTCGGGTGGTTGAAGTGCGTGTTCATGTAGATCGGATGGTACTTCTGCACCATGTCGCAGAACTCGGGCGTGATTCGCTCCGGGAGGTGGGACGTGATGCGGCTGCCGATCCGGACGATCTCGACGTGCGGAATCTCGCGGAGCTTCTGCAGGATGTACTCGATGCGACGATCCGAGAGCATCATCGGGTCGCCGCCCGAGAGGATGATGTCGCGGATCTCCGTGTGCTCGCGGATGTACGCGAAGGCGGAATCGTACTGGTTGAGCGGGATCTTCTCGGGGTCGCCCACCTTTCGCCGCCGCGTGCAGAAGCGGCAGTACGAGGCGCACACCGGGCTCACCAGAAAGAGCGCACGGTCCGGATAGCGGTGCGTGATGTTCGGCACCGGCGAGTCGCCGTCCTCGTCGAGCGAGTCCACGACGCCATCCACGATCTCGAGCTCGCGGACGGTCGGCACGTACTGGTTCCACATCGGATCGCCGACTTCCCGGATCTGCTCGAGCGCCGCCGGGGTGATGCGCACCTGGAATGCGTCGAACGCCGGTCGCAGCGCCTCGACGTCGATCACGTCGCGGCCGAACTTCTCGGCCAGCTTCTCGAGTGTGTCCACGCTTCCGTCGCGCAGAACCTTCTGCCACTCACTCATGGCGTGCCTCCTCGCCGGCGCGAACCGCCAGCAGCTTCGAGAAAATCACCCGGTCGTCACCCACTGCATAAAACCCGCGCACGCGCGCGCGTTCCACGTATCCGCCCCGCACGTAGAAGTTGCGCGTCTCTGCGTACGACGCGCGCGAGGACGTCTCCGCCACGAGCAACCGCGCGCCGCGCGCGCGCAGCCTCGCCTCCACCTCGCGCATCAGCGTGCTCCCGTAGCCGCCGCCCTGCGCGCGAGGATCCACGGCGATCCAGTAGAGATCGTAGCCCCGATCGGTGCCGGGCGTCGGCCCCCAGCACGCGTAGCCTTCGAGTGTGCCCGCGTCATCGAACACGCCCATGAGCTCATACGACTCCGCCGAGCGCATGCCCTCGTCGAACAGCTCGAGCGCCACCTCGATCTCCGCTGGTGCGAAAGCGCCCGTCGCTTCGAGAATCTCGACGAGGCGCTCGCGGTGATGCGGTGCGAGCGGGCCCACGAGCCGGGCTGCGCGCCCGGCGTGCGCCGTTCCGCTCAGCGCTGCCCGACCGCGAAGAGCTCGAGCACCGGGCTGTCACCCTGCACCGCGATCCCGGAGAGCCGCTGCGCGAGTGCCCACTGGTCGAGCGTGGACGGACGCTCGCGGTGCAGCCCGCGCTCGCAGATCGTGCGCACGAGCGCGCCGTAGTCGAGTCCCTCGACGCGTGCCATGCGCGCGAGCCCCGCGTCCGGCGCGAGATCGGGATTCGAGTTCACCTCGAGAATCCACGGCTTCCCCGCGCGGTCGATGCGGAAGTCGACGCGACCGTAGCCGTCGCCGCCCACCACGCGCCACGCGTGGAGCGCGATCCGCTGCAGCTCCTCGGTGAGATCGCTCGGCAGCTCGGCCGGGCACTGCGGCTGCGCGCCCGAGTCCTCATCGCTGCCCACGGCCCACTTCGAGCGATACGACACGATGCGCCACATGCCCTTGGGCATTGCCCCGAAGTGGATCTCCGACACGGGCAGCACCTGGTCGCCGACGATCCCGACGTTCACCTCGCGGCCGTCGATGTAGCGCTGCACGATCACCTCGTCCCAGCGCTCGTGCATCGAGCTCACCCGCTCCGCGAGCGCGCGCATGGTGCGCACGACCGAGCGCTGCTCGACGCCCACCGACGCATCCTCCGCCGCCGGCTTGCAGATGGCGGGGAAGCCCACGGCGGGAATCGGATCACCGCGTCGCACGGTCGCGAAGCGCGGGATCGGCAGCCGCGAGCGATCCAGGATCGCGTTCACGACGTGCTTGCGGAGACAGAGCGACGTCGTCCACGACGAGCTGCCGGTGAACGGGATGCCGAGCACTTCGAGCGCCGAGATGACCGTGGGCTCGAGCTCGGCCACGCCGTCGATGCCTTCGCACAGATTGAAAACGACGTCGCACTTGGTGCGCCGCACGCGCTCGATCCAGCGTCCGTCCGTGTGCACGGGCACGCGGACGACCTGGTTGCCCTCGGCCGCGAGCACCGCTTCCACGGCCTCGACGGTTTCGAGAATGAGCAGATCGGGCGACTTGCCGAGCGCAGATGCGCCGTCGAACAGAAGAGCGATTTTCATCGGATCCCTACCTCGTGGTGGGGCCGATTCGCGCGAGCTCCGGAAACTAGGCTCGCGCGCTCAGCCCAACGCCGCCGCGCGTCGCACTCGACGCGTGGCCTTTCCCGACAGGGCCACACCCTGTCGCTCCGCGGCGAATCGCAGGGAGCACTGGATGAGCTCATCGTAGCTCAATCCGGCTGCCCGCGCGGCCTTGGGAAAGCACGAGTTGTCCTCGGGACGGGGAAGGATTCCCGGAAGGGGATTCACTTCCACCACGTTCGGCACGCCGGCGGCATCCAGTCGCACATCGATGCGCGACCAATCGCGGCAGCCGAGAACCTGGTAGGCGGAGAGCACGACCTCTTCGATCCTGCTCCGCAGCGCCTCATCGATCCTCGCAGGGCACTCAAAAATCTCCAACGGGTGGCTCCGATCGTCCCAGAGCCACTTGGCTTCGAAGCCGTACACCGGAAGCGCGCCCGGCGGCAGAGCATCGAAGTTCATCCCGACGATCGGCAGCACGTGCGCGCCATCGCCGTTACCCATCACCGCGCAGGTGAACTCACGGCCGGGGAGATATTCCTCCACGAGGACCGGCTGCGCGTACCGCTCGAGGAGAAACGCAGTCTGCTCCTGCGCCTCCGCCACCGTGCGGCAATAGTTGTCTTCCGTGATCCCCTTCGATGAGCCCTCGTGCACCGGCTTCACGAACAGCGGGAGGCGCAGGCGCGAGCTGCCGCTCTTCGTCTTCCGCGTGGTGAGGCGATCGAGCATCGCGGGGATCTCGGCGGCGTTCCGGATGAGCGCGAAGGGCGCCGTCGGTACGCCGTGATACGCCAGAAATTCCTTCGTGCGTGCCTTGTCGAGGCAGAGCGAGAGCGAGAACGGATCGGATCCCGAGTAGGGGATGCCGAAAAATTCGCAAATTGCGGGAACGTGGGCTTCGCGATTCACGCCACCCAGCCCTTCCGCGATGTTGTAGACGATGTCCGGCTGAGTCGCCCTCAGGCGCTCCGGGAAATCGGCGTTCGCTTCGAGTCGGACGACTTCGCCGAGCGCGCTGAGCGCCTGCTCGACGGCGTTGATGGTCTCTGCGCTGTCCCACTCCGCGAACTCATCATCCACGTTGGCCGCAGCCACACCACCCGTTCGGGAGCTCGCCCCGGCATCGGGAGCGCTCGACCAATCGGTGTGTGAGTTACTGGGAGGCTCTTCGTCGGGACGCGCATCCTCGGCGCCGTCCTCGAGACGAAGAGCAGGTACTTCAGGCTTCTGATTGTAGGCGAACCCGATTCGTGTCATCCGATCCTGCTTGAGGACAGACAATTCCGCTCGAACACTCGCCGCCACCCGCTGCCAGGACTCGCTTCATCATTGACGCACATCTCGCCAAGATCGTTCACGCCGCCGATTTCTCCTCGTGCAAACGTGATGCCTGATTCGCGGGTGCGAGCAAAATAAGAGTCATTGAAAAGCAACGCAATGATTTTTCCCTTGTGCGCTCGGAATATTTCACACTTTGTGAAATCCGACTCGCGCCGCCTCGCGCCGATCCTCGCCCACGTAGATCTCGAAGTCGGAGAAAAATCCCGGCGCCTCCGCCGTGAGAAGGCGGAGTGCCGCGACCGCCAGCCGCCGAATCTCCAGCTCTGCGCCCTCGCTCGACCGGAGCTCGAGCATCGTTCGCCACGCGCGCGCGTTGGCCGTCACCACGATCTTGGTCTCGGTGGAGTTCGGCAGCACGCCGCGCGCAGCCTCGCGAGCCATCTTCCGACGATGGACTTTGTCTCCCACCCACGCGTAACGCTCCATGAGCTGCTCCACGAGCGCGATGTAGCTCGCGAGCGCGCCATCCACCTGGCTGCGCCACGCGCTCTCGAGCGCTTCATCGCCCGCCACCGCAGGCGGCACGACGAAGCTCGCGTCCTTCTCGTCGACGTAGCGCTGCGAGAGCTGGGAGTAGGCGAATCCCGCCCGGTGGCGCACCAGCTCGTGGGTGAGCGAGCGGCTCACGCCCTCGAACAGCAGCGAATAGTTCGCGTGCTCGAGAACGCTCCCGTGCCCCTGCTTCTTGATGTTCTGCAGGTAGTCCCGCGTCGTGCGTCCCGCAGGATTTTTCTGGCTCATGTAGCAGAGGCGACCGGCGAATTCGGCGAGCTTCTCCCCGGGCGTGCTGTCACCGAGCCAGGCGACTCCGAGGTGCTCGGGTGCAGTGAAGGCGGGCTTCGCGAGAAGGGTGATGCGCGGTTCGTAGTAGTACACGGATCTCCGGGAGAGGCTGGGGCGGCTCAGCGGCCGCCGATCATCGAGAGTCGAAAGGTGCTCCACGCCCGGTCGCGCTCGATCGTGTCGAGCGCGGTGCGGGCGTCGAGCGGGAGCTGCGGGAGCGTCGGATCGTACTTCACGTCGCCGATCGATTGGGCGCCGCTGGGCACCTTCACGCCCGGATTGAAAATATTTTGCGGGTCGAACGCGTGCTTCACCAGCGCGAAGAGCTCCACCGAGCGCGCGTCCCACACCCGCTCGAGCAGCGGCGTGCGCAGTCGCCCATCCCCGTGCTCGCCCGCGAGCGTACCGCCCAGCTCCGCCGCCAGCGACGTCACCTCGTCCAGAATTGCCCGGACGGTGCCGCGCCAGCCGGGGCTGCGCACGTCGATCAGCGGATTCACGTGGACGTGCGAGTCGCCGGCATGGCCGAAGATGACACCGCGCACGCCGTGCCGCGCGAGAATCTCCCGCACGCCGCGCACGTACTGCGGCAGACGCTCGGGAGGCACCGCTGCGTCCTCGATAAACTGCATCGACTTGAGAGATGGCGAGAGCCGGCTCAGGATGGGACTCGCGGCATGCCTGAGCGCCCAGAGCCGCGACTCGCTCTCGCAATCGAGCGCGAGCGTGACGCGACTCGCCCCGCAGGACATCATCGACTGCTCCATCGCCTTCGCCGCCGCGGTCGCGGACTGCGCGTCGCCAGCCTCGATCTCGATGAGCAGCACCGCCTCGCTCGCGCTGTCGATCGGAACGAGGGCCGGTCCGCTCCGCGCCACATCGATGAAGGTGCGGTCCAGGAGCTCGCACGCGCTCGCGCCGCCCATCCGCGCCCGTGCGGCGCCATCGACAGCCTGCTCGAGCGTCGCGAACTCCGCCACGAGGCTGCTCGTCGCGCCCGGCAGCGCGGTGAGCGCGAGCTCGATGCCCACGAACATCGCGAGTGTGCCCTCGCTTCCCACCAGCAGGTCCAGCACCTCGCCACTTCGTGCGTAGTCGGCCAGCGCGTAGCCGGACGATTCCTTCCGCACACCCGCGTGCGCACGCACGCGCGCGGGCGACGCGAGGATCGCCGGACGCGCTGTGGCGAGAAAGCGGTTGATGACGGGGAGCTCGGGCAAGGGCGCGCCGCGCTGGATGAGCGCCCGCGATCCATCCGCGAACACACAGTCGAGCGCCGTGACCCACGCGCGTGTCGAGCCGTAGCGGAGCGTGTGGGCGCCGGCGGCGTTCGTCGCCGCCATTCCGCCGATCGTGCAGAATGCCCCACTCGACGGATCGACCGGGAACCGTAGCCCTCTCTGTCTCGCACGCTCGTTCACCGCCCCACGGAGCGCGCCCGGTCCCACCATCACGCGCCGTCGCTCCGTGTCGATGGGCCCGATCGTATCGAGACGGCTCAGGTCCACGATCACACCCGTGCCCACCGCGCCGCCGGCCATTCCGCTTCCGGAGCCGCGCGCGATCAGGGGCGTGGTGCTCGCCGCCGCCCAGCGCACCAGTGCGGCGACATCCTCCGCATCGGCCGGCACCGCGACGGCGGCCGGCATCGCGCGCGCGATCCCCGCTCCCTCGGCGTACATCGCACGCGCGGATGCGTCGTCGCGAAAGACGCCACGAAATCCATCCACCGTCATCACGCCCGCCACAGTGCCTCCGCCATCGCCCGTTGACAAGCCACTCGCGATCCCGTCATCATCCAGCATGGAGAGCGAAGTGCCGCTTCGAAACGTCGGCCCGTTGATCAAGATCGAAACCGACCGGCGGCTCGGACACGAGTGGGACGAGTGGGACGGCGGCGCGCTCGACAACGATGGCGACTTCACGTCGCCCACGCGCCTCTATTTTGGCTTCACCGCCGTCGGCGTCGTCCTGCTCGCGGTCCTCGCGGCTGCGACGGTGTACCTGCTGGCACCCCGCCTGGCGCTCGTCTCGCGGCGTCTCCCCGTCGCGCTCTACGTGAGCATCGTCGGGCTCGTGGCCCTCTCGCTCGCGTGGCTCACGCTCCTCGCGCTCTCCGTGTGGACCGGCCGCGCCCTGCTTCCCGAGAAGCTCGCCGAGCGAGGCC
>Ga0070680_100003215_pt1 | contig 12157 bp, 10 predicted proteins | sample KBSC73BmetaG_FD_64672 | JGI IMG/M metagenome (GOLD analysis project Ga0070680, IMG submission 64672) | Corn rhizosphere microbial communities from Kellogg Biological Station, Michigan, USA - KBS C7-3B metaG | ecosystem: Host-associated > Plants > Roots > Rhizosphere | place: USA: Michigan...
GGACTAAAGACGCTCGACCAATGGCCCGACAAGGTCCGGCTCATGCAGGAGAACTGGATCGGCAAGAGCAAGGGACTGCGCTTTTCCTTTCGTCTCGCGCATCCTGTCGGCGACATCGGCGAGGTCGACGTCTTCACCACCCGCCCCGACACGATCTTCGGCGCGAGCTTTGTCGCGATCGCGGCCGACCACCCGATCGCCCGGGCGGTGGCGGCAAAGGACGAGAAAGCAGCGGAATTCATTGTCGAGTGCAAGGCGGGCGGGACAAGCGCGGCGGAGCTCGAGACGGCCGAGAAGAAGGGTTACGATACCGGGCTCCAGGTGGTGCACCCGCTCGATCCCGAGTGGCGGATGCCGGTATACATCGCGAACTTCGTGCTGATGGAGTACGGAACCGGCGCGCTTTTCGGCGTTCCGGGGCACGATCAGCGCGACTTCGAATTTGCGAAGCAATATCATCTGCCAATCCGGCGCGTCGTGGCGACGGGGCCCGGCCAGGCCGACGAACCCATTGGTGACGGAGCGGAAAGCGCACCCGGAATCGCGGTCAACTCCCGCTTTCTCGACGGACTGACGACCGAACAGGGCGCGGCGGAGGTCGTTCGCCGCGCCGAGGAGGCCGGCTGGGGCCAGGGAACGGTTCAATACCGGCTGCGCGACTGGGGCGTCTCGCGCCAGCGCTACTGGGGCACGCCAATCCCGATCATCCATTGCCAGAAGTGCGGCGCGATTCCCGTCCCGCGCGACCAGCTACCGGTGGTGCTGCCCGAAGATGTCGATTTCGAAAATCCCGGCAATCCCCTCGACCGACATCCCACCTGGAAGCATGTCCGCTGTCCGAACTGCGGCGGCCCCGCAACGCGCGAGACCGACACGCTCGATACGTTCGTCAACTCGAGCTGGTATTTCATCCGCTTCGCCAGCCAGCCGGCCGACAAGGCATTTGATCGAGCCGAGGCCGAAAAGTGGCTTCCGGTCGCGCAATATATCGGCGGGGTCGAACACGCGATTCTGCACCTGCTATACGCACGCTTCTGGACGCGGGCGCTTCAGCGGCTCGGTCGGATCGGAATCGATGAGCCGTTTCGGGGGCTGTTCACTCAGGGTATGGTGACCCACGAGACGTATCAGGCCGCCGACGGAAGCTGGCTCAGCCCGGACGAGGTCCGTCGCAACGGCGACGACTGGGTGCACATCGAAAGCGGCCATCCGGTGACCCCCGGACGGGTCGAGAAGATGTCGAAGTCCAAGCGCAATACGGTCGATCCGGAGCCGATCGTCGCGCGCTACGGCGCCGACGCGGTGCGCTGGTTCATGTTGTCGGACAGTCCGCCCGAGCGCGACCTCGAATGGTCCGAAGGCGGAATCGAGGGAGCGGCGCGGTTCGTTCAGCGGGTCTGGCGGCTGGTCAACGGCGGCGGCTCGCCCGAGGGCGAAGATGAAGCGCTGAAGCGAAAGCTGCACCGCACCGTCGCCGCAGTGGGAGAAGCGATCGAGGGGCTGCAGTTCAACAAGGCGGTCGCGCAACTTTATGAGCTCACGACCGCGATCGAGAAGGCGAAGCCGTCCGCGACGCGGACCGAGGCCATTCGCACGCTCGTCCTGTTGATCGCGCCGATGGCGCCTCACCTGGCCGAAGAATGCTGGTCGGTGCTCGGCGAGCAGGGGATGATCGCCGATGCTCCGTGGCCGCAATTCGAGCCCACGCTGCTCGTCGAAGACCAGGTGACGATCGCCGTGCAGGTGAACGGCAAGCTCCGCGATACGATTACCGTTCCGCGTGGAAGCGGTCGTGCCGAACTCGAGAATCTCGCGCTCGCGTCGGACAAGGTCCAGCGTCAGCTTGCGGGCGCGACCCCGCGCAAGATCATTGTGGTTCCGGACCGGCTGGTGAATATCGTCGCATGATGCGGCGGCTCGCCCTTGTCCCGTTCCTTCTGCTGCTCGTCGCATGCGGGCTTCATCCCCTCTACGGCGGGGGAAGCGGCAGCGAGGTCTCCGGGCTTCTGCGGTCGGTCCAGATCGCGCCGATCGCCGGTCGGGAGGGATGGCTCGTGCGTACCAAGCTGGTGGACCGGCTCGGCGAAGCTGGGAGCGCGCCCGCGCACTATCGTCTCGACGTGACCCTGGATGACAATATCACCTCCTACGGGCTTCGCGCGGACCGCGCCGCGACGCAGGAGCGGCAGACTTTGCGCGCCCGCTATCAGCTGGTCGATCTGTCGAACGGTTCGGTCGTGCTCGACGAGACGGCGGGTTCCGATGCCAGCATCGACGTCGTGAGCAGCGAATATGCAACGGTGGCTGCCGAGCAGACCGCACTTGAGAACCTGTCCGGGATCCTCGCCGACCAGATCGTCGCAAGGCTGGCGGTCTACGCGGCGCGGACCACTCATTGATCGTGAAGGCGAACAAGCCTTCGATCGGTCGCGCGGTCGACCAGCCCGATCCGAAAATCCGCTTCTATCTCTTTTCAGGCCAGGACGAGGCACAGTCGCGAGCGTTGGCCGCAAGGCTGCTCGAGGCGCTCGGGGCCGCGAAGTTCGTCCTTGGAGCGAGCGCGGTGAAAGGAAACCCCGCACTGCTGACGGATGAGGCGGCAGCCCTGAGCCTCTTCGGCGAGCGGCGCCTGATCTGGATAGAGCCTGCCGGCGCCGAGCTTATTGAAGCGATCGAAGCGCTTCTTGCATTGGATTCGGTCGAAAGCCCGGTCGTGGCGATCGCCGGCCCACTGCCGAAGAGTTCGCCCCTGCTGAAACTGGCGGAATCGTCTGCGAATTCGATCGCATTCACCGCTTATTTGCCCGAAGGCGATGAAGCGGCACGGATCGTCGCGGATCTCGGACGGCGACTGGGGCTCAAGGTCAGCCCCCCTGTCTCTGCACGCATTGCCGAAGCGTGCGCGAACGACCAGGCGATCGCCGCCCAGGAACTCGAGAAGCTGGCCATCTATGTCGGAGCATCGCCCCATTCCCCCAAGGAGCTGACGCACGAGGCGCTCGACGCCGTCTCGGTCGAGAGCGGCGAGCGCGACTTCCTGCGGCTGGCCGATCTTGCGCTGGCGGGCGATGTCGGTGGGCTCGCGGAGGCGCTGGAGCGGCTGCCGAAAGGCGGCGCTGAAGCCATTCCGGCGATCCGCTCGCTGCAGCGCCGTATCCTGATGCTTGCTCCGGCACGGGCGCGCGTCGAGCGCGGAGAGCGGGTCGATGCCGTCATGGCGTCATTAGGCAAGTCATTGTTCTGGAAAGACAAGCAGGTCTTCCAGGAGATGCTGAACCGGTGGAGCGCGGAAGCGCTCGCAACTGCCGCGGAGCGAGCCGGCGCGCTGGAGCGCAACCTGATGTTCAGTGAGGCCCCCGAGCGCGAATCCCTCGGCGAGGAGCTGCTGGCCATCGCGCGGAAGGCCCGCGGCGGCGCGCGCCGCAGCTAGATCGGTTCTCCCGAGAGCCGCTGGCAGATCATGTCGAGCTGGTCGAGGCTCGAATAGTGGAGAGTGACTGCCCCGCCGCGTCCCTTGTGGACCACCTGCACCTTCAGGCCGAGCATGTCGCCGAGCTGCCGCTCCAGCGCCTGGAGGTCCGCGTCCGCCGCACTACGCCCACTATTACCCGGGGCTTCACCCGATCGAGCGCGGGGATTCAGCCTGCCGCGACGCGCCTCTTCTTCCGTTTGGCGCACGGACAAACCTTTGCGGATGATTTCACGCGTCAGAGCTTCCGGGTCGGGAGCAGTCGCTGCCGCTCGCGCGTGACCCATGCTGATATCGCCTCGCAGTAGCGATAACCGAACGAATTCAGGAAGTTCGAGGAGTCTCAACAGGTTGGCGACATGGCTGCGTGACTTGTGCACGAGCTTGGCGACACCGTCCTGCGTGTGCCCATGACGATGCATGAGCTGCCGATACGCTTCCGCCTCCTCAAGCGGGTTGAGATCCTCGCGCTGGATGTTCTCGATCAGCGCGAGCTCCGCGATCGTCGATTCGTCGATCTCCCGAACGATCGCGGGAATGGAGTGAAGCTGCGCGCGCTGCGCCGCACGCCAGCGCCGCTCGCCGGCGACGATCATGTAGCCGTCGCCCTCGGGGCGAAGGAGAATCGGCTGCAGCACTCCGCGCTCGCGGATCGAATCGGCTAGTTCCTCCAGCGCTTCTTCGCCGAAGGCCATTCGCGGCTGATCGGGATTCCGCCGGATCCGCGAAAGCTCGACCTCGCGGACGCCGCCGCGGCTGGCTTCTTGCTGGGCCTCCGGCGCGGGCGTACGTCCGGCTTCGCCGAGCAGCGCCTGGAGTCCCATGCCGAGACCCTTGGCAGGCCGGTCCGCGCTCATGCGGCCTCCGCCAGCTGCGGCAAGCGGCCGATCAGCTCGCGTGCAAGGCGGACGTAGGCCTCGGAACCGGGACAGCGGAGGTCATAGATCAGCGCCGGCAGACCGTGGCTCGGCGCCTCGGACAGGCGCACGTTGCGCGGGACGACAGTTTCAAAGACCGCCGAGCCGAGGCAGGCGCGAACGTCCTCGGAGACCGCCTGCGAGAGATTGTTCCGGCGATCGAACATCGTCAGCGCGATTCCGAGGATCGACAGCTCCGGGTTGAAAGCGAGCCGGATACGCTCGACTGTCTGCAACAACTGGCTCAGCCCCTCGAGCGCAAAAAACTCGCACTGCAGCGGCACGAGCAAGTGCCGGGCTGCCACCAAAGCGTTGACAGTGAGCAGCCCAAGCGACGGCGGACAGTCGATCAGGCAGATGTCCCAGCGCCCGACCGGCGCCGCGTTGAGCGCTTTTTCAAGCCGGTGCGCGCGGTCTTCCAGGGAGACCATTTCCACCTCCGCGCCGGAAAGATCGACGGTTGCCGGAAGCAGGTCGAGACGAGGCACCCGCGTCGGCACGGCTGCCTCGGTCGCCGCAGCACTTCCGATCAGGACGTCGTAGCTCGAAAGCTTGCGCTGCGACGCGGGTATTCCAAGGCCGGTGGAAGCATTTCCCTGCGGATCGAGGTCGGCCAGGAGCACTCGCCAGCCGATCGCGGCAAGCGCCGTGGCGAGGTTGATGCAGGTCGTGGTCTTGCCCACCCCGCCCTTCTGATTGGCTACCGCGATGCGGATCATCGTCTTGCTCCCACGCCGGTCAGCACCAGGATCGTCGATTGCGGATCGGTGCAGCTCGGCTCCTCCCTTGATTCAAACTGCCACGTTCGCGCGGCTTCGGCCAGTTCCGCCGACCCACTTCTCCCCTTCGGAAGCGCCCAAACGGTTTTTCTTGTGGACAGATGTGCGGATATTTTCAGCAATTGGGCCAACTGCGCGACCGCGCGCGCGGTAATCACCTCGAAGCTGCCCTCGACCCGCTCGGCCTTCGAACAGACGACCGATGCGCGCAGATCGAGCGATTCGCAGGCCTTGTGGAGAAAATCCGCCCGGAGTCGCCGCGGCTCGATCAGAGTGACGGGACCCTCGGCCAGACAGGCGATCACAATTCCAGGCAGTCCGGCCCCCGAACCGACATCGACCCACGAGGCGCCGCCGCGGGGCTCGAACCGCATGAGTTGCGCGGAGTCGAGGATGTGGCGGTCCCAGACATGTTCCAGTGTCGCCTCCGACACGAGATTCTGGCGCGCATTTTCTTCGCGCAGTAGCTGCACATAGAGGTCGAGACGTTCGAATGTTTCACGTGAAACAGGCCGCTCGGCGGCCTGCGAAAGACGCTCGATCACGCGGCGGTCCGTCGAGCCGCGGCGACATAAAGCGCTGAAACCGCGGCTGGCGTGATTCCCGCGATTCGCGACGCCTGGTCCAGCGTCTCTGGGCGTGCAGCAGTCAGCCGCTCAATCATCTCGTTGGAGAGGCCGGGCACGGCGCCATAGTCGAGCTCGGCTGGGATCCAGATGCGCGAGTCGCGTCGAACGGCTTCCCATTCGCGCTGCTGGCGGTCGAGATAGGGCCGATAGAGCGCGTCCGCGCGACCTTCCTCGGTCTCGGCCCAAGTCGCATCCACCCGGGCAGCGAAATGGTCGTCGATCTGCAGTCGGCGCCGGGCCGAGATGCACTGCGCCGCAACGGCTGCCTCACCAAGCCGAGTCGTCGCGTTATCGGCGCGCAGCCAAAGCCGTCGCTCCGCGCGCGCAGTCATCATCCGATACGGCTCGCTCACCCCCTGAAGCGTGAGATCGTCAATCATCACGCCGATGTAGGAAGTATGACGATCGAAACGCACTTCAGGACAATCGAGCGCCGCTGCCGCCGCATTCAGGCCGGCCACGAGCCCCTGTGCGGCAGCTTCCTCGTAGCCGGTCGTGCCGTTGATTTGTCCCGCAAGAAAGAGTCCCGGCAGGGCGCGAACCTCGAGCGCCTGATTGAGACGACGCGGGTCGACAAATTCATATTCTACGGCGTAGCCCGGCTGGACAATTTCCGCCTCTTCGAGGCCTTCGATTGTCCGGACAAATTGCAGCTGCACGTCAGCTGGGAGCGACGTCGAAATGCCGTTCGGGTAGACGAGCGGGTCGTCCAGCCCCTCCGGCTCGAGAAAAATCTGGTGAGCGTCCCGCTCTGCGAACCGCTTCACCTTGTCCTCAATCGAGGGACAGTAACGCGGGCCCCTGCCCTCGATCGCACCGGCAAAGAGCGGCGAGCGGGCAAAGTTCGCCTCAATGACCTCGTGCGTGCGCGCGTTCGTGCGACTGATGGCGCAGCGCAGCTGTGGCTGCCGTATGTTATCGTCGAGCGCCGACATCGCCCATGCGCCGCCGTCGCTCGGCTGCTCCTCAAGCTTCGACCAATCGATCGTGCGACCATCGAGCCGCGGCGGCGTGCCAGTCTTGAGCCGCCCCTGCCCCAGGCCGATCTCGCGGATCTGCCCGGCAAGCGCTGCAGATGCGCGCTCGCCACGCCGGCCGCCCTCCATGACCAGCTGGCCAACGAACATGCGCGCGTCGAGGAACGTTCCCGTCGCAATCACGACGGCTCTCGCGTCGAGTAAGCCGGTGCCGGTCTCCACGCCCACCACGCGTCCGCCGCGGACGACGAGGCGAAGCGCCTCCGCCACGACGATCTCTACGCCGCTCTCACCGAGCAACTGTCCGATAGCCCCGCGATAGAGCTTGCGATCCGCCTGGACCCGCGGGCCACGAACGGCGGGCCCCTTGCTCAGATTGAGCATGCGGCGGTGAATCGCGGCGCGATCTGCCGCGCGAGCCATCAAGCCATCGAAGACGTCGAGTTCGCGGACCAGGTGACCCTTGCCGACGCCGCCGATCGAGGGATTGCACGACATCTGTCCCGCGTCTTCGGCGCGGAACGTCAGCAGGCCCACGCGCGCGCCGCGGCGCGCTGCGGCGGCCGCAGCTTCGCAGCCAGCGTGGCCGGCGCCGATCACCAGAACGTCATGCATGGCGCGCGCTTACTTCATTGCTGCGCTTGCCGCCAACCGGCGGGCAGCTTGTTCCACGTGAAACATTATTTCCCCAGGCAGAAGCGCGAGAAAAGTGCGTCCAATAACTCCTCGACACCGGCGGTGCCGGTCAGCCGATCGAACGCCGCCCGGGCCAGGCGCAATCCCTCGGCAACCAGGACCACATCCGACCCGTTGGCGGCTTGAGAAAGCGCGTCCGCAGCCTCGGCCATATGCAACGCCTGGCGGCGATTGAGGACGATCGCGTCTTCCATCGGCAAGAGCTCGCGCGCTTCCGACTCGATCCGCCGGAGCAGTGCGGCGATGCCCAGGCCAGACAACGCCGAGACCGCGAGCGTTCCTTCAGGCGTGACACGGCGATCAGGCAGATCTGCCTTCGAATGCACGCCGATGACGCGCGGATGGTCCGGCATGTCTTGAGGACCACCCAGCCACACGAGCACGTCCGCAGCTTCGACCAACCGAGCGGCGCGCTCGACTCCGATCGCCTCCACCGCGTCCGCCGAATCGCGCAGCCCGGCCGTATCGGTCAGCAGCACCGGCACGCCGCCAAGCGACATCGGCACTTCGATATGATCGCGCGTCGTCCCCGGCACATCGGTGACGATTGCCCTCTCCTCCCCTGCTATAGCATTGAGCAGGCTTGATTTTCCAGCGTTCGGTGGCCCGGCGACAACGACCCGTACCCCGTCTTTCAGCCGCTCGGCCAAGGGTCGCTCGAGCCACGCTCGCAGCTCGCGCTCCAGTGCGCCGCACTGGCGCTGGAGCGCCGGATCGACCTGTTCGTCGTTATCATCATAATCGATCGTGCGCTCCGCTTCGGCGGACAAGCCGAGCAATTGTCCCTGCCACAATGCGACCTGCTTCCTCAGGCCGCCTTCGGCCAGGGCGAGTGCGGCTTTTCGCTGCGATTCGGTTTCGGCCTCTATAAGGTCGGCGAGCCCTTCCGCTTCCGTCAGGTCGATACGGCCGTTTTCGAAGGCGCGGCGCGTGAACTCGCCCGGCTGCGCGGGACGCAATCCGTCGATGGAAGCCAGGGCGGTCAGCAGGGCGTCCACAACCGCCCGACCGCCATGACATTGAAATTCAACGATATCTTCTGCGGTTGAACTCGCCGGTAAATCAAAGCGGAGAACGAGCGCCTCGTCGATGAGCTCGCCCGAATTCGGGTGACGAAGCTCGCGCACCGCAGCCGTTCGAGGCTCCGGCAACGAGCCGGCGATCGTACGGCCTGCCTCATGCGCCTTGGCCCCACTAACGCGGACGATTGAAATCGCGGCGGGCGGGCGGCCGCTCGACAAGGCGAAGATGGTGTCCCGCTCGCTCATGAGCGGACGTCCTTACGTGATTAACGGCGTCACGTCGTGCCAGCCTTCCCAGATCATCTTGAGCGCGACGTAAAGGATCATCAGCAAGCCGGCCCAGGCAAGCAGCGGGAAGCGGTGAATCAGGCGCGCGACAAACCCGGCGGCAACGCCCATGAAGGTCACCGAGAGCACAAGTCCGACGAACAGAACCGAAGGGTGCTCACGCGCCGCCGCGGCGACCGCCAGGACATTGTCGAGGCTCATGGACAGGTCGGCGATCGTAATCTGAATTGCAGCCTGGAGCACCGTCTTGCTCGCGGGCGGCCCCTCGACGGCAGCCGTTTCGGGATCGTCGGCCACGATCTCCTTCGACGGGCGGAGCTCGCGATACATATTGTAGGCCACCCACAGGAGGAGCAGCCCGCCGGCGAGCAACAGGCCGGTAATCTTCAGAAGCTGGGTCGCGATCAGCGCGAACGCGATCAGGAACACGACGGCAATCCCGACGCCGAGCGCGATGACCCGGCGCCGGTCGCGCTTGGGCAGGCCCGACGTCAGCGTGCCCATGATGACGACATTGTCGCCGGCCATGGTGAGGTCGATCAGGATGACCTGGACGAGGACCGCGAAACCGGCGGGAGTCAAAATCTCCGCGAAATTGAACATCCCGTCGGCCATCGCTCTCGAAACGTTACTGGTTCATCGACGCGAAGAAGTCCTCGTTGGACTTGGCGTCCTTCATCTTGTCGAGGAGGAACTGCATCGCGTCGACGGTGCCCATCTGCATCAGGATCCGGCGTAGCACCCACATCTTGGTGAGGACGTTCTGCTCGACCAGCAGCTCTTCCTTGCGCGTGCCGGACTTGCCGACGTCGAGCGCCGGGAAGATGCGCTTGTCGGCGACCTTGCGGTCGAGCACGATTTCGCTGTTGCCGGTGCCCTTGAACTCTTCGAAGATGACCTCGTCCATCTTCGATCCGGTATCGATCAGCGCGGTGGCGATGATCGAAAGCGAGCCACCTTCCTCGATATTCCGCGCGGCGCCGAAGAAGCGCTTCGGCCGCTGCAACGCATTCGCGTCGACGCCGCCGGTCAGCACCTTGCCCGAACTTGGAACGACCGTGTTGTAGGCACGGCCTAGGCGGGTGATAGAATCCAGGAGGATCACCACATCCTTCTTGTGCTCGACGAGGCGCTTCGCCTTTTCGATCACCATCTCCGCGACCTGGACGTGACGCGATGCCGGCTCATCAAACGTCGAGGAAATGACCTCGCCGTTCACCGACCGCTCCATGTCGGTGACCTCTTCCGGCCGCTCGTCGATCAGCAGCACGATCAGGATCACTTCCGGATTGTTGTCGGTGATGGCCCGGGCGATGTTCTGCATCAGCACGGTCTTGCCGGTCCGCGGCGGCGAGACGATCAGGGCGCGCTGGCCCTTGCCGAGCGGCGAGACGATGTCGATCACCCGAGCCGACTTGTCCTTGATCGTCGGATCGAGCGTGTCGAGCCGAAGCTTCTCGTCCGGGTAAAGCGGCGTCAGATTGTCGAAGTTGACCCGGTGGCGGACAGTTTCGGGATCGTCGAAGTTGATCGTGCTCACGCGGGTCAGCGCGAAATAGCGCTCACCTTCCTTGGGGCCGCGGATCTCGCCTTCGACCGTGTCGCCGGTGCGAAGCCCGAACCGCCGGACGATCGACGGCGCGACGTAGATGTCGTCGGGACCTGCGAGGTAATTGGCTTCCGGCGAACGGAGGAATCCGAAGCCGTCGTTCAGCACCTCGATCGTGCCGGAGCCCATGATCTCGACCCCGTTCTCGGCCTGGACTTTCAGGATTGAGAACATGAGGTCCTGCTTGCGCATCGTTGACGCGCCTTCGACACCCATCTCCTCGGCCATTGCGACCAATTCTGCGGGCGTCTTTTTTTTCAATTCTTTCAAATGCATAGTCATATCTTTTCTTGGGAGATTTGCGCTCGAGCTCGTCAGGTCTGGTCAAAGCCGAGGGCGGCAGGACGCCGCGTTGGGAAGAGCGGGCCGGCAATTTTAAGGAAACTGGCCGAAGCCGCTCGCGATTCGAGGTATGTCTCGGCGTCGCGCCTGTCAATCAGGAGCGGACAGCGACAGCGATGAATCGTTCAGAAAGGTCGGACGATTACCAAAACGACGATGATCGCTGCCGCAATTCCCGGAATCTCGTTGAGCATCCGCACGGCCTTGTTCGACAGCGGCCGTTCTCCGCGCGCAAGCTGCTTCCCGTAATAGCCGAGCCAGCCCTGATAAGCGCTGAGCAGCACTACGAAGAACAGCTTGGCCGAGAACCAGCCCTGCGCCCAGGCGTCGATGTTAAAAGCGAGCATCAGGCCCAGCACCCAGACAACGATGATCGCCGGCGTCAGGATGATCGAGCGCACCCGCGCTTCGCGTTCGATCCAGGCGCGGTCCTCGGGCGAGCCGACCGCCGTCTCATGATGATAGACATAGAAGCGCGGCAACAGGAACAGCCCGGCGAGCCAGAAGATGACGAAGGTGACATGCGCCGCCTTCACCCAAAGATAGGCGGGACCCAGATAGTCGACGTACTGACTCACTTGCTCCCCTTCACCTCGCGGATCAGCTGCTGGACATTCTCGATCGGCGTATCCTGAAGGATGCCGTGGCCGAGATTGAAGATGTGCGGGCGGCCGGCGAAGGCGTCAAGCACGGTTCGCACGGATTGTTGCAGCGCCTTGCCTCCTGCGACGAGCGCCAGCGGGTCGAGATTGCCCTGCACCGGCAAATCGGCGGGTATCTCCGCCGCCGCCCAAACCGGATCGACCGTTTCGTCGAGGCCGACCGCAGAGACTTTCGTGTCCCGCGCATAAGCGGCGAGCTTGCCGCCGGCGCCCTTCGGGAAGCCGATCACCGGCACATCGGGATGCCTGGCCCGGAGCTTCTTCACGATCCTGGCGGTCGGTTCGATCACCCATCGTTCGAATTGCGCCGGCGAGAGGCTCCCGGCCCAGCTGTCGAACAGCTGCACGGCCTCGGCGCCCGCATCGATCTGACCGGAGAGATAGTCGAACGTGACGCGCTCGATTCGCGCAACGATCTCGCCGAACCGCTTCGGATCGGTATAAGCCAGCCGCCGCGCTTCGGACTGATCGCGGCTGCCCTGCCCCGCGACCATGTAGGTGGCGACGGTCCACGGGCTTCCGGAAAAGCCGATCAGCGTCTTGTCCGCGCCGAGCCGTTCCCTGACAGTCCGAACGGTCTCGTAGATCGGGTCCAGCCGCGCGGGGTAAGCTGTGAGCTCGTCGATGGCCGCATCGATCAAAGGCGGCGTCAGCCGTGGGCCTTCGCCGCTCACGAAGGTCAGGTTCTGGCCGAGCGCGAACGGAACGATGAGGATGTCGGAAAAGAGAATGGCCGCATCGAGGGCGGGAAAGCGATCGAGCGGCTG
>Ga0070680_100003219_pt1 | contig 12152 bp, 10 predicted proteins | sample KBSC73BmetaG_FD_64672 | JGI IMG/M metagenome (GOLD analysis project Ga0070680, IMG submission 64672) | Corn rhizosphere microbial communities from Kellogg Biological Station, Michigan, USA - KBS C7-3B metaG | ecosystem: Host-associated > Plants > Roots > Rhizosphere | place: USA: Michigan...
GGGTGCGCGACCGCTCCGATGGCGCGGTCATCGCCGGGCTGCGCCCGGAGAGCTTCGAGGACGCCGCGATCGTCAGCGAGAGCCTCAAGGGGCACCGTGGCGTCGTCTTCGAGGCCGAGATCGATCTGGTCGAGTCACTGGGCTCCGACCTCTACGCCTACTTCCGTGTCGAGTCAGGCGGGATCGAGTCCGACCAGCTTGCCGATCTCGTTGGCGACAGCCTCGAGGAGACGGGTGCCGCCCACCTGCGTGAGGACCGCGAGCAGGTCATCGCGCGCCTCGAAGCCTCGAGCAAGGTCCGGCGTGGCGGGCGGGCGGAGCTCTGGGCGGACACTTCGCAGCTGCACCTCTTCGATCCCGACAGCGGCGCGAGCCTTCGCTCGATGACGAAGGCCATCGAGCTATGAGTGTCGGTGCTCGTAGACGAGTTCAGCGCCACCGCGCACGTCAGATCGGCATCGCCCCTGTGTGCAGCTCCGCGAGGCAACGCGCCGCGTCCCTCACGGAGTCGTGCTCGCCGATGCACTGGCAATCGTCGGTCATTGTCCCGCCTACGAGTTGCATGCTCGTTCCTCCTGTGTCGTGGACGGGGCGTCGGGCAGCTACCCCGTTCGTTCCCTTCAACCAAAGGTGCCGTTGAGCTCAGGGCGCAAGCCGCTCGAGCACCCTGCCGTCCGGGCCGACTGCGAAGACGGCCGGCACCGTGGTGATCCCGTACTTGCGGGCAAGCTCGGGACGCTCGCGCACGTCGAGCGTGACGAGCGGATCTGACCCGTCGGCGAGACGCCGTTCCCACTCGCGGCACTCGGAGCAGAGCGGATGGGTGAACTCGACGAAGGCGCGGCCTTGCCCATTCAGCGGGCCGAGATCGACCGGATCGATACGGCTGCGCTGGCGCGGTGAGATCCCGCGCAGCCTGGCGCTCAGCCTGTAGAGCTCACAGCCGGCGCAGAAGTCGCTCGCGGCGGCGATCAGAGCGAGGGCTGCGACGATCGCGGCAAGCGCCGTGCCGGTGACCGGCGAGCCCAGCCACCAGGCGAGTGCAGCGGCCACAAGGAACGCGGAGCCGATCGCATTGGCCAGCCGAGGCGGGCGGGAGTCCTCCAGCTCGCCCTCGCCGAAGCGGGGCTGGATCAGCTCGAAGTAGGCGAGGCAGGTGAGGCAAAAGCGCCGCCCCAGTGTCAAACCGAGTAGCAACTGCGCGCCCATCAGCGCCCACAGCAAGGGCCAGCCGAGAAGCACTCCGAGCAGGGCGATGATCCCCACGACGGCTTGGTTGAAACGTGGCGCCCTGGCATCGATGACATCGGTGTCTTGCCACGGGTCTGCGGCGCGGGAGGAGGCCATGAATCCAGTGTAGGTAGGCGGGAGTCTCGGTCGGCGGGCTTTGGCGGCGCCGGCGGAGTTCCGGTGCTCGACCACGATGGAGAGTGCGCCGGCATCCTCACCGAGCGCGACATCGTCATCCGCGCCATCGCCGATGGGCGAGCCGCTTACTGTCTTCGTCCGCGACGTTGCCACCGTGCACCCGGTCACCTGCTCCCCCGACGAGGACATCGGTGGGTCGCGGAGCGGATGCGCGAGAGCGAAGTCCCGCACCTGCCGGTCTGCGAGGCGGGGAAGGTGGTGGGCGTGATCTCGCTTGCCGACATCGCCTTCGGCCGCCCCGACGAAGAGGGGCACGATTTCTCCGTCTTCGATCGCAAGCCTCTGAGCGACATCAGTCCGTAAGCGGTCGCAAAAAGCCACGAATCTTGTGGCAGGAGTTGAGCAAGTCTTCAGCAAGATGTCGAACACCAACCCGAGAGGGTGGATCGGCCCCACTTTGCTTGCGTGAGGCAGGCTTCAGAGCGCGTTTAGCGTCTCGTAGACCGAGGCCAGCTTCGGAGAGTCTGGCACGAGCTGATTTGGAACCTGGCGCTGCCACCTTCCTCGTCTGGCTCGCCCATCACCGGCGCATCCGCCCACCAGAGCCCGTACCAGGCTTCACGGCCTCCAGAGCGGGGGAACGGGATAAAGAGAGCCGGTGCCGTGGGCCCGGCGGGGTTTGGACTTCATGACCTTGCACGCTTTCGAGCTCAAAGGCGCGCCCCCGCTGTAGAGCCATTTATCGACCTACTTTGGTCCCAAATGGTCCGAAATAACGCAGACAAAGAGCGTCGAGACAGGCATGCCTTGAAAGACGAAAACCCCCGATCTACGGGGGTTTTCGATGCGGCTGAATGGAGTCGAACCATCACGTCCCGTTAGGGACACAAGGCCCTCAAAATAGGTATTGGGGGCGTTTTCAGTTCTGCCCAGTGCTCTCAGGTGACCTGAGTAGCTCTGGGGTTACGCAGGTTACCGATCTGGAGGTCCGCAAAAAGGTCCGCGGGTTTTTGGCGGCTCGGGAGGAGTTGTCAATGTGCCATCCAATGGGCCAAAAATATTTGGTCTCCCGAGCAGCACATGCTCGGCAAGAATGATTGCCGACGTTACTCAAAGAAATTTCCAGCGTCTCCTTTGCACCTCGCAGGTAGGCGAAGTCGCCGTATAGCGTCGGCTCGAGCAGTCAGAAAGAAGGGGTTGCCGAGATGGGTGATCGTCCAGCGCTCAAGCTAGTACCTATCGCGGCGGCTCCCCGACGCTAGGAGGTTGCAGGATGGGTGATACCGCGGTGTTGGCAATAGCACTTCCCGAGACCGAGTCGGCAGTTCGAAAAGCACTCGACGCCGAGCGTCGCAAGCTTCAGGCTTGGGCGGCCGGCGTGATTAGGGATATCGAGGACCAGCGGGACCATGGCCTGCGCAGGCTTGACCAAGTTGCATCTGCGCTCACCGAGGAGGGCAAAGCGATGCCAGGTAAAGCGTCGCCTGCGAAAAGCAGAAGACGGCGCTCAGGTAGGGGAAGGCCTACGGTTGCGGCTCTCGCGGAGAAGCGTCGTCAAGCGATTCACCGCTTCTTGGTCGAGCAGGATAGGCCATTGGCCCTCGCCGAGATCCGTCGCTTGCTTCGGCTCTCTGAGTTCTCCACGAGGAGTGCACTCAAGCGGTTGATTCTGGAGGGCATGGTCATTCGTACTGGCACTGGCTCGGGCACTCGCTACCAAGCAAAGCCTGACGCCGCCTCAGCTCCGGCGGTTGATGTCGGCCCGCCTCATAACCCGTTGGAGGGAACCCTTCAGGGACGCCTCCTAGCCACGCTTGAAGATCGTGGATCTGCCTCTCTAGAGGAATTGGCACAGGCTGTACGGACGCCTCGTGAGGAGGTCGAAAGAGAGTGTGGGGGGCTGATCCGAGAGGAAGAGATTCGGATGGCCCGCCGCAACGGTCGGCCGGTCTACGTCCACCAGCAAGCTGCCTAATGGCCAGCACACTCGCGGCGGCTCTTGCCGAGGTAGAAGGACCTCGTTTCGACGCTGTCGTCGGCTACACGGTGGAGAGGCCTGAGCCGGCGCCGGTCGACGAGGAGGTTGCTGCCGCGTTTGTGGCGGTCGACTCCGAGTTCTTCGACAGGTTGGTTCGGCAGCTTGTTTCGCAATGTGGCGGTCAGCCGGCCGATGCCGAAGAAGCGATACAAAACGCCAATCTCGAGTTGTTGATGAAGCGCCCCGATCTCTTTCGCGAAGAGCCGACGCGCTGGACGGGGCTGCTCTACGAAACGGCACGATACCGGCTGCTCGATATCAAGGAACGGCAGGGAGAAACAGCTTCAATCGAGGCGCTCACCGAAATCGCAGGTGACGCACCGTTCGAGAAGGCGAATCCCTGTACTCCCCTTTCTCATGACGGCGGTTCGGAGTCCAGGTACATTCCGCCGCCGCAGGGCGGAGAGGAATGGAGTCAGTCCCGGATCATTGGTGCGTTGCAGCGATTCCGCGACTACTACGGACGCCCTCCGAAGTCCTCGGATTGCAAGAAAATCAATGAGTTGCCCTGCCCCACGACGATATGCAGATATTTCACCAGCTTTGTCGACGCCGTTCTTGCGGCTGGGATGGTTCCGGAAGCTTCGCTACGGAGACGGAGCGTCTGGCGGCCACTTGAGGCCGCGAGGGTCTGCCGTGCTTTTCGATGGCGAAACGGCCGTTGGCCGAGCTCGGCCGATGCGAGACGCTGCCGAGGTGAGCTACCTGGTGACTCGGTAATGATCAGGTGCTTTGGTGGCACCCGGTCTCATGACGTACAGCGAGGAGCAGAGGCCATTCTCACTGGCGTTGAAGCAAAGCGTCGATAGTCGTTTGGTATTCGGGCATTCACAGGTCCGCGCCGCAGGCGGAGGAGGTCGCCCTGTGTCATCGAGGCGAGGTGGTCGTGCGTCTCCATAAGACGGGGTTATCGGGCGTGGGGGGCTGAGTCGACCGCACGCGATCGGCTTTCGATGAATCGCCGCGCCGGCCAGTTCTGATTGCCTGAATGCTCGGAAGTTGATCGGACCGGCCCTCTAGTCTCCTGACATGTCCACCCCACTTGGCGGCATAGACCCGCCGACTACCGCCTGGACCCCGATGTCGGGCCGTAGCCTCCCGGCTGGCGCGCGGCCACCGTCGTGGCTGCAGGACGCGATGCGCCAGGCGGCCGAGACGCAGAAGACGATCCAGCGCTCTCTGGACACGATTGATGACGGTCAGCGGCGTAAGGCAGAAGCTATCGCCCGGTCCGTCGAGGCGAATTACACCTCGCTTGTCAAACCGACCCTGCAAGTCCTGCGGAAGACCCGTGCGGCTTGGAAGGCGAGTCTTCCGTCAAATTGGATTGAGCTGAGCGCGGAGGAGCTTGCCAGGACCCTTGAGTTGATTGAGGAGGCAGGTCTCTGTTTGGTCTGGGCACCGAGAGTCGAGGTGATCCGGCAAATTCTCGAGAGTGAGGACCGCGAGGGGCAACTGCGTGTGTTGGAGCTCAGGCGAACGGAGGTGCTTGAAGACCTTGAGACGGCGCTCGGCGAAGCGAGGGAACCGGAGATCGTCGGCCACGGGGATGCCTGCGACTTCGCCGCCGATGCACTAGCGGCAGAGCGTGATGGGCACTCGGCGGCGGCGCAGGCTCTCACGGCTGCTGGGCTAGGGCCAATCGTGCACGGCACCCTCGGCTTCGAGCGGCTGGGAGGCGCTTACAAACGCTTCAGCAAGACCGATATGGATGAGGCGACACTGCGGTTGATGAAGATGAGTTTGTTGCAGCTTTGCACGGCGAAGGCGCTGACTGATACCGACCGAGTTGAAGGTGCAGGCTTCTATCGGCACGCGACCCAACACGGCGATCGCTCGTTTTTCAACCCCGCGAACTCGCTTTCGGCGCTGTTGCTGCTGGTCGGCTGGGTGCGGGAGTTGAAGTGGCTGAACGAGGCGCACCCCGAGTTTTTTCGCGAGGTCGAAACGAGCGACGCTGATTGAGCAAGGCATAGGTATTAGATTTCTCTGAGCTTGAGCTCCGCATTCCGCCGCCGAGATTCCGAGCACAACCCTCTGGTTGTGGCGTGCCAAGGCGGGGTCCGTCAATGGCGATAGTGACCATCGCAGATAAGTATGTGCTCGATCCAGTCCCGCCGCGGACTGGCGGAACTGGTCACGTGCACCGAGCTCGGATCCACGGGGGAAACGGCGAGGTGGTCGCCGTCAAGGTCTATGACGGCGAAGCGCTCGATGACGAGACCCAAAAGGAGGTCTACCTGCGTGAGCGCTCTGCGCTGCGGACGCTCGTTCATCCGCGTGTAGTGCGCCTTCTCGATGCCGGATGTGATCCCGATACTGGCCAGTACTACGCGGTGATGGAGTGGCTTGAGGACGATCTTCTAACGCACCTCAAGCGCTCTGAGTCTGAGCCGGTGAACTGGGAGACGTTCGCCCCGAACATCCTCCGGCCCCTACTAGAGGGGCTGAGCGCCGCACATGCGAGAAGGCTGGTGCACCGAGACATCAAGCCGACCAACATCATGGTCGACGCCGCTGGTGAGGTGAAGTTGACCGACTTTGGCATCTCCAAGTTGATCGATTCGGTCCGGCTAGGAATGACCGTGAGCGACTTTCGCTCGCGACCCTATGCGGCGCCCGAGCGCGACACCGATGGCTCTGGTCTACGAGGTGATCTCTATTCGCTGGGTGTAACCGTTATTGATTTGCTCGGCGGTCTCGAGAGTCGCCCGGCGCCCGATGCTGACCCTCGTCTACTGCTCGAAGAGCTTTCCCTGCCCGACGATGCCCGCGGCTACCTGGGTGACCTGATCGAAGTCGATCCGCTCAAGCGCCCCTACTCGGCCAAGGTTGCCCTTACCGATCTGAACCGGATTCTCACCTGGCAGTCCGCACCAGAGTCGAGCGCGTCGAAGCCGACCCTCTGTTTGGTGCTGACCCGGAACGTGGTCGAACGGGCGAAGGCTCTGCTGAATGTCAGCAGTGAGGCGAAGGCACGAAAACTGATTCAGGCAGACCTGCAGAGTGGGGACGGCCCGCCCTCCCTTGGGTTGGATGATCGCGAGGGAGTGAGTTTGAATCGCGAGGAGACCTCGATCGCGCTTAATCTGGTCGGATCCGAGTTCCTCTACGGCGCTCGTTTTGCCCGCGACGGCACCGTGATCATCGCCTCGGTCAGCATCGTGCCCCCTAGTCTGTTGGAGCGTCGTCGCGAACAGGCGCTTGAGCTAGGGCACGACCTGCAGTTTGATGGGAGAGTTCTAAATCAGCGTTCAGTCGCTGATGGGCTGATCCAGGCGCTCTCCGAGCGCGCCGCCGAGGTTGCCGCCGAGAGCCTCGGGCGAGAGGAATACGAGCTTCTAGAGCGCTGGAGAAGCGTCTTGGTCGCTAAGAGTGAGCTCGAGTCAAGGCGTGAGGATCCGCTGCCGTATTCGAGTTGGAGACGCGAGGATCGTGTCGTCACATTTGAGATCCAACAGGAGGTTGGTGAGCGCTACCTCGATCAAGTTCGCAGGGTGCCGATTCCCGGCGGTGGGGCTGTGGTCGGTGAAGTGATCGAGGCTGGCGAGGGGGAGATTGGCCTTGCGGTGCAGAGAGGCGATATCGAGGCCCTCCCCGATCGGGCCAAGCTCCTGATCGATCGAGGCCCCTCGCGGCGAGCCATTCAGCGCCAAAAGCAAGCCCTCAACGCCCTTCATGACGGCAGTGCCGCCCGCCAGGATCTCGCTCGTCTACTGACCAGCCCGGTCGACGTGGAGCCGTTGGTACCGGCTCAGGCCGGACCCTTTAAGCAGGTTCTCGATCAGCCCAAGCAGGACGCGGTTGAGGTAGCGCTCGCCTCACCGGATTTCACCCTCGTTCAGGGCCCGCCCGGCACTGGCAAGACGACCTTCATCGTCGAGTTGATCGTTCAGCTCCTCGCCGGCCGCCCGGAGGCGCGGGTGCTGTTGTCCTCCCAGACTCATGTCGCCGTTGACAACGCCGTGACCAAGTTGGCCCAACTCGCCGATCTGCGCATCGTTAGGGTCGGGCGCGCCGAGCGCATTGACCCCAGTGCGGCATCACTAACGCCTGAGCGCCAGCTGGTCGTTTGGAAGAAGAAGGCGAGCGCTCGAGCGAAAGGCTGGCTGAGGGACTGGGGCCTTGCCCGCGGGATCTCGCCCGAGGCTCTTGGTGCCTATTCAGCGGCTGCGGAGGTGCGGGTCGGGGAGCAGGAGCGCAAGCGCCTCAGCACCCGCGTCGCCAATCTTGAGCAGGAGGCCGCTCGGCTGCTTGTCTTGGCTGAGGATCCTCTGCGCGGGGCACCCTCTCCGACGTCCAGCGGAGAGATGTTGAGCGACGTCGAGGATGAGCTGGTGGCGGTCCAGGATGAGCTCGAAGTGCGCTACGCCGAGTGCGACCAGGTCGAGGCGGATCTGGAGGAGGACCGGGCTCGGGCCGGCGAGTATCTCGGTCTCAGCTCGAGCGTCGACCTCAATGAGCTAGATCGGCTGCTTGAGGAGCACTTCTCGGTGGACCCCGACGATCTCGATTGCTACCGCCGCCTGGCGGAGCTCCAAGACGAGTGGCTCACTCGCTTTGGCCAAAGCGACGATTTCACCGAAGCCCTGATTGCTCGGGCGCAGGTGGTCGCTGGCACTTGTGTCGGCCTCGCTGGGACGCTGGGAGAGGCCGGTCACTTCGATCTGGCGATCGTCGATGAGGTCTCAAAGGCGACTCCGACCGAGGCCCTGGTTCCGATGATCCGCAGCAAGCGCTGGGTCTTGGTCGGCGATGAGCGCCAGCTTCCTCCTTTCGTCGACAGCGGTCTCGTCGACCAGGAGTTGCTCGAAGAAAACGGTCTGCGACGAACGGATCTTGAGGAGACCATGTTCACGCAGCTTGCTCCGACTTTGCCGACTGATCGCCATCGTGTTCTCTCAACCCAGCACCGGATGCTGAAGCCGATCGGCAACCTGATCAGTAAGTGCTTTTATGGCGGCACCTTGGACAGCTCGCGCGGGTCGGTCTCCGAGTTGCGCTGCCTAGCCGCGACTTTTCCCGCCCCGGTTACCTGGTACTCCACGGCGAGGCTCGCGGGAAGAATCGAGCAACGGCTCGGGACCACCTTTTGGAACGAAGCCGAGCTGAAGGAGATCCGCCGCCTGCTGACCCGCCTGCAGGGGAACGCATCGACCAAAAACGAGAGGCTCGAGGTCGCGGTGATCACTGGCTACGGCGAGCAGGCGCGCCGCCTGCAGCGCGATCTTCGCCCCAATGATCCGCGCTGGGCCAACCTCGATCTGCATGTCCACCCAGTGGACTCTTTCCAGGGGCAGGAGCGCGACTTGGTCATCTACTCAGTGACCAGGTGCAACGAGCGCAATAATCTCGGCTTTCTGCGCTCGGAGCGGCGTATCAATGTCGCTCTGAGTCGCGCTCGTGACGGGCTGGTAATCGTCGGCGACCACCAGTTTTGCGCCGAGGCCGATGAGGGTGTGAACCCCTTTGCCGATGTTCTGGACAAGATCGGCAACCTCGACGGGTGCGAGCTTGAGGTCCTGGGGGCATGAACGTCGAGGAGACTGTTCAGGAAATGGCACGCTTGGCTCCGTCGGGTTCCGAGCTCATCTCCTATCGCGAAGTTGCGCTCCCGCTATTTCGCGTCGATGTCGACCTTCTCGTCCTTGATCAGAAGCCGTTGCCTCCGATCCAAGAGCATGTTCTGCGCGCGGTCGAGGCGGGCCTCGACCACACCGAAGAGGTTGCGAACTTTCTCGGCATCGACTCCTCGGTGGTTCGCTCGACGGTGGCCGAAATGCTCTCCAGCGATGACCTCATCCTTACCGGTGGCAGCGGGGGTGATCACGCCCATCGGCTGAAGCTGACGACCAAGGGCCGCCACACTGCGCGTGAGGCATCTCAGGTGCAGGCGGTCGAGACAACGCTCCAGGTTTGGGTCGATGGGCTCACTCGTCAGGTTCTCTCGATCTCAAAGGACCGCCAGTGGTTCCCGGCCGGGCAGGCCTCAAAGCGGGGCTTGGTCGAGATCCCAGCGTCACCGCGAAAGGCACCGGCCGAGGCCGAAGTCGCGCTTGAGATGATCAAGGAGAAGATTCGAAAGGAGAGCGCGGCCCGCAGGTCGAACCTCGAGGTGATCGCGCTCACCGGCCTGGGCAAGGTTCGTCGCTTTGCCCGTGAGGGTCTGGCGCTTGCCTACGAGGTGCCCGGCGAGGAGCTTTCGATCACGCTGGTGATTGGCGGCAAGCTAAGTGAGGCTCACTCCGATGCCTTCGCTCGAGCCAGGAAGCGCTCGGCGCGCGACATCAAAGCCGAGGACTGGAGGGACGCTAAGGAGATCTCGGCGAAGGTTCCAGATGAGCTGCTTGCCAAGGTTGCGAGTAGCGAGATCACTGAACGGATTGAGGCTGAGCGAGCGGATCTCCGCGAGGAAGAAGGACGCCTGCAGGAGGCGGCAGATGGGACCGGGGGCGAGCAACTCGAAGAACTACGGGCCGAGCTTGCCCGAGCGGCTGCCAGGGCGGCAGAGCTCGAGGCGCAGTTGGAGGGCATATCAGTCCGCCAGGTACCGGCATGGGAGCATCGCGGCTACCTCGAGCGCGCGCTGGACGAGGCCAACGAGAGGGTGCTGATCGTTTCACCCTGGATCCGCTACGAGGTGGTTGATGACCAATTCCTCAAACAGCTTCGGGAAACCCTCGATCGGGGGGTCGAGATCTGGATTGGGCACGGCATCAGCAAAGAGACCAGACACCGCAGCAAGGCCAAGGGTGAGGCTGATCGCGAAGCCGAAAGAAAACTGAATCTGCTCACGGAGGATTTCCCCGGACGTTGCCGTGTCAGCCGTTTCGGCGATACCCACGCAAAGGTCTTGGTGTGTGATTCTCGGTTCTCGATCCTCACCTCGTTCAACTGGCTCTCGTTCCGCGGCGATGAACAGTTGGAGTTTCGTGACGAGCGCGGCTACTACGTTGCGATTCCTTCCCATGTGGACGCTCTCTTCGAGAGTTACCGGCCGCGTTTTTCCTAGGTCGTCCGACGATGGGAGCGAGTCGGTGATCTCAACCTGGCTCGAAGGCCCGTCTGGACTGAGGCAAGCTAGGTCTTCTTCTTGTGGATCCCTGTCCCAAGCCTTCCCATGTAGCTGCTATTCTCGCGATATGACGCTACATCAGTCAGCGGGCGAGGTCGGAGTGCGAGAACTGCACGATCGCCTCAGCGAGTACTTGGAGCGCGTGGAGGGGGGAGGCGAGATCGTTGTGACCCGGCGTGGGCGACCTGTTGCTCGTCTCAGTGGACTCGGCGAGCGGCCGCTGGAGACTCTCTCGCGTCGTGGCCTGGTGCGGATGCCGAAAGAGGCGCGCTCTCCTCGGTCGGCGCAGGTGAAGGGCACCGGTTCGGTCTCCGACCTCGTCTCCGAGCAGCGGGCCTGATCTTCTACTTCGACACTTCGGCCCTGGTCAAGCTCGTCGTCGTCGAGGACGGATCCGAGTTGGCGGCAAAGCTCTGGGGTGATGTCTATCCCGCAGCCTCGAGCATCCTTGCCTACCCCGAGGGCCGGGCGGCTTTGGCAGCCGCCCGGCGCTTGAATCGTCTCGGGGAAGAGGAGCACCGAAAGGCGCTCGCGGCCTTCGACGAGCTCTACGCAGAGCTGACTACGGTCGGGGTGGACCAGGAACTCGCCGCTCGTGCTGGCGGCCATGCCGAAGACCTGGAGCTGCGTGGCTATGACGCGGTCCACCTAACTACCGCGCTTGAACTCGGTGACGAGGAAGTTGTCCTCGTCACCTGGGATCGGGATCTCGCTCGAGCGGCTGAGCGCGTTGGGTTGGGTATCGCTGGTCTGGAGAGCTCCGCCTAGCTGTAAAGGATTTCCTCAGCCGTGACACGCGCTGCTTGACACGAGAGCGAGGCCGCTCTTTCTGCGCCGGAGATCCAGCGGAGAAGGCAGCGTCCACGAGGCCGCTCTCTTCGTCTCCGGGTTCGTAGTCGGCATAGATGAGGGTGGTCCGGTAGTCGCGGTGACCCATCCACTCCTGCAGGACACGCATCGGCACGCCGGCAGCGGCGATCCTGGTGCCGAATGTATGACGCAGGTCGTGAAAGCGGATCATCCGCACCCCCGCGGCTTTCAGCGCCTTCTTGAGGCGACGCACGAGCGGGCCGTGGGGAAGCACTTCGCCATTCAGCGGATTGGCGAAGACGAGGTCGTCCTCGCCGGAGAAGCGGGAGCGCCCAAGGTGGGCTCTCAGCTCTCCTTCGACTCTCCCCGAAAGGGGCACAGCGCGTTCGCCGCTGCGCGACTTCGGCGTTGACCAGTAGCCGCGGGTGTAGCTGCGGCGTACCCGAATCCGTTTCGCTTCCCAGTCAACGTCACGCCAGCGCAGCGCAAGCAGCTCGCCTTGGCGCATTCCGGTCATGGCCGCGGTCAAGAAGATCGCCCTGTCGGTAGGCCTGAAGGGCTTATCGGAGACATCGACGGCGGCGATCAGTGCATCGAGCTCTTGCTGGTTGAGAAACCGGATCTCCGCGCATTCCCGCACCCGCGGTCGTCTCACGGAGCGGCACGGGTTCTGCTCGCACCAGTCATGGCGCTGGGCGAACTTGAAGACCTGCGATAGGAGCTTGAAGATGCCCGAGCGTGTCCGGGCTGCCTTGCCGGCCTCGGTCAGTGCCGCCATGAGCGCTTCGATTTCGCTCTCCTTCACTTGGCTGACGGCGACTTCGCCAAACTTGGGCAGGAGGTGCGAGCGAAGGATCGACC
>Ga0070680_100003220_pt1 | contig 12150 bp, 5 predicted proteins | sample KBSC73BmetaG_FD_64672 | JGI IMG/M metagenome (GOLD analysis project Ga0070680, IMG submission 64672) | Corn rhizosphere microbial communities from Kellogg Biological Station, Michigan, USA - KBS C7-3B metaG | ecosystem: Host-associated > Plants > Roots > Rhizosphere | place: USA: Michigan...
AAGTTTAATTCGACGGCCCTCGACACCACCGTACAAGGCAGCACTACCCAAATCACATCCATCGAATTGGGCGGATCCAAGACTAAGCTCGAGTTCGGCAAGTAACCGCCAACTCACCGCACCAAACGAGGAGCGGAACGGTGTTCCGCTCTCTCCGGTCTAGCGGGATTCGGCACTTCAGAAGTCGCCAAGTGCACCATTACGCGATGTCTGGCGCCGTCGTCTGACAGGCGTATCGTAGAGTTCTCGATCGGCTTTCCATCTAACTCGACCCGAGTAAGGAGTCCATTTTCTCTCTTCACTGTGATCTCGTAGGCAGCGGAGCGATATTTGTAGACCAGTTCGAATCCGGGCCAGTCCGCGGGAATCACCGGGCAGATGCGCAGCAGGTCTCCGCGCAGTTGGAATCCGAGGACATCTTCGAGCCAGATACGATACATCCACGAGGCCGAGCCGGTGTACCAGGTCCAGCCCGCGCGCCCCTTCTTTCCCGGCGCGAAAGAGACATCGGCCGCCACGGCGTAGGGTTCGCCGCCGTAACGATCCGCACTTTCTGGATCCCGGCTGCGTTCGATCGGATTCATGATCTGGAGCAGGTTCACCGCGGCTTCGCCCTTACCGAGCCGCGCCCATGCCATGGCCAGCCACAGGGAACCGTGAGTGTACTGGCCTCCATTCTCGCGCACGCCAGGAGGGTATCCCATGATGTAACCAGGATGCGGCCGGGAATGGTCGAAAGGCGGCGTAAACAGCAACACCAGCTGGTCGTCTTTCCGAACCAGGTCGCGAGTCGCGGATTGCATGCCTTGCAGGGCGCGTTCGGGATCGGCGGATCCGGAGAGCACCGCCCAGGACTGCGGAAGCGAATCAATGCGCAGCTCCTGATTCGAGCGGGACCCCATGGGAGATCCGTCGTCAAAAAAGGCCCGCAGATACCATTCGCCGTCCCAGCAGGAGTGTTCAATCGCACGCGCGAGGTCATCGGCCCGGTTTCGCCAGACAGAAGCCCGTTCCGGATCGCGTTTGTCGGCGAGTGTTGCGGAAGACCGCAAGACAGTCAGGAAAAACCAGCCGAGCCAAACGCTCTCTCCCCGCCCTTCCGGTCCTACCCGATTCAACCCATCATTCCAGTCGCCGCTGCCAATCAGAGGAAGGTCATGGGAACCAAGCTGCCAGGCGTGTTCGATGGCGCGAACGCAATGTTCCCACAGAGGCGCGGTGGACGCTGAAACTGCGGGAATCGACATATGCTCCTGCTGGTGCGCTTCCAGGACGGGGCTGTCGAGAAACGGAGCTTCCAGATCCAATATCGAATCATTGCCGGTGATCTTGATGTAATTTCCAACCGCATAGGGCAGCCACAACAAATCGTCCGAACAACGGGTCCGCACGCCCAGGCCGGACCCGGGATGCCACCAGTGCTGCACATCGCCCTCGGCGAATTGACGCGATGCGGCCAGGAGAATGTGGGCCTGGGCCAATTCCGGCGCCGAGTACAGGTAAGCCATCGCATCCTGCAGCTGGTCCCGGAATCCGATGGCTCCACCGGACTGATACAGGGCGGATCGCGCCCAAAAGCGGCAGCTCAGACTTTGATACAGGAGCCAGCGATTCATCAGGAAGTCCGTGGAGAGATACGGGGTGCGGACTTGAATCGACCCCAGCTTCTGGTCCCACCACCTGCGAGTGGCCGCCAAGGCCCGTTCCACGTTCTCGGCGGAAGAATAGCGGCGCACCAGGTCGCGAAGGCGATTGACCTCGGGCAGCTGGCCCAGCAAGAATACGATTTCAACAGTCTGTCCCGGTTCAATAACGGCCGGAGCCTGTAGCGCGGCGGCCGGATCCATCCCCGCCCCACAGCGGTTATCGAGCGTCGTATAATCCAGAGCCGCCGGATTCACGCGGGAACGGTTTCTTCCCAGGAACTGAGTGCGATCGCCGGAATACGACGCGGCGCGGGGACTGGCGGCGGCAAACGCCACTGCGCCGCCATCGTTTTCGAGCCAGCTCTGGCGGGCCAGAAGCGCACCGGACTCCTGATCGAAGGCGGTTTGCACATGGAGTTGCTGGCCTTCTCTGGTCGCTCCCAAAGTCCACTCGGCGAAATAGAATACGCTGAGCTGCCTGCGGCGGGAGGATTCATTGCGCAAGCGCAAGCGGCAAATCTTAACCGGATCACCGCCACCGGACTCCGTGACCGGCACGAATACGGTCAGTTCCTGGGCGATCGCATGGCTATTGTGTTCAAACACCGTGTAACCCTGGCCGTGGCGCGCGCGATAAGCGTCGCGCTCGCGAATGGGCGATGCAGTGGGGGTCCAACGCGCACCGGACTGGTCATCGCGAATGTAGATACTCTCGGGCGGCGGATTGCTCACCGGATCATTGGTCCACGGCGTCAACCGATTCTGCTGGCTGTTTCCGCACCAGGTAAATCCCAAGCCGGTCTCGCTCACCAGGGTGCCGAATCCCGGATTCGCGATCACGTTTATCCACGGTGCGGGAGTGACTTTGTCGGGCGCCAGATAGATGGCATATTCGCGTCCGTCGGCCGTAAAACCACCCAGTCCATTGAAATAGGGAAGTTCGAGAAACGGCAGCTGAGAAGAGGGCTCCTCCGTTTGGGCGCCCGACGGCACAAATGGTTTAGCCGGGGCCAGCGCCTCGGTACCGGCGAGCTGGCGCTGCAAGGACCCGCGATTTCCGCTCAACACGGCGTGGGAGGCCGCAAAAAGCAGATTTCGATGCTCCTCAGGAACCAGATGCCAGTCGAGCAAGTAGACCCGGCCAGTGTGATCCGCTGTGGCCTCACGGGCATACGCATCAATCTGGCGCTGCAGCTGGAAATGCAGCGGACGGTCATAGCTCGGGGGCTCCTGATTCAAGATGACCAGGTCGGCGTGGAAGCCGCGCAGACGCCAGTACGTGTGGGCCAGAAGCAGCTCCCGAATCAGGTCCAGGTTAAAGGAGTCGGCAATGGTCACGGTCACCAGGGGCAGATCGCCCGAAATGCCATGGGCCCAGAGCGCGGACTGTCCCAGGCGATTCAGCGCCAGGCGTCCGCGAGAAAGACGCATGCGCGCATTCGGATAAAGCAGATAGCCGGCCAACTCCTGATACCCTTGCGCGGAAGCCGATCCGATTTGCAGGAATCGGAACTGAAGCTGAGCGTGGGTCCAGGCCAGCTCAAATGCGCGGGCCGTGGATTGTGGGCTCCGATACTTGTCCACTAGCGCCATGACGGCCTCCCGCGAGTCCGCGGCCATGGTCAGGAAAACCAGTTCGAGTCGCGCGCGCAGCTCCAGAGTTTCGCGGCAGCGAATCCCGAAGACTGGATCGAGGACGGCTCCGGTCGATCCGGTCAGGTCGTGCGAGAGCGCGGCGGGACTGTGGACGGTGTTTCCGCGCCCCAGAAACTCCGCGCGGTCGGTTTCCATCTTGAGCGTTCCGGTGGCTCCCACCAGCATGTGCGCGACCCATATGGGAGGATCGTCCGGTGAACGCAGCCGCCGGCGCGCAAGAAGAACATCCTCCTCCCGCATGGTTTCGACGAACATCTTGCTGAACGCCGGGTGAGCGGCGTCGGCCGCCTCCGGCGCCAGGGCTAATTCCATGTAGCTGGTGATCTCGATCACACGGCTCCGAACACTGCGATTGACGATCGTCAGCCTGCGCAGCTCCACATCGTCTTCCGGCGACACCGTGACGCTCATGACCGTGTCAAGGCCGAGTACGGTGCGGCTAAAATCAGCCCGGTCTTCCGAAAACGTCACCGAGCTTTTGCCAAGCGGCCCGTTCAAGGGCTGGGGCGTAGCCGCCCACGTGGTGCCGGTTCGAACATCGCGAAGATATATATAGCTGCCCCACTCATCAAGCGTCGGATCCGAGCGCCAGCGGGTAAGATCGAACTGGTTCCAGCGGCTATAGCCGGCGCCGGAGTTCGAGACCATCAGCGCATACCGGCCATTCCCGTAGAGGTGAACCCGGGGAACGGGTGTTTCCTTGGTGAACGTGACATCCCGCGATTCTTCCGCCACGACAACGTGCGCGACCGCGAGTTTGGGGTGAGCTTCCCGGCGGATGGATTTCGTAATGGGGATGCGCTCAAACAGCAGGGATTCCACGGCGCGGATGCGGGGATCGGCATGGAAGCGCCGCTGCATGGCCCCGTGATGCAGCAGGTTGCCGAGAGCCACCAGGCTCATCCCCTGGTGATGCGCCATATAGGCGTAAATGACCACGCCGGGGGCTCCGTCTCTCCTGGACTCGCGCGAGAAATCGATGGACTCGTAGAAGCCCATGGGTCCATCCAGTCCGAGGCCGTCGAGCTGTTGTAGGTTGGGGATGGCGCTCTGCGGATCGATCATGAGCGCCAGCATGGAAGCATAGGGAGCCACCACCGGATCCTCATCCACATCCGGTTGAATTGCCAGATCGGGAACACCGAACGCCCGATACTGATAGATCTGGTGGGCGTCCAGCGCACTGTAAGCGGCTTCCGATATACCCCAGGGCACTTCCTTTTCGCGCCCATACTCGACCTGCCGCGCCACGGCGTTTCGGCAGGCCTGATCCAGCAGGGAGCTCTGATACGTACGCATGAATAGCAGCGGCATCAGGTATTCGAACATGGTCCCGCTCCAGGAAAGCAGCGTTTCCCAGTGCGCGCCTGCTCCGCGCGGACGGCGAAGCATGAACCAGTGTTCCACGGGAACATCGTTCTTGGCGATAGCCACCAGGCTGGCAAGCCGGCTCTCGCTAGCGAGTAGATCGTAGTGGCTGGTGAAGTCCAGGGGGCCGCCGACCACGTACCCGACGGCGAACAATCGCCGCCGCTCGTCATATAAGAACCGCATGTTGATGCCTTCGGCCAGCTTGTGGATCCCCTCGGCCAAAGCATGGAACTGTTGAATCGTTTCAGCAGCGCGCGCTCTGGCCTCGCGATACTCCCTGTCCACTTGATCCAGCCATGCCGCCGCCTCCGGCCGCAGACCGGGCATTCCCCGCCGCATGAGGATGGTTTCCGTTGGCGCTGATCCGATTTCCGCGAGCGAATGCAAGGACGGGATGCTTTCGACCGCCTGGCGCCTCAGCGCCACCAGTTCTTCACTGAGGGAATGGAGAAAGGAGTTCGGAGGACGCGACAGCGTTTCCATCCACAGCAGGTATCGATTGACGGTGGCTGTCCAGGAAGCCGCCTCGCGCGCCAGGGACGACGCCCAGTAAGCGGGCTCATCGGCGGGTACGGTTTGCCAATGCCGGACCTCCTGCAACTGGGAGGCGGCGTGCGATGTCATTCGCAGCCGGGCGATAAATTCGTGCTGCGCCAAGTCTCCGCGAAGCAGGCGTCGCACCGCCCGCAGAGGGACGGAAAGAGAAGGATCCTCTCCGCTGACGTGCGCGAGAATCGCAGCGGTGTCGGCCAGCGCCCGTAGACTTTCCGATCCCACCAGCGGCGCCCGCACCGCCTCTCTGCATCCCTGTTCGAACACCCACAGGCTGGCCAGCAAGTTTCCGCTGTCGACCGAAGAAACGTATTTGGGTGAAAGCGGCTCGAGCGCGGCGGTGTCGTACCAGTTTAAGAGATGGCCTTCATACCGTTCCAGCTGCTCCATGGTTGCGAGCGTGGCGGAGCAACGGCGGCAGAGATCGTCGGCCGTAAGGTAGCCAAAATCGCGAGCGGCCAGAGCCGCGGCGAGCCACAGGCCGATATTGGTGGGTGAAGTGCGCCGGGCCACCTCGACTCGCAGCGCGAGTTGCGAATTGTCAGGCGGCAGCCAGTGTGTATCGGGTCCGACGAGATCGTCGAAGTAACGCCAGGTACGGCGAGCCTGGCTGCGCAGATAGGCCGCCTGCTTGACAGAGATATGTTGCGAGGCTGGCGTGCGCGCGGGATTACTCAGCCAGTTCAAGAGCAGCGGTGAGAAGGCCCACAGCAGGAGGAATCCCGCGGAGGGAGCGAAATTTCCCTTGACCACCAGGATCACCATCAGAAGTAAAGAAGCCGCCGATACCAGCAGCATTTGCTTCTGAGTCGCGCTGGTGTGGATATGCGCATGCTTCTCCGCTGCCTCGGCGGTCTGCCACTCGAGCATGTGCCGCCGGCTGACGTGACTGCGGTACCAGGCGCGGATAATCGCATCGGCGGAAATCCATGCCTGGTGCGGCAGGAAGGCGGCCATCACGCCCGCCCGCAGCAATTCATCGGCCGCGCCCCGCCATCCGTTGACCGAGCCATGCAAGTGGCGGGCCCAACGATCGAAGAAGGGCGCCATGGCCGGAATCGCCACCGCCAGGGCGACCACCAGGCTGGATATCCCCGGGGCCCGGGAGATTAACCACCCGAAAAGCAGCAGCAGCAGCGAAGCGACCGGCACCAGGCTCCGCCGCAGATTATCGAGAATGCGCCAGCGCTGGATGATGCTCAGGGAATTCCGCTCGGCGCCGCCGACCGCGGGCACCTTCGGAAATATCCAGGGCGCAATCTGCCAGTCGCCGCGAATCCAGCGGTGCTGGCGCCGGACAAAGCCCGAATAGTCCAGCGGAACATTTTCCAGAAGCTCGATATCGGTAGCCATGGCGACACCCGCGTACGCGCCTTCGATCAGGTCGTGACTGAGCAGCGTCTCAGCCGGGAAGCGATCCGCGAACACGGTCCGGAACGCCTGGACATCGTAAATGGCCTTGCCGTGAAAGATACCTTCGCAAAACAGATCCTGCTGAACGTCGGATACCGCGCGACAGTATGGATCGGTGCCGGCAGCGTCGGACATGATTCGCGTGAAGCGCGTGGCCGTGGCGCCGGGCAGAGACACACTCACGCGCGGCTGGATAATGGAATACCCGCTCCGCCACGCGCGCGTAGCCGGATCCAGCGAAACTGCATTGAGCGGATGGGAGCTGGTTTCGACCATCCGTCGCGCAGTCCCAGGCGGCAACTGCGTGTCGGCGTCCAAAGTGATGACATAACGGATCGGCCGGGCCAGGGTTCCGGCTTGGAGGATCTCAGGGGTGAGCCCCCCGGCCAGAAAATCGTTGAGGTCTTCAATTTTTCCGCGTTTGCGTTCCCGGCCGATCCACGACCTCTCGCTTTCAGACCACACGCGGGGCCGGTGAAACAGAAGAAAACGGCCGCCTGGATAGCGGCTGTTCAGGCTGGCGATGCCATCACGCGCGGCCTTCAGCAGAGGCGCATCGCCGGGAGCGGACATTTCCGGCGCATCGGTGAAATCAGAAAAGAGAGCGTAGGAGAGATTGGTCTCCGGGTTCGCGAGAAATCGCACCTCCAGCTTGCGGATCTCCGCTTTGATTACTACCTCACTGGCCAGCATCATCGGCACGACCACCAAAGTCGCCCGGTCGGGGGGAATCCCTTCCTTGAAGTTCATCTTCGGAAGAGTGACCGGCGGTAACAGGGAAATAACCAGCGCGTTGACAATCTGGATGGACAGCTCGCTCAGAGGGAACAGCGCCAGCGCAGTCAGGATCGATAGAACCCCGGGCTGCGCAATTCCGATCTCGCCCGCCAGTTCCACCGTTACGGCCGCGAAGCCCGCAGCCAGGGTCGTGATGCTGGCCAGGTAGACGCCGGTAGCATGTTTACGAAGGGAGCGGTGAAACCGGGTTCGCAGGCGAGGCCGCGCGCCGGCCATTTGCTCTAACTGAGAAATGCCTGCGGCCAACAGGTAATGGGTGACGTGCCTCTGAGCGGGATCTTCCGCCGCCGCGGCAATGCCGACGGCCAGGCGCGCCACTTCCAGCTCTTCCTTCGCGCTGGTTCGGGCAATCTGCTCCACGATCCGGCGGCAACGGTCCCGTGTGGCAAAGTCGCTGTGCGGGTAAACAGCGGCCGGATCGCGGCGCAGTTCAGCCTCCACCAGGCTCACGGCCTCGAAGATAGCCGTGAAATCCAGCTGAGACAGAAGACGCAGACTTCCGAATGCCTGCGCCGTCGCCACGCTCTCCGCGGCCTCCCGCGCGTGCTCCGCCCGTACCACTTCCGTGAGCGGATGTTTGAGGCGCTCCTCAATCCAATGCTGCACGCTGGCAAAGCTGTTCTCCTCACCCTGCAGCTGTTCGGCGAGAACCATCAAAAAGTGATGCGCGCGAACGTAGTCTTCCGATTCCATGCTGCCCAGCATGCGGCTGAACTCGCCGTTTCCGCGCCGAGCCGCGGCCGTCAGGCGGTCCGCCCACAGCTGAGCGGCTTCCCGGCAGCGCTGTGCGCACGCTACGCTGGCCGCCAGGGCCGCCAGATGATCGATGATCGCCATGCGGAGAAACAGCGGAAAACACCACAACTCGGCGATCCGCAGAGGCTCGCGAACCTGAAACTCCTGGAGTTGCGCGATGATGGTCGCTTCATTCAACGAACCGTTGTTATGCTGAATCAGATCCTGCGCGAGGCGATACGCCCGCGGCCTGCTGGCGGCCGGCGCGGAGTCCGTCAGGATTTTGCGGTATTCGCGCGGAAGATCCGTGCGGATCTCGGAAAGGTTGGATCGAATCAGATAAGCGTTGTCCAGGAACCAGGCTGCCGCCGGGGCCGCCGGATGTCCCAGTCCCATTGCCTCGCTGAGGTCGGTTTGGGCGGCTTCGATGCCCTGCTGGAGCTCGCGCAGGCTGAGAGAGGTGGCCGATTCCGCCGAGTCGCTGCAAACCGGCGGAACGACGTGTTCCGGCAGCACAAAGACCGCAGTGTGCCCCACTTGCCGTAAAGCCTGGACTAACGCCACTGATTGTTCTGAGGGAACCTCAGCCAGCATCAGGCGCTCGCCTTCGAGCACCAGCCCGGAATGCAGCCCGGCCTCCGGTTGGGGATCTTTGGTTCCGCGGATAAGACGCGCATCGCGGACACCCGCGGCATTCGCCGCGCGGCGAACTTCAGCCGTCTGATCCTCCGTGGCCGGGAAGAAGGCCAGAACCGTGCGACTCAATGCTTTTTTTCGGAAAGGGAAGTGGAGGCCACCAATCACTCGGCCCGGCCTCGAATCGCTTGGGCTACCAAGCTCAGCAGGAATAGACTTCCGAATAGGACGCTGGCACCCTTAGCGGAGGTGACGGTGGATGCATCCGTCAGGCCCATGCCAGCCGCGACCACGGTCATCAGTGCAAAAAGTATCATCCATCCACGCATATTCTGCTCCTAGGGAAACGGCATTAATTAGAGTTACGCCTTGCCACGGTTGTAATAAGCACGTGTACTACCAGAACTTCTTCGCTTTTCTTTCCGGGTGGGCGACGCTAAATAGATGCAATGATGGCTGGTTAGTTTCGGACTCGAAGAGAACCTCGACAGGCGTTGACGGCCGAAGGTCACTTTCACGGCGCATGATGGGTGTGTTAACCAATCTGTTCTTGCGCGCATCCAACGAAATATGGGCTTCGGATCCCAGCGACGAAAGGAGTCCATCGCTTCTGAACCGCAACCCATTGAAACCAATAAGATCCCGGTCCGCAATGGAGTTCAGAAGATGCTCGCCGCCAGAACCCATACGGTCTGGATCGGGTTCGTGGGCTTGCTGGGTCTGATGGTTCTTATCGCCGTCGACGCCGGAAGGATGTTGCGCAGCGTAGCGGCGACCAGTGCCACTCTGCGGCAGGAATCGCGGGATCGCGATGCGCTGCTGGATCAACTCCGCAGCGACATTTACCAGTCCGGCACGATTGTGCGGGACTATCTCCTCGAAACCGAGGATGCTGGGGCGGACCGCCAGAAGTCCGACTTGGAATCCGTCCGGGCCAGGATCGATGACACTCTGCGGCGCTACGAACAGACGTTCCCGCAGAGCGAAAGAGCAGCCTTCCGGGACCTGCAGGCGCACGTGGATTCGTACTGGCAGTCGCTGGCGCCGGCGTTGCAGTGGAGCTCGGCATCCCGGCGAAGTTCGGGTTCGGATTATTTACACAATGTGATCCTTCCCAGGCGGGCTGAAATCGTTGAGCTGGCGGACCAGGTGACGGCGCGCAACGAACGGGATCTGGACAACATGGCTTTGCTGCTGCGTCCTTCCATGCTGGACGATCTCGGACTCATTCCCGCGCTGCGTTGGCAGGCGCGCGAAGTGGCGCGGCGGACGGGCCTGCCGGTGAAGGTGGTGGCCGACGACATTGCCGATAACCTGCAGGACCCGCAGCGGACCTGCCTGTACCGCTTTGTGCAGGAAGGTCTCAACAATTGCGCCAAGCATTCGCGAGCGACCCAGGTGCGGGTAGTCGTCCGCGAAGAGGCGGATGGCATATCGGTTTCGGTGCAGGACAACGGCATCGGTTTTAACCCTCGTCAGGAGAAGGGTATGGGGCTGCTCGGCATGGAAGAACGCGTGGAGCGTCTGGGCGGGCAATTCTTCGTGGAGTCGCAAGCAGGACACGGCACGTTGATATCGATGCACTTCGCCACCGCGAACCACCATCCGGTTTCCCAAATGGACACGGCCCACATAGACACAATATGATTCGAGTGATTTTGGCGGACGATCATAGCGTAATGCGACGTGGACTGCGGCTCATCCTGGAGCAGCAAGCGGACTTCGAGGTTCTAGGCGAGGCTCGCGACGGCCGAGAAGCGGTGAACCTGGCCGCGGCTCTCCATCCCGATGTGGCCGTTCTGGACATCACCATGCCCAACATGAATGGCATTGAAGCCGCGCGGCAGATTACCGAGAAACAGCCGCATGTCGCCGTGGTGGTGCTCAGCATGCACGCCGACGAGAGCTACGTGCTGCGCGCACTCAAGGCTGGCGCGCGGGGATATCTTCTAAAGGAATCTCCGGAATCGGATTTCATCTCGGCAATACGTTCGGCCAGCGAGGGCAAGTCCTTTTTCAGTCCGGCTGTAAGCCGACTGCTGGTGGAAGACTACGTTCATCAGCTGCAGGACCGCAATATTGAGGACAGTTATGAGTTACTGACGCCTCGAGAACGCGAAATCCTGCAAATGGTTGCCGAGGGCAAGACCAATAAGGAAATCGCGAACCAGCTAAACCTCAGCCTCTACACGGTGGAGACCCACCGCGGCAACATGCTTCAGAAGCTCAACCTGCATAGCGTGCCGGAGTTGATCCTGTACGCGGTACGCAAGGGCGTCATTGCCTGATGCCTAAGGCGTGACAACGATCGTCACGCGGCGGCGGGAAGGGTCAGTCAGCCCATCCCCTGGCTCGGCTTCGTCCTTCCAATCGGTCATTAGATGAGAGACACCTAACCCGCCGAGGAGTGTCGCGATATTCCGCGCCCGCTTTTCGGCGAGTCCGGCTTTCTCGATGAGACGATTTCCGTTGGACAGGATCGTGGTCGCGCGATATCCGTAAATCTTCACCTCTGACGCGCCAATCCGCTGGGCGTAAGCAGCGGCTTCGGTGACCACCTGATTCGCGGCGTATTCGAGGTAGTCGTCATCGAACGCGTAGAGAACCGTGAATTCCTGCCGGCCTGCCAAGGATCTGCTTGGCGCGCCCCCCGATTCCGCACGGCGGGAAGCCGGTCCTGCTCCGCGCGGCGCGGCGGGAGCCTCAATTCCCGGCTCGGATGGCAGCAGGGTATCGCAAGCCAGATTTACTTCCTTCAGAACCGAGATGGACACAGGCTGCAAGGGAATGCCGCCGCAGATGCGCGGGACGCGCGGGTCGGGGGCCACACGCCCTTCGACCAGAACCTGGTGCTTCAACTGGGGAGGATGGAAATCGCTGGTGATGTCCTGCTGAATTCCCAGATAGTACGTTTCGCCTTCGTACTCGGCCAGGAAACAAGGAACGGTTTTGGTGTCGCGGACGATCGGGCAGGCGACAAAGTTTCGCTGCTGGCCCATTAGGACCACGGCTCCCAACAGGAAGAGTGCGAAGCGGGACCTGCCGCGCACTAGAGCGCACCCAGGAAGTTGATGAGGTCTTCCTTCTCCTGGTCGGTAAGCTTCATATTGAAGCGGCGATCGTAAAAATCAACCACCTCGCGCAGGGTTTTGGCGGATCCGTTCGCGAAATACGGAGCCCGGGCAGCCAGCCCGCGGAGCTGCTGCATGACAATCGAGCCGACATCGGCGCAGCGGCCCGAAATGAGCGCGCGGCCCGGGTCGGTGGTGTAGATGACGCGCCCCAGATAAGGATGCGGATCGGCATCGCGAGAGCAGGTGATCTTGAAGACCGGAAGCTCGCT
>Ga0070680_100003221_pt1 | contig 12146 bp, 11 predicted proteins | sample KBSC73BmetaG_FD_64672 | JGI IMG/M metagenome (GOLD analysis project Ga0070680, IMG submission 64672) | Corn rhizosphere microbial communities from Kellogg Biological Station, Michigan, USA - KBS C7-3B metaG | ecosystem: Host-associated > Plants > Roots > Rhizosphere | place: USA: Michigan...
ACGAGAATGCGCGCCAGAACCCCAAGCGCGTCCTGTTCGCCGAGGGCGAGGAGCCGAACGTTCTGCGCGCGGCAATTGCCTTCAAGGAGGCTGGCTACGGAACGCCGGTATTGGTCGGCCGCGAGGAGGTGTACGAGCTGCTCAAGGAAATGGGCGTCGACAATCCCCGCGATTACGAGGTGCTCAACAGCCGCAACTCGCCTCTGGTCGGCCGCGCCGTCGACTATATTTACACCAGGCACCAGCGCCACGGCATGCTCCGCCGCGAAATCGAGCGCATGGTCAATCAGGACCGCAATTATTTCGCCGCCGCGATGCTGTCGCTCGGCGAGGCGGACGCGATGATCACCGGTACGACGCGCCCGTTCAGCCAGTCACTGCGGCAGGTACGCACCGTGATCGATGACGAGCCCGGCGCGACTCCGTTCGGGATCAACGTCATCGTCAGCCGGAGCCACACCGTGCTCATCGCAGACACCGCGGTGACCGAGCGGCCGACGCCGGAGCAATATGCAGCGATCGCGATGCGCGCCTCGTCCTTCGCCCGCCGCATGGGTCTCGAACCGCGCGTCGCCTTCATCAGCTACACCACCTTCGGCAATCCGCCGGGCATGCACATCGAGGGGCTGCGCGAGGCGGTGAAGCTGCTCGACGGGTTCCATGTCGACTTCGAATATGAGGGCGAGATGGCCCCCGACGTCGCGCTCAATTACGACATGCAGCGGCGCTACTATCCGTTCACGCGCCTTTCCGGCCCAGCCAACATCCTGGTGATGCCAGGCCTCCAGTCGGCGAGCCTTTCGGCGAAGTTGCTTCGCGAGCTCGGCGGCGAAAGCGTGCTTGGCCCCTACATCCTCGGCCTCGAGCGTCCGGTGCAGATCGCGCCGATGACGGCCAGCGCGTCGGACCTGGTGATGCTTGCCGTACTTGCCGCCGGCGACGCCCAGTCGCGGCAGCACCGGGAGTCGGCGCGGGTCTAGATCCGCTCGACGCTGGAAACCGGATCGGCCTCCCGCAGGGACGCGATGATCGCGTGGAGGTGGGCGAGGTCGTGCACCTCGATATCGAGGTGGAAGGTCTGAAAACTGCCGTCGCGGTGGACGAGCTGAAGGTTGATGATGTTGGCGTGCTTGGCGCCGAGGATGCCCGACATGGTGCCGAGCGCCCCGGGAATGTCGCGCAGAATGACCGCGAGGCGCGCGGCCCCGCCGTCCGAGCCTTCGCCCCAGGCTAGGTCGAGCCAGTCGGCGTCTATCCCGCTCGCGAGCGTGTCGCAGCCGATCACATGAACCTCGATCTCCTCGTCCTCGCGCCTCAAGCCGACGATCCGGTCGCCGGGGATCGGATGGCAGCATTGGGCGAGATGGTAGGCGACCCCGGGAGTCAGGCCCTTTATCGAGATCGCCTTGCGCTGCCCCAGGGGGCGCGGTGCGACGTCGCCGCCGGCCGAGCCTGGCATAAGCGCTTCCATCAGCGCCTCGTCGCTGACCCGCTTGCGCGCGATGGCGATCATCAGCTCGTCGGCATTTTCGATCTTTAGCTTCTTCAAGGCGCGCTTGAGGGCGTCCTTGTCGAGCTCCGCGGGAAGCCGCGCGACGATCTCGTCGTAGATCTTCCGCCCCAGCTCGACCGTCTCCTCGCGTTCCTTGTGGCGGACGAAGCGACGCACGCCGGCGCGCGCCTTGCCGGTGGCGACGAAGCGAAGCCATGACGGCTGCGGGTGCTGGGCTTCGGACGCGAGGATTTCGACCTGGTCGCCATTCTCCAGCATCGTGCGCAGCGGAACGACCCGGCCGTTAACTTTCGCGCCAACCGTCCGGTCGCCGAGATCGGTGTGGACGGCATAAGCGAAATCGACCGGGGTCGCGCCCTTGGGCAGCTGGATGAGCTCACCCTTCGGCGTGAAAGCGAAGATGCGATCCTGGTACATCGCCATCCGGGTGTGCTCGAGGAGTTCCTCCGGGCTTTCGGCATGGTCGAGGATTTCGACGAGGTCGTCGACCCACGGGATGTTCATTTCGCCCTTGGGCTTGCCTTCCTTGTAGGCCCAGTGAGCGGCGAGTCCGCGCTCGGCCTGCTCGTGCATCTCGCGACCGCGGATCTGGATTTCGATCCGCATCTTCGAATCGTGGATGACGGACGTGTGCAGCGAGCGATAGCCGTTGCGCTTGGGCGTCGAGATATAATCCTTGAAGCGGCCGGGGACCATCGGCCAGCGGCGGTGGATCAGGCCCAGCGCGCGGTAGCAATCCGTAACGTCGTCGACGATGATCCGGAACGCCATCACGTCCGACAATTGCTCGAAGCTGATGTGCCGCTCGGCCATCTTCTTCCAGATCGAAAAGGGGTGCTTCTGCCGCCCGGTGACCTCCGCTTCGAGGCCATTGTCGGCGAGATAGAGCTGAAGCCCCAGACCGATCCGGTTGACCAGGTCGCCGCCGGATTCGGTCAGCTGCTTCAACCGCCGCATGATCGAGGCGTAGGCGTCCGGCTCGAGCTCGCGGAACGCCAGAGTCTGCATCTCTGTCATCATCTCGTACATGCCGATGCGCTCGGCGAGCGGCGCATAGATATCCATCGTCTCGCGAGCAATCCGACGGCGCTTGTCCTCGGACGGAATGTGGTGGAGCGTCCGCATGTTGTGGAGCCGGTCGGCGAGCTTGACGAGAAGCACGCGGATGTCGTCGCTGAGCGCGAGCAGGAACTTGCGCAGATTCTCGGCCGCGCGCTCGCTTTCCGACTGAGCCTCGATCTTGCTGAGCTTGGTGACTCCGTCGACCAGCCGCGCCACGTCCTTGCCGAACAGCTTCTCAATCTCTTGCGGCGTGGCGAGTGTATCCTCGATCGTGTCGTGAAGGATGGCGGTCGCGATCGTCTGGTCATCGAGCTTCAGGTCGGTGAGGATCCCCGCGACCTCGATCGGGTGGCTGAAATAGGGGTCGCCCGAGGCGCGTTGCTGGTCGCCGTGCGCCTTCATCGAGAAGACGTAGGCGCGGTTGATCAACCCCTCGTCCGCATCGGGGTCGTAGGAGCGGACTTTCTCGACCAATTCATACTGGCGCAGCACGCCCCTAAGATGGGAGGAGCGAGCGCAATTGTGCAAGTGAAAGAAAGGAAGCTGCCCGGAAGGCGCCGGGTTGCGCGTTGCAACTATTTTTTGGAACTGTTGTGTGCTTTGATGAGATTCGACAGGGGAGATACAGCTGCGGATGCCGGCAGACACGCTCACGTCGGATATCGACCGGTTCAAGGAAGCGGCATTGTCCTGCCCGATTCCCGGTGCGGTCGAGCTGATCGGCGAGAAATGGGCGTTCCTGATTCTGCGCGGCGCATTCAACGACCTGCACCATTTCGAGGAGTTCCAGGCTGGCCTGGGGATCGCGCGCAACATCCTTTCCGACCGCTTGTCGAAGATGGTCGCGGGCGGAATCCTCAACCGCTCGTCCGATCCCGCCGACAAGAGGCGCGTAATCTATTCGCTGAGCCCGAAGGGCGAAGGCCTCCTTCCGGTGATCCTCGCGCTTCGGCAGTGGGGCGAGGAGTGGGGCTACGGCAAGATGGACATCGTCCTCGCCGACCGCCGGGACGGACGGCCGGTCCGCAAGATGTGCGTCCAGGCGCATGACGGGCGCGAGCTCAAGGTCGGCGACCTGACCTGGATCGAGCGCAACGCCGCCGACGCGCCAATCAGGACCGCCGCCGAATAATCACTCCATTCCGACGATATGGTCGCGGAGCGCTCGTGCGTCGTGGAGCGCGTTGTGCGGCACCTTGCTGTTCGCCGCGGTGCTGAAATTGCTCAGCGGCACCAGCCGGAAGGTGGCGTGACGCACCTCGATCATGTCGCCGGGACCGGTGATCATGAGGTTGCACAGCTGGGCGATGTCCTCCGGCCAGTCGGCGACAATCAGGGGCTCTTCGTCGTGGCGCAGATAGCGTTCGAGCTCGTGCGCCGCGTCCTTTGGCGACAGCCTGGGACAGGAAAGCTGCTCCGGCACCGAATCGAGATAGGGCGCCACATGCCGCTCGACCCATTCGAGGAGGGGGTCCGACGTGGCGAACGTCAGATAGAGCTCATCACCATCGTCCGGGACCAGTGCGAGGCTTAGCAGCGCGCCTCCAACTCCATTATATTCCGTGTCCAGGAAATAGCGCATCGTCCCGCACTAGCGGGGTTGCGGCGCCGTGCAATTGTCGCCCGGGAGCGGCTGGCCCTTCCGGCAGCGCTCCATCGCCAGCCGGATCTGCTTGCCGCGCTCCTCGTCCTGCTTGCGCGCCTCGCGTCCGCGCTTCTCGTCCTCCTTCTTCTGGTTGGGGAGCACGGCATTGACGCCCGCCGAAGCGACTTTGACCGGAATGGTGGCGACGTCGACGGCCGTCTTGGCGACGGTCCCGACGATGCATCCGCCCAAGAAGAATGGGAGAAGCAGGACAGGCTGGAAGCGCATGGCCAAGGAGTCGCAGAAGTCGGCACAACCGGCAATGAACAAGAATTCACGCGCTCATCGCCGTCTCGGCGAGCGCTTCGGCCTGGGTCAGCAGCGCTTCGTCTGCCTCCGCTCCCGGCGGCAGCGCCTCCCGGCCGACAATAACCATCAGCGGCACGGCCATGGGCGTGATCCGGCCGGTCTCGACGTGGAGCATCGTCGCCGACGCGCGGTCGACCAGGCGGACAAGTCGGCCGAGCTCGGTCATCCGCCGCCGCGCATCGTCCCACGCCGCCCGCAGCAAGAGATGCTGGGGCTCGTATCGGCGAAGCACGTCGTAGATGAGGTCGGTCGAAAAGCTGACCTGCCTCCCGGACTTCCTCTTGCCCGGATGATGGCGCTCGACGAGGCCGCCGATCACCGCCACTTCGCGAAATGCGGTCTTCAATAGATATGAGCTCTCGACCCACTCGACGAACTCCTGCTCGAGGATATCCGCCGAGAACAGCGCCTTCGGGTCGGTGATCGGCTCGAGCGCATAGCAGGCGAGCGCATAATCGTTGGCGACGAAGCCGAGCGGCTTGAGCCCCGCCTTCTCCATCCGCTTTGTCAGCAGCATTCCCAATGACTGGTGCGCGTTCCAACCCTCGAAGCTGTAGGCGACCATGAAATGCTGGCCTTCATGCGGGAAGGTCTCGACCAGCAGCTGGTGCGGCTCCGGGAGGACTGAGCGCTCCGACTGGACCTCCAGCCATTCGCGCACGTCGTCGGGGAAGCGGTTCCAGTCGTTGCGGTCGGCGAGCATGTTGCGGACCCGGTTGGCGAGGTGGGTCGACATCGACATGCGCTGGCCGCCGTAGGTCACGATCTGCCCCCGCTTCGACGAGGCGTGGACGACGATGTCGCTGTCCTTGAACTGCTCCACCTCGAGGCTGAGACCGGCAAAGAAAAAGCGGTCGCCCGGCGCAAGCGCGGAGGCAAAACCTTCCTCGACCGTGCCCAGCTTCCGCCCATTGCGGAAGCGGACGGTGAGGAGCGGCTGCTCGACGATGACTCCGGCGTTGAGCCGGTGCTGCTGGGCAATGGCCGGCCGGGTAATCCGCCACATGCCGCCGTCCTCCGGCACGAGCCGGCGGAAGCGGTCGTAGGCCTTGAGCGCGTAACCGCCGGTGGCGATGAAGTTGAGGATCTCCTCGAACGTCTCCTGCTTGAGGCCGGCGTAAGGCGCGGCGGACCGGATTTCCTCGAGCAGCTGCTCCTGCTGGAACGGCGCCGCGACCGCCATCGCCAGGATGTGCTGGGCGAGCACGTCGAGCGCGCCGGGGCGGAACACCTCCGGGTCGAGCTCGCCGTCATCGATCGCGTCGAGTGCCGCGCGGGCTTCGAGATATTCGAACCGGTTGCCGGGGACGATGATCCCTTCGCTCGGCTCGTCGAGCCGGTGGTTGGCGCGGCCGATCCGCTGCAGCAGACGCGATGAACCCTTGGGTGCGCCCATCTGGACGACGAGGTCGACGTCGCCCCAGTCGATGCCGAGGTCGAGGCTCGCGGTGGCGACTAGCCCGCGCAGCTTGCCGGCGGCCATCGCGGCCTCGACCTTCCGCCGCGCCTCGACCGCCAGGCTGCCGTGGTGGATTCCGATCGGCAACCCCTGCTCGTTCACGTCCCACAGCTTCTGGAACGTGAGCTCCGCCAGTCCGCGCGTGTTGCAGAAGACGAGCGTCGTCCTGTGTTGCTCGATCAGCCGCATCACGTCGGCGATGGCGTGATAGCCCGAATGGCCGCCCCACGGGATCTTGTTCTCGGGGATTAGGATCGAAAGGTCGGGCTCCGCGCCGGGATCGCCAATGACGAGGTCGATCAGCTCCATGTCGGCATCGGGAGCGAGCCACGATCGATAGGCGTCGGGATCGCTGATCGTCGCCGACAGCCCGACGCGGCGGAGGCCGGGCGCGAGCTTCTGCAGCCGGGCCATCGACAGCGACAGGAGGTCGCCGCGCTTCTCCTTCGCGAAGCCGTGGAGCTCGTCGACGACGATGGTCTTCAATCCTTCGAACATCTGCGGCGAATCGGGGTAGCTGAGCAGCAGGCTGAGCGATTCGGGTGTGGTCAGGAGGACCTGCGGCGGCCTCGCCCGCTGCCGCGCCTTGCGGTCCGATGGCGTGTCGCCGGTGCGGGTCTCGACCCGGATCGGAAGCCCCATCTCCTCGATCGGGCCAATGAGGTTGCGCTGAACGTCGACGGCGAGCGCCTTCAACGGCGAGACATAGAGCGTGTGCAGGCCTTCGGCGGGGCTTTCGGCCAGCTCGCAGATGGTCGGAAGGAAACCGGCCAGAGTTTTTCCGGCGCCGGTCGCCGCGACCAGCAGCGCGCTTCGTCCGCACCGCGCAAGCTCGAGCATTTCGAGCTGGTGGCGACGCGGCCGCCAGCCCTTGGATTCAAACCAGCGCCCGACGACTGGCGGAAGGCTGGTCAGAGCTTGTCGGTCCCCTCGCGCCGCCGCTCTTCTTCCTCGGCGTAGAGCTCGCGCGTGCCCTCCCGGGTTTCGCTTTTCGGCGGCGTGCGACGGTTGGAGCGCACCCTGATCACCAGCCAGATCAGCACGATGAGCAGGATCGCAGGAAGGATGATGTCCATCACCCAGGCGTCGGCGTGTCCCATGTCTTCCTCCCGCCCGGTTTGTGAAGGAACTCCCGGGTCTCTCACCCTATATAGCTCTCAATGGCGCGATTGGGTTCCTGGATCGAGTCCCACCCCGATGGGATTTACGTTCGGCCGGCCGACGCATGGATCGACCCGACGGAGCCCAAGGCGAAGGCGCTGATCACGCACGGCCATTCGGACCATGCGCGCGGTGGCCACGAGGCGGTGCTGGCGACTGCGGAGACGCTGGCGATCATGGAATGCCGCTACGGGCCGCAACACGGCCAGCCGATTGCATATGGCGAACCTCTGCGCGTCGGAGACGTGGGCGTGAGTTTCGTTCCGGCGGGGCACGTTCTTGGGAGCGCCCAGATCGTGCTCGAGCACAAGGGCGAGAAGGTGGTGGTCTCGGGCGACTACAAGCGCCGGCCGGACCCGACCTGCGCCTGTTTCGTGCCGGTCCCGTGCGACATCTTCATCACCGAGGCGACGTTCGGCCTGCCTGTATTCCGTCATCCCGAGACCGGAAGCGAGATCGACCGCCTGCTCGATCGGCTCCACGCTGATCCGAGCCGCTGCGTGCTCGTCGGGGCCTATGCTTTGGGCAAGGCGCAGCGGATCATCTGCGAGCTTCGCGGCCGCGGGCACCACGACCCGATTTATTTTCACGGCGCGATCGAGCGGCTGAACCAGCTCTACGAAAGCTTCGGCGTGAAGCTCGGTCAGCTTCGCCACACGGGGGGCGCGACCAAGCAGGAGATGGCCGGCCATATCGTGATCTGCCCGCCCGGCGCGCTGAATGACCGCTGGTCGCGGCGGCTTCCGGACCCGGTCACCGCCATGGCTTCGGGCTGGATGCGGATCCGGCAGCGGGCGCGGCAGCGCAACGTCGAGCTCCCGCTGGTCATCTCCGACCATGCCGATTGGGACGAGTTGACGACGACCATTCGCGAGCTCGAGCCGACCGAAGTGTGGATCACCCACGGCCGCGAGGAAGCGCTCAAGCACTGGTGCACGACTCACCAGATCAGGGCCTGCGAGCTGAACCTTGTCGGCTACGAAGACGAGGACGAATGACCGGCGGCGGCGCGGCGGAACAGCCACGCCGAGCCGAGCAGGATGGCGGCAAAGATGCTCGTCCCAGCGAACTCGACGCCGTGCTTCACGAAGGGCTCGTCGGTCGATCCGAGCGACGCGATCGCGAAGGCGACGACGAGCGAGGCCGCAGCCGCGAGCATTGCGTACGACATTCCCTTCGCCCGGAAGCGCGCTACGCACGCGCCGGCAATGCCGAGCAGCAGCGCCAGGAAGAACAGCTGATTGTCGGGATTATGCTCGCTCCCCACGATCCCGACCGCGAGATTGCTCCAGACGACGAGCAGATAGCCGAGCAGCGTCACGGCGACGCCTGCCCGGTACCAGCCGCTCCTGATCTTCCACACGGCGAGTTCCAGCAGGCCGCCGACGATCGCGAAGATGGCTCCTGCGATGATGAAGTCGCCGACCGACCAGTCCACGCCCTCCGCGTGCAGCTTCATCGCGACGAATGGTGCGGCCAACAGGGCCACGGCGGTACCCCAGCCGATGATTCGCCACGGACTCGCAATCTGCTTAGCCACGACCTCGCTCATACTTGCCTCCGGTGATGTTTGCGGCTTCACATTGGCGCCGGTGCCGGTGAACGGCATGAGCAAGTCCTGAGGTTTTCCTGAAAAGTGACGTCCGGCCGTTTCTGCTTCGACCGATTCGAGCTTGACGCTGCGGACCGCCAGCTGATGCGCGACGGCGCCCCGGTCGATCTGAACAGCCGCTATCTCGATGCGCTCGCGCTCCTCGTCAGCGAACGGGGCAAGCTGATCTCCAAGCAGCGCTTTCTCGACGAGGTGTGGCGCGGCGTCCCGGTAACCGACGAAGCGCTGACGCAATGCATCAAGACTCTTCGCCGCCAGCTGGGCGACGAGGCGGGGCGGCCGCGATTCATCGAGACCGTGCCCAAGCACGGCTATCGCTTCATCGCGGCGGTGGGCGACGCCGTGGCGACTATTCCGCCAGCATCCGCCTCATCATGGCTCGACGTCATGCTGCTCGGAGCAGCGGGTACGATCGGCGGCTGCATTGCTGGGCTGATCGGCGGCCTGATCTATGGATTCGCGGCGGCCTCGGTTCCGGCGCAAGGCGGCGTCGGCGGCCTGTCCGAGCTGCTCGTGATCCTGTGCGTGACGATTGCCATTGCCCTGCTCGGCGGAGCGGCCGTGAGTTTCGGGATTTGCATCGGCGACCGCCTGATTCCGGACAGCTGGTGGGGCCGGATCGTGGGTGGCGGAGCCGGCGGCCTCATCGTCGGGGCCGCGGTGAAGCTGCTCGGCCTCGATGCTTTCAGCTTATTGTTCGGGCACTCGCCGGCGGGGATCACCGGCGCATTCGAAGGACTCGTGCTCGGCTGCGGCGCCGGGCTTGCCGCATCGCTCGGCGTTCGAAGCGGGACCGCGCGCCTGCGCCGCAGCATGGCCGCCGCCGCGCTGACCGGCGGCGCGGCGGGGGCGGTCATTGCGCTGCTCGGCGGACGCCTGATGGCAGGGAGCCTCGACCTGCTCGCGCGCGCCTTCCCCGATTCGCGTCTTCGCCTCGATCAGATCAGCGCGCTGTTTGGAGAGACGGGCTTCGGCCCGCTCACGCGGCTCGTGACCAGCTGCCTCGAAGGCGCGCTGTTCAGCACGTGCGTTGTCGGCGCGATCATCCTTGGACAGCGGAGCCTTCGCGGAGGCGACTAGTGGGCCGCCTCGAGCCGTTCGATGCCCGACTGCGCCAGCTGCCGGTCGATCTGCTCCATCAGACCGGCGATGCCGGCCTCGTCCTTCGCCTCGGCGCGCGCGACGAGCACGTCCTGCGTGTTTGAGGCGCGAAGCAGCCACCATCCCTCAGACGTGCTGACTCGAACGCCGTCGGTGGCGTCCACCTTGGCGCCGTCAGCCGAAAGCCGCTCGCGGACCTCGTCGATGACGGCGAACTTGCGGGCTTCGTCGACCTGGAAGCGAAGTTCCGGCGTCGCAACCGCATTCGGCATCGCGTCCTTCAATTCCGTCAGGCTCCGGCCGCTTTGCGATACGGCCTCGATCAACCGCACCGCCGCGTAGAGCGCGTCGTCGAAGCCGTACCAGCGGTGCTTGAAGAAGATGTGGCCGCTCATCTCGCCGGCCAGCGGCGCTCCGGTCTCCTTCATCTTCGACTTGATCAGGCTGTGGCCGGTCTTCCACATCAAGGGATTGCCCCCGAGCTCGGCGATGCGGTCGAACAAGGTCTGGCTTGCCTTCACGTCCGCGATGATCGTGGCTCCGGGCTGCTCCTTGAGCACGGCCTCGGCGAGGATCATCAGCAGCTGGTCGCCCCAGATGACGCGTCCCTTGCCATCGACCGCGCCGATGCGGTCGCCGTCGCCGTCGAACGCGATCCCGAAGTCGAGCTGCTCGCGCTCGACCAGCGTCTTCAGGTCTTCGAGATTCTTCTCGACCGTCGGATCGGGGTGATGGTTCGGGAAGCGCCCGTCGACCTCGCTGAAAATGACGTGATGCTGACCGGGTAGCCGCTCGACCAGCATGTCCAGCAGCGGGCCGGCGGCGCCATTGCCGGCGTCCCAGCCGATTCGATACGGCTTGCCCGAAAAGCCTTCGAGCAGCCGGTCCGCATAGGCCTCACGGATGTCGACTTCCTCAATTCTCCCGTCTCCCGCGCTCCATTCGCCACGCGCCGCGCGCTCTCCCAGCTCCTGAATTTCGGCCCCGAACACGGAGCGGCCTTTGAGGAGCAACTTGAAGCCGTTGTAGTCAGCCGGATTGTGGCTCCCGGTGACCTGCATCCCGCCGTCGACGTCGAGATAGTGGGTCGCGAAATAGAGCATGGGAGAGGGGCCCATGCCGATCTGCACGACGTCGATTCCGCCTTCGGTCAGGCCGCGGATCAGCGCTGCCTGGAGCATTGGAGAATGGGTCCGCCCGTCGCGCCCGACGGCGATCCGCCGGGCCCCGTCGTCGCGGGCCTTCGCCGCGAATGTCCGTCCAAGGGCATAAGCATCGCCCTCGGTGAGCGTATCGCCGACGATTCCGCGAATGTCATATTCGCGCAGGATGGTGGGATTGAACTGGTGGGTCATGCCGCTGCCTTACGCAGCGAGCGCGGATTGGTTCAACCCGCCGCGGCGAGCTTGAGCTCTTCCTGCCCCGGAATGCCGAGCCCGGCGATCATCTCGCGGAGCTCCTGACGCGCGGTGATGTGGCCGATTCCAACCTCGCCGAGCTGCGGCAGGTCGAGCAAGGTGAGGCCCTTGGGGAACAACTCGCGATAAATCACCCGCTCGCCCAGGCCCGGAATGACCCGGAAGCCGACGCGCCGGGCGAGCTCGTCGAGCGCGGCCCCGACGCGCTTCAGATTGTGCGACTCGATATGCTGCAGGCGGTTCCTCAGAACCACCCAGTCGACGCTCTTGCCGGTCTGCTTCGCCCGCTGGGTGCGGCTGTTCCAGATCAACTCGGCATAGAAGCTCGGTCTTGTGATCTTGTAATTCTCCGGGTGCACCTGGCCGATCAGGTCGAGGTCGACGAAACTGTCGTTCATCGGCGTCACGAGCGTGTCCGCCTTGAGGATCGCTGCCTTGGCGACGGGGTCGTCGCGCCCCGGCGTATCCACGACGACAACATCCGCCTGTTCGGAAAGCCGCCCGATCGATGCATCCAGGCCGGCCTCGCTGTGGTCCTCGAGCACCTCGTAGACCGCCTGCGGAAGCTCGGCTTCGAGCCGGCGCATGGTCGCGTCGCGGTTCTCGAGATAGCGGGTCATGGTGCGCTGCCGGTTGTCGAGATCGAGCGCTCCGACGCGGTGGCCCGAAGCAGCCAGTGCGATCGCGGTGTGGACCGCCGTCGTCGACTTGCCCGTCCCGCCCTTTTCGTTGGCGAAGACGATGAAATGCGGCTGGGTCATGCTTGATCTTTTCCCTCGGCGCTCCGAGAGCGCCCCCCGATTGCAAGATTAGTTGAGGCGGGCCCCGCGTGCAAATCGTTCGATCGAGTGAAGAATTGGCGCGGG
>Ga0070680_100003223_pt1 | contig 12140 bp, 12 predicted proteins | sample KBSC73BmetaG_FD_64672 | JGI IMG/M metagenome (GOLD analysis project Ga0070680, IMG submission 64672) | Corn rhizosphere microbial communities from Kellogg Biological Station, Michigan, USA - KBS C7-3B metaG | ecosystem: Host-associated > Plants > Roots > Rhizosphere | place: USA: Michigan...
CCGCCGGCCATCGAGCGCGTAGGGTAGGTCTCATTCCGAGGCGAGCGCATCTCACATGGTGAGATGCATCCCCGCCCGGGCCTCGAGTATTTTGTGAAGAGCCGCTCGTGATGTGCCGAGCCTATCGCGAGCGGCCGTGTCATTGATACTCTCTCATTCGTCAAGGCTTGCCCGCGACCGCGCCATCGACGCGCGGAAGGAATGCCGGCGTCACGCTTCCGATGCACGACGTCGACGGCGCGTCATCCGGCCGGCGCATGAATGAGTCGATCACCAGCGCGACGCACGCCATCACGACCGGACGACTGAAGGCCACGTGGCCCGTCATCGCGAAGTGCGCGCGGCGCGCATGCGACAACGTCTTCGCGGCTTCGTCCGCCAGGGGCGCCGGCGTCTGCGCATCGTAGCCCGACGAGATGAGCAATGTCGGAATGTCGCTCGTCACCGGCGTGATTGCTTCCGGGCCGGTGAACGGAACACCGAGCGCATCACAGAGCTGGCGGTTTCCCGCTTTGGGCTCGCCCTGCGGCCGATCGCCGCACAGCGCGATGTAGTACGCGAGCGGGGCGATCTGTCGCGAGGCCGTCTGCAGCGACGGATCGATCGCCGCCGCGAGAAACACCCGCAGCGCGAATTCGTCATGCAGCGTGTCCTGGTCGGCCACTTCGGTGACGATGCGCGGCAGAATGGCGCGAACCTCCTCGGAGCTCGAGGCGACGCCGAGAACGCTGAGCACCGACGCGCCGGCCACTTCGATCGTGCGCCAGTTGTCCGCGGCCGCGAACTGGGCCGTGCGGCGCAGCTTCGACTTCACGGTGTCGCTGAGGCGGTCGAGCGCCTGCGAGATATCCGCGTACTGCCCGGCGCACACCGCATCCGCGCGGCACTCGCCGATGATGCGCCTGGCGATCTCGCGTCCCGTGTTCGCCATGTAGGTGGAGTCGAGAATCTGCGTGGCCTGCGGGGGCGCGATGCCATCGAGAATCGCCAGCTCCACCATGTTGCCATGTCGGCGCATGAAGTGCAGCGATTCACGACTGCCGTACGACGCGCCGAAGAGGATGAGCTTGTCGATGTGCAGCGCGCGGGCTACATCGTAGATGTCCTCGACCGCGGGCATCGTCGTGAAGTTCGCGGGATCGATGCCGTGCGCTTTGAGCTCGCGCGAGCGACGCTTGAGTGAATCGACGAGCGGACCTACCGCGAGATCGCGCCGTGCGCGCGGCTCGAAGACGATCGTGCCGAGGTCCGGCGACGCGCGTCCGGCGATGGGCGAATAGCCGCGGCGATCGAAGACGATCACCGGGTGTTCGCGGATGAGCAACTGTCCGGTCGGAGTCTCGAGCAGCACCTTCTGCGCGGCTTCGATCGATGACTCGGCGGGTCCGCCGGGGAGAAACACGATCGGGGTGCCGTGCGCGCCCGCCATGCTGTACACGACGACGGGCAGCACGACGGAGAGCAGCGACGCGTCATTGGGCTTTGCGCGATTCTGCGGAACCGTGACCGTGCCGCAGCGCATCGTGCCCGCGGGCATCGACACGGCCGTGCCCCACAGATCCGTGCACGGCGTTTCGACGAATATCGGTGTCGCGGGCGTCGATGAGACGCCAGCGGATTTTGCACGTTGCGCATGGGCTGCACCACCGGCGAGCACAAGGCCCACCAGCGTCGCACGCCCCACTCGGGCGTTCGAACTTCCGCACAACATCTTCACCTCGGTGCTGGAGCGCGACGCGACGGCCGCGACTGTCGCGAGCCGGTCGCGAACGTGACGACGCTCGGAACGTCGGCGACGCAGGCGGCATGCTGAATTGGCCGATGAACCCACGGCCGCGCCGCTGCGATTGCTTGCCACGTTCGTCCACTGCCGTGGTATTCAGCGACTTATGCATCGTTGGTTCGCGTGCGCGCTGTCGAGTATTCGCGGAAGATCATCGCGACGAGGCGCTCACCGACATGCAGCTACGAGGTGAAGTGCAATGCAACGAACGAGGACACTTTCGCGACGAACGAGGCGACGGAGCATCGGCTGGGGTCCGCACTGGATCTGGACCCTCGTCGTGCTCGCCATCGTCCCGAGCATGGCCCTGCCGGCGCAGACGCCGGCGTCGATGAGCGGGCGTACGCTCACCTATTCGGATGGACAGAAGGCCAAGATCACCGGCTTCATCCTGACGCGACGTGGAGATTCTCTCCTCGTTCGCGACGAGACGACGAGGCAGATCGCGCTCGTCACGTTTCACGACGGCACGAAGATCGAGTCGCCGACCGGCGTCTTCGATCTCGATCACAAGCGTCAGAGCGACAGCACGCTCATCCCCGGACTTCAGATCGAGGTGAAAGGCACGGGTGGAATGCGCGGCGAGCTGGTGGCCGACAGGATCAAGTTCCACAAAAGCTCGCTCCGGGTCGCGAACCAGATTGCCGCCGGCCAGGTTGACCTGCGCGCGATGGAGCATCGGACGCAGACGATGACGGCGGCCAACCGCGACAGCCTGCGGGCCGTGACGAGACGGTCGCGCGATACGGCGAATGCGATCAACGACCGCATCGACAGCCTGGACAACGCCGATCGCTACGCCCTGCAGGCCACGGAGGTCGTCAACTTCGCGCCCGGCAGCGCCGTGCTGTCCGACGACGCCAAACGCATGCTCGATGGTCTCGTTTCACAGAGCACGAATCTCGACGCGACGGTCTTCGAGATCTCGGCCTATGCGGACGCGACGGGCTCCGCCGAGTCCAACAAGGAGCTGACGATGCGACGCGCGCAGGCGATCGCGGCGTATCTCGGCTCGAGGAACGTTCCGTTGCGCAGCATCGCGCCCCCGACCGGCGTCGGCGCGACGGACTTCGTCGCGACCAACGCGACCCCGGGCGGCCGCGCCTTGAACCGGCGCGCCACCGTCAAGATGCTCGTGAGCCGAGCGCCCCAGTAGTCACTGGCGCGTCGCGCACTTTCGCATTTCCTAAACCGCGGCCGCGACGCGGCACCATCACGGCGCGCCGCACCAAGAGGTACTGAAGTCATATGCGCAGCACTTCGATGTTTCGTCTGGCTTTCCGCTCGATCGCACCGGCGCTCGTCGCATACAGCGCCGCCGCCTGTCATTCCACGCAGGTTGCCGCGAGCTGGCACGAGCCGGCACAGCAGCCGCTGGCGTTCCACCGCATGGTGACGGTCTTCGCGTCCAAGAGTGAGACGTACCGGCACGTGATGGAGGACAAGCTCGCCGCGCAATTTCCGAACGCGACGCCGTCGTATCGCGTGCTGGGATCGACGGACCCGAGCGATGCCAACGCGGTTCGAAAGGTCCTCGCGGACTCCGGCTTCGACGGCGCGATCATGATGCACGTCGCCCAGGTGGCGAACGAGATCAACTATACACCGAGCGCGTACTACTACGGCGCGCCCTACTCGAGCTTCGCGGGCTACTGGGGCACCGCGTGGGGCCTCCCCTATGATCCCGGCTACTACACGACGGACGTGATCGTCTCCGTGGAGACCGAGATCTACTCGCTCAAGCACGACAAGCTGATCTGGGCGGCGCGCACCGAGACCACCAATCCCGACTCTCCGGAAAAGCTCGGTAAATCGGTCATCAAGCACGTCAAGCACGAGCTGAAGAAGGACGGCATGCTCCCGGAGTGAGCTCGTTACAAGAATCCTCATCGTGCGTGCCGCCTGGACCAGACTCTCGAAGACCAACGTCCACGCGGCACGCAGCGGTCGAGCAGCACACGCGCACCCACCACCACCACCCCAGCGAGAAGCCTACCCATCAGGTGCGCGTGTGCCGCGATCGACATCTCGTGTCCGGCGTCATGGCCGCGGACGCACCACGCAGCGGAACCCGACATGGCTGGTGGACGTGTCGACCGCTTCGGGGAAGCGCGCCGCCGGCCGGTAGCGCTGACAGTAGTTCGGCGAGCAGAGGTGCGATCCGCCCTTCAGCACCTTCCGCGGGATGCGAAGCATCGGCGTGCTCCGATCGAAGCTCTCGAACATCGTCGCGCCCTGCGGATTGTGCGGATCGCAGCATCCCTTCGGCTCGGGATGGAGGTGCGACGCGCGATACCAATCGCTCGTCCACTCCCAGACGTTGCCGATCATGTCATAGAGCCCATAGCCGTTCGGGGGAAACGATCCCACCGGCGATGTGCCTTCCCACCCGTCGGCAAGAGTATTCTCATACGGGAAGCGACCCTGCCACGTGTTCGCGAGCGGGCGCCCGTTCGGCATGTACTCATCGCCCCAGGCGTAGATCGCGCCCTCCAGTCCGCCGCGCGCGGCAAATTCCCATTCCGCTTCCGTCGGCAGCTCCTTCCCTTCCCACGCGGCGAACGCGGCGGCGTCGCGATACGTGACGTGAACCACGGGATGATCCTCGAGGCCGATGATCGTGCTCTTCGGTCCACGTGGGTGGCGCCAATCCGCGCCGCGCACGAAGTGCCACCAATTGCCGATGTAGCCAAGGCTCACCGGATGCGACGGGCGAACGAAGACGAGCGACCCGGCGTGCATCATTTCGGGAATCGCATTGGGATAGTCGCGCGCATTCGGCGGAAGCTCCGCGAATGTGGTATGACGCGTCGCGGCGACGAATCGCGCGAATCGCGCGTTCGTCACGGGCGATCGATCGATCCAGAACCCGTCGACGGCGACGTGATGGACGGGCCGCTCTTCCGGGTAGTGATTGTTCGAGCCCATACGAAAGGTGCCGCCCGAAACCCACACCATGTCCGGCGCCGGCGGCGGGCCTGGCGGCGTATGCGGTGCGCGTGCGGGATCGATTGGCCGCGCCAGCGGCGCTTTGGGCGTGTGAACGTTGGGCGACATGTGAGCTCCTGACTGAAAGAACGAATTGCCCGCTCTGCTACGCGCGCACCGTCGCGAGCGCGGCCAACAACGCGTCGAAGGACAGCGGCTTCACGATGTGCAGATCGAATCCAGCGTCGCGGACCTCGGTCATCACGTCGTCGGCGCCCCAGCCCGTGAGCGCGATGAGCGTGGCCTCGCGTGTCTCGGGCATCGCCCGCAGTTGCCTCGCCACCCCGTAGCCGTCGAGCAGCGGCAATGAGAGATCGATGAACGCGACCTCCGGCCGGAACCGGACGGCCGTCGACACCGCCTGGAGCCCATTGAACGCCACGCGCACCTCGTACCCATACGTCTCGAGCAGCCGCGCGACGCTCGCGACGGACTCGAGGTGGTCGTCGACGAGCAGCACGCGCCGCGGCTCATGAGCGTTTTCTATATTCATGCGACGCCGCCGGCGTCGGGCGCGTGCATCGCGTGCGCACGCGTCGTGGCGCTGCGCCAGGGCGCGCGGGCGGGTTCGCCGATGCCCGCAAGCAGGAGACGCGTGGCCGGCGTGTCGCTGCCCCAGAGCGGACCGCGGTCCAGACGCCACCGGCAACCCAGGAAGTGGAACAGATGGCGGTGTTGCGGCTCCTCCCGCAGGTACACGGCGCCGCGGCCGTTGAGAATGCCGCTCGGCAGCCGCTGGGCCCATCGACGAAACTCGCGGCCGTCGAGCGGCCCGTCGGCAACGAGGCACCATGCGCTGTGACGCTCGGCGGCGCCGGTGCGCACGGTGCGCGAGCCGCGCGCCCATGGCGTCGTGCGCGAGCGCAGCGGCGTGAAGTCCGTGCTCCACTCGGCGAGCACGGCGCGCGTATCGAGCGCGTTCGGCCCGTCGCAAAGCCCGAGCAACAGCGGCGGTGCGATGCGCGCGTGGTCCGACCAGAGCACGCGTGTCGTCGGCGCAAGGCGCTCGATCAACCGCTGCAGCGCGTCTGCCTGATGGTCGTCGACGAGATCGACTTTGTTCAGCAGCACGACGTCGGCGATCGTCGCCTGCTCGCGGAGCTGCCATTCGGCCGGGCTGTCCGCTTCATATGTCGTGGCGGTCGCGGCGTCGACCACGAGCACCGAGCCATCGAGACAATAGCTCGGCATGTAGCCGTAGCCGCTCACGCGACGCAGATCCGAGATGCCGGCTCGATCGAACAGCACGTGTTCGGGGCGCAGCGGTGATTCCGCGAGCGCGGCCAGCGCATCGGTGCCGTCGTCGTCCGACAACACACAGATGCATCCGTTGCGCAGAACGATCAGCGCACCGTCGCGATGCGAGATCAGCGCGGGATCGAGCCCCGCGCCGTCGGTGAGCACCGCCGCGATGCGCCGGCCGTTGGTCTGCGCGAGGAGATGACGAATCAGCGACGTCTTGCCCGCTCCCGCTGCGCCGCCGATGACCGTCAGTGGGATTCGCGCGCCATGCGCGGCGAACGATTGAATGGTGTGCATCCTACGCCTCGCCGGTTGCCGGTGACAATCGAGCTCGAGGCACGATGCCCTTCACGGACCAGGCGTCCTATTGGCCAAAGAGCCAATGCCCCGCTTCTCGCGAGCGGAGGAAACTCGTACGGCATGGAGCTCAATGAGACAATCCAAAATGCCGGCGGCTCTGCTGCCGATGCGGTCGTCCGACCGACCGTGGATCGCCGCGCGCGATTCTCACTCGCTGGCGAGCTCGTAGCGGCTGTCACGCACGATCTTCGCCAACCACTCACCGCCATCGAGATGAACGTCTCGGCGGCGATGCATCTGTTGCGTCGCCCCGAAGCGTCCGTCGACGACGTGCTCGCCGCGCTCTCCGATGCGCTCGAGCAGGAGCACCGCATGCGAGACGCCATTCAGATGTTGCACGATCTCTCGGCGCGTCGTGCACCGCGCCGGGAGCCGTGCGACATCGCGTCGCTCGCGCGTGATGCGCTCACGCTCGTGCGGAGCGACGCGCTCGCGCGCCACGTCGTGATCGTGCTCGACGCCGACACCGCGACTCATCCGGTCGTAGGTGACGAAGCATTCATTCGTCACGCGCTGCTCAATCTGCTGCTCGAGGGACTCGACGTTGCCGCGCCGAGCGCCGGGCAGCCCGCGTCGATCCACGTGACGGCCCGGAGCGTGGGCGACTCGGCGGAAGTGGCGATGGCGATTCCACTCGTTGCCGCGACGGGAGGCGGCGCACACGACGCAACCGAATGGGACCTCGCGCTCGCGCGTTCGATCGTGACCATTCACGGTGGAACGCTCACGATCGGACCCGATGGCGCCGGCGGCGTGGTCGTGACGACCACGTGGCCCCGCGCCGATGCCTCAACCCAGACGCCAGTCTTATGACGGAAGATGCAGCATTGGTCGTCGTGATCGACGACGACGAAGCGACGTGTCGCGCCGTGGCGCGCATGCTCACCGCGACCGGCTACCGCGTGCGCACGTTCACGACGGCGCGCGAGTATCTCGACGACATCGATGCGGCGGTGCCGGCGTGCATCCTCGCGGATCTTCGCATGCCCGACGTCGACGGGCTCGCGCTCTTTCGCGCGATGCACGACGGCGGCATCGAAACGCCGACCGTGTTCATGACCGGCAGCGGACACATTCCAACGGTCGTCGAAGTCATGAAGGAAGGCGCGCTCGATCTGCTCGCGAAACCGTTCACCTGTGACGAGCTCGCGGGCGCGATGCAGCGAGCGACGCAGTCGGCCCGACGCATGAGCGATTCGCGTCGCATGCTCGCGGCGGCCTGGCATCAGCTCGAGCGCGTCACACCGCGCGAAGCGGAAGTGTGCGCGCTCGTCGCGTGCGGGCTGCTCAACAAGCGCGTGGCGGCCCGCATCGGCACGACGGAGAAGACCGTCAAGGTGCATCGCGGTCGCGTGATGCAGAAGCTGCGCGCGGCCTCGCTCGCGGATCTCGTCCGCTTCGTCGAGGGATTGATCAACGAACGTGACCGGCACTTCGTCAAGCTCGATGGCGTGGAGATTCGCCGGCCGCGCGCGGCGGATATCATCATCGACACGATGTTGCGGGAGCGCGCGAACCTGCTGCCGACGGCTGGGGCTGGCGTAGACCAATTGACAATGACACACCCTGGGTAGCTCTCGGTAGGATCACGCAGGACCCACCCAGGACGGCGCGATGCAGTTGGAAACTCACGTCTCGTGGCCCCTTCCCGCCGCCGAACTAAAGCCAGCATTGGAGCTCGCGCTGGCGCTGACGCGGGCTGATTCGACCGTGCTGTTGCTTCATGACGATTCGCTCGGAGCTCTCGTGCCTGCCGTTGCGTTGGGAATCAGCGAAGAGCAGGCAGCATCGATCGGCGCACACCGACCGGGAGCGGACGCCGATCTGTTTGGTCGGGCACTCGTGGAACAGCGCCGCGTCGTAGTGCGCGATGCGTGGAAGAGCGACCCGTCGCTCAGCACGCTCGCGCAGACGCTGGGGTTCCGCTCGCTGGAGATCGTGCCGCTCATCGGTCTGGACGGGCAGCGCATCGGCGAGCTCGTGATGCTCTTTCGGCATGCACACGGCACGAGCGGGCGCATGGTGAAGCTGGTGGACGATTGCGCACGCATGGTGGTCTGCGCCGTCATGCAGGCGCGACGACGCGCGGACGCCGAGCGCGCGCGCGAGAACACCGAACAGGCCGGGCGGGCCAAGATCCAGTTCTTCGCCCGCATGAGCCATGAGCTGCGTACGCCGCTCCAGTCCATCGCGGGATACATCGACCTGCTGCGCTGTGGCGGAGCGGAACCGCTCACACCGGCGCAGTCACAACTGCTCGCGCGCGTTCACGACAGCGAGGAGGTCCTGGTGCACGTCATCGACGATCTGATCACGTTTTCGCGACTCGAGGCCGGCCATGTGTCCTATCACATCGGACCCATCGCCGCGGAAGAAGCGCTGCGCATCGCCATGTCCGTGGTCGCGCCGCTCGCGGCGGCGCACGACGTGACGCTCGAGACCTCGGACTGCCGCGAGGTCTTCGTAGACGCGGATGGCGACAAGCTCAAACAGATTCTGGTGAACCTCGCGGCGAACGCCGTGAAGTTCTGCGGGAACCATGGGCGGGTTCGCATCACGTGCACGCGCGAGGAGGGAACGGTCCGCTTCGACGTCGGCGACGATGGACCGGGCATCCCCAACGATCGCCTGCACGACATCTTCGAGCCGTACGTGCAGCTCGCCACGCCCCTCCTGGATCGCTACGGCGGCACGGGCCTGGGCCTGGCGATCAGCCGCGAGTTCGCGCTCGGCATGAAGGGGCAGCTCTCCGTGGCGAGCAAAGTCGGACTCGGGTCGGTGTTCAGTCTGCGGCTTCCCGCGGCACCGACGATCGCCACCCGGCCCGCGTCGAGTAGCGCGGCGGTATCCAGCACGACGGCGACACAGCCGCCTGCGCCGCCACCGGCATGAGTACTCTCGAATATCCCACCCGCCGGCGGTTGCCGTGTACGGTGCTCGTCGTCGACGACGACGACGACAGCCGCAACGCTGACCGCCTGGTCCTCGAGCACTTCGGCTTCGTCGTGCGCGAGGCCAGCGGCGGCCTCGACGCGCTCGCGCTCGCGCAGGTGAGCCGCCCGCGCGTCGTGCTGCTGGACATGGTCCTGCCCGAGATCGACGGCGCGCAGCTCGCGCGGATGCTTCGCGCGGATCCGGCGACGCGGCACGCCGCGCTGGTCGCGATCTCCGCCTCGGACGCGTCCGAAGTTCGCGCGCGCGCGATCGACGCGGGCTGCGACGAATTCGTGGGCAAGCCCATCGCGCCGTCGGATCTCGTGAGTGTGATCAGCCGGTACATCCGGCAGCCCATCGGCGTAGGCCTTTGATCCACTGGGTTGGCGTGTCGTGAATCACGATCATGGCACGCATCCAACTCCCCTCTCTCATGCGTATTCTCGAAAGCACTCGCCAGGCCCTCGCCCCCAGGTCGCCGTCGCCGGTCACGGTCGTCAGTCCGGACCTCGCCCATGCTCGCTTCACCGGCGCCGCGGCGCCGCTGCCGCCGCTCGTGCTGGTCGTCGACGATCATGAAGACAGCCGTACGATCGCGCGCCTGGTGCTCGAGAGCGCGGGGTTTCGGGTCGCCGAGGCGAGGACCGGATGCGAGGCCATCCGGTTGGCCGTCGCGCTGCGTCCCGTGGCCGTGCTGCTCGACCTCGTGCTGCCGGAGCTGGACGGCTGGGAGGTCGCGCGGCGGCTGCGCGAGAACGCCGCCACCTCGGCGGCGGCGATCATCGCGTTGACGGCCGCGGTCCTTCCATCGGATCACGAGCGCGCGCGCCTCGCGGGCTGCGACATGGTGCTCACGAAGCCCGTGCTGCCCTCGGGCATCGTGCGGACGCTGTGCGGGTACATCGGCCTGCCCGTGCCCACGACGACCCGCGCCGGATGAGGCCTGGTGGCGGGCGGCGCTCAGCCGCCCGCGCCGCCCCCCGCGCTCTCCGCCGCGCCACTGGTTGTTAACGAATCTGCATTCAAGAGATCGAACATCCGGACGAGATCCGCGATCGACCCGGCCTGCATCTTGGTCATCACGCGCGCGCGATGCACCTTGATCGTCTTCTCCGTGGTCCCGAGCATCGCCGCGATCTGCTTGTTGAGCCGGCCGGCAGCCACCCAGCGAAAGACCTCGTGCTCCCGGCGCGTCAGTCGCGCCGCCCGCGCGCGGAGATCGTGGATGGCGGTCGATCGCCGGCGCTCGCGGCGCGCCACGTCCACCGCGCGATTGAGCGATGCCAGCAGGGCCGGCTCGTCACAGGGCTTCTCGAGAAAGTCGAGCGCGCCGGCGCGAATGGCGCGCACCGACGTCGCGACGTCGCCGTGCCCCGAGAGAAACACGGTCGGGATGTGAAAGCCGCGCTCGGAGAGCAGCGACTGCAGCGTCAAGCCATCCGTGCCGGGCATGCGCAGATCCACGAGCAGCATCTCGGGTTGCCAGCTCTCGAGCGACGACAGGAACGCGTTCGCGGATCGAAAGGTCGTGACGTCGTAGCCGCACATGAGCAGCATTCGGGACAATGAGCGGAGCACCGTAGCGTCGTCATCGACGAGCGCGATCTGCCACCTCGCTTCGATTTCTTCTGGGATCGCGGACATGACTGCCTGACCTAGCAAGCGGGCAACACCACCCGGAACGCAGCGCCGCCTTCCTCGGGCGTTTCCATACGAATCTGACCGTTGTGCGCCTGTACGATCGCGCGAACGATCGCGAGGCCCAATCCAGTTCCTTGTCGCTTTGTCGTCACGAACGGCTCGAAGACACGATCGCCCAGCGCCGGCGGAATGCCCGGCCCGGTGTCGCGGATGACGACCGCGATCTGTCCGACCCCGTGGGCCCGCGTGGTGACGATGATGTTACGCGCGGGACCGGGAAGATCGCTGACGGCGTCGATCGCGTTGAGCAGCAGATTCAAGAATACTTGCTGGAGCTGCACGCGATCGCCACGCACACTTGCCACCGTCGCGTCGAGATCGAGTGTGAGCGCGACCTGTCGAATCACGAGGTCGCTGCCGATGAGCCGCGCCACGTCGGACACGACATTGTTGATCGCGAGCGGCTCGAGCACCGGGTCGTCGCGCCGCACCATCGCGCGCGCCCGCCGGACGACCTCGGCCGCACGCACGACCGATTCGAGAATGTCGGCGACGATCCCGTTCAGCAGATCATCATCCGGCGCGTCGCGAAGCAAGCGCCGCGCGGTCGACGCCGCGGCCATGATGGCCGTGAGCGGTTGATTCAGCTCGTGCGCGATCGAGGTTGCCAGCTCGCCGAGGGTCGCCAGGCGCTGCAAGTGCGCCAGATCGTCGCGATGCTGTTTCGTGCTCCATTCCGCCGCGACGCTGTCCGTGATGTCATCGTGCATCACGACCGCGCCGCGCGCCGGGCGTCGCAGCGCGATGACGCGCATGCGGAACCAGCGGTCGTTCCCCTCGCCGGGCCGCTCCGACCGATAGTCGAGCGAGAACTGCGGCGCGCGGTCGTGCAGAACGCTCGCGAGACCGTTTGCCGCCGCGATCGTGGAGGCATCCGTGGGCGTCGCGGCACGGTGCGCCAGGTCGAGATAACTCGTTCCGACGTAGCCGTCATCGCGCCCCTGCGCGCGCGCGGACTCCAGCCATGCGCGATTGACCTCGACGATCGTCCCGTTGCGGTCGAGGACGACCGCCATCGCCGACATCGAATTCCAGACATCCTGATAGAGCTGCTCGGCCGCACGCAGATCCTTGAGCATGGAGACTTTCGCCGTCATGTCGGACGCGGCACCGAGCACGCGCGCTCCCAGGC
>Ga0070680_100003224_pt1 | contig 12139 bp, 12 predicted proteins | sample KBSC73BmetaG_FD_64672 | JGI IMG/M metagenome (GOLD analysis project Ga0070680, IMG submission 64672) | Corn rhizosphere microbial communities from Kellogg Biological Station, Michigan, USA - KBS C7-3B metaG | ecosystem: Host-associated > Plants > Roots > Rhizosphere | place: USA: Michigan...
TCCTGGCGCGAGTCGGCGACAGCCACGAGCTCACACCCGGCAGCCTGCGCATATTTCTGGGCGTGAAACCGGCCGAGATAGCCGACACCGATGACTGCTGCTCTGATTTTTTTCATGAGGGCGGTATTATGCCCGACCGATGGCCAGCAACCCCGTACCCCAAGGACCGGACTCCCCTGCGAGTACCCCAAATCCGCTGGCTGTCATCCGGCACGAGCTGATCATTGTCGGGATCGCCCTGGCTTGTGGATTTATCGCCGTCCCCCTGCTGATCTGGGTCGTGGGGAATCGGATCCTCGGCCCCTATGTCCATACGCAGGACCCGACGGCGGGCACCGGGCCGATGCGGCTCATCGCGGATTTTTTTGGCGGCCTGGCCCACGGCTCCGTCATCTTCTGGTGTGTGGTGATCGGACCCTACGTTCTGCTCACTTTGATCCGCTTCCTCTACGCCATCGTGCGCTCGCCGGACCTTCGTCGCAGCTCCGCGCGCGGAGTGTGAATCCCGTCGCATTTACCGCGGTGGCCACGTGACATGATTCACACTGTCCAGCTCAAGAAGAAAAACGAGGACGGGGATTATGAAAAACCAGCGGGATGTCTTGCCTGCGTGGTCCGCAGACGGTAGATCCGCAACACCCAGGACCGGCCGGGCGGGCCGACATCTCACCCTGACGCTGGCAGAAGACGAGCCCTTCAAGGAGCGTGGCTACAACCCCTACGAAACGGTCGTCCACGTGCGGAACACACGCGACCGCGACGTGTGGCGGAATAAGCCCAAGCGCTCGTAACCGCCTGCCGGCTAATGGGGAACCCCGCCCGGGATGCACCACTCCAACGTTGGATCCCACGCCGTTATTTCGGCCAATACATCCAGACCGCTACGCCAAACATGGCAGCCGTCGCGAAGTGGGCCAGGAAACGCCAGCGACGGGAGCGAGGGGACATTTCGCCGTAGAAGCTGATTGCTGCGGTTGCGGCGAACAGTGAGAAAACGGCGACAGCGCGCAGTAAAGGAGCATGCTCCGGAGCAAATTGAGCCTCATGCTCCGGTAGGAAGAGGATCACCACCCAGGTGAGCAGCAGCCCGATCGAAAGCGCGACCGTGGAGCCTGTAACGATGGCCAGCAGAAAACCCAATGGACGCATATCAGTTCCCGAACATTTTCGCGCTTTTCGTACTTGCTGAGGGTGCACCGCACGTTCTAGCCTTGTCCCAAAGTTTACCGAACTCGTGAGCGTCGATACGATGTCAAAACCTTTTCGCCGGTCCACCGGCTGGATTGCCGCCCTCGGTCTGACGATCCTGGCTCTTGCCCTGGTCGGATCCGCGCGAGTCCCGGCAAGCACCTCCCTTCTGCCCGCCGGGGCCATAGCCCCCACGGAAGCCCAACGCGCTACCGCCCGCAAGATCGGCCGGATTCTCGAGGAGGCTCACTACAGCCGCGCCCCCATCGACGACAAGATGTCGGAGCTCGTCTATCAACGCTACCTCGATTTCCTCGACGGCCAGCGCAGCTACTTCCTCGCGAGCGACATCGCCGAGTTCGCCGCCTATCGGATGAAGTTTGACGACATGATCCGCACCGGCGACGTCGAGCCGGCGTACCTCATCTTCAACCGCTTCCAACAACGTAACCGTGAGCGTATGGATGCGGCCTTGGCGATGCTCAAGTCGGAGCCCGACTGGACCGTGAACGAAACCTTCGAGTTCGATCGCTCCAAGGCTCCCTGGCCGGCAACACCGGCCGAAATGCAGGACCTGTGGCGCAAGCGCGTGAAGAACGACGCCGTCGCGCTCATGTTGACCGGCAAACAGTGGCCGGAAGTCGCCGAGCTGCTGCGTAAGCGTTACGAGCGCGTGTTGAAGCGCGTCGACCAGATCACTCCGGAGGACGTGTTCGAGAATCTGATGAACGCCTATGCGCGCTCATTCGATCCCCACTCGAGCTACTTCTCGCCCCGCAATTCGGAGGAGTACCGCATCCAGATGAGCCTCAACTACGAGGGCATCGGGGCCTCACTGCAGCTCGTGGATGAATACGTCACGATCATGAACGTGATCGAAGGCGGACCGGCGGCCGTGGCGGGCACGCTCAGCCAGAATGACCGCATCGTCGGCGTTGGTCAGGGTCACGAAGGTGCGTTCACCGATGTCATCGGGTGGCGCCTCGATGATGTCGTGCAGCTCATCCGTGGCAAGGCAGGCACGAGTGTCCGGCTGCAGGTACTTCCGCCCGGCGCCGCGCCGGGGAGCAAGGAAAAGGTGTTGGAATTCACCCGTAACAAGGTGACGCTCGAGAATCAGGCCGCACACAAGGACATCAAGACCATCAACCGCGCCGGTAAGGCTCTCAAGGTCGGCATCATCACGGTACCGGGCTTTTACCAGGACATCGCCGCGCAGAATGCGGGCGATCAGAACTATCGCAGCACCACGCGCGACGTGCTCAAGCTCATCAAGGAGCTGCAGACCGAAAATATCGACGGGCTGGTGCTGGACCTGCGTGGCGACGGTGGCGGTTACCTGCCGGAGGCCACCGCGCTGACGGGACTATTCATCGATCATGGCCCGGTGGTCCAGCTCCGGGACACCACCGGACGGCTCGAGGTGTTGGATGATCCGGAGCCCTCACCGGCGTACACCGGCCCGCTCGCGGTGTTGGTCGATCGCTTCAGTGCTTCCGCGTCCGAGATTTTCGCGGGCGCGATTCAGGACTATCACCGCGGTGTCATCATCGGCCAGCGCACTTTCGGCAAGGGCACCGTGCAGAACCTGGTCCCGCTCGATCGCTGGTCGCAGAAGCCCACCAGCGGGCAGCTCACCGTCACCATCGGCAAGTTTTATCGCGTGACGGGCGAGAGCACCCAACATCGTGGGGTCGAGCCCGACGTGCAGCTACCCTCGCCGATCGACATGAAGGAAGTAGGTGAGAGCGCGCTCGATTCCGCCCTGCCCTGGGATCGGATCGCCGGGGTGCCTTTCACTGCAAGCGCCGAGGCTACAGCCGTACCGCCGGTCGCAGTGTTGGCTTCCGCAGAGGATACGCGCGCACAACATGACGCCGACTACCGTTGGCTGGTTTCCGACATTGCCGCGATCGACACGGTGCGCGAGGAAAAGAGCGTATCGCTCAATCTCAAGGTCCGCCGCGAAGAGCGCGCCAAGCAGGACAAGGAGCGGCTGGATCGTGAGAACGCGCGTCGCGCCGCCAAGAATCTGCCGGCCTACAAGTCGGTCGAGGAGTTGGAAAAAGTGAAGGATGACTCGCCGGATATCGTGCTGACCCAGTCGGCGGAGATCATGGCGGATATCGTGACGGGTGGGCGCCCGCAGACCCCGCAACAGAAGACCGCGCGCAGGAGCTGATCCGACGCGCGCAGCCGGCAAAGACCACGCTCTTTGCCGGCGGTCAACAGGGTAATGTCCGCGCAAAGCGCCTCAGCGACTTTGCGCCAATTGACTAACGCAACAGGATCCGGAACAGATCCCAGGTGTCCTCGCCGAGGACATTGGGCATGCGTGCGGTAACGACCCCTGTTGCCTCGGTATCCAGGATGTCGCCCTCCGAGAAGGCCACCGAGTCGGACATTGGCGAGGTGTCGGCCGGGCTGCGGTAGCGCGCGATCTGTTTGATGCGCTCGCTCCGGGCTTTGAGCTCCAGGGTGATGTTGCCCTTGGCCTGGAGGATTCCTCGAGCCCGGTCGATCTCCTCCATGAGGGCTTCACACTCCTCGCGCGTTCCGTAGTCGTCGGTCACCTCGCGCCGGGCAGTTGCCTCGCGGGCGAGCTTGACGAGCTGTGTCTTCGCAAGCCGCAAACACAGAACCTCGGCATACGCTATCGCGTGAATGTTGATAGCGCGGCGCGCCTCGACCGTGAGGCCGGGAAACTCCGGCAACGGCTCTTTGTCAATTGCGTCGAAATTCTCGCGCGCTTCGGTGAGCGCTGCGTTCGCCGCAGCCGTGAGCGACTGCGCCTGGCTGATCCGTTGGTCGAGGGTCCGGCGTTTGAAGTAGTGCCAGAACCGTGTGAGAAGAGCACGCTCGGCTTCGAGCGCACTTACGTGCGACACGGCTTCCGCGGCTGAAGTCTCGGCGCCGCGCAACACTTTTTCGGCGGCTTCGCGTTTGGAGAACTGCTTGCGGTTGTGCTCGGCAAGATGTTGCCGGCGCTCGCGGTCTTCCTGCTGCCGGACCAGGTCTGCGACAAACTGCTCGATGATCTCCCGCCCGGTCTGCCAGAGGCGGCGCAGCTGGTAGAAAACCAGAGCGGGATAGGCCGACTCGGAGATGCCCAGGCGGACCTCGAGGGCGTTCAGCATCTCCTGAACGCGCATCGTGGCGCCTTCCTGCTGCTTGATGCGGTCCTTGAGGCGGTAGATCTCTTCCTGGAGCTCGCCGTGAGCTTTCTTCAGCTCCGCCCGGTTGCGAAACAAAGCGAGTACGCGGACATCCTCCTCTTCCTGGGAGGGCGTGTCCTGACGAAAGGGGAGCTTCAGAAATCCGAGCTGTCGCAATGCCTTCATGAGCTGTGAGCGGGCACGTGCCGCCCACATCTCAGCTTTCAGCTGCGGCAGGGAGCCTCGTGGCTGGTGAGAAGCGATGCCCTCGCTCCACGCAGTATTCCAGCCACTTATTTAGCATCACATTTCGGGCCCAGCGCTGATCCAGTTCACGCTCCGCATGGCTGCGCAGGGCTTTGAGAACCGGTTGGCCATGAGTCGTAGCCCACTCCAGGGCCTCCACTACATGGGCGTCGTGGTAGACACGTACGCGCATGTCCGGATACTGCACGGCGTTGGTCGATTCCGGCCCCTCGCCCTCGAGCAGATAGGTCAAATTCAAAGTGCTCGTGTACGGTGAGCGCTCGGTCACGTTGAGAAGGAGATCACAGTCCCCCGCCACCGCCGAACGATGCTGGCCCTGGAGCGATGTGAGGGCGCCGGTGAGCCATTGCAAGCGGATAAAGTTACTTTCGTACAGCCCCATGAGCGCAACGAAGCTGCGTGGCTTCGAGCGCCAGGAGACGGGTGTCAGTGTGTCATCCAGTAGCATCACGCCTCGACTATAACGCACGTAGGTGACTGTGCAAGCCGGACAGCGCCGGAATTTGCGCTTTGTCTGGGACCGGGTTTCAGCAGTTACGAGCGCCTCGTGAGGCCTGCAAGTTTCGTGCTGTGGCAGGGCATTTCCGCTGGGCCCCTGCATAAAAAGTTGGCGCCGCTCACGGCCGCAGGCGCCGCTCGATCCCGGTGTTGTTGAGAATGCGGCTGGCGATCTCCTCGATGGAGCATTCGGTCGTGTCGAGGTACGGGATCGAATAGCGGGAAAACATGGCTTCCGCGGCGCGCAGCTCGTAGGTGACCTGCTGGCGCGAGGCGTAACGGCTTTCCGGGCGGCGCTCGTTGCGGATCTGTTGCAGGCGCTCGGGCTTGATGGTCAAGGCATAAAGTTTGCGACGGTGCGGCTCGAGGCGGGCAGGAAGTGTTCCCGCCTCCAGATCGTCATCCGTCAGGGGATAGTTGGCCGCAAAGATGCCGTATTGTAACGCCATATACAGGCACGTCGGTGTCTTTCCCGAGCGGGATACTCCAACGAGGACCACATCGGCATGTGCGTAATCGCCACCGGTGCCATCGTCGTTCGTCAACGCGAAGTTGGTTGCGTTGATGCGCGTAGTGTAGGCGGCGAGATCGGCCATGCCGTGCGCGCGGCCGGCGCGATGGCTCGAGCGCGTGTTGAGTTCGCGCTCCATGGGGCCGACGAACGCGCCGAAGAAATCGAGGAACAAACCATTGGCGCCGAGCACGATGTCGCGCAGCTCATCCTGCACCAGGGTGCTGAAAATGATAGGCCGCACACCCTCCTCGGCGGCCGCGCGATTGATACGCGCCACGGCCTCGTGCGCCTTGTCAACGCTCGCCACAAATGGCAAAGTCACGGCCCGAAATTCGACGCCCTCGAACTGGGTCATCAGGCTGTGGCCCAGCGTTTCAGCGGTCACTCCCGTCTGGTCAGATACGAAGAATGCGGTTCGACGGCTCATGAGCCCGAAGTGTTTCACCGCCCGGGCAACCTAGCAAGCGTTATGTCGCTTGGCCGAGTTGGCACTCAGTCATCCCCATCGTAAGGACCCCAGCATTTGAACGCACACGTCATCCCCTTCGAGCAACTCGGCATGCACGATGTCGAGACGGTCGGCGGCAAAAACGCTTCCCTGGGCGAGATGATCGGCTCGTTGGCGAAGCTCGGCGTGCAGGTGCCGGGCGGCTTCGCCACGACCGCGCACGCATACCGGGAATTCCTGAAGCAAGGGGGATTGGACGCCCGCATCCGCGCGGAGCTGGCCGGGCTCAATGTGGACGATGTGACCAAACTGGCCGCTACCGGGGCACGCATCCGGGGCTGGATCCTTGCCACGCCCTTTCCGCCTGATATCGAAAAGGCGGTGCTCGAGGAGCTGCGCAAAATGAGCAACGGCCGCGAGATCGCGGTGGCTGTGCGCTCCTCCGCCACGGCGGAGGACCTGCCGGAGGCCTCATTTGCGGGACAGCAAGAAACCTTCCTGAACGTCCGCGGCGAGGCGGCGGTTCTGAAGGCCATGCACGAGGTTTTCGCCTCACTGTTCAACGACCGCGCCATCTCCTACCGCGTCCACCAGAACTTCGATCATAACGCCGTCGCACTGTCGGCTGGCGTACAACACATGGTCCGCAGCGACCTGGGCGCCAGCGGTGTCATGTTTACGCTGGACACGGACTCGGGGTTCCGCGATGTTGTATTCATCACTTCCTCGTATGGTCTGGGCGAGACCGTCGTGCAGGGCGCGGTGAATCCCGACGAGTTCTACGTTTATAAGCCTACGTTGAGAGCTGGCAAACACGCCATTCTGCGCCGGAACCTGGGAGGCAAAGCCATCAAGATGGTCTACGCGCCGGCGGGTTCGGCGGAGCGCGTAACGACCGTCGAGGTGCCGAAGGCCGAGCGCGCCCGCTTCTCCCTCGACGATGAGGACATCGTCGCGCTGGCACGCCAGGCACTCATCATCGAAGACCACTACAAGAAACCGATGGACATCGAGTGGGGCAAGGACGGCTCTACCGGACAGATTTATATCCTCCAGGCTCGTCCCGAGACGGTGCAGAGCCGCGCCGGCCGCACGATCCAACGCTACACGCTGAAGTCATCCAGGTCGCGCGTGCTCTCCTCGGGCCGCAGCATCGGGCAGCGGATCGGGTCTGGACCCGCGCGAGTCATTCGCGACGTCAGCGAAATGGCCCGCGTTCAGTCGGGAGACGTCCTCGTGGCCGACATGACCGATCCCGACTGGGAGCCTGTCATGAAACGCGCCTCAGCAATCGTGACCAACCGTGGTGGACGCACGTGTCACGCGGCGATCATCGCGCGTGAGCTCGGCATCGCTGCGGTCGTTGGTTGTGGAGATGCGACCCAGACTATCCGCGAAGGGCAGAATGTCACGGTCTCCTGCGCCGAGGGCGACACCGGGTACGTCTACGAGGGCCTGCTCGAGTACGAGCGCAAACAGATCGAGCTCGACTCGCTGCCGAAAATTCCAGTCAAGATCATGATGAATGTCGGCAACCCCGACCGCGCCTTCGATTTCGCCGGCATTCCCCACCGGGGTGTCGGACTGGCCCGGTTGGAATTCATCATCAATCGCATGATCGGCGTGCATCCGCGCGCCCTGTTGGAATTCGACCGCCTGGATGGCGAGTTGCAGGACCAGATCCGCGACCAGATGGCCGGCTACGCCGACCCGGTCTCCTTCTACGTCGACAAGCTCGCCGAGGGTATCGCACAGATCGCGGCCGCTTTCGCCCCCGAGCCGGTCATTGTGCGGCTCTCCGACTTCAAGTCGAACGAGTACGCGAATCTCATCGGCGGCACGCGCTACGAGCCCGAGGAGGAGAATCCGATGCTCGGCTTCCGCGGGGCCTCGCGCTACGTGGACGAGACCTTCCGGCCTTGCTTCGAGCTCGAATGCCGTGCGCTGAAGAAGGTGCGCGAAACGATGGGACTGAAGAACGTGCAGATCATGGTGCCGTTCGTTCGTACTCTGAAGGAAGGCCAACAAGTCATCGAGCTGTTGGCTCAGAACGGCTTGCGCCGCGGCGTCGATGACCTGAAGGTCATCATGATGTGTGAGCTGCCGACTAACGCCCTCCTCGCTGAGGAGTACCTCGAGCACTTCGACGGCATGTCCATCGGCTCCAACGACATGACACAGCTCACGCTCGGATTGGACCGCGACTCGTCCATCGTGGCGAAGCTTTTTGACGAGCGCGATGCAGCGGTGAAGAAAATGCTGTCGCTGGCCATCGCCGCCTGCAAAAAGAAGGGCAAGTACGTAGGTATCTGCGGCCAGGGGCCGTCCGATCATCCAGACCTGGCGCGCTGGCTCCTCGAGCAGGGCATCGAGAGCATGTCGCTCAATCCAGATACGGTCGTGGAGACGTGGCTATTTCTATCTGGAAAAGCCTGACGGGCTAGGGAGCGAGGACAGTGCCCGATTCAGGCTTGCTGCGCGCGCGCAGCGCGCTCGCAAGCGACACCGGTGACGCGAAGGCTTACCTGTGCCCCGAGAACGCCGGCGCGAACAGCTTTGCGCGGTAGTGTTGCAGCTCCCGGATCGACTCCATGATGTCGGCGCGCGCGAGATGCGTGCCCTGCTTGGTGAATCCCTCGACCACACCGGGAGCCCAACGACGCGCGAGCTCCTTGAGCGTGCTGACATCCAGGTTGCGGTAGTGAAAGAAACGCTCGAGCTTGGGCATGTGGCGCGCGAGGAAGCGGCGGTCCTGGCAAATGCTGTTGCCGCAAATGGGAGAGGCGCCAGGAGCTACCAACGGGGCCAGAAACTCGAGAGTGCGCGCCTCGGCTTCCGCGGTCGTCACCTTACTCGACCGCACCCGCGCCAGCAGACCCGAAGAGCCGTGTTGTTTCTGGTTCCAGTCATCCATCCCGGCGAGCACTTCCTCGCTCTGGTGGATCGCGATGACCGGGCCGTCCGCAATGACATTCAGCTCTTTGTCGGTCACGACCGTGGCGATTTCGATGATGACATCGGAATCGGGCTTCAGGCCCGTCATTTCCAGGTCGATCCAGATGAGGTGCTCTGCGCTCGGCATATCGTAGGTCGCGTGTGTCCGTGGCGTGTGGTTTGATATCAGTCTACCAGACGCCTTGCGGCCCGGCGGAGCCCCGGGCCAGCCCGGTGGACGCCCATGGGCCAGCCTTATGAATGACACCTTCGAAGCCTGCGTAACGGCCACTTTTGGCCGGCACCTGCTCGTGCGGAGCGCCTCGGGGCAGGAGCTCCGGGCCCGGCCGTTCGGGCGCGGGCTTGCCGTCGTTTGCGGGGACAATGTCCGTTGCCGTTCCGACGCGCACCACGACGAGGTGCACGTTCTGGAGGTGATCCCGAGGCGCTCGGCTCTTTACCGGTCGAACCTGCGCGGGCTGACGGAGCCTGTAGTCGCGAACCTCACGCGACTGCTCGTGGTGCTCGCACCGGCGCCGGCGCCGGACCTCTTCGTCGTTGATCGCTACCTGGCTGCCGCTGCGTCGGGAGGGATTTCAGCAACCCTGGTGGTCAACAAAACGGAGCTCGGCATCGGCGAGGAGTTGCAAGCGCAGCTCGAAAGGTTCGGGAAAGCCGGTTATCCCTGGATCGCGTGCTCCGTCCGCGGCGCAAACGGCTACGACGGACTTCTGGAGGCGTGCGCGGGACAGGTCGCCGCGCTGGTCGGGCAGTCGGGTGTAGGGAAGTCATCCATCGTGAAATGGCTGATTCCCAACGCCGAAGTTGAGACGGGCACATTGGTGCGGGAGGAGGAAGGACGGCACACGACGACGGCCTCCCGGATGTTCGATCTGCCACGCGGCGGGCATCTCATTGACTCACCTGGGGTGCGCGACTTTGCGCCGGCGGTTGACCGGCTCGACAGCCGGAGCATGGGGTTTGTGGAAGTTGAGCGCCTGGCGCCGGGGTGTAGGTTCGCGGATTGCCGGCACATGCGTGAGCCCGGGTGCGCGGTCAGGGATGCTACCGAGAGTGGCGGGATGGATGCGAGGCGGTACGAGAGTTACCGGCGGTTGCGCCGGTTGTACGAGGAGTTGATGGCGGCGCGGGGGCCGGAGAGGCGGCGGTAACGAGGCGCAGCCCGGCCGACGCAGCGGCTATCTCCAGGTGTGTACGGCGCGAGGCTACACGCTCGAGCGCTTGATTTTGGGTGCGCAGCGCAGCGTTAGGTGACCGACTGCCGGCCGCTCAGGGCGTGGGCTAGCGTTCCCCCGTCCACATATTCGAGCTCGCCACCAATCGGCACCCCGTGTGCGATGCGGCTGGCGCGGACATTGCGCTTCGTCGCCAGCTCGCCGAGGAAGTGAGCAGTGGCCTCACCTTCCACCGTTGGATTGGTGGCGAGGATGACCTCGCGCACGGTCCCCTCATTGAGGATGGCTTCCAGCTCGCGGACACCGAGCTGCTCCGGGCCGATGCCATCCAGCGGCGAGAGGTGTCCCATCAACACGAAGTACCTGCCGCGATAGCTGCCGGATAGCTCGATGGCAACGACGTCAGCGGGAGACTCGACTACACACAGGAGCGTCGGGTCACGTTGTGGCGAGGCGCAAGTCGAACACACCTCGTCTTCCGTGAGCATTCGGCACCGGCGGCAGCGCACTACCGACTCTAACGCGGCATCGAGCGCTGTTGACAGCGCGCGCGCTCCTGACCGGCCTTCCTGCAGGAGATGGAACGCCATACGCTGGGCGGTTTTCGGCCCGACTCCGGGCAAGGCGCGCAGCGCGTCGATGAGTTGAGTCAGGCGCTGAGAGTGCTTCAAAACGGTAGTTTCATCCCTGGCGGGAGCTGCATACCGGCGGTGAGGCTCGACATCTTCTCCTGCACCCGCAGCTCTACCTTGTGCACAGCATCGTTGATGGCAGCGGCAATGAGGTCTTCGAGCATCTCGCGATCCTCGCTCACCACGGCCGGCTCGATCTGCACGCGCTTGACCTCGTGCTTGCCGGTCATGGTGACCTTCACCATGCCGCCGCCCGACTCGCCGATCACTTCGAGAGCGGCGATCTCGGCCTGGGCCTTCTGCATGTTGGCCTGCATGGCCTGGGCCTGCTTCATCAGGTTGTTGATGTTCCCGCGCATGAGTGGAGTGGCTCCTGGCTGATTTCGTGAAAAGTAGCGTTACTTTACCGGCCGCACGGTGTCAGGCAACAGCGTTGCGCCAAAGCGTTCACGCAGGCCTTGCGCCCCAGGGTCGGACTCAAATGCCTGCCGCGCGGTTTCCAACTCCTGCTGGGAAACACGCTGCTCGGCTTGCGCGGGGGTCTCAACCTCGCCCGCCGCCATTGTGATTTCGACGCGGACTGTCCCGCTGTAGTAGCGCGACAGTGCCTGCGCGAGTTTTTCCTCTTGCGACGGTGTGCGGACGAACTTGACGCGTGGGTCGAGCGCAAGACGGACCAGGCTGCCCTGGCGGCCCAGGAGCACGCAGTGTCTCGCCAGCTCGCGTGTGGAGCCCTGGAGGTCCAACTGGTTGAGGATGGTGGACCATGAGCCGTCCGCAGGGTCGGTACCGTTGGGGGGCCCGCTGGGCGCGTGTGCGTCTTGGCCCCCGCCCCCGCCCGAGCCGGCTCGGGAAGGCGCGCCAGCCTGCGGTGCCCCTCCGGGGGCGGCGCTGTCCTGGGAAAACGTCCCAGCCTGTGTACCTCCGCGAGCGGCGCCCTCCTGGGAAAACGCCCCCGCCTGCGTACCTCCGCGAGTGGCGCCATCGTGGGAAAACGCCCCCGCCTGCGTACCTCCCCGAGCGGCGCCCCCTTGCGAAAACGTCCCAGCCTGCGCACCTCCGCGAGCGGCGCCCTCCTGGGAAAACGCGCCAACGTGCGACGCACCCGCCGGGGTTGATCCTCCGCCGCCGCCGTACGATGTTGGTCCACTGCGGTTGGATGCTCCGGCTTGTGCCGCCGCGCGAGCGGCCGCGGCGCCATTTGCGCCCGCCAGGGCTGCCGCGCGTGCTGCTGCAGCTCCACTGCCTCCAGTGCCGCCCCCTCCAGTGCCGCCCCCTCCAGTGCCGCCCCCTCCAGTGCCGCCCCC
>Ga0070680_100003226_pt1 | contig 12134 bp, 9 predicted proteins | sample KBSC73BmetaG_FD_64672 | JGI IMG/M metagenome (GOLD analysis project Ga0070680, IMG submission 64672) | Corn rhizosphere microbial communities from Kellogg Biological Station, Michigan, USA - KBS C7-3B metaG | ecosystem: Host-associated > Plants > Roots > Rhizosphere | place: USA: Michigan...
TCGATGCTCGAGAGTCTCGAAGGCAAGCGCGGTGAGGTCCGGGTCCGTCCTCCGCTCCCGGCGATCAAGGGCCTGTTCGGACAGCCGACCATCGTCAACAACGTCATGACGCTCGGCTCCGTGCCGCTAATCCTTCACAAGGGCGCGGAGTTCTATAAGAACTACGGCATGGGCAAGTCGCGTGGCACATTGCCACTGCAACTCGCGGGAAACATCAAACGCGGCGGCCTGGTGGAGCGCGCCTTCGGCATAACGCTGCGCGAGTTGCTGTACGACTACGGCGGCGGGTCAGTGACAGGACGGCCCATCCGGGCGGTGCAAGTGGGCGGACCCCTGGGAGCCTACATTCCGGCATCGCAGTTCGATGTTGCCATCGACTACGAGGCGTTGGCCTCGATCGGCGCGCTACTCGGTCACGGTGGAATAGTGGTGTTCGACGATACCGTCGACATGGCCCGGATGGCGCGGTATGCGATGGAATTCTGTGCGGTCGAGTCTTGTGGCAAGTGCACGCCGTGCCGCATCGGCTCGACGCGCGGTGTTGAGGTTATCGATCGGATTCTAGGCGGGGTGGAAAGCGAGCGGAACGTCCGTCAGCTCGAAGAGCTGTGCGAGACGATGTTGCAGGGCTCGCTGTGCGGCCTGGGCGGCATGACGCCTTTCCCCGTCAGCAGCGCGCTCAAACACTTCAGGGAAGACTTCCGCGCACGAGCGCGGCGTTGAAGGACTCGCGGGCGAGGAGCAATCGACATGTTTGCAATCGACTATGAAGATCTCGGCACTCCCGAAGCGGCGCAAGCCACGGGAGCAGGACCGGTCACCGTCGAGATCGATGGCAAAGCCATAACGGTCCCCGACGGGACCTCCGTGATGCGCGCGGCGGTCCTTGCCGGTGTGAAGGTGCCCAAGCTCTGCGCCACTGACACACTCAAAGCGTTCGGCTCCTGCCGTCTGTGTCTCGTCGAGATCGAGGGCCGCAAGGGCTATCCAGCCTCGTGCACGACGACCGTCGCGCCGGGCATGAAAATTCGCACGCAGTCGGAGAAGCTCACCAGCCTCCGCAGAGGCGTGTTGGATCTGTACATCTCCGATCATCCGCTCGAGTGCGTGAGCTGCCCCGCGAATGGTCATTGCGAGCTGCAGAACATGGCCGACGAGGTGGGCATCGAAGAGACCTCCTACGGCCTGAAGGGTGAGATCGAGATGCATCGTCCTTTGCCGAAGGACGAGAGCACCCCCTACTTCAGCTTCAACCCGGAGCTGTGCATCGTCTGCTCGCGCTGTGTGCGTGCTTGCGATGAGGTGCAGGGGACTTTCGCGCTCACGATCCAGGGACGCGGCTTCGAGTCGAAGGTTGCCGCGAGTCAGAACGAGCCCTTCCTCGATTCGGAGTGTGTCTCCTGCGGCGCTTGTGTGGAGTCGTGTCCGACTGCCGCCCTGACGGAAAAATCGATCATCGGGTTGGGCCAGCCCGAGCGTGCCGTAACGACGACCTGCGCCTATTGCGGCGTCGGTTGCAGCTTCAAGGCCGAAGTGAAGGGCGAGGGCGTGGAGTCGGAAGTCATTCGCATGGCCCCGAATCGCGACGGCCATGCGAATCATGGTCATGCGTGTGTGAAGGGACGCTTCGCCTTCGGGTACGCCACTCACTCGGACCGGATCACGAAGCCGATGATCCGCAAGAAGATCACCGATCAATGGCAGGAAGTCTCCTGGGAAACGGCTATCAACCATGCCGCGAGCGAGATCCGTCGCATCCAGGAAAAGTATGGCCGCGAGTCGGTGGGCGGGATCACCTCTTCGCGGTGTACGAACGAGGAGACCTTCCTCGTGCAGAAATTGATCCGTGCCGCCTTCGGCACAAACAACGTCGACACCTGCGCTCGTGTGTGCCACTCCCCGACGGGCTATGGTCTGAAGAACACCATCGGCGAATCGGCGGGCACCCAGGCCTTCGATTCGGTCAAGTACGCGGATGTGATCGTGGTCATCGGCGCCAATCCGACGGACGGCCACCCGGTGTTTGGCTCGCAGATGAAGCGTCGCCTGCGTCAAGGCGCGAAGTTGATCGTCATCGACCCCCGAGTGACGGGTCTGGTGCACTCGCCCCACGTTCACGCGGACTATCACCTGCAGCTCCTGCCGGGTACGAATGTCGCGATGTTGAACTCTCTGGCGCATGTCGTCGTGACCGAAGGATTGGCCAAAGACGCCTACGCACTCGAGCGTTGCGAGCCGGAGTCATACGCAAAGTGGAAGGCGTTTGTGTCGCGGCCGGACTACTCACCCGAGGCGGTGGAAGGCATTACCGGTGTTCCAGCGGAGCTCATCCGCGGCGCGGCGCGTCTCTACGCGACCGGCGGCAACGGAGCAATCTACTACGGACTCGGAGTGACCGAGCACAGCCAGGGCACTACCGCGGTGATGGCGATCGCGAACCTCGCCATGGCGACCGCCAACCTGGGTCGCGAGGGTGTGGGTGTGAACCCGCTGCGTGGGCAGAACAATGTGCAGGGCTCATGCGACATGGGCTCTTTCCCGCACGAGCTCAGCGCCTATCGCCATGTGTCGGATTCGAGTGTGCGCAAGTTGTTCGAGGACGCGTGGGGTGTAACGCTGCAAGCCGAGCCCGGACTGCGTATTCCCAACATGTTCGAGGCAGCCCTGGACGGTACGTTCAAAGGCATGTACATCCAGGGTGAGGATCCGGTCCAGTCCGACCCCAACACTCATCATGTCAGCAAGGCCATGGAAGCCATGGAGTGCGTCATCGTCCAGGATCTGTTCCTGAATGAGACGGCGCGCTATGCGCACGTTTTCCTGCCGGGCTCATCTTTTCTGGAAAAGGATGGCACCTTCACGAATGCCGAGCGCCGCATCTCCCGTGTCCGTAAGATCATGCCCCCGCGCGGCGGCTATGAGGATTGGCAGGTCACGATGCTGCTCTCGAATGCCCTGGGCTATCCGATGAACTACACGCATCCGTCCGAGATCATGGACGAGATTGCGCGGCTCACTCCGACATTCAGCGGGGTGACATACGAGAAGATCGACCGGATGGGCAGCGTCCAGTGGCCGTGCAACGACGCGGCGCCGGAAGGCACCCCGACCATGCACGTGCATCAATTCGTGCGCGGCAAGGGGAAGTTCTTCTCGACCGAGTACGTGCCGACGGCGGAGCGCTCGACGAGCCGTTTCCCGCTCATCCTCACGACGGGCCGCATTCTCAGCCAATACAATGTAGGTGCGCAGACGCGGCGCACTCAGAACACCGTCTGGCATGCGGAAGACATTCTGGATATCCACCCGCACGATGCGGAAGTCCGTGGGATCAGCGACGGCGACTGGGTTGGCTTGACGAGCCGTGCCGGTGAGACGGTGCTGCGTGCGCGGGTGACTGAGATGATTGCCCCGGGGGTGGTCTACACGACCTTCCACTTTCCGGAGACCAACGCCAACGTGGTAACGACCGAAAACTCCGACTGGGCGACCAACTGCCCCGAATACAAGGTAACGGCCGTCGAAGTGGTGTTCGTCAACCAGAAGGACGCCTGGCAGAAGAGGGCGCAGGAAGAGCGCTCGATGCCGAAGCAGCAGCGTCGGCGTAAACGCGATACGGCGCCCGCCTGAGGGCAAGGACAGCCCCATGGCGGACCCGACCAGCAACGAGCCGAAACCGGTCAGCAGCGAAGTCACTGTTGAGCGCTGGTCGCAGGGCGCCACGAGGCATACCACCGACCAGGTTGCGGAGGAGTACCCCATCGCGCTCGTCTACCACAATGTACCGCATGTTGTGATGTTGGCGACGCCTGCGAACCTCGAAGATTTTGCTGTTGGTTTCACGCTCAGCGAGGGTCTCGTCGGGCGCCCCGACGAGATTCGCGAGGTGGAGGTGACCGTTGGCGCGGAGGCCGTCGATGTGAAAGTTACGGTGGCGTGGGAACGGTTTACCGAGCTCTTACATCGCAGGCGCAACCTCACCGGGCGGACGGGCTGCGGTCTGTGCGGAGCGGAGACTGCGGAGGACGCCATCCGGGAGTTGGGGCAGGTGGGCCCCGGGACGCCGACGACCATTCAGGATCTGCACGCCGCGATCGAGCAGCTCGGCACGATGCAGCCGATCAACGCGCGAACCGGAAGCGTGCATGCCGCTGCCTGGGTGATTCCCGGGCAGGGCATCCAGTTCGTGCGCGAGGACGTAGGGCGCCACAATGCGCTCGACAAGGCCATTGGCGCCCTGGTGCGCCAGAAGATGGACCTGGCCGCCGGCTACATGCTGGTCACGAGCCGGGCAAGTTACGAGATGGTGCAGAAATGCGCGACGGTAGGGATTTCTTTCCTGGCCGCCTTCTCGGCGCCAACTGCGTTTGCCGTGCGGCTGGCGCAGAAGTCAGGTCTGACACTGGTGGCGTTCGCCCGGCGCGACCGGCACGTGGTCTACGCGCACCCCCACAGATTGAAGTGACCCAATGAACATCGATCAGTTGATCAAGATGGCTAACGAGATCGGCTCCTTCTGGGAAGGCGAGTTGGGGCAGGACAAGGCCGCCAACGATGTCGCCACCCACCTCAAGCGCTACTGGGAGCCGCGCATGCGCGCCCAGATGATCGCGTACTTCGAGCAGCGCCAGGGGGCCGGACTCAGCGATGTCGCCAAAGGGGCGGTAGCGATCCTGGCGAGCCAGGCAAAGGCTACGCAGGCTCCAAAGGCCGGCGGGGATGGGCGCGCACCGGACCACCCGTCGGTCGGGGGCTAAACCCCTCTGAAAACAAGCGTTTAGCGCGCGGATGGCATCCGCCGAAGGACGGATTTTGCAATTCGCGCCGTCTATAGCACCCATCCCATCTTCCGATTTCCGCCCTCGGCGGGGAGTGGTTACCGTGCGCCCCTGACGTGAGGGGGCCGTTTTTGAGCAACGTTGCCGGTAACCAGACTGCCGCGGAGACCAGTGGCCCCGCCTCGGGGCGAGCCGCCTCGCAGGCGAGCGGGTCCCCCGCGCCGGCCGGATCTGCCGCTGCCAGGCCCAACCAGGTCGCCAACAGCCAGGCGTCGCCGCCGTTCCGCTTCTACGATAACCGCCAGAAGTACCTGGCGTTCGTCAACACCTGCAATGAGAAATCCGCGGTCGCACGCCGCGCGGCGCACGAGTTGAGTCACCTCAAGCCGACTCCTCCGGCGTTGCGCTTCTTCGATGCCGGCATGGGAGATGCAACCGTGCTCTCGCGCCTCATGCGCAGTGCACATCGTGCGTTCACAACTGTGCCGATGTTGGTGGTCGCCAAGGAAATCAGCCTCGAGGACGTGCGCCTCGGACTGGAAAAGATGCCCGACAGGTTCTACGAGCATCCGGCGACGGTGTTGGTGGTCACCAATCTGAATTACGCCGAGGCGCCGCGGCTGATGCCGCGCGATGTGCAGTCGGCCGCTGCTCTCAACTGGCAGGAAGTGCGCCTGACAGGCAACTCCGCGCACGAGTACGCGGAGCAGATCGACGAGCTCGAGCCAACTCTCAACTACGGCTGGCAGACGAAGCCGAGCGCGAAGTCCGGCAACCCGGTGTACGTGCGCCCCTCCGTACTCGTGATGTACCGCGAGGACCACAAGTTCCTGTTGGATGCCGTGATCCCCAAGCCGGGGCGGACGTTCGAGCATTACGATCTCATTCTTGCCTCGCAGCCGTGGCGCGCGCGCATGTCCGCCGAATTCAAAGCGCAGAAGGTGCTGGCGCCCCTGGCACGCAGCCTGGCGCCGGGCGGCCGTTTGTTGGCAGTCCAGTCCTACGGCCGCGATCCGGGCCTGGAGATCATTCAACGGCTCTGGCCCGGCGAGAATCCGTTTCAGATCGACCGCCATGCGCTCATTGCCGCCCTGAAAAACGAGCTCGGGCGCGATGCGCGGGACTTCACTCTGACGGCGCTGCCCGATGAGAAGGCCGTGTTCCGTTATGACATGCACACGTTGCCTTCCGAGATCGGCGATCGCATCGGCACCTCCACGCTGTATGCCGCGTGGAACGCGGCGATCTACGTGAACCAGGTCGAGGACGAGCGGCTCGACTCGGTGGTGCAGAACGGCGCCTATCTCGACGCCACGCAGGCAGTGCTGCAGAAACACAGCGGCCTGTGGTTCAACGATGAGACGTTTGTGGTCACCCGGCGCAAGCCCTAGCAAAGCGAGTCGCGATTCCATGAGAGCCAACGAGAGCCTGAAAATCAACGAGCCCAACGATGCCCCCCTCGAGGGCGCGGCGCTCAAGAGCGCCATTGTCGATTTCGTGCGCAAGGCCTCCACCGAGATCTCGACGCACGATGAGGACTCGCTGCCTTTGCTGGCCAGCACGCTCCCCCCAGGAACGCCGGTGTACGTCGCACACACTCCGAAGGCGACGCTGAACGAGGTGGCGCAGGCCGCGATCAAGCTTCAAGGGCTGGGCTTCCGTGCGTCGCCTCACCTGGTAGCGCGCCGGATCGAGAGCAGGCAGGCGCTTCAGCACGCGCTGGAGCAGTTGTCCTCGGCGGGTGTCGAGCAGGCGCTGTTGGTTGCCGGGGATCTGCCGAAGCCGGCGGGCCCGTTCACCAGCACGCTCGACATCATCGACTCCGGGGTTCTGCAAAACTCAAGTCTCAAGCGTCTCGGCATCGCGGGCCACCCCGAGGGGCACAAACAGGTCGCGGATGATGTGCTCCTCGCCGCTCTGCGTCACAAGCAGGCTTTCGCGGCCCTGAGCGGCCTGAAGCTGCACATCGCCACCCAATTTACCTTCGATGCGGACGCGATCATTGCCTGGGACGAGCGACTCACGCGTGAAGGCATCACTCTTCCGGCGCACATCGGCATTGCCGGCCCGACGCCGCTGACGAAGCTCATCAAGTACGCGGTGGCGTGCGGTGTCGGCGCGTCGCTGAACTCGGTCATGAAGAACATGACGGCCATGTCGAAGCTGGCTCGACTGGCGACCACTCCGGATGAGATGCTTACGGGTCTCGTCCGCGGCGGCGCTGCCCAAGGCAGCAGCCGTATCGTTCAGCCGCATTTTTATGCTTTTGGCGGAGTGGCCGCCACGGCGCGCTGGATCCGAGCGGTCATGGACGGCAGATTCGAATTGAAGCCGGACAGTGACAAGTTCGCGATGGACGCCTAACCTCAAAAAGGGAACGCGCCTTGGCCAAAAAAGCCTTGATCTGTGGTTCGGTCGCCTTCGACACCATCATGGTGTTCGGCGATCGCTTCCGGAATCACATCCTCCCCGACAAGCTGCACATCCTGAACGTCTCGTTCCTGGTGCCGCAGTTGCGCCGGGAGTTCGGCGGGTGTGCGGGTAACATCGCTTACAACCTCAAGCTGCTGGGTGATATCGGCTACCCGATGGCCACGGTCGGGCGTGACTTCGGGCTCTACGCCGACTGGATGAAGAAGACCGGTGTGCTGGCCGACTATGTGAAGCTCATCGAGTCGGAGCACACCGCGCAGGCTTTCATCACGACCGATCTGGACAACAACCAGATCACGGCCTTCCATCCGGGTGCGATGCAACAGTCGCACCAGAACAAGGTGTCGGATGCGCGGGACATCGCGCTCGGCATCGTGGCCCCCGACGGCCGGGACGGCATGATCCAACATGCCAGCCAGTTTGCCGCCGCCGGCATTCCTTTCATCTTCGATCCGGGCCAGGGCCTGCCCATGTTCGACGGCAAGGATCTCGCCCGTTTCGTCGAGCAGGCGACCTGGGTGGCCGTGAATGACTACGAGTGGCAGCTCATCCAGCAGAAAACCGGTTGGACCGAGAGCGATGTCACCCAACGGGTCGAGGCGCTCATCGTGACCCGGGGCGCCGAGGGCTCCATCATCCACACGAAGGGCGGCCCTATCGAGATTCCTTGCGCCAAGGTGGGGGCCATCGTCGATCCGACCGGCTGTGGAGACGCCTACCGCGCGGGCCTCATCCATGGGCTGTTGCACGGGCTCGACTGGCAGACGACCGGCCGCATTGCCTCTCTCATGGGCGCGATCAAGATCGAATCTCTCGGGACGCAGAATCACAAGTTCACGGCGGCCGAATTCCAACAGCGTCTCACCGCTGCATTCCCGAGGTCATGAGCATGTCAGACGGCGCAGCAGCCCCAATGACGAGAAATGCCCCTGGTGCGAATATCATCGACGGCAAGGCCGTCGCGGCCAAAATACGCCAGTCGGTCGCCGTTCAGGCACGTGAGTTCGCCAGCCGTTTCGGCCGCAAGCCGGGGCTTGCGGTAGTACAGGTCGGTGAGGATCCCGCATCGACCATCTACGTCCGCAACAAGCGCAAGTCGTGCCAGGAAGCCGACATCGAGTCATTCGCCCACGACTTGCCTGCGACCACGAGCGAGGCGCAACTGTTGGGACTGCTCCATGCGCTGAATCTCGATCAGCGCGTCGACGGCATTCTCGTGCAGCTACCGCTGCCGCGTGGCTTCGATACCAACCGCGTAACCGACGCGATCGATCCCGCGAAGGATGTCGATGGCCTGCACCCGCTGAACACGGGCCTGCTGGCACAGAAGCGCCCGAAGCTGCGGCCCTGTACTCCCTATGGAGTGATCAAGCTGGCGGAGCACTATGGGATCAACTTGAGCGGGCTGCGCGCGACGGTAGTCGGTGCGTCGAACATCGTGGGCCGCCCGATGGCGCTCGAGCTGCTGCTCGCGGGCGCGACGGTCACCGTGTGTCATACACGTACGAAAGATCTGAAAGCCGAGGTCGAGCGCGCGGATGTCGTCGTGGCCGCCGTCGGCAAGGCGAACTTCGTCCCCGGGGAGTGGATCCGCCCCGGCGCGGCGGTGTTCGATGTTGGAATAAACCGCGGCGCCTCGGGGAAACTCGCGGGCGACGTGGAGTACGAGTCGGCCGCCCGGCGCGCTGGCTGGATCACGCCCGTGCCTGGCGGTGTGGGTCCCATGACGATCGCGATGCTTCTGTCCAACGTGGTCGCTGCGGCGTTTTTGCGGGCAGGCACGACATAATTTTTACTAGGAGCGACTATGAGTGCACAAAACCTGGAACAGGTGTTGAAGGCCGCGGGTAACCCGGTCACGATGTTGCGGAATTCCCGGATCGGGGCCTACGTTTACCCGGTCGTGCCGGGCGAGTTCCACAACTGGATGGACGAGCAGCGCGCCTGGCGCGAGAGCGCGGTGCTGTTCGACCAGTCGCACCACATGGCGGAGTTGACCGTCAAGGGTCCAGACGCGTTGAAGTTGATCTCTTACACGACGATCAACAGCTTCAACAACTTCGCGGTGAACAAGGCCAAGCAGATGGTGCCCGTCAGCTATGACGGCTACGTGATCGGCGACGGCATTCTGTTCTATCTCGACAAGGACGAGCTGCTGTTCGTCGGCCGCGCGCCGTCGGTGAACTGGATCCAGTTCCACGGCGAGACCGGCGGCTTCAAAGTCGACATGATCCGCGACGACCGCTCCCCCAGCGACCCGAAGGGCAAAGCCGTCAACCGCCGTCACTATCGCTTCCAGGTCCAGGGACCGAACGCCGAGAAGGTGCTCAACAAGCTCAACGGCGGCCCGATCCCGGACGTGAAGTTCTTCACCATGGACGCCATCAACGTCGGCGGCAAGCGGGTCCGCGCACTGCGTCACGGCATGGCGGGCGCTCCCGGCCTGGAGCTCTGGGGTCCCTACGAAGAGCGCGAGCTCATCCGTGAAACGATCCTGAAGGCGGGCGAGGAGTTCGGCCTGGTGCCGGTGGGCTCGCGCGCCTACGCGTCGAACACGTTGGAGTCGGGGTGGATTCCATCGCCCCTGCCTGCCGTGTACACGGGCGAGAAGATGAAGAAGTACCGCGAGTGGCTGCCGGCCAACAGCTACGAGGCCACCGGCTCCATCGGCGGCAGCTTCGTGTCGCAGAACATCGAAGACTACTACGTCACCCCCTACGAGCTCGGGTACGGCCCGTTCGTGAAATTCGATCACGACTTCATCGGCCGCGAAGCGCTCGAAAAGATGGTCAAGGACAAGCGGCCGCAGCGTAAGAAGGTCACCTTCGAGTGGAATCGCGAGGACCTGGGCAAGATTTTCGCCTCGCTCCTGGAGCCCGCCGGCCAGAACGCCAAGTACTTCAACGTTCCGATTGCCAACTACGCCTCGTCCTCGTACGACGCGGTGAAGATGGGCAACAAGACCGTTGGATTCTCGATGTTCGGCGGCTACAGCTACAACGAGCGCGTTGGACTGTCCCTGGGCGTGGTCGACGAGAACATCAACGTCGGCGACGTGCTGACGCTGGTCTGGGGCGAGGAGAATGGCGGCACCAAGAAGGTAACCGTGGAGCGCCATAAGCAGGTCGAAGTGCGCGTCAAGGTTTCCGTGACACCGTATGGCTCTGTCGCTCGCGAGACCTATCACCAGGGCTGGCGGACGCGCACGGCCTAATCGCGAGGAATGAGGTTATTCCCGGCGGTATGGGCGAGGCCCCGCATACCGCGGGAGCGTCGGCCAGGGATGGCCGGCCGGAGCGCGGCTTCCACGGACGATGGAGCTGGTAAGCGCGTATGAAACGGCGCCTCGCTCAAGGTCCGATTTTTGCTCTTCGTCCCCCCGCTCGACCGGCTGAACGGTTAAACTAGCGCTCTTCCCATCTAATTTTTCTCCTGCGGCGGGGTCACATGGCGAATAACTACCTCTTCACGTCCGAGTCGGTCTCGGAAGGCCATCCGGACAAGGTGGCGGACCAGATTTCCGATGCTGTACTGGACTGCATCCTCAAGGACGATCCGCGCGGCCGCGTGGCGTGCGAGACGCTCATCAAAACCGGCGTCGTGGTAGTTGCGGGTGAAGTGACCACCAGCGCGTGGGTGGACGTGGAGTCGCTGGTTCGCAAGACCGTGCTCGACATTGGATATAACTCCTCGGACATGGGGTTCGATGGCGCCAGCTGTGGTGTCGTCAACATCATCGGTAAGCAGTCCCCCGACATCGCCCAGGGTGTCGATCGCAAAGATGAGCGCAAGCAGGGCGCCGGCGACCAGGGGCTCATGTTCGGTTACGCCACGAACGAGACCGACGTTCTGATGCCCGCGCCGATTACCTTGGCGCACCGGTTGGTGAAGAAGCAGGCCGAGGTGCGCAAGAAGGGCAGGCTCGATTGGCTGCGCCCGGATGCCAAGAGCCAGGTCACTCTCCGCTACGAGGACGACAAGCCGGTGGGCCTCGAAGCCGTGGTGCTCTCGACCCAGCACAGCCCGGACATTTCCACGAAGGCACTGCGCGAGGCGGTGATGGAAGAGATCCTGAAGCCGGTGCTGCCGAAGAAGTGGATCGACAATCGCACCAGGTTCCATATCAACCCGACGGGCCGGTTTGTCGTCGGCGGTCCGGTGGGGGACTGTGGTCTCACGGGGCGCAAGATCATTGTGGACACCTACGGTGGCTACGCTCGCCACGGCGGCGGCGCATTCTCCGGCAAGGATCCCTCGAAGGTGGATCGCTCCGCCGCCTATGCGGCGCGTTACGTCGCGAAAAACATCGTTGCCGCCGGTCTGGCCGAGCGTTGCGAAGTGCAGGTCTCGTACGCCATCGGCGTGGCCGAGCCGACCTCGATCATGGTGGAGACATTCGGTACGAGCCGCCTGTCGCGTGAGCGATTGACGCAACTCGTGCGCAAGAATTTCGATCTCACGCCCTATGGATTGCGCGAGATGCTGGACCTCATTCGCCCGATCTACCAGAAGACGGCCGCCTACGGACACTTCGGACGCACCGAGCCGGAGTTCAGCTGGGAAAGGACCGATCGGGCCGCGGCGCTGGCCGCCGAGGGTAAGCAAGCTCGCGCGGCATAATGAATGACCGGCGCGTATTGCGCCGGGCGCTACCTTTCTGAGGAGCGCTGCGACAGGTGGGCAATGCGAAGCGACAGCCTCGTATTGCCGCCCCTGCCAGGCTCAGAAACGGGAGCGTGTTTCTTTACACGGCGCTCATTCCTACTACGGAGCAAACTGAAGTATGAACGCCACACTCAAATCTGCCCCCGCACCCGCGGACTGCAAGGTCGCCGACCTTGGACTGGCCGACTGGGGCCGCAAGGAAATCCTGATTGCCGAGACCGAAATGCCGGGTCTCATGGCCATCCGCGAGGAGTTCGC
>Ga0070680_100003228_pt1 | contig 12133 bp, 15 predicted proteins | sample KBSC73BmetaG_FD_64672 | JGI IMG/M metagenome (GOLD analysis project Ga0070680, IMG submission 64672) | Corn rhizosphere microbial communities from Kellogg Biological Station, Michigan, USA - KBS C7-3B metaG | ecosystem: Host-associated > Plants > Roots > Rhizosphere | place: USA: Michigan...
CAGGGTCCGCACCCATTGCAATAGCGCAGGATGTATCTGAGGAAAAAGAAATACTTGAAGTGAAAACGCTTTCAGAATACCTCGGGAAAAAAGGCCCTGCAGAAAAGTACTTTTCGATAATGGTGGCGAAGAAAAATATCAGAGAGTAGCACGGTATATTTCGTTGGTTCTGGCCCGGGGGATCCGGAGCTTATCACGCTAAAGGCGAAAAGGCTTGTCGAATCAGCGGACGTGATTATCTATTCTGGCTCGCTTCTGAACCCGAAAATACTAGAGTACGCCAGAAAAGACGCTGAGCTTTTTGACGCTGCGATTATGGACAGGGTAAAGATCTACGAGCTTCTCAGGGACGCTGCAAAAAAAGGCAGGCTTGCCATCAGGTTTCACGACGGCGACCCTGCGCTTTTTAGCACAATAAGGGAGCAGATTGACAAATTAGAGTCAGATGGAATTCGTTGCGTCGTCGTGCCCGGAGTCACTGCAATATTGGGCGCTGCTGCCGACTTGAAACTGGAACTTACTCTCCCGGGTGTGACCCAGTCTCTTATCATTACCAGGGCGGAATTACGCACTCCGGTGCCGGCTCGAGAATCAATAGCAGAGCTTGCCAAGCATGGTTGTACCATGGCGTTCTACCTCAGCGTCCACTTGATTCATGATGTTGTAGGCGAGCTATTGAAGGGTGGGGTGTACACAGAGAAAACCCCTGCCGCAGTAGTATACCGCGCGACTTGGGATGACGAGAAAATCATCAAGGGCACCCTGGGCGACATTGAAAAAAAGACAAAGGATGCCAGGATAATCAAGACTGCGTTGATAATAGTTGGAGACGTGATTGCGCCGGCAGAATACGAATATTCAAAAGTTTACGACGCAGGGTTTACGCACGGATATAGAAGGGCTGTAAAAAAAGAAGAAAAGGGGTAGGGTTTTACGGTCTTCTCGCCCACATGCTTACTACCGTAGTGCTTATCCCAGCACCTGCTGCGCCACTTATCGTGGCGAAGACGATGGCCTGGTCCACTATTATCGTTGGTAGCCAAGCTGCTATCAACGGCGAGGCTAGGAACGCCAGGAACCCTATTGCAAATCCTACCGTTCCAAATATTGCCAATACTGTTGTTCTTGTCGCCATTTCTTTCACTACTGTTGTGTTTCCGAGTCGGAGATCCTTACTCCACTTAAGCCGGGAATTGACGGGAACCTGTCTGTGACTTTTTGCTCTGCTACCGCTGATGCTTCCATCATTATCTGGTCAATGTCGCCGCCAGAACCGGTATTGACTTCTACTCCCAGTCCGTTGCTCTGCATCGATTCCATCATTATTCCGCCAAGTAAGCTCTGCATGTTGTTGATTTCCGCGTCTGCGCCGGGAACGAACCTTCCTAGGCTCGGCTTGAGATTCTTTATTGTCGACATCGCCGGCCCAAGCGCAACCATCGCGTCGCCAAGCTCGTGTATCGTTGATAGCCTCATTGATACCTGCTCCAGCGCCATCTTCGCGTTGCCAAGAGTCTTGGCTATCTTGCGCACCTCTGCAAGTTCGTTTGAGAGCACCTTGGCGCTTTCCGCGTCGTGCCTCTGCATGGAGTCGACTACTCTGCGGAAGAGAGAAGCGTCCCTCTCGTTCAGCTTTGTAATCATGGTATCTAACTTTGATGTCTGCAACTGTAGCTTGTTAACCGCCGTCTCGATCCTAGGCTTTAGCGGGCCCTGGGGAGCGAGTGCTTCCTTGAGCTTATCGCTGGCGCCTGATCGGCTCTGGTTGCTCCAGTTCTTGTCAAAACCGGTCATGCGCATGTCTGCATAGATTCGCTATTAATTGCGGGTGTGCAAACCAGTAAACTATAGTGTAAACAATTGAGCTGCTTCGTAGCCTCACTTGAGCGGCAGCCGCAAGAGTTCCTTCATGGCGACGGTTCCCCACGCACCCATGCCTCGAGGACCTTCCCCAGCTGGATTTTCCCCGGTAATCTGGCTCACTACAATCTCGTTTGGGGCCATCGGGGGCCATATCATGGCGACGTATTCTCCGACATCGCCGGCCTTCTCAAGAGATGCTGGCTGCATATTCCCCTTGTCGAACTTTGCTGCAAGCTTGTCCTTCACTGTGTCGATCAACTGGCGCTGCCCATGAACAATGAGGTAGATCTTTTTGGTGGCATCGATTTGAGACATGACATCAACCATAGGACTATATGAATGATAAATGTCTTGTTGTTTGCGCCCTGCTGTGATAGTTGCGGACTCGTACCTCGCAATGGTTCTGCCTGACGATATCTCTGATAGGATCTTTGAATTCGTTTCCGGCAAGAGGGGTTTTCCATTTGTTGGCCCAGACGAGCTGATGTGCATGATGTACCTCTATGGCAAGGACGGTGGCGTAAAAAACGAGGAGGTGGAGGAAGCATCGGGTCTTGCCCAAAAGACAGCAACTCAGGTAGGCCAAGAAATAGACATCTACCTGAATAGTTCTGCTGGCAAGCTTGACCCCGAATACATCCGGAGCAAGTACGTCAACAGGCAGCTACAGCTAGCGGTGGAAAAAAAAGAGCCAGAAAGGATCGCCGGAGACCCCGCAATTCTCTCCGACTGCTTTGCGCAGCATGTCGCCTATCATAGGCAGGATTATTTTTTTCAACTATATGGCCCAATGAAGGAAGGGGAGATCACTTCAGACACACGCTCGGCACTGCTAGGAAGAATGGTGATGGTATGTTATAACAGAAAAGGAATTGGGGATTTGGGCCTGTCGCACCCGCTGATACCCGCATATGTCTGGTTCAGGGATCAGGCAGGCGCAAAGCCGTGATAATACCCAATTTGTAATGGCCCTTCCTGAGGCATCTGCATTATCGATATCAGGTGCCCGTCAGGGTCCTGTATTATTGCGTGCTTGCCAAAAGGCTCGTCCTTGGGCTTTTTGTAGAACTTTACCTTTTTCTTTTTCAGCCCGTTGCAAATGTCGTCAAAGTCGCTCACACTAAAACCCACCAGCATGCTGTTGCTTTTTGGGAACCTTTTCTTTCTTGCGGGGTGAAGCGCAAGGACGGTCCCTCGCTCTGAAAATTCGACCCAGTCCTTTGACTTTTCCTTCAGGTGCATGTTGAGGACGTCGCGGTAGAACTTTACTGACCTCTTCATGTCCGAGACGAGGAGTATTACGGCTCCTATTCGGCTGAACATGGAATGATAATTACTCCAGCGGAATATAACAACTGCTGCCAACCTAGAAATACCCATCAGTCACTGCAGATATGGTTGCAGTCGACTCCGATTGTCAGGTTTTCTGAATTCCTGGGAATAGGATATTTTGGCGACCATAAACAGCACGTGGTTTCGCCAATCTTTGACCAGCGCCATAACGCGGATAATGCATGGGCAAAGGTCGCGGAAAGTCAGCGCCGAAAGATCCCGGCCTTCCACGTCGTCTTTGTGGAGCACCCGGCAAAGTACGAATTTGTTGCATACCCTGTAGAGCTGGCATCTGACAGGATAAATCATGCACTCTATAGATCTTTTTCCAGCCTGGACAGCTTGCGAAAGTTCCGGGACATCCATAGCGGCAAAACATACATCAAATTCGGCTGGCATGACCTGACGCGGCCCCAAAAATTCGACGTTCTGCCAGATTATGCGCTAGTCGATTCAGTCAGATTCATGAAGGCTGGCGATGTCGCTCAGGGCAGCATAGTTGACCAGATACGAAAAAACCAGTAGGGCTACTGAGGCCTGATCCTGATTGATATTTCTAGCCTGCGAAGAGAACTCTCAAATGCGCGGATAGGATTTGCGATGCTTGTGAACGCAACTACTATCCTGTCGTAAAGCCGTTCGACCGGGTTGCGGTACCTGTTTCCCATCGCGTTGTGAGGCCTCTCAAATCGTTCGTGCAGCCTGTCATATGTGAGTCCCTTGACGTATTGTGGCGCTTGGCCAATGCTTCTCACGCGGCCGACACTATGGACGAAGTTTATCTGACCTAGCAGTGACATTGCCAAGAATTGCGTCAACGGTTATTGTAAAGGCAAGCTAATCTTTACGATCATGCAGCTCAATTTTTTGCGCCATGCGCACCCGCCTTGGCTATGCAACCCGTGTCGAAATTGTTGAGAGGGACGATCTTGAAAATGCTGACCGGGGACTAGGACGGTTTGTTAAGCCGTCCAGAGTTCGGAAAGATGGAACATCTTGCACAATGCATGACCATCGAACCATTAATAGGCATCTACACGATTTAGCCCATCTGAATGGATTCGCCGGCAGTGGCCGATGCCAAGGGACATATCGGCGATGAAGACGACCTTTTCTGGTTCTCCCATTTTACGAAAGAGTATGAAGTTGTAAAAAAATTCACGGGCAAGAAAGAGTTTCTGATAATGGAGGACAAACCCTTAATCAAGCTTGACTGGGACAACTGCACGATCAATATTGCAAGAGTGTTTCCTGAAACTGGGTTGGTGAGGTTTGTTGTGCGGAGCAGCACGAACAGAAATAGCGACTACATGGGCAACATTCCGGTCAAGCTAAGATTCATGCTCGGAATAGATGTAGATCCATCTACCATCACTATGCCAAGAACCGAAAGCGGTTATCAACTTGCGTCCTCCAAGAGAAGGAACCTTCCTGAATCCGCAAAAGCCATCGTACATGATAGATGGATCTTTAATTTGGGCCGGGCCGAAGTCTGGGAATGGGCTAAATCCGGTATGGACATCCGGTCTAGCAAGCTGTACGGGCTTTACAATAGGATAAGAAAATTTCTGGATAATCCGGCTGTACAGGGGAGTCCCAGTCTCTTTCGAGTACGTCTAGACAAGATCGACGAGGTCATACCTGTCATTTATCAGCCTTCGGTTGATTCGCTGGACAATTTTCTCCGCGAAGTTCATTGCTTCAAAAGCCAGAACGGCGAACCGGGTTCCGAAGGCGTCAGGATCGAAGTTTCATTGCTCTTCAACAATGAGCAGTTGCGAAAATTTCGTTTTGTAGATGGATTCTACAGATGGCTAAGAAAGCTGATCTATGGCCGGCTGATTGACGTCGAAACTTTTTTCATTCAATTCGTCAAGGACGATTCCAACAAGAATTACCTGATTTTTCAGGGGATCTATAGCGGAAATTACAACTTGGAATATGATACGATTCATGAGGACAAGGTTCCCGTGAATCACAAAATAGATTACTACTTTATGGACACTTTACATCCCGTAGTTTTCGTGAACACTTCCAACCACGCGATGGCGGAGCATGACAACAATCATGACCTGTGGAAATGGGAGTTTATTCCATGGCTGCCTAAAGCCCCGGTAGTCCTGGGGACAAAATCCAGACGCGACATCGAGAGGGAATTCAAGTCTGTGTTTGGCTAATGCATAGCGGCAATGTGGATTGTGCGATTTATCCGAGGGCCAGCATTTAACAGCAAGTAATCTTGTCGCTAGTCCCGCTTGTGTTTTCTCATGAAATCGAGAAACTCGAGGTACGTTTCGAACCGGAAATACTTCATGAGGCCATCGATTTCCCCGTCGCTATACTCAGGATGGCAGTACTTGACGCGTTCCATGTTTTTTATCAAGTCCAGTTCGCAATCAATTCCATCATTAAAAAGACCTCGTGTGTAGGAAATCTGCACTTGTTGTCATCAGTTTGAGATTGTTCCACCATCGTCGAAGAATCATGTAAAGATGCGCACAAGCGCCGCTACTAGAGCAATTCCACTAGCAACAATCACAGCTACTTTGATACTCAATCTCTCTGCCTTCAGTTGGAGCCATTCTTAAGTGTTGCAGTTGTAGTTCTGCCAAAAATGTTGTTCGAATAATGTACAAAATTCAAGAATGTGTACGTTTATTTTACATCTAACATTGAGAATAGCAGTTGACCAGCAACCCTGTGGCGATATTTGATTCCGGCATAGGATCGCTCTCAGTAGTACGCGAGCTCCGGAGGGAAATTCCAGCCGAGGATCTCCTCTATTTTGCCGACAGGGCGCACTTTCCCTACGGGAGCAAGTCTCACGGCGAACTACGACAGATAATCGTCGGCACGATAAATTATTTGAAGCGCTACAAGCCAAAGGTGGTGGTCGTGGCCTCAAACACTCCATCGGTCCAGGTGCTCGACGAGGTCAGAAAGGCAGTGCAGGACGTGCCGGTGATAGGCGTCAGGCCGCCGCTAAAAGAGGCGGCGCGGATGACAAAGAAAAAACACATCGGCATCATGGCGACTGGCGGGACGATCAGAAGCAAGGAGCTGGAGAACCAGATCCGGAGGGAGGTCCCGCAGCACATACTAGTGACAAAGTTTGACGCTTCTCCAATTATAGAATTGATAGAGCATGGGGTTCATCTTGAAAACGAGCGGCGGACATTCGATGTCATTTCACGCGTGCTAGGCGACAACGTTGACGAAAAGATGGACGTCATCACGCTGTCAAGCACACACCTGCCCTTTGTGAAAAAATACCTGAATGCTCTTTTGCCCACTGTCAGGTTCGTGGACCCGGCTCAAACCGTATCCCGTGATGTGCGCAAGTTCCTCGCCACCTATCGAATGACGAAAAAGAGCGGGACTGGCAGGCTCCAGATCCTGGTGTCTGATGGCAAGCGCGAGTTCGAAAAGTCAATCCGGGCGATGGGCGTCAGGGAGCCTATTGAAGAGGTTTTCCTGACTTTTTAGCCTGCTCAACATTAAAGTGACACATTGTAAATATATGGAGTTTCGTAATCCGTATCTAGCACCTAGCTGATGCCAGATGGGACTCCAGACAAATATTGACAGGGGAAGCAAGGCCCTCATGGAAACCTTCCTGCAGCTCAGCAGGATATACTCGGTTTATGAGCGGCACCTAGAGTCGGAAATCATAAAACAGCCCCTCCCAAACCATGTCGCCATAGTACTTGACGGGAACAGGAGATGGGCCAAGTACAACTTTTTTGACGTCGGAAAGGGCCACACCCATGGCGCCGACAAGGCCGAAGAGCTGCTCAACTGGATCCACGACGTCGGAATCAAGATAACGACGCTCTATGTTCTGTCGACCGAGAACCTTGAGCGCAAGGACGATGAGCTGGAGAACATCTACAAGCTGCTGGAGATAAAGCTCCAAAGGCTCTACGACGACGAGCGCGTGCACACACGCAGGATGAAGATAAAAGCCATCGGCGACACAAAATTGCTTCCCCAGAAACTCCAGGAAATACTGACAAAGCTGGAGGAGTCCACTGCGGATTACGACACGATGTTCCTAAACATCGCCATTGCCTACGGCGGGCAGAAAGAGCTCGTCGACGCTGTCAGAAAAATTGCCCTGGCAGTCAAGGCGGGAGAGATAAAGGCCGAAGAAATAGACGGCAAGACCATCGAATCGCACCTTTACACGTCGCATCTGCCGCAACCGTCGCCTGACCTCATACTGAGGACCTCTGGTGAAAAGAGGCTCAGCGGATTTTTGATTTGGCAGAGCGCATATTCAGAGCTAATGTTCATGGACGTCTTTTGGCCCGAGTTCCGCAAAATAGATCTCATGAGGGCAATTAGGACGTACCAGCGCAGGGTCCGCAGGTACGGGAAATAATTAGCTTTCCCGCATTCTAGCCTTGAGCCGGGTATTGTGGGGCTTTGTCCTTAGCACCTGTTTGCAGCAAGGACACTTGGCTCCTGGCCACGCCAGAAAAAGCTCGCATTCGTTGCATCGCTTGTGGCCGTTGCCGTAATGCCCTCCATGCTCTTCCCTGGCTGCTTTGTATCTTGTGCAGAGCCCTCTGCAAGGCACAGTTAAGAATCATCACGCTAGTATTTTCCTTTTTCTGTACTAGATGATAAAAAAGAGGAAAAAAGAGTGCCGCTAAAAAATAGCGGTCAGGTTCTATTCTGCTTCAACAGTTCCTTCGAGATCCAGCTCCCATCCGCTGATGGAGTTTCTTGCAGCGCCGCTGTTCCCTTCAAAGACCATTTCGATGGACTCGCCTGATGCCGTCGGGAATTCAGCGTCTTCTCCAGTGGCGGTTCCGCGGAGCTTTAGCTTGTAGATGTTGCCGTCGTCGTCGCTAACAAACGCACCTATCCTCATTGCGTCGTGGCTTACAGAGTAGAGCGCATAGCCTAGCTCGATTGTATACTCGTTGTCATCTACCATGACCGTGCCGTTAAGCACGCTCAGCAGTATGAGCGCATCGTTGGACTTCCACACGCTCATGTCAAGATTGACTTGGACGTCCGCATCTCCAGTGAGTGCTGACGCGTTCACGCTCTCGGAATCGCTGTCAATTCCACTGCGCGGGCTTGCGGTGCCGTTGGCAACGAGAGTATAGTTCCAGCCTGGATCAAAGTCGCCAGTGCTTGCGGGGCTTGCGTTCATGCGTCTCTTGTGCTCTTCACCTGCGTTAATCCTTGAGACGATGTCCCTTCTCTTTTCCGCGCGCTTTTGATCGACATCATCGTCGTGGTCCTCTTCATCGTCCTCGTCTTCTTGTTTTACCGCAAACGAGTCAAATGACGCGATGAGCTCGTCGCCTGATTCAACCTTGCATCCGCTGTATGTACCGTCCGCAAGGTCTAGTTCTGCCTTGAGCTTGCCTTCACCGTCCTCTACTTTGAAGCCGTCTTCAATTGTCATATCGACTGCTGGCTCTTCACAGGTGAACTTGGCATCATAGGTGCCGTCAGTCATGTTCGTTTCGACCTCTACTTCCAGCTGGACCTTGCCACCTTCAGTTTCAAGACCGGTGTCGTCTTCATGGCCTCTTCCATTTTCATCGTCGTCTTCCTCATCGTCATCATCGTCACTGCCGGCTGCATCATCTTCGTCGGCTGCTACTGCTAATACCGTAAAGTCTGGTAGCTCAACGTCCATGTCGCCGATGGAAACAACACAGTTTTCATAGGTAGTTCCATTCACAAGCAAGAGCTCGCCACTGAACTCACCATCGCCGCCCTCTACTTCCATAGGGCTGTCGAAGGCTTTTTCAAATGCTGGTGTTTCACAAGCTAGCGAAACGTCGTGATCGCCATCGGGCAGATCCTGGTCATCTGTTTCGACTCCTAGGTCAGCCTCGACAGAGCCTGCGCTGCTCTCATCGTCTCCGACCTCGTTGTCGATTCCCAGCTCTACCGTGCTGCTATTTCCAAACGTGGCTGTGACGGTATGTTCATCATTTTTGTCATCACTTTCATGGCGACCGGAATCGTCATGGTCCTCTTTATCTTCATTTGAGGATCCGCTATTATCTTCCCCATCATCCTCCTCGTCATCTCCAAAGGCGCTATATCCAGCAAAATAGTTTGGATTTGCGCCGCTGACCGCGGAGAACAAGAGGGTCAAAGCTGCAATCGCAACGAGCAATTGCCGTAGGTTATCCATTGGACTAACCAGCATGAGTTTTTGATATAAATTAGCTGGAAAAAACCTCTATGTGTACTGCCACTGTACACTATGATAGTAAAGGCAAGCCAGGGCACGCGTTGCCATTCTAGGTGACAGTGACCGTAGCTGAGGTCACAGTTGAGAGTATTCTGGGGCTGAGCAGGTCAGAGATCAGAAAAGTCCTGAGTTCATAATTTCCAGGCCGCTCCGGAACCCATGACATCCCTAGCTCCGGGTGCCCCTGTGGTTGAGCGGTGCCGCTTTGCCACCCCAGGGAAACAGTTACCCCTGCCGCGTCCCTTACTTCCATTATTGCCACGAATGGGACCGTGTCCCGCTGGAAGGAACTCGTCACCAATGTCGTTAGCGTTACCTGCTGGCCTACCAAAAGATTGCCAGAGCTCATGGGCTCGTCGGTCCTCACAGCCGGTGCCGATGAGGTCAGAACTCCGTCCTCAGTTGTAGCACCAAAAGCTATCACATAGCTGAACCTCTTTTCTTCCTGAAATGCCGAAAAGTCTGCCGGAAAATCGTCGATATACTGCACAGTTACTTCGTCATCATAATTGACCTGTATGGCGCTGTTCTGATTCTGGAGCGACGTCAGAAAAGTCAGCCTGAATATACCAGTGTTTCTGCCGGTTTCGATTGCAGAAAATTGCCGGCCCGCCGGATCGCTGTCGGAGAATACGCGCACATCCCTTAGACTGTCGGCAAGATCCGGATCGCGATTTGCGTCGAGATCTTGGATGTTAACAGTAATCCTATCGCCCGCGTAATAGCTGGTTCGGTCGGTCGTGAACTCGGGGTTCCAGCTCTGGACTTCAAAGACATAGTCGACCACTGTGGATCTTCCGTCTGCTCCTCTGTTGTCTTCGTATTGCACTAGCAGCACGTCGCCTGGGCAAACTCCCACGCTTGGGTCGGAGCCGCCTACTGCCGCAAACCTTGGATCCTCTAGTAGATCAAGCCTGCATGCGCGCTCGTCGGTTTCCAGCTGTATTGTGAATTCAAAGAGGCCGGTGCTTGCTCCACTTTCGACAATCTCTGGGTGAGCCTCGCCCACCTCGTCCCTGCTTGTGCGGAACACAACGATTTCAGACCCCTCGTACCTGTCAATTCCCTGCGGGTTTGCGTTGAGGTCCCAGTCGGAAATGACTACTCTAACGCTGTCTGATGGGCCTACAATCCTCGCTTGCGCATCCGCGTGGTATCCAGCCATGCTAAGGACGACAAGCGGCGCAACAAGCAAGGCCAGCGATCGCATGCAGGAATGGTTCGCGCATCGATTATGAAAATCTTTTCAATCGTAGAAAGTTTCCTGGTCGTATGATATGCCGATTATCGCTTCGAATTTTCATTTTCGAAACCAAAGCTTATTAATACAATTCCGCATGAGTGGATTTGTCATTTTGGAACGGCAGTACCTGATTTTCATCATAGCCGCCGGAGCCGGGTTTGCAGCAATTCTAATAGTCGGCCTTTTCTTTAACCCCCTCCATGCTGCTCCTGACAATTCAAATTCCGATACGGGAGTAGTTGAGGCAAAGATCGGCAAGACTGCTTACGTGCGTTATTCCTTCGGTGTCATTAGTCTGATCCAAGACCTTCCCGAAAAAAACCTCTTGAGAATAGAGGCGCCGTCTGAGCTTCTCAATACAGACCTTGCGGGATTGAGGGGCGAATTCAGGCATATCAGCATGACAATTAGCTATGTTCAGAATGGCAAGCTGAAAGAAATAGATGAAAAGGATTTCAAGACTGTCCAGTTCAGGTTTCTGCCAGACGCGGGGAACATGACTAGCTACACTTATCGAAATGTCGAGTATAACGAGCAGGCAACGAACGCAGAGCTAATAGCGTCGTTTGTTCCGCTATCCACTGCAAAGGTTGGGCAAGAGTACCCGGTGAAAATAATCCTGGAAGGTGGCCCTACCGACATCGGGGTTGAGGAAAAGATAATCAAGATTGTAGAATAGCTAGAGCTTTGTGAAAGGAATGGGCTTGCGCTTGTGCGCGCTCTTGTCTATCATTTCCTTAATTCTAAGGACATCACTAATTGATACGCCAAGTTTTCTTGCAACTTCTTTTGACGATTTCTTTCTCTCGACCAGCAGCTCGAGTATTGGATCCAGCTTTTCATAGCTGAGCCCGAGTTCTTCTTCGGCAAGATGATTCTTCCAGAGTCGTGGGCTGCTTTTCTTTTCGATTATCGCTGCAGGAATCTTCAGGTATGAAGCGAGTTCGCGCACTTGAGTCTTGTAGAGGTCTGCTATCGGCAGAAGATCAGCTGCGCCATCTCCGTACTTTGTGAAAAAGCCTACCTGCTTCTCAGATTTGTCTGAAGTTCCAGCCACCAAATAACCCTCGAGAGCGGCGTGATAGTACAGCAGATTCATGCGGACTCGCGCCGACAGGTTCCCTCGTGCCCTTTTATTTTCGGGCAAAGCTTGAATGTACATTTCGATCAATGGTTCTAGCTTGATTACTTTGTGTCGTACCCCGAGCTCATTTGCAAAGGCGATAGCGTCCGTTATATCTTTATCCGGCGTGGCACTGGTCGGCAATATCAAACCAAAGACTTTTTCTGGTCCAAGGGCATTTACGGCAAGCTTTAGTACAACTGAAGAATCGAGACCGCCACTGAGTCCAATGACCAATCCATTCGCAGTGCTTCTCGAAACATACTTGATGATAAAGCGTTCTATTTTTCGGGCAATACTGGCAAGTTCAGGTCTCTTGCGAACCACCGGATCAGTCATGCCG
>Ga0070680_100003229_pt1 | contig 12132 bp, 10 predicted proteins | sample KBSC73BmetaG_FD_64672 | JGI IMG/M metagenome (GOLD analysis project Ga0070680, IMG submission 64672) | Corn rhizosphere microbial communities from Kellogg Biological Station, Michigan, USA - KBS C7-3B metaG | ecosystem: Host-associated > Plants > Roots > Rhizosphere | place: USA: Michigan...
CGGCCGGGAGGCGCCAGCCGAGCTCGCCACCGAAGGGAAGGCGCGGGTAGAGCAGCTCGCCGGTGGAGCTCCGCAGGTCGGTCCAGGCAGCTTTTACAGTTTCCATTTGCAGCGGGGTGAGGCAGCCTGCCGTGTCCGTGCTTCTGCACTTGAGGACGGCCGGGTCAAAGTGGCAGTTGCCGGGGTCTTCGATCAGGCGATCTTTAACGCCGTCGTTGCCGTCGCATTTGTCAAGAACTGCGCCATTGAGTAGTTTGAGTTTTTCGGGTGGCAGCGCGTGTTGAGGTGACTCGAGCGCGGTCATCAGCAGACGCATGCGCCAGGCGGAGATGTAGATCTGATTGTAAGCGGGCGCACCGGCGATGATGCCATCGAAGTCCGCCGGGTAACGTTGTGCGGACATCAGTCCCTGCCGTCCACCAGTTGAACAGCCTTCGAAATAAGAAAGGCGCGGGCTACGCCCATAGTAAGCAGCAACCAATGCTTTGGCGTCGACGGCCGTTTCGTGAACAGCGCGATACGCAAAGTCTGTGACCTTATCCGGATGCCCGAGCGCAAAGCTGCCACTGCTGCCGGTGTGACCGGTGTCGGTGGACGCGGTGGCGTAACCCTCGCGAATGGCGTTCGTCATTCCTGCGGTGTTGACGCGACCGACCAAACCGCCTCCACCTTCCATGAGGAGTTTGCCGTTCCACGCAGAAGCCGGCGGCAGCCAGAGTTCGGAGTTGATTTCCGAGTCGGCCGCAGGTCTGAGAGTAATCGAAACTCGACACTGTGTTGCCGTTAGTGTTGCGGCGGTGACGTTATGCTGGCGCGCCAAGTCAGCACAAGGTGTCTGGGCGAAGAGCGGAACGGCGAGAAAGAGCAGCAGGCGCATGTCACAGATTAATACGTATCCGGCGCTCCGATCCCCGGCCCAAGTCCCTCTCGAACACCGAGACAACTTCCAGCGTGGATTCGGAGCGAATTACGGCTATCCGAAAGGTCAGGGGTGGATGTAGTTGTGATTCAGCTGCCCCGCTACATCACGCTCGTAGTTGAACTCAGAATACTGCGGCTTAGAATAGAGGCCATGAAAAAGCTGGTATTGGTCCTGGCCGCCGGACTCGCTTTCGCGGCGGAGCCGGATGGCCTGGTTCTGCCGCCGGGCTTCCATGCCACTATCGTGTCGGAAGGTCTGGGTCCGATCCGGCATCTTGCCGTGCGGCCGAATGGCGACCTATATATATCGACGCCGGTCGACAGGCAGAACAAAGGCGCCGGGATTATCGCGCTCCACCTGGACGGGAATCATAAGGCCGATCGGGTGGAGCATTTCGGCCAGGTGGCCGGAGGTACCGGGATCCGCTTTTACAAAGACGCGCTCTATGCCGCATCCGGCACCGGCGTTTATCGCTTTAATTTTGCCGACAAGGGCGCGCTGCTACCCGGGAAGGACCCGGACATCATCATTGATGGAATGCCCGCAGCGCATCCTGGCTTCGCGCGCGCGAACGTGGCGCTGGCATTCGATAACAAGGGAAACCTTTACGTTGCGCTCGAAGCTTCCGCCAATCTGTGCACCGACCCGAAGGCGCCGCAGGGCGCGCCCGCTACAGGGCTGAAGCCGTGCCCGGATTTGGCCCAGCGTGCGGGCGTGTGGCGCTTCAAGGCGAACAAGACCGGCCAGAGATTCCCGACCGATGGCGAGCAGCTGGCCACGGGAATCCGCGATATCAGCGCGCTCGACTGGTCGGCGGCCGATGGACACCTTTATGGGATCATGCATGGCCGCGACAGCACGAACCGTATGTTCCCGAATCTGGTGAGCGCGGAAGACGACAACAACATCGCCGACGAGATGCACCGGATCACAAAGGATACCAACTTCGGGTGGCCCTACACGTACTACGACGGCGCGCGCAAGCTGCGGCTGATCGCGCCGGAATATGGCGGCGATGGGAAGAAGGCGGCTCCGACGAGCACGTATTCCACTCCGATCGTGACCTTCCAGGGGCCGCGGGCCGCCCCTGTGGATCTGCTGTTCTATTCGGGCAAGAAATTCCCTGCCGAGTATCGCGGCGGCGCGTTCATCGTCCTGCACGGCACGCGCAACAAGAACGGATATGACGTGGTGTTCGTGCCGTTCAATCGAGAAGGGAAGTCTGGAGATGCGAAAGTCTTCGCGGATGGGTTTGCAGGTTTCGATAAGACCGGCGCGATGCCAGGCCCGGCGAAATATCGGCCGATCGGCGAAGCGGTGGGACCCGATGGCGCGCTCTATGTAGGCGATTCGCAGAAGGGCCGGGTGTGGCGCATTGCGTACGGAGAGTAAGGCGGAGCATCCGGGTTGACGACTTGTCGCTCTCAGAGCTTTCATTCGGCGAGCGGAGCCAGGTCGTGAACAACTCAATGATCCTGCGGGATGTTGCTGAAAGCGACCTTCCCATTATTTTCGAGCACCAAAGAGATCCGGAGGCGAACCGCATGGCGGCCTTCGTTTCGCGCAATCCATCCGACCGAGACGCATTTCTGACGCATTGGAGGCGAATTCTTTCCGATTCCGGCGCAATGACGAAATCCATCGTCTGGAATGGCCAAATCGCCGGTACAGTGGGGATTTTTGCGTGGGAAGGCAAACTGCACGTCACCTATTGGATCGGCAAGGAATTTTGGGGAAAAGGAATCGCTACGCAGGCGCTGACGGAGCTTCTCCGGCTTGTGAATGACCGCCCAGTCTACGCCAGCGCCGCCCGGGATAATGTTGCCTCCATCCGCGTCCTAGAGAAGTGTGGCTTTGCAAGGCGCGGTTCGGCCAGGGCGTTTGCCGGAATTCGGGACACAGAGATCGACGAAGTCTTCTTCGAACTCCCTGCCTGAATGGCTGCCGCAGCCATAGTAAGGGATATCGGCTATCCCGAAGATCGATCCTCAATGCGTCGCGGAGGAAACGATTTGCGGCGGTGGAGGAATGTTCCGGTCTTTGAACCACTGGATGCTGTCGGTTTGCGTTGACGGTTTCGAACGGACATCGCGCCGATCGGGAATGAAGATCTGGAGTCCGGCATCCTCCGTGATGCGGGTATAGCCGCTGGAGAACTGGTCGCGGTAGTTGACCAGGTCGAGATCGAACCACGGATTGCTCGAAATATCAATCATGATGATCTTTACCGGATGCATGCTGAGACTTGCGAAATCGATTGTGCCGCCTTCCAGGCTGAAGAAGTTGCGCCACAATTCCACGCGCTCGATTTTCTCCGCGGCGTCGCCGTAGACCGCTTGTATATCGGGGCTTTCCACCGACACATGCGTCAGCCGGCCACGGATATGGGGCGCCGGAAGCAGCTTGTGGGTGTCCAGCAGCAAATCGTCGCCTTCGATCTCCACGCCGTCAATGTCGTTTTTGACCAGATCCGCCGTGGAGACATGGAGCAAACCCAATATGGCTTTCATCCGCACTTTCAAGATGTCAATCCGGATGATGTGAACACGTACGCGATCGTCTGGCGCCACCGACACGGACGCGATTACCTGGACAGGCAAGGGAACCAGCTTGTGCACAACACCTGTTAATTTCAGGTTTTGTCCGTCGGCGAGGAGGGTCACGTTCTTTAGCGGCGAGTTCGCGACGGAGCTGTTGATGTACTCGCCTAAATCGCCGATGTTCACTCGAATCACGCCCGTTTGAATGTCAAGGTCGAAAGAATCCGGACGATCGAACGAAGGGTTCAGGTCACGGCGAGTGCGCACCAGCCGGCCGTCGAGCCATCGGACATACACGTGAAAGTCCGATCCCTTTCGCAGCAGTAAATTATGGGCATGGATTCTGGTATCGGATCTGTCGGGGTGAGATGGCGGCGGACCGGCTCGCTCCGTTGAGTTCACAAGCGCTCCGTGCGGTGGATTCAGCGGTTGCCGGCGACTGTTCGACCACCACAACAGCAGGCTTATGACCAGAAGGGCGAACAGTGATGCAGGGAGAAGCCCGCGGCGATGAATCATTCCCTTTCTGTTTTACGATCCCGGACCAGACTCGCGCCGGCGTGAGCGTAACATCCTACCCAAAATCCCTGGTTCAATCGTGCTGTTGCGCTGAAGGCTGAGGCGCGCGACAGAATCCGTACACGAACTCAGGTCAATTATCGGACGGTCGTTCCACGTGATCGATTAGCAACATTTGCACCGATACCTTCGCGGGCTGGAGCCGCAGCCCTGCCGCCCGCGGCAGCGCCGTGAAGATCGATTCTTCTCCAGGTGGTGGGATGGGATATCCAGCGGCAGCGATGTCGCGGGAGGGGAAGGCGGCGCGCGCTCCAGGGCTGATGTTGGCAGCGCAAGGTCGTAATACCCAGTCAACCCCGTCTTGTCGACAACCGGTCTATCCGCAACGCCGGGCAGGATAGTATTCGCCAGGAGCGCCATTGAGATGGCATAGAACTGAGTCGTCTCTGACCCCTCCTCAACCATCGTGCCGCTCCCTCTCATGATTCCTCCGGCAGGGTGCTTTCGCCTCAGGTCAGCTATATCCAGAGTCTCCGCCTGTTTGAACTTCGGCCGCTTTTCGCTACTACGAGGTCATAGACCGGCATCTCTTTCTGCGCAAGATGCACCGCTATCTTGCATCGTTCGGCCAACATCGCCTGCAGCATCGCGCGGAGCATGGTCTGCCTCATCTGCGGTTTCCGCCAGTCGGCAAGGTCCGGCTGGTCAACTTTCGCGACCACGTCATAGAGTTCGTTACTCAACCAGACCGGATCTCCCTCGATCTGGTTTGCACGCAGCACCCCCGGCTGGTTCGGCGGCGCATACGCCACCTGAAAGATCGCGATCATGGGCAGACCGATCGAACGATATCCGTCCGCCGTCGGCCCGGCCTGTACCGGTCCACTGTCTGCGCCGTGCCGCCGGATCGAGACGACCTCGAATTTGAGCGCGGGAGGCGATGATTGTTGCGCTTGCAACAAGACACTGGACAGCGCACCGATCAAGAGGGCAGGCTTCATGCCCTCCGCTCACCGCAGACCCGCGCGGGCGGCCATTTCGAGCGGAACGAGTTCATCGGCGGTCAGGTAGCCATCATGATTGCGATCGAGCTTCTTCAGCGCCGCCGCAGCGTGATCGATTTCCGAGGCTGAAATCTCATCGTCATGGTCAGCATCGAGAGCAGCGAGCACCGGGTGATAGCTCATGAACCGATGGCGAAGTTGCGGCGCCATTGCCGCAGGCACGGAGGTTGGATCGAAGTGCAGGCCGCATTCCTCAGGCGTCAGTTTGCCCGCGTGGCTGGTGTCCAGATTACGGAGCGTGGCCGGGGCGTTACTGATCTCCCACGGCGAGAGCGAAAAATCACGGTCCGTATCGAGCGCGCGCAGCACCGGCATCGAAAGGAAATAGCGCCGTCCGAGCTTCAGCCACGGCTCGAAGGGATCCGGCCCAAGCCTGACGGTGGTGTTGAGATCCCTGGCGGCGAGCGAGTTCCGATCGACAGACAACAGACCGGGCGTGGAGAAATGCGCGCCGATGGCAAACGGAACCGCGACGCCGCCCGTGGGAATCAGGACCACTGTGGCAAGAATCGAGACGACGGCCAGAAGCGCACCCTGAAGCAATGCCACTGGATGCGGCTTCCAGGTCTCGATGGTCTGGAACAGGGGCGCGCCCGTTCCCAGCGAGGCTGCGGTGGGGCGCGGCTGCCGGAATTCCGGGCGCAGCAGCCACTGCCGAACAAGCGACGCGGCAGCATCGGCGAAATATCGCGGCTTATCGCGCAACGGAGCGCGATCGAAATCGTCGAGCATGTCGTCGCCGAAACGCCAGCGGAACGGCGCCGGGTGAAGCCAGATGAATTGGATATAGAGCCACCGCAGCATCAGGCCCTCCCGGGTTTGAGCGAACGGAGTCGCATTCTGCCCTCCTGCACCACGCCTTCGAGCCGCGCGATTTCCTGCGAGAGCACGCCGCGACCGAGCGAGTTCAGGCGGTAATACCGGCGGCGGGAGTTTTCCTCGTCGCGGAGCGCTGTAACCTCCTCGACCATGCCCTGCTTCATGAGCCGCTGCAGGTTGTCGTAGAGCGTACCGGGCCCAAGGTTGTAACGGCCGCTCGATTGGCGCAGCACCTCCCGCATGATGCCGTACCCGTGCATCGGCTCTCCGGCCAGAGACAGGAGGATGTGGAGCGTGGCCGGAGCCAAGGGAAGAAAGTCGTCGGGGTCCGGTTTCATCATCGGATTCCGTTATATCAGATTCCGATAATGCTCGGGGACCGTTAACGAAAAAATTCGGCGATCGCGCAGGGCTTCGGGCTGCGATTCGGCGAATACAAAGCGAATCCAAGGCAGACGCTGGGACGATGATGTGACATACTGTCGCTGTATATGCCTCGGACGGCTACTCTGGAGCCCGAATCGCCATTAGTGCTCCTCTCTCGTGCTCGTAAATTTTTGACGCAGCAGGATCTTGCGGATCAGCTCGCCGTTCACCGCCGGACGATTGCGCGATGGGAGAACGGTGAAACGCAATGCCCCTCGTTTGTCGCCGCCGCCTTGCGGGAGATCATCAGCGCGCATCCGGTACCCGACACGCACGGCTCGTTCACGTTCGTCGATCTGTTCGCCGGGATCGGCGGCATGCGAGCCGGCTTCGAACAAGCCGGCGGCAAATGCGTTTTCACGTGTGAGTGGAACCAATGGGCGAAAAGAACCTATGTGGCGAATTTCGGTCTCGACGAAGAGCGGTTCGCCGGAGATATCGTCGAGGTTCCGACGGACGATATACCGGACCATGATGTGCTTCTCGCGGGATTTCCGTGCCAGCCATTTTCGATCGCCGGCGTGAGCAAAAAGAACGCGCTTGGCCGACCTCACGGTTTCGAGTGCACGACACAGGGCACACTGTTCTTCGATGTAGCGCGGATCATCTCAGAGAAGCGGCCAAAGGCCTTTCTGCTCGAAAATGTCAAAAATCTGCTCAGCCATGATGGCGGAAATACCTTCAGGGTGATTCGCGAGACGCTCGAGGACGAGCTTGGCTATGACGTTCACCACAAAGTGATCGATGCAAGCCGCTTTGTGCCGCAACATCGGGAGCGCATCCTGATCGCTGGCTTCCGCGAGCCGGTCGGGTTTGATTTTGAACAGATTCAGCTGCCGACCGCAGGCCCACGACTCGGTTCCATTCTTCACCCCGAAGATGGTTCCGAACCAAATGAAGAGCCCTACACCACGGGACCTAAAAGCAGGGTGCATTCCAAATATGGATTAACCGATAAGCTCTGGGGATATCTTCAGGCATATGCGGAGAAACACCGAAAAGCCGGCAATGGATTTGGTTTCGGCCTGGTAGATAAAAGTTGCGTGGCACGTACGCTTTCGGCGCGCTATTACAAGGATGGTTCCGAGATCCTTGTGCGCCGTGGGAACGGGAGGAATCCGCGGCGACTTACGCCGCGGGAGTGCGCAAGACTCATGGGCTTTCCGGATTCCTTTCAGATCCCCGTCTCAGATACTCAGGCTTATAAACAGTTCGGAAACAGCGTGGTGGTTCCTGTGATAGAAGCTGTGGCTGAATTGATGCGACCGCATATCAGGGCTCTGCAGCAGTATGAACAATCGGGAGTGCTGGAGTTGCCTTTGTTTGCGTTGAGGCCATGAAGCCTGGCTATCTCTCTGAGTTCTTCGCGGGCGTCGCGCTAAAGACCATGAGCGCGGTGGAAGCCGATCCGGCTCGCAGTCACCAGCACGAAATCAATGGCGTTCAGGAGCTGATCAGGATCTTCGGACGCGCGAGGGAGAAAAACTCGCTTCCGGCCAGGTTCGTCTACCTTGATGACAGCGATCAGCCAATCGTCGAGGAAGCCACTGTGACCTGGTACGATGCGCGCCTGCTGCACCCAAAGCGTAGTGAGCATCGGATGTATTTTCCGAGGACAACTGTTTCTCAATGCGCGGCTGAAGGGGATCTGCTTGTCATCGGTAAACCGCAGGAAGGTCCGGTGCTCGTTATTATCGCGCAGGGCGGTTCAACGATTGCGAATCAGATTCGCTGGGTTTTCGGTATTGGACAAACCGCCTTCGAGGGGTTCTCGGTTCGCGAAGAACTGGAAACAGAACAGGACCGGATTCAGTTCGCTTCCACCTTTATTCTGGAGCAGATCGGCATTGTTGTTAAGACGCGCGAGGAGACCTTTCTCGACGCGATGCTGGACAAGTTTGGGGGAAGCTTTCCGCCTACTCGAGAGTTTTCTGCTTACGCACGATCGACGCTGGCAGAGGTCGACCCGCGCTACTCTCCTGATAGCGCGCTTATGGCCTGGATGGAGCGGGAAGAAATTCTCTTTCGAACGCTGGAAAAGCATTTGCTTGCCGACCGTCTCTCCAAAGGCTTCGCCGATGATACGGAGGGCTTTCTGCAGTTTTCGCTGTCTGTTCAGAATCGCCGGAAGAGCCGCGTTGGATTAGCACTCGAAAATCACCTTGAAGTGATATTCATGAAACACCGGGTCCATTATGAGCGGGCTGCGAGGACTGAGGGCAAGGCGAAGCCGGACTTTCTTTTCCCAGGCGGCAAGCATTACCGGGATCATAGTTTTGATGCAAGCTTCCTGACCATGCTCGGCGTGAAGAGCACGTGCAAAGATCGCTGGAGACAGGTTCTTGCGGAAGCGGCGCGTATTGCGGTGAAACATCTGCTGACTCTGGAAACGTCCATCAGCAAAGATCAGACAGAACAGATGCAGCACCACCGGATACAGCTTGTGGTTCCCCGCAATCTGCACTCGACTTATTCTGCAGATCAGGTTTCGTCGCTGCTGGATCTGGAGGGATTTATCAGTCTGATTCGAGATCGCCAGCAGCGCGCGTTTCAGGCTTAAGGGCTCCTTCGACGCCAGATTTCAGGCGGACTGGCGGATGAGCCGCAGGCCCTCGCCTTCCGGATCCTCTTTTATGGCCGAGGGAGCGTTGAACAGCATGGTTGCGCGCTTCTCCCCAGTGTACGCGGGCCAGGCGGGCAGGCCACTATGGCCGGGGTTGCCAGAGCGGGCGAAAGAGGTCCAGGCCTCGCCCATTTTCGAGGAGAGCGCGAGACCGCCGGGATCGTTCGCCGAGTAGTGGGTGCATAACGTCGCATTGTCGAATGCGAATGTGATCTCGCTCGAATGGAAGGTCCCGATCTGACCACCGAGCGCCGGGGTGCGCCACGCATAGATATACATATAAGCGGGAGCGCCGCCCTGCGCAGCTTTCCGCTCGGCCTGCGCGATTGCGTTTTGCCGCATGCCCGCTGCGGAGATCGCGGCCCATAAGCCGAAGGGCGATTCCTTTGGGTACTCGCGACGGTAAGCGGCGATGATATCCGCCGCGCGCTCTTTGTAACGCGCGCTGACGCGCTTCTCGAGTTCCTCGCCGGTGAGCGTTTCGCGCTCGGGATTATCGGTTCCGTTCACCATCTCGTTCAGGCATGTGCCAATCAGCATGGGAACCTTTGCAGAGACAGCGGGAGCGCCGGGGTCGAAAGGATGCGCAGGGATGACTTTGCCATCGACGACGGGGCTCCAGCCTCCGCGGCGATTGGCGCCCATACGCCGCTGTACCTCCGTCTGAACACGCATCAGGGCGCTTGTGGGAAGTGAATGCAGTTTCCCAACGTCGGATTTGGAAATGCCGAGTTCCTCGAGAATGGCCGCCGCGTGTTCCGCCGCGGCATCCGCTGACCCCGAGCGGAGCGTGGAGCCACTCTCGACTATCGCGCGATGGAAAAGCCCTTGTGCGGCAGGCATCACCATCAGATGGCTGACTTTTCCGCCGCCGCCGGATTGACCGTAGATGAGAACGTTATCGGGGTCACCGCCGAAGTTCGAGATGTTGTCGCGAACCCATTCGAGCACCGCCACGATATCCAGCATTCCCACGTTGCCGGAGGACGCATAGCGTTCGCCGCCGATCTGCGCAAGATTCAGATAGCCGAAAAGGTTCAGGCGGTGATTGTGCGTTACGACGACGGCGTTGTGATGACGCGCCAGGTTTTCGCCGTTATAGCAGAGAAGATCGTTGCCGCTGCCACCGGTATAGCCGCCACCGTGCATGAAGACCATGACGGGCCGCTTGCGACCGGAGGAGTTCGGAGAAGGCGTCCACACATTGACCCGAAGGCAGTCTTCGCCTCTTGTCCATCCGCCTGTACGGTAAAGCAGGTAATTGTCTTCATCCGTGCTGCGGCCGTTCGCATCGTTTTCGATAACGCCCGTTCCAGCCTGCGGACACGAATGTCCGTAGTTGAGGCAATTGCGCACGCCCGCCCATGGCTGCGGCTTCGCGGGAGGCATGAAGCGATTCGCGCCTGTTGTCGACGCGCCGTATGGAATGCCCAGGAAAACAGCGACACCGCTGCTGGTAAATCCTCTTACTTTGCCTGCGGTGGTCTCGACCACGGGTGTGGCCGGAACGCCTGAAGCTGTTCTGGCTTTTTGTGTTTCCGAGTGTGCGAGCTTCTGGAAACCCGCAGCCACGGCCGCGGCCTGAAGCGCCGTGCGGCGGCTGAAAAGCAAGGAGCTGTGGCGGTTCATCATTGTTGTCTCCTATAAAGGTTTGCCGGTGGGGTAGTTGCGCAGCGCGAGGCGCTCATCGCGGTCCGGGTCGTTTACAGCGCCACTCTTCGATGCGTCGAAAATCATCGTGGTCCGTTCAGCAGCCGTGTAGGCGGGCCACTTCAAGCCCTTCTGGCTGGGATTGCCGGTTCGCGCGAATGCCGCCCATGCGCCGCTTAGCTGGCGGGAAAGCTGTTCGGCCTCCGGGAACAGAACGAGACGCATGGTGAGTGGAAGATCGCTGGTGTGGAACGACTTGATCTTCAGGTTGCCCTGGGCAAGAGGCGTGTCCCACTGGCAGTAATACATAAAGACGTTAGCTTTGTGCTGTTCGAGCTTCAACTCGGCGAGGCGAACGGCATTGTAGCGTGCGCCGCGGTCGGCCGAGATGCGGAAGTACAGATCCGAAGGCGTGTCCGAAGGATGATCGCGATGGTAAAAGGCAAGCAGAGGATCGACGTTCGCTTCCGGAATCCCGGATGTGACGAGGCGCGTCCGCAAACCAGCATTATCGAGCGTGAAGAGCGATTCGTCCTTCAGCGAAAAGAGGCTCGATTCGTCTTTATCGTTGCCGACGAGTAAGGGGATTTCCGCGGATTCGTCAGGCGCTTTCGGGTCCCATGTCTGATGCGGAAGCGAATGGCCGTCGACAACGATGTCAAACGGCTTGCCAGCGCCAGCGGCGAACAACTTATCGGCCGGCACATTCTGCAATTCGTCAATGCGGTGTTCACCAAGTCCAAGACTGGACAGCACCCGGCGTGTGTTTTCGGCGGCATGATCCGACGTGGAGGCGCGGAGCACCGAACCGCTCTGGACGCAGGCTTTGTGGAACAGCCCTTTGGCTGCCGGCGTGGCCATGAGGGCGCTGATTTTCTGTCCACCGCCGGATTCGCCGAATACGGTGACGTTTCGCGGGTCGCCACCGAAATGCGCGATGTTGTCGCGCACCCATTCGAGAGCGGCGATCAGATCAAGCTGCCCGACATTGCCGATCGCATACTTTGGGCTAAACGCGCCAAGCCAGGTGTAACCGAATACGTTGAGGCGGTGGTTAACACCTACGAGAACGACGTTTTGTTCACGCACGAAGCGATCGCTGAAGAGAGTGAGGACGTCCGACCCGCCGGTGAGACCGCCGCCGTGGATGTAGACCATAACGGGGCGGCGTCCTGTTAGACCGGTCGTGAGCACGTTCAGGTTCAGGCAGTTTTCGCTATCGGTCTGCGCCGAAAGCTGCTCACGATCCGAGCGGCCGCCAGCGAAGTATTCGCCGATCAGCGGACTCCGGAAGATGTTGCCGGGACCTTGTATGCAGCGAGGACCGGTTTCGGTGGCGTCGCGGGTTCCGGTCCAGCTCGCCGGTTTTGAAGGTGGGAGGAATCGCCCGGCACCCTCGGTCTGGCCTCCATATGGGATGCCTCGAAAGAGGTGAACGCCAGCGATTGATGCGCCCCGAACCCGACCGCACTGCGTTTCCGCGACAGGAGATTTCTCCGCCGCGTATGCGCCCGCGGCAAGACACCAAACGAGTTGGCGACGAGTCATCCTCATGCGCGGTTTACCCTA
>Ga0070680_100003230_pt1 | contig 12130 bp, 10 predicted proteins | sample KBSC73BmetaG_FD_64672 | JGI IMG/M metagenome (GOLD analysis project Ga0070680, IMG submission 64672) | Corn rhizosphere microbial communities from Kellogg Biological Station, Michigan, USA - KBS C7-3B metaG | ecosystem: Host-associated > Plants > Roots > Rhizosphere | place: USA: Michigan...
GCCGCAGCCACCGTGGTCTGGACCTGGGGCGGCTTCATCCTCGCTTACAAGCTGGTGGCGGCGGCCTACAGCGGTTGGATCACGCCCATCATATTCGCCGGCGAGAACGTCTCTCCCGGCCGCAGCATCCCGCGCGCTCTCTTCCTCGGCATCGGTCTCACGGCAGTGTTGTATATCGCCGCAAACGGTGGGCTGCTCTTCGCGTTGGGGACCGCCGGCATGCGCGCTTCGCCGCTGCCCTTCACGGCCGTGATCTCCCGGCTCGGAGGCGCGGTGCCGGCGCTTCTCTTTGCGGTCACGGCCGCGATCGCGGTGGCGAGCTGCTCCAATGCCAACGCCATGTCGAGCTCCCGGGTCCTCTATGCGTTGGCGGAAGATGGCATCCTGCCCCGCGCCCTGCGGACCGTGAATGCGGGCGGCAGCCCGACACTGGCTTTCCTGATGTCGGCGGTGGTCTCGCTGGTTCTCGCCGCGACGGGTCGCTTCGCGCTGGTCTTCGGCCTGGTCGCGACTCTCAACATCACGAACGCCGTGCTCATCGAGCTCGGCTTCTTCATCCTGCGGCGGCGTGAGCCGCAGCTCGCCCGCCCGTATCGCGCCATCGGCTATCCCTGGCTGCCGGCACTCGCGCTGGCGTTAGACGCCGCCATCCTGTGCTTCATCGCCTCCGCCGATCACGAGGGGATCCTCGTGGCCATCGGCCTGACGCTGCTGTGCATTCCGTTCGCCATGGCCGCGCGTGCGCGCCGCACCGCCGCGAGCGATTAGGCGGCGATCGCTCCGAGAAACGTCTCGATTGCGATGTTGCGGCCACACAGGACCACCGCCACCCTGCGGTCCTGCCAGGCGGAGGCCGCCTTGATGAGGCCGGCAAGGGCGACACCTGCCGCGCCCTCGACCATCCAGTGATCCGCCGCGGCGATCTCGCGCATCGCGGCCGCGATCTCGGACTCAGCAACGGTGATGGTCGCATCGATGACCGACTGACAGATCGGAAACGTGACGGATCCCGGCTCGATGCCGCCGGCAGTGCCGTCGGACAAAGTGGGGCTCTCCGGCACGTCGAAGAGACGGCCCGCCTCGAGCGCCCGCAGCAGGCAGGGCGAGTTTTCCGGCCAGACACCCACCACCTGCGTGTTGGGACTGAGGTGCTCGAGCGCGGTGCCGACTCCACCGATCAGGCCGCCGCCGCCGACGGATATGAAGACGGCGTCGAGCTGCGGCGCCTGCTCCGACAGCTCCACGCCGAGAGTGCCCTGGCCCGCCATGACGTCGAGATCGTTGTATGGGGCGATATAGGTTTTCCCCTGCTCGGCAGCCGCCCGGCGCGCCGCGATCTCCGCATCGAGAGGATTGCCGTCGATGATCGACAATTCCGCGCCGAGCCGCCGGATCGCATCCATCTTGGACCGCACCGTCGCTGCCGCGACGAACACGGTGACGGGTACGCCGGCGAGGGCTCCCGCGCGGGCCACGGCTTGCCCATGATTTCCCGTCGATGCGGTGATCACGCCGGCGCGGCGCGCGTCTTGCGGGAGGAGCCGGATCTTGTTGGTGGCCCCGCGGATCTTGAAGGATCCGGTGGGCTGCAGATGCTCGCATTTGAGCAGCACCTCGCAACCGAGCCTGGCCGAGAGGACGGAGCTGCGCTCGAGCGCAGTCACCGGCACCTGCGGACGGATCGCTGTGTGGGCCTGTGTGATTCTCTCAAACAGCGGCCGCGTCATGGGAGCCTCCGATGGACTGGAAGAAAAGTCTATCTTAGAATTCCAGTATAGTACCGATGCGGAGGGGCGAGTGCAAAAGCGGGCAGCGGGCGCACGGCGTGCAATGACCGGAAGCGGGCCACGGCGACGCTCTTCCGGCGCGGGCAAAAGCGCGCGGCCGCCTTTGCTCGCGACCTGGTTTTCGGTGGCGGACGCGCTGGCTGCGCTCTTCTCGCCCTGGGTCGAGGCCGTCGTGCATGACCTCGCGCTGGACACGGTGGCGCACATCGCCAACCCGTTCTCGCCGCGCGAGGCCGGCGATCCCTCAGATCTGAAGGAAATCCATTTTGCGCCGGACGCGCGGGTGATCGGTCCTTACGAAAAGATCAACTGGGACGGACGGCGCATCCGGGCGATTTCCGTGGTGCTGCGCGATGCTGCGGCGGAGCCGATCGGGATGTTGTGTGTGAACGCCGATGTCACGCAGTTCGAGATCATGCGCCGCACCTTGCAGGGCTTTCTCGGCATCGCCGCGGAATCCGGCGCGGTCGAAACGTCGTTTCACGACGACTGGCACGAGAAGATCAATCGCTTCCTCGCGTCCTGGACCCGGCAACGCGCGACGACGTTGGACCGTCTGGACCGGCAGACGCGCCGCGAGCTTATCGGCGCGCTGTATCAGGCGGGCGGCTTCGAAGGCAGGCGGTCCCCCGCTTACGTGGCGAGCGTTCTCGGAGTGAGCCGCGCCACCGTGTACAACGAGCTGGCCAACCTCAAGAGGCGCGCGGCGGCATGAGAGTCATCGAGCTGGACGAAATCCTGACGGTTCTGGACGAATCCGCGGCGCTCGCGGCGGTTGCGAGCGGCTTCCAGCGCCATGCGCGCGGTGAGGCCGAGGTCCCGCCGCCGATGCATCTTGCGTTCGCCGATCCGCCCGGGGATTGCCACGTGAAGGCGGCGGCAGTGGCGGGCGAGGAGGTCTTCGTGCTCAAGCTCGCCTCCAGCTTTTCCGGCAACTGCGCGCACGGCATGGCCGCGAACAACGGCTTCATGGCGGTCGTGAGCGCGAAGACCGGCGAGCTGCTGGCGCTGTTGCATGACCGCGGTCAACTCACCGATTTGCGCACGGCGATGGCGGGAGCCATCGCAGCGCATGCGATCGCCGGCTCGCGCCGCGACACGCTGGGTGTCGTCGGCACCGGCACGCAGGCGCGGCTGCAGGCGAAGTGGATCGCGCGCCACCTGGGCTGCAAGTCGGTCCTGATCTGGGGGCGTCATACCGGCCGTGCGGCGGCGCTGGCGGCAGATCTCGGCGCGCAGGCAGTCGTCCTCGAGGAGCTCTGCGCGCGAGCGGACATCATCGCGACGACCACACCGGCAACGGAACCGCTGCTCACCGCGCCGATGCTGCGCCCCGGGGCCCGGATCGTCGCGGTCGGCGCCGACAGCCCGGGCAAGCGTGAGCTCGATGTCGAGATCCTGACTCGCGCGCGCATCGTCGTGGACTCCCGCGCCCAATGCGTCGATCACGGCGAGGCGGGTTGGGCAGTTCGCGCGGGTCTCGTTGATGCCGCATCGCTGGTCGAGCTCGGCGCTCTGTTGGCGGCGCCGATCGCCTTCCGCGACGAGGAAACGGTCGTCGCCGACCTCACCGGCGTCGCGATACAGGATTTGGAGATCGCGAAGAGCGTCTGGAAGCGCCTGACGGGCGAGTAGGGGCTCGCCAACTTCCCCTTGCGCATCGTCTTATTTGGATGGAAAATACAAAAAAGATCACCGGAGAGAGGCTCGATGAAGTCACGCGTGGTGACCCTGCTCGCTTGCGCCCTTGCCTTCACTGCGCCGCTGACATCGAAGGCCGCCACGGGCGGCGCCGGCTCCGACGGCGAGAGTGCCGCATTCCATTCGCTTCGGGCTCCCGTGCCGCCTTTCGAGTGTGAGGCGTATGTCGCCTACGACCTCGACCAGAAGCTTCCGGGCTACATCCTGCCCACCGCCGCCGGAGCCAGGACCTGCATTCCCTTCACCTCCGTGGCGGAGCAGCCGCCCGAGGGCTATCGCGGTGACTTCTACGTGGACGAGTTCAGTGATGCGCAGCTGCGCAAGCGTTGGGAGGCCTGCGAGAGGCAGCCGGCGTGTCGTGCCAGAATCGAGAAGCAGGTGCTGAAGCGTCGGCCGCCCAACAAAGAGCACTTCCTCACGGATCCGCACGGCCGATATCTCCTCGGCAAGATCGACGAGAAGGGAGCCCTGACGGATCTGCGCACGATACGGCGTCCCGGCTTCTTCGCACGATCGCCGTACCGGGAGCCCATCGCCGCGGCGGATGCGGACACATACATCGTGGAGTTCACCGCGCCGCGCGACCCGTATGAGCGCCTCCACATGCACATGAGCGGAACCGTCCAGATACGCGGCTGGTACATTCGCGGCGCCGGCATCAGTGACGGCAAGGGCGGCCGTGCTCGGGCGCTGATCATCGCCAACGGGGGCGGGGGTGATCGCGTCACCGCGATCGATGACCCGCGCGATGTGGCGTACGTGATCGATCCCAAGACCGGAATGACGATTCCCGACGACAGCTGGCCAAACGCCACTACGGGGGCGCAGGGGATGCGTCATTGGCGCGAAGTCTGGTTCCGGCTCCACCAGGCCGGGTTCGACGTGTTGGCAATGGATCGGCGCGGGGTCGGCATTTCGGGAGGCTACGACGACGAGGACACCCTGCGCCAGGGCCACGACATTCTCGGAATCGTCGCCGCCTTGCGCAGCGGCAAAGGAATGCGCGCGCTCGGGCCTTCGGGGCGTCTCGCCGCCGGCCGTGACGCCGCCGTGATGGTCCGCGGCGGTCCGTCGAGCGTCGGCCTGCCGGTTTTCTTCCTGGGCAGCTCGCGCGGCACGATGGCGAGCGGCTGGGCGATGACGATCAATTTCGCCAACGACTGCAGCTACGACTTGCCGACCATCCACTGTCTGCCGCCGCATCGCGATCCGACCGTCAAGGGCGCCATCCTGGTCGCCGATTTCTCGAGCGGGATAGGCTATCTGGAGTCGGAGACGTCCTCGAAGAACGACGGCCGCGGAGCCGGACGCGACCGCGCGCTTTTCATGGGCGCGATGGAGGAGCAGGACAGTATCGTCTTCTTTCCCAGCTCCGCGATCCTTGCCGGCATGCGCAACTGGCCGAGCGCGTTCTTCGCGCGCGGTCTCTGGTGCTACGCCGACGGGCTCGAGGGCGAGATGGACTCTTACTCGCGGGTCAGGGGCTTGAAGGATCTGTTCGTCGTGCGCGGTCCGCACGCCTTCGCCACGTGGCCCGCGGTCGAGGAGCTGCATGCCACTCAGCACATGATCGCGTATGCGCGGGCCGTCGTGCTCGGCGAGAAGAGCATTCCCGGGCGGCGGTCGTGGGCCAACATGAAGGAGTTGGTCGGAACGTCCGACGATGTCTGGGAGCCTTCCACCCATCCGACCGTCGTTCACTAGCCAGTCAGCAGGCGAGCCACGTGTCGTTGAGTCTGTACCCCTGCGGGAAGGGGTCTTCCGGGTCGACGCCGTAGTAGGAAATCCCGGTCAGCCACGCGCGGCCACCGACCCTGGTGACGACCGCATCGATGCCCCCGACCGAGGTTGCCGTCTCGATGCTGCAGGCGAATTCGGTTCCCAGGATGGAGAGGTGGCGGAATGGCTCACCCACGGCGAGCTCGCCGCGGGCGCTCATGACCGCCATGCGCGCGGAGCAGCCTGTCCCGCAGGGGCTGCGGTCGATGCGGCCCGGTGACACGACGACGGCATTGCGGGCCGTTTTGATGCCGTTCTCGATCGTCAGCGGCCCGGCAAAGAGAGTCTGGTTGATGGTATGGATGCCCGGATTCTCCGGATGGATCGCGGGCAGTTGTGTGGCGGCGGCGTGCTTGATGCGCTCGCCCAGCTCGACGAGCCCGCGCGCCTCGGCGGGAACGAGCGCAAAGCCCAGCGCCTGGGCGTCGACCAGCACGTAGATCATTCCACCATACGCTACATCGACGGTGATCGTACCGAGGCCGGCGACGTCTACGGCCCGTTGGCTGTGCATGACGAACGCGGGAACATTGCGGAACGAGACGCGGCGGCATTTCCCGCCGCTGCATTCCGCCTCCACATGCACGAGACCCGCTGGAGTGTCGACGCAAATCCGGGTCATCGGCTCATTCATGGGCAGCATACCGGTCTCGAGCACGGCCGTGACCGTGCACATCAGGTTCGATCCTGACATCGGCGGATAATAGTTCGACTCCATGACGATCAGGCCCATGTCGGCCTGCGCGGCGATGGGTGGTGTCACGAGATTGACCGCCGTATTGACACTGCCGCGCGGATCGGACAGCAGCATCAGACGCAGGCCGTCCTGGTCCCTTTGCAGGATCTGCTGACGCTCGAACATCGACGCCGCGCGGGGCGCGATGACGCCCCCGGTAATGACGCGTCCCACCTCTCCTTCGGCATGGACGCCGACGACAGTGATGACCTGTTGGAGACGCATGCCGGCCGATCACGCCGCAGGGGTTGCGCGATGCGCCCGCAGCGCCGTCACCAGGTTCGTCCCGGTGCCGAGGATGTGCTCTCTGAGATGGGCAACCGCCTCATCGGTCGCGCGTGCCGCGCACAACCGCAGCAGCTCGTGATGCTCGCGCACGGCTTCCTCCGCTCCCTGGGTCAGGAGCAGATGCAGGCGCACGTAGCGCTCGATCTGCAGGTTGATGCCTTGCAGGATGTTCAGGGTTTGGACGCGGCCGGCGGCCTCGTAGAGCCGCCGGTGGAAAGCCCAGTTCAGGCGACCCCAGCTTCCCATGTCCCCTTGGATGTAGGACGCGTCGAGTTGGTTCAGGACTGTGCGGGCCTCCGCAATGTCGCGCTCCGTCATGCGCGCCACGGCCTGCTGGAGAACTTCGCACTCCAGCGTCGCGCGCAGCTCGAACAGCTCCTCCACCTGCTCCGTGGGGATGCTGGTCACGACCGCTCCGCGGTGCGTGCGCATCAGGACGAGCCCGCAGGCCTCGAGCTGGCGCAACGCTTCGCGCACGGGCATGCGACTCACGTCGTATTCCTCCGCTATGGCGTCCTGGATGAGCCAATCCCCCTCGCGGATCTCACCGCTGAGAATCCGCTCCTGCAGCGACTCCCGGAGCGTCTCGGGAACGCTCTGGCGCTTGATCTGGCGGGTTTTGCCCTGGGCCGTTCCGCGAGCCGTTCGACTAGTCACTTGACACCCATTGAATGCAGATTGTAGATTGTATCCAATTACACGGGTGAGGCAAGCGGCAATGACGACGTGGCAAGGGGTTTTCCCGGCGGTGACGACGAAAATGGGTCAATCGGGCCACGTCGATGTCACGGCCACGAGCCAGAGCGTCGCCCGATTGATCGACAGCGGCGTGGCTGGCGTCGTCGTCCTCCCCATGCTCGGGGAGAACGCGTCCCTGGCTCCGGCGGAGCGGGAAGCCATCATCCGCGCGGCTGTTGAAACCGCGGCCGGTCGTGTGCCCGTGCTGTCCGGTCTCGCGGAATCGACGCTGGAGAGCGCGCGCGCCAATGCGCGGCACTACGAGTCCTGCGGCGCCCAGGGCCTGATGGTGTTTCCGAATCTCGTCTACAAGACCGATCCGCGCGAGACTGCATTCTGGTACCGGGAGATTGCGGCCGCGTCTTCCCTGCCCATCATGATTTACAACAATCCGATCGCCTATGGCGTCGATGTCACGCCGCGGATCCTCGAGAGCCTGGCCGACACGAAGGAGATCGTCTGCGTCAAGGAGGAGAGTGGCGACATCCGCCGTGTCACCGACATCAAGGTCGCGCTGGGTGACCGCTTCAGCGTCTTCTGCGGCGTCGACGACCTGATTGTCGAAAGCCTGGCGTTGGGAGTCACCGGTTGGGTCTCCGGCATGGCCAATGTCTGGCCGCGCGAGTGCGTCGAGATCTTCGATCTCTGTCGCGCCGAGAGATTCGCCGACGCGCGCAAGCTCTACAGGATTCTGACACCGTCCTTCCATCTCGATACCCATGTCAAGCTGGTTCAGTACATCAAGCTTGCGGAGAGCCTGGTCTACGGCGCGCCGGAATGGACGCGCCCGCCGCGGCTGCCGCTGGTGGGCGCGGAGCGGGACTCCGTGATCGCGACCATCAGGAAGGCGATGGCCGATCTGGCGCAGCGGAGCGGTCGCTCGGTCGGCGCCGGGTGCGCGGCGGCCGCCGGTTGATCAGAAACAGACGACGCACGGCGCCGAGGGGCGAGGCATGAGATTGGGGTTCGTAGGCTGCGGCACCATTACGGCCGCGATTGTCACCGGGCTGAGCTCATCGGGCCACGGCGAGCCGATAGCCGTGTCACCCCGGAACGCGCAGGTGGCTGCCGACCTCGCGCGCCGCTTCGCCAATGTCACCGTGGCGGCGACGAACCAGGCGGTGCTCGATGCCTGCGACGTCGCCGTCCTGGCGGTCAGGCCGCAGATCCTCGCCGAGGTCCTGCCCGAACTGCGGTTCCGGCCGGATCATCAGGTCATCAGTCTGATCGCAGCCACGTCGCTGGCGTACTTGCGCGCGGGAACCGCTCCGGCCGCCGCCGTGACGCGCGCCGTTCCGATGCCGATGGTGGCCCGCCGGCAGGGCCCGACGGCAATCTATCCGGCCTCACCGGTGGCCAAGACCCTCTTCGATGCGCTCGGGTCGGCGATCGAGCTCAGTGATGAGAAGCGGTTCGATGCCTTCACAGCGGCAACGGGCCTCATGGCTACTTACTTCCGCTTCGTGGACACCGCGGCAAAGTGGATGAGCGAGCAGGGCGTCGCGCCTGAGCAGGCCGATCGGTATGTCAGGCAGTTGTTCTGGGGTGTTGCCGGCACGGCAATGGCCGCTCCTGAGCGCAGTCTCGGCGAGCTGGTGGACGAGCACCAGACGCGCGGCGGCATCAATGAGCAGGTGCGGACGCATCTGGAGGTCAAGGGCATGTTCAGGGAGCTGGCCGCTGCCCTGGATGCCGTGCGGGCCCGACTGGCAGGCCGTTGAAGAGCGGGAGTTGCGGGCTCTCAGAGATCCCCGAATCGCCGCGGCAACTCGAAGCCGTCAGAGAACGGGTCTCCGGCTTCGGCAATGAACTCGCTGCGCGAGGTGTAGTACGCCCGGCCGGCGACGCGCACGCGTGCGATGAGCCCATCTGGAGTCGATTCCGCCGCCGCAAGGGTTCCGACGAAACCCTGGCCCGAAACACCGCGCACCTCGCAGGACTGGCCGACCGCAATCTCGCCCTTTGCGGCGGCCAGGGCGAAGCGCGCGGTCACTCCGCTGCCGGTCGGCGAGCGGTCGATCTGACCTTGCGCGAAGATGCACAGGTTGTAGCTCGGGGCATTGCCGCCGGCGCCGAGCTCGATGTCATCGGTCAGTACGGTGCCGTAGAGGAATCCGAGCTCCGGCGCCGCGGGATGCCGTATGGGCAGTGCGCTGCGGATCGCGTTGGTGATGGCGATGCCGGCACGGACGATCTCATCGAGTGGCGTGGTCATGAGCGGAAGGTCCAGCCGCGAAGCGGGGAGTATCGCGTAATAGGCGCCGCCGAATGCGATGTCGAAGCGCACCCGCCCGTAGCCGGGCACTTCGAGCGCCTGATCAAGGTGACTGGCGAACGAGGGGACGCTCTCGAAGGCCACGAGGGGCGCTTGCGCCGCCTCCGCAACGACTTCGACGCGAACCAGCCCGCATGGCGCTTCGATGCCGAACTGCGACCTTGGGCCGCTGATGGGCACCACGCCGGAGTCCACGAGCCACCGGCCCAGCGCGATGGTGGCGTGGCCGCACATGGTGCTGTAGCCCTCCTGGTGGGTGAACAACACCGCGATCGCGGCGTCCGGATGACTCGGCGCGGTCGGTATCACCCCGTACATGCCGCCATGGCCTCGCGGCTCGAGCATCAGCGAGCGGCGCAGATGGTCGAATCGCTCCCGCGCTTCACGGCGCTTGTCGAGCAGGGTGGCTCCTGTGAGCGGCGGATATCCGCTCTCGACGATGCGCACCGGCTCGCCCGCGGCGTGCATGTCGAGCACCCGCAGGATGCGGGGAGAGGGCGTTGGCTTCATACCGCTGCTTCCCATTATTGTATTCATACATTCAGAAGTGCATTATCCGGTGCCCGGAGGGGAGATCATCGATGGCGCAGCCTTGTCGTCTCATAGAGCTTACCGGCTCACCTCATGACCGTGGGATTCAGTATGGCCGTCAGGCCGGAGCGGAGATCGCCCGCTCGATCGGCCATTACGGGGCGCAGATAGCTGCTCTCGGCCTGGATGAGCGCCGCCTCGCGGACATCGTCGCAAAGTATCTGCCGACCCTGGAGGAGTTCGATCATCGCCAGGTGGCGGAGATGCGCGGCATCGCGGCCGGCGCCGGTGTCCCCTTCGAGCACATCGTGCTGGTGAACGCGCGGACCGAGCTGGTGCAGATCGCGCTGCGGCCCGCCCTGCGGGACTCGATGCGGACCATGGCGTCCGAGGGCTGCACGGGCGTCATCGTGCGGCCCGAGGCCACTCGTGACGGGCAGCTGATCCACGCCCATAACTGGGACTGGCAGCGGGAGTGCACCGAATTCTCGGTGGTGCTGAGGATCCGCAACCCTGAGGGTCCGGACATCCTGACCTTCGCGGAGGCCGGCGCGCTCGCGCGTTTCGGCTTCAATGCCCGCGGGATCTGCATCACCGGCAATGGCCTGGAAAGCGACCGCGACTATCGCGGCGCAGGCATTCCGCTCACGCTCATCCGCCGCAAGGTGCTGGAGCAGGCGCATCTCGGCATCGCGCTGCAGATCGCCTACATCACGCCGAAGTCGGGCTCCAACAACATGATGATCAGCCACGGCCCGTCCGGCCTGGCGTTCGACTTCGAGTGCGCCCCGGATGAGACCTTCATGCTGGAGCCGCAGAAGGGGCTCCTCGTGCACTCCAATCATTGGCTGAGCCCCGTCGCTCTGTCCAAGCTCAGGGAATGCGGCATGGCGGAGTCGCCGTCTACCCTCCATCGCTACGTCCGCGCGCGGGAGACGCTGGCGGCGCGGGCGGGAAGGATCACGACTGAAGACGTGATGGCGACGATGCTCGATGATTTCGAGTCGCCCTGGTCGATCTGCTACCCGCCGCGGCCTTCAAACCCCACGAATCCGAGCATCTACGCGACCGTCGCATCCCTGCTGATGCGTCCAGCGGCGGGCGAAATGCGCATCGCCATGCTGCCTGCGCTGGACAGCCGGTTCACGCGCTATACGCTCGGAACGGAGGCTGCGGCGCTGGCCCATTGACGGCCGGCGCGCCGCGCGCCGGTCCTCCGTCAGAGTCTGGCGGTCACCGAGAACTTGACCAGCCCGGGCAGACCTTCCGCCAGGACCGAGGACCCGGTCGAGGCCCAATATCTCTTGTCGGTGATGTTCTGTCCGTTGAGTCTGAAGATCAGCTCGTAGCGCGGCATCCGCAGGTCGTAGGATCCGCCGACGTCGAAAGTCGTGTACTCCGGCGTGAACGCATTGTTGGTGGCGTTGATCGCCTGGCGTCCCGTGTGGTACGCGCCCGCCGTCAGCTTCAGCGCGGGAGTCAGCCATGACACCGTGTATTCGCCCGCCAGTGACCAGGTGTTGTCGGGAGTTCCCTCGATCCAGAAGCCGTCGATGTTCGGCGAGGCGTGCGTGTTCTCATAATGCGCCGACAGGACGGTCGTCGTGGCATACAGCGCCAGATCCGTGGTGACGTAGCCCGTCAGGCTGAATTCCACGCCGCGATAGCTGTTCTGTCCGTCCGTGTAGTAGTGAAGGTTTCCGTCCGCGGGGTTGAGCGCTTCGTAAGCGGAGCCCTGCCTGATGTCGAAAGCCGCCGCCTGGAGCAGGAGCTTGCGTGTCGGCTCGAGCTTCACGCCCGCCTCGTACTGTCTGCTGGTGCTCGGCGGAAAGTTTTCCGTGGCGTTCTCGTCGGCGATCGGAGCGCTGGGGGTGGATTCGAGACCCTCGATGTAGGTCGCATAGACACTGACCCAACGCAGTGGCTTCACCACGATGCCGCCTGAGTACGACCACGGTGTCGCGTGATAGGGCTGGCGGGTCACCGCGTTGAGCGTGCCGCTGTCGCTGTAGTCGCTCTTGCGCACGCCCGCGAGAAGCTGCACGTACTCGTCGAGCTTCAGGCGGTTGAAGAAGTAGTAACCCTTGTCATCGATCTGCGTCGCCGGCGGACGCCGTGCGAATACGAGGCCGGGGTTCGGGATCAGGGCGGGATCGAGGAAGTTCTGGGCGATTTTCGAGCGCGTGGGACTGGGAGAGGCCAGATCCTCGAGCTTGCGCGAGGCGCCGAACAGCACCGCGTCGCTGACGGCACCGAAGTGCAGCGTTCCGGCGAGCTCGGTGGCGTAGTTGTAAT
>Ga0070680_100003231_pt1 | contig 12129 bp, 11 predicted proteins | sample KBSC73BmetaG_FD_64672 | JGI IMG/M metagenome (GOLD analysis project Ga0070680, IMG submission 64672) | Corn rhizosphere microbial communities from Kellogg Biological Station, Michigan, USA - KBS C7-3B metaG | ecosystem: Host-associated > Plants > Roots > Rhizosphere | place: USA: Michigan...
GCGAGCATGTCGAGCACCACGGTGACGAAGATGAAGGTGAGTGCGGCGGGGCGGGCGGCCATGAGCCTCGAGGCTAGCACAGGCGGCGGCGCCGCCCCTCGCCCGCTCCCCGGCACACTCCTCCGCGAGAGCCGGGTCTGCCCCAAGATACGGTGGACGGAACCCCACGCGACCCCCATCCGTGCTACACTGCCGGCCATGGACGACCGAGACTTCCACGACGCCCGGATACGCATCAGCCGCTGGATCGAGGAGGGCGCGGGGCTGCTCGGCACCGTGCCCGGCCTGCTCACCGAACAGGAGCGCCTGCGCGAGCGCCTCGAAGCCACCGAGCGCGCCTCCAACCGGCTCCTCCAGGAGGTGAATGACCTCCGGCGCGAGCTCGACGCCCTGCAGAGCGAGAACGAGAGCCTCCGGCGCGAGCGCGCCGAGCTGGCGGACTTTCTCGCCGACGGACTCGGGCGCGTGCTGAACGAGGCGGTCCCGCGGCTGCGCGCCCCGATGGCGCCGCACGGGTTGCCGGCCGAGCCCAGCTACTCCTGATCCCGGGGGAGTAGACTGGGCCCCGTGAGAGATCACGGGGCCGTTCTCTTGATCGCCTGCTACGAGCTGGGGCACCAGCCCCTGGCCGTGGCCTGGCCGGCGGCGGTGCTCGAGCAGCGCGGCTTCGCCCCCGCCGTCCTCGACATCTCGGTGGAGCCGCTGGACCCCGAGAAGGTGCGCCGCGCGCGCCTGGTCGCCATCTCCGTCCCCATGCACACCGCGCTCCGCGTGGGCATCACGGTGGCCGAGCGCGTCCGGCAGCTCAATCCCGGCACCCACCTGTGCTTCTACGGGCTCTATGCCACGCTCAATGCCGAGCATCTCCTCACCCGCGGCATCGACAGCGTGATCGGCGGCGAGATCGAGGAGCCGCTGGCCGCGCTCGTCGAGTCGCTCGAGGCCGGCCGGACCGGCCCCATCCCCGGCGTGCGCCGCGCGGGCCAGCCCGCGGGCCCGCATATCGCGCGGCCCACGCTGCCGCGGCCCAGCCGGGCCGCCCTGCCCGCGCTCAAGACCTATGCGCGGCTCGAGCGCGACGGGCGGCAGCTGCCCGTGGGCTATGTCGAGGCCAGCCGCGGGTGCAAGCACCTCTGCCGCCATTGCCCGCTCCCGCCCATTTACGGCGGGCGCTTCTTCGTGGTGCCGGCGGACGTGGTCCTGGCCGACGTGGCGCAGCAGGTGGAGGCGGGCGCGGGACACATCACCTTCGGCGATCCCGACTTCCTCAACGGGCCCGGGCATGCCCTCGAGGTCGCGCGGCGGCTGCACCGCGACTTCCCCGCCATCACCTTCGACTTCACCGCCAAGATCGAGCATCTCCTCCGGCGCGCGGGCGACCTGCCGGAGCTGGGCGCGCTCGGCTGCCTCTTCGTGGTATCCGCGGTGGAGTCGCTCAGCGAGACCGTGCTCGGACATCTCGACAAGGGGCATACGCGCGCCGACGTCGAGGTCGCGCTGGCGGCCACCCGGGGGGCCGGCATCGCGCTGCGGCCCACCTGGGTGGCGTTCACCCCCTGGACCACGCTCGCCGACTTCGTGGAGATGCTCGACTGGGTGGCCGCGCACGACCTCGTGGACCACGTGGACCCGGTGCAGTACTCCCTGCGGCTCCTGGTGCCACCGGGCTCGCTGCTGGCGGAGCACGAGAGCATGCGCCCCTATCTGGGCGCGCTGGTGGCGGCGGATTTCTCCTACCCGTGGCGGCACCCGGACCCGCGAATGGAAGCGCTGCAGGCCGGCGTGGCGGCTCTCATCGCCGATTCCGCCCCGCGGGCCGAGGATCCGGCCGTCACGTTCGACCGCGTGCGCGCCCTCGCCGCGCGCGCGGCGGGCACCCCCGCCCCCGAGCCCCTGGCGCCTCGCCTGGCCCCCGACCGGCGTCGCCCGGCCCGGCTCACCGAGCCCTGGTTCTGCTGAGCGGAGCCCACCAAGGGCCAGTTGGCCCTTACCGGATATTCGAGTACAGTAGTGCTGTAGACGCGACGCGCCAGAGGAGGCTGCCTGATGAGCGAAGATCTCAAGACCAAGGTGCAAGAGCTGATCGACGCGATGATCAATCCCGCGGTGGCGGGCCACGGCGGCTTCGTGGATCTCATCGACGTCAAGGACAACAAGGTGTATCTCACCATGGGCGGGGGCTGCCAGGGCTGCGGGGCCGCCGACGTGACGCTCAAGTCCGGCATCGAGCGGCTGATCAAGGAAGAGATCCCGGAGATCGAGGAAGTGCTCGACACCACCGATCACGCCTCCGGCAGCAACCCCTACTACCAGCCCAGCAAGTAAGCCGTCCCGGAAAAGACCACGGGCGGAGCCGGCGATTCCTGCCGGCTCCGCCCGTTTGCGTTTCCGCTATCCCTTCACTTCCGCTATCCGTTACTTCCGGAAGGCGTCGAAGACGTCACCGAACAGCACCCAGCGCTCGCCGTCGAACTTGGCCAGCTGCTCCTGCTCCAGCGGGGCGTGATCGTCCGGTCCGGTATTCACCTTGATGCCGGGCAGCAGCAGCGGGAGCTCGACGTTCTTGAGGTTCTCCGCCTGCTTCATGATGTTCTCGCGCGACAGGTCACTGCCGCACTGCTTGAGGACCTGGGTCATGATCTGGGCCACGGTATAGCCGAACGCGTTGGACTGATCATCCAGCGCGCCCTCCGGATAGTACTTCTTCATGAAGGCCACCCAATCCGTATAGGCCTTGTCCTTGAACCACTGCGGATCGGTGATCTCCTTCATGTAGAGCGCGGTGATCAGGCCGCGGGAAGCCTCGAGCCCGGCGGGCTTGAGCACGCTGGCGAGCGAGCTCGACACGTTGTTCAGGAAGTGCGTGGGCTTCCAGCCGATGTCATGCGCCTTCTTGATGGCCTGCACGGCGAACTTCGGAATGGTCACGTTGAAGAAGACATTGGCCCCGGAGTTCTTGAGGTTGATGATCTGCGAGTCGACGGTGGGATCGGTCGTCTCGTAGCTCTGCTTCATGACGATGAGCTTGGCCCCCGCGGCGCCGAGCCCGTCCTCGAGACCCTTCACGTAGTCCTTGCCGTAGTCGTCGTTCTGGAACAGGATCCCGATCTTCGCGTCCGGATGGTTCTTCAGGATATAGGACGCGTAGACCCGGCCCTCCGTCTGGTAGTTCGGCTGCCACCCCATGGTCCAGGGGAAGTTCTTCGGGTCATTCCACTTGGTGGCGCCGGTGGCCACGAAGAGGTGCGGCACCTTCGCCTGGTTCACGTACTTGTGGATGGCGGTGTTGGTGGGTGTGCCCAGGGTCTGGAAGAGGGCCGCCACCTGATCCTGCTCCACGAGCTTCCGGACCATCTCCACCGCCTTGGGCGGCGTGTAGGCATCGTCGTAGGTGATGAAGTTGATCTTGCGGCCGTTGACCCCGCCCTCGTCGTTCACCTTCTTGAAGTAGGCGGCGATGGTCTTGCCGATGGTCCCGTAGGCGGACGCCGGCCCGCTGTACGGGTTGGTATTGCCGATCTTGATCTCGGTGGCGGTCACCCCGACCACGGTCTGGGCCCCGGCCACCGACGCCAGCCCGGCGCCCAGCAGGGCACCCGCCAGCGCGAGGGCGGTCAATTTACGTCCACTCATGATGTTCTCCTTTGTTGTCCTGGTCAGCGAATTTGAGACTGCGCCTGCTTCGAGGGAGCCCTCTCACCTCCTTGTTTCTGAGAAACTCGGGATACCACCCGGGAGATCCACAGCTTCTTGAGCGCGCCGGCGATGCCGTAGGGCATCGCGTACATGAAGCTGATGAGGAAGACCCCGAAGATGGCCCAGGGGGCGGCCTTGGAGATGTCTTGGGCCCAGTTGGGCACGAACTGGATGAACAGCGCTCCTAGTACATTACCCCAGATCGACCCCAGGCCGCCGATCACAATGCCGATGAGGAAGGTGACGGAGAGGAACACGTTGAAGGAGTCGGGCGCCACATAGGCGACCGCGATGGCGGACAGCGCCCCCGCCACGCCGGTATAGCCTGCGCTCACGCCGAAGGTGAGCGACTTGTACAGCGCGCTGTCCACGCCCATGGTCTCGGCCGCGATGTGGTTGTCGCGGATGGCCACCATGGCGCGTCCCACGCGGCTGCGCACGAGGTTGGCGGCGAGGATGAACATGACCACGGTGATGGCGAACGTCACCAGATAGAGCCACTGGTCCTCGGTGATCTTGAGCCCCCAGGGCGCCTTGGGCTTGGTGAGCACGATGCCCTGGGAGCCGCCCGTCCAGTGCTCGAAGTACTTGAGGATCTGCGGAACGGCGAGGGCGAGCGAGAAGGTGGCCAGGGCCAGGTAGAGGCCCTCGAGCCGGAGGGCGGGGCGCCCGAACACGAACCCGACGATCAGGCAGAGCAGCCCCGCCACCGGGATGGTCCAGGCGTAGTTGATGTTCCAGCGGTCCATCATGATGGCCGAGATATAGGCCCCCACCGCGTAGAAGGCGCCGTGGCCCAGCGAGAACTGGCCGTTGTAACCGGTGAGGAGGTTCAGCCCCATCAGGGCGATGGCGTAGATGCAGACCTGGGTGTACTGGAAGAGGCGGAACCCGCTCATGTAGAAGGGCAGCGAGAAGCCCAGCGCTATCACCGCGATTGCCAGGACCAGGCTGGCGCGACGGGTCAGGGACATGGCTAGACGCGGCGGGTGTGGGTGCGGCCGAAGAGCCCGCTCGGCTTGACCAGCAGCACGATGATGATCATGGCCAGCGCCACCGTGAGCTTGAGCTCGGTGCCGATGAAGGACACGTAGGTGCCGACCAGGTTTTCCACGATGCCCACCATGAAACCGCCCACCACCGCCCCCACCGGGCTCGTGAAGCCGCCGAGCGTGGCGGCGGCGAACGCGTAGATCTGGATGCCGCCCATCATGTTGGGATCCAGCGTGAGGATGGGCGCCACCATGAGCCCGGCCACCGCGCCGAATACCGCCGCCAGCCCCCAGCCCAGCGCCAGCATCCAGCTCACCCGGATGCCGGCGAGCCGGCTCGAGACCGGGTTCTGCGCGGCGGCGCGCATGGCGAGGCCCAGCGGGGTGAAGCGGAAGAAGGCGAAGAGCAAGGCGAGCATCACCAGTGTCACGCCGATCTCGCCGAGGTCGTGGGCGCCGAACACCACGTTGCCCACCCGGATGGGCTCGCGGGGGAACGGGCTCGGGAAGGGCTTCTGGAGATAGGTCCACACCCAGCCCGCGATGCTGTTGCAGATGACGAGCAGGCCCAGGGTCACGATCACGATGGTGAGGATGGGCTTGTTCTCCACCGGCCGGATGATCACGCGCTGGATGACCACGCCCCCGACGAAGGCGATGACGAGCGTGGCCAGGAAGGCGCCCCAGTAGGGCAGCCCCGCGTGCATCATGGACCACGCGATATAGGTCGCGAACATGGCCATCTCGCCCTGGGCGAAGTTCACCACGTCCGTCGCCTGGTAGATCATGACCAGCGCCAGCGCGAGGCTGGCGTAGATGCCCCCGGTGGCGAGCCCCGACATCACCTGCTGCACGAAGATGTCCATGCGCTCCTCAGTACCCCAGGTAGGACCGGCGAATGGCGTCGTCCTTCTTGAGGACGTCCGAGGTGCCCGACAGCACCACGCGGCCGGTCTCGAGCAGGAACACATGGTCGGCGAGGTCGAGGGCGAGCGAGGCGTTCTGCTCCACGAGCAGGATGCTCACCCCCGACTCCTTGTTGATGGCGCGCAGGATGCGGAAGATCTCGCGGACCACCAGGGGCGCCAGCCCCAGCGACGGCTCGTCGAGGAGCAGGAGGCGCGGGCCCAGCATCAACGCGCGCGCCACCGCGAGCATCTGCTGCTCGCCGCCGGAGAGAGTGCCCGCATGCTGCCGGCGCCGCTGGCGGAGGATGGGGAAGAGCTCGTACACGCGGTCCATGTCGCGCGCGGCATGGCGCTTGTCCCGCCGCGCGAACATTCCGATGCGGAGATTCTCCTCCACGGTGAGATCCACGAAGGTGCCGCGGCCCTCCGGCACATGCGCGATCCCCATGGCCACGATCTGCTCGGTGGCCTTGGCGTCGATGGGCTTGCCGCCGAAGCGGATGGCGCCCCTGGTCTTCACCATGGCCGAGATCGCGCGCAGCATGGTGGTCTTGCCGGCGCCGTTGGCGCCCAGCACGGTGGTGATCCCGCCCTCCTCCATGGCGAAGTTCACCCCGTGCAGCGCCTGGGTGCGCCCGTAAAAGGCTTCCAGCTTCTCCACCTCGAGGATGGCGGCCACGCTATTCCCCGAGATAGGCCTTGATGACTTCGGGGTTGCGCTGGACCTCGGCCGGGCTCCCCTCGGCGATCCGCTTGCCGAAGTCGAGCACCACCACCTTGTCCGAGACTTCCATCACCAGGCTCATGTGGTGCTCGACGAGGAGGATGGTGATGCCGAGCCGGTCACGGATGGTGCGGATGAGGGTCCCGAGCACCGCGACCTCCTCGTGGTTCAAGCCGCCGGCCGGCTCGTCCAGGAGAAGCAGCTTGGGCTTGGCGGCCAGCGCCCGGGCCGCCTCCACCCGCTTGAGGGTGGCGAAGGGCAGCCCCGCCGCCGGCAGATGCGCCACCGCCTCCAGTCCCATGAACCGGATGGCCTCCATGGCCGCCTCGCGCTGGGCCGCTTCCTCGCGCCCCACGCTGGGCACGCGGAGCGCGCAGGCCACGAAGCCGCTGCGCGTCTGGCTATGGGCCCCGACCATCACGTTGTCCAGCACCGTCATGGTCCCGAACAGGGCCAGGTTCTGGAAGGTGCGCCCGATTCCGAGCCGCGCGATGTCGTGGGGCTCGGCCTTGAGGAGGTCCTTGTCCTGGAAGTCGACGGAGCCGGCCGAGGGCTGATAGAGCCGGCTCACGCAATTGAAGAGGGTGGTCTTGCCGGCGCCGTTGGGACCGATGAGGCCCACGATCTGCTGGGACTCGATGTCGAAAGAGACGTCGTCGAGCGCCACGATGCCGCCGAACCGCACGCCCAGGTCACGGACCTTCAGAATCGGCAACGCCGCCGCCCCTCTCGGGATTCAGGATCGAGATCGCGCTATCAGCTCCCCGGGCCTGGGCCATGGGGATTGGTGGGTGAGTATATTCGAAGACTTGGCCCGCCGGAAGTCTACAAACGTGCGTCAATCCAGGGCACATAGCGTCACCCTCGGCACACGTTGAAAACTCGCGGGATGACGTCCGCGTTCTGACGAATCGCTCGCCCCGCTCAGGGCCGCGGGCGCCCGTAGCCCGGTATCTATTGGATAAATAAGACTTGCGGACGAGGGAACCTCGATGGCACCCGCGTTGCTCTTCCTGAGGACTTACGTAGCACCTGACGCGGCTTCCTGACGCAGCACCCGGGCAGTACCAACGGATCGACCCGAGAGGGATACGACGGCCGCGGCCAAGGGGCAACCCGGGGCCCGGCCTTGGATGACGCGAGGCGCCGGACGGCGCTCGCCTGTATGAGCAGCCATCTCGATCGGGGAGGTTCTTCGACATGAGCCGAGGCATTGCCGCAATGACCCGCGCGGTCCTCTTCGCCCCCCTCTTCACGCTGAATCGGCCCGCGAAGGTAGTGCTCGAGGTGCGGCGCAACCTGCCCACGGAGATGGTCCAGAAGGCCGTCGAGGAGCTCCTGGGAGACAAGGCCGTCGTGGCCCGCACCGTCGAGAATTTCTTCGACCTCCGCGAGATGGCCAAGAAGAGCTTGGGCCGGCACTGGGTGGCCCGGAGCCCTCAGGAGCGCGACGAGTTCGTGCGCCTCTTCAGAGGCATGCTCTCGCGGGTCTGGCTCCGCACGCTCAAGACGGGCAAGCGCATCACGTATACCGGCGAGACGGTGACCTCCACCCGCGCCACTGTGCGTACCACGGTGGCGCTGGAGCGGCAGGGCCAGGTGCATGTCGAGTATCACCTGCTCCCCTCGGGCAATAGCCGCTGGCGCGTTCACGACGTTCTGGTGGACCGCCGCAGCCTGGTCACCGGCTACCGCGAGTACTTCGACCGGGCCCTCGCCGATTCCTCCTACCAGGACCTCATCTGGAAGCTGCGGCTCAAGGAAGTCGAGATGAGCCCCGCCGCCGAGTCCGCCTGAGGCTTACCCAGCGGGAACTGCCCGCCGCTGCCCGGCCAGGCGGCGGCGGGCCCAATCCACCAGCCGGATCCCGAGGAGCAGGATGAGCACGGCCGCGTACCAGCGCGGTGACGTGTTCACCTTCTTCGCCAGCCAGAAGTAGTGGAGCGTCGCCAGCACGCCGATCACATACACGAGCGCGTGGAGTCGCCGCCAGTTGCGCCCGCCCAGGCGCTTGATCATGCCGGTGGTCGAGGTCGCCGCCAGCGGCACCAGCAGCACGAGCGCCGCCATCCCCACCGTGATATAGGGCCGCTTCACGATGTCCGCGGCCAGGGCCCCCCAGTCGAAGAAGTGGTCCAGCACCACCCACACCGAGAAGTGGAGCAGCGCGTAGACGAAGGCCCAGAGGCCCAGCAGGCGCCGGAGCGTGATGGGCCAGGACCAGCCGCTGAGGATGCGCAGCGGGGTGGCGGCCAGGCTCGCGAGCAGGATGCGGAAGGTCCAGTCGCCGAGGGTATTGGTGATGAAGCTGATCGGGTTGGGCGTGAGATCGCCCGTGTAGGCGCAGTAGCCCAGCCAGGCGAGCGGCGCCACGCATGCCGCCCACGCGGCGACCTTGAGCGCGATCCGCCCGCGCCGCGTCACGTGCCGCTTAGTAGAACTTCTTCAGATCCAGCCCCGTGTAGAGCGAGGCGACCTGGTCCCCGTAGCCGTTGAACGGCAGCGTCTTCCGCCGGCGGAACTCGCCGATGCGCCGCTCGGTGGCCTGGCTCCAGCGCGGGTGATCCACGGTGGGATTCACGTTGGAGTAGAAGCCGTACTCGCTGGGCGCCGCCTTCTCCCACGCCGTCTTCGGCTGCTCGCTGGTGAGCCGGATGCGCACGATGCTCTTGCCGCTCTTGAACCCGTACTTCCAGGGAATGATCACGCGCACCGGCGCGCCGTTCTGGTTGGGCAGCACCTGGCCGTACATGCCCAGGGTCAAGAGGGTGAGCGGGTGCATGGCCTCGTCCATTCGCAGCCCCTCGATATAGGGCCAGTCGAGCCCGCCCCAGCCGAAGACGCCCTTCTTCTGGCCGGGGAACTGCTCGGCGTCGTGGAGGGTCGCGAACTCGACGAACTTGGCGGCGCTGGTGGGCTCCACCTTCTTGAGGAGGGCCGAGAGCGAGTAGCCGATCCACGGGATCACCATGGACCAGGCTTCCACACAGCGGAGCGAGTACACGCGCTCCTCGAGCGGGGCCAGCTTCAGGAGCTCCTCGATGTCAAAGCTCCGCGGCTTCGCGCAGAGCCCCTCCACCTTCACCGACCAGGGCCGCGTCTTGAGCGATCCTCCCAGCCGCGCGGGGTCCTCCTTGTCGGTGCCGAACTCGTAGAAGTTGTTGTAGGTGGTGGCGCTCTCGAAGGGCGTGGGCGGCTCACCGAGGCTGAGGGGGACGTTCCTCTGCGCGGCGAGCGGCTGGCCCTTGGGAGTGGCCGCGCGCGCGCCCTTCGGGGTGAGGGCCAGGGCGGCCGCGCCCGCGATCAGGCCCCCTCGGATGAACGACCGGCGGTCCAGGTAGGTGGGGTATGGCGTGATCTCCGAGGACGTAAATCGCTCCGCGCGCCTGATCAACATTCCCGAGCCTCCCTGGTCGCTGGCAACCGACGGACCCAGTCTACCAGGGTGCCCACCCCCGGAATGTCACCGGATTGTCGATCCTCGGGAATGGTCAGCGCACCCGGACGACGCGCGTCCCCGAGAACAGATCAGCCAGATCGCGCCCTTCGCGGTTGAAGAGGGCGACCAGCCCCGCCAGGCCGAGCGTCAGCGCGGTGAGCAGGTTGCCCAGGGAGCGCAGGAGGGCGCGGCGATAGCCGGGCGGACCGCCGTCGGCGCGCACCACCGCGATGCCCAGCGCCATGCGGCCCACCGTCTGGCCGCAGCCGCCGAGGAGCACCACATGGTAGATGAGGTGCAGGCCCACGCCGAGCCCGAGCACCCCCGCGTAGAGCAGAAGCAGGGTCGGGGTGTCGCGCGGCAGCCCGCGCAGCGCCCAGATGCCAAGCACGAGCCACATGGCGGAGAGGACGAAGAGGACGAGGCCCAGCAGGGTGTCCAGCAGCCCGGCGGCGAGGCGCCGGAAGAAGCCGGCGCGGACCAGGCTCACCTGGCGGCGCTCGCGTAGAGGCGACGGTACTCCTCGTAGCCCACCGACACCCGCCGGACGAAGCTGCGCGTCTCGTTGTAGGGAATCTGCTCCACCCAGACCTCGAGGTCGTCCGACTTGCGCGCCGCCCACCACTCCTTCACGCGGTTGGGCCCGGCATTGTAGGCGGCCACCGCCAGCCGGGCCTCGCCGAACTCGCGCACCAGCCAGCCCAGATAGGCCGCGCCCAGCTCCACGTTGGCGGCGGGATCGTCGAGGATGTCGCCGTCGCGGAAATCCATGCCCCGCGCGCGGGCCAGCGGCCGCGCGGTATCGGGCATGAGCTGCATGAGGCCGCGGGCCCCCACGCGCGAGCGCACCAGCGGATTGTAGGACGACTCCTCGCGCACCACCGCCGAGACGAGGAACGGATCCACCGCGCCCCGCTGCGCCGCGCCGGCGATCTCCGCACGCCAGCCCAGCGGGTAGAACATGTCCCAGAAAAGACGCGGCAGCCAGGGATAGCCCGCTCGCGCCAGGGGAAGGAACTCGCGGCGGAGGATGCGGAGCGAGAGGTGATAGCGCGCGTCCTGGGCGAAGAGGGTGGACACCGCGTACAGCCGCGCCGTCTCGCCCGCCGAGCGGCGCGCCAGCTCGTCCAGCTCGCCGTCCGCCCAGATGCCGAGCCCGGCGGCGCGCAGCGCGGTGGCTTTCGCGTAGCGCGGCTCGTCGCGGAGGGACTCCAGCGCATCCGCGGGCAGCGTGATCGGCGTCCGCGGCTCGCGCGCGATCGGCACCGCGGCGCCGTGGCGCTGCAGCCTCGCCGTGGCCAGGATGCCGAAGTACCCGCGCGGCTCGCGCCCCACGCTCTCCGTCCACTGGCGCGTGGCCAGGCTCAGCTCGCCGCGCTCCTCGTGCGCCCGGCCGATCCAGTAGATCGCGTTCTCCCGAAAGGTCTGGCCGCCGGGCAAGCTCATGAGCCGGTTCCACTTGCCGATGGCGCCCTCGTAGTCGCGCCGGAACCACGCCATCCAGCCCAGCCGCCAGAGCGCGCGCCCCGCGTCGTCGTCGTCGCCATAGTCCACCGCCAGCCGCGCGTAGGTGGCTTCCGCCTCCATGGGCTGGGACTGCGACTCCAGGATCTGGCCGCGGAGGAGGAGCGCGTCGCTGGCCTCGCTGCTCTTCGGATGCTCGCGCACCAGCCGGTCGAGCGTGACGAGGGCCGATTGCGGGCTCCGGGCCTGCAGCAGCCGCGCGCGCTCGAGCAGCCAGGTGGCGCGGCGCTCCCCGGGCGCCACCGCGATGGCGCGGTCCACCGCGCGGAGCGCCTCCTCCGGCTTGCCGAGCCGGCGCGAGGCCTCGGCGGTCACGCGGAAGGCGCGCAGCAGCGGATCGCCGGTGATCCCGTCGGCGATGAGCGCATCCGCCTCGGCCCGCGCCTGGGTGGCCTGGCCGCCGAGGAGCAGCCGCTCCGCCCGGTCCACACGCTCACGCGGCGTCAGCGGCGGCGCCGGCACGCCGCGCTCCGTCAGCGCGCGTTCGCGCTCGCGCGCCACCGGGGCCGCGGGGAAGAGCGGGGCGGTGATCCAGATGCCGCGGAAGAGCCGCAGCGCCTCCTCCCCCTGCCCGGTGGCCTCGAGCGCGGCGGCCAGGCCGTAGCGCGCGGCCGGGCTATCTCCGTGCTCGGGAAAGCGGTCGAGGAAGCGGCGGTAGAGCACCATGGCGCCGGCCAGATCGCCCACGCGCGCGGACTCGCGCGCGGCCAGGAGCAGCGCGGCGGGGAGGAGCGGGCCCGCGCCGGCCTGCTCCACCGCCTGGACGGCCACTCGGGCCGCCTCGGGGTCTCCCAGCCGCGCCAGCGCCTCGGCCTGGAGCTGCCGCGCGTACTCGGGAATGGGGCC
>Ga0070680_100003237_pt1 | contig 12116 bp, 14 predicted proteins | sample KBSC73BmetaG_FD_64672 | JGI IMG/M metagenome (GOLD analysis project Ga0070680, IMG submission 64672) | Corn rhizosphere microbial communities from Kellogg Biological Station, Michigan, USA - KBS C7-3B metaG | ecosystem: Host-associated > Plants > Roots > Rhizosphere | place: USA: Michigan...
TCCAGTCCGGTCCCGGCGGCGCGTCCAGCGGCTTGCGCTTGTAACCGCCCTTCCGGAACAGGAACCAGATCAGGAAGGGCAGCCCGATGGCGCCACACCAGAGCGCGAAGACGATCATGGCGCAGGCTCGATCACGGCGGCTGTTCCATAGGCCACGATCTCGCTCATGGTGTTGCCGATCTCGGCGCTGTCGAAGCGCATCATCAGGATCGCATTCGCGCCCATCGCGGTGGCATTGTGCGCAAGCCGGTCCAGCGCATGGCGGCGCGCTTCCTCCAGCATCTGCGTATATTCGTGGATCTCGCCGCCCACGATCGAGCGAAGTCCCGCCATGAGGTTGCCGCCAAGGCCCCTGCTGCGGACGACGACGCCGAAGCATTGCCCGATCATGCGGACCGTGCGATGGCCGGCCACGTTCTCGGTCGTCACGATGATCATGGTGCCTCCCGTTTCGATTGGCTTCCCGTCGATGCAGCAGGCGACTGTAACATGCCGCCGCGGCTGATTGGCCCGACGAGAGGCGAATCAGTTTCCGGTTTTCACGCAAGCCGTGCCTCGATCGGGCCTTTTCAAAGCAGGAATGCCGTGCGCCGAAAAACTGATTTCGCGAGCCGTTTCAAATCGATCCGGAACGTCAGCCCTGAAGCTTGAAATATTTTACTTTCGTTTTTCAGAAATGCATGGTTCTGTCCGCGTTATCCCGCCCCGATCGGAGGGGCGTACGCGTCGTCACGGACGTCGGGCGGGATGCGATGGACGCGGGCTGCATCATCTGACGAGGGATGCGGCTGGCGGACGGCAAAAGCGTGTGGTCCCGATCTCCCGACGCTGGGATCAAGCTTGCCGAAGATTCCCGGCAAGCGACGGTGGCTACGAAGCCCGGACACCGGGGAGAGCGCGCCATAAGCTGTAAACCATTGCGCAGGGAAGGCCGGACTGTTTCGGCGTACCTGTATTCACTCGTGTGCTTTCTGCGCTTTCTACCTCGCACACGAGGCTGCGGGTGCGGCTGGCATCCGGCTTTCCCCGCGCCCTCTCTCTCTTTGAGGGTGATTTGGCCAAAGCCTCGGGCAAATCCTGCCGCGAGAGCGTTGACCCATGCTCGCAGAACAGTTTCCCCCCGTCACAAAACCCATTATGGTGCCCGACCGATCCGGCGACGGATCATTCTGGATCATTAAGTGAAATCAAAGGTTTGCCTGAGAGGCGGCCTTTGGAGGAGGGTTTGACGCGGTATATTTCGACCAGAGGCGAAGCCCCCGTTTTGGGCTTCTGCGACGTGATGCTGACCGGGCTTGCCCGGGACGGCGGCCTCTACGTGCCCGAAACCTGGCCGCAGCTTTCGCACGCAGCCATCGCAGGCTTCTTCGGCCGGCCCTATTGGGAAGTCGCGGTCGACGTGGTGCGTCCCTTCGTCGGCGGCGAGATTTCCGATGCCGATCTCGGGCGCATGGCGAACGAGGCCTACGCCACCTTCCGCCATCCCGCCGTGGTGCCGCTCGACCAGATCGGGCCGAACCAGTTCCTGCTCGAGCTGTTCCATGGGCCGACGCTCGCGTTCAAGGACGTGGCGATGCAGCTCATCTCGCGCCTGATGGATCATGTGCTGGCCAAACGCGGCCAGCGCATCACCATCGTGGTTGCGACCTCGGGCGACACCGGCGGCGCCGCTGTCGATGCCTTCGCCAATCTCGAAAACGTCGATCTGGTCGTGCTGTTTCCGAACGGGCGCATTTCCGGGGTGCAGCGGCGGATGATGACCACGACCGGCGCCTCCAACGTCCATGCGCTTGCCGTGGAAGGCACCTTCGACGATTGCCAGGCGATCGTGAAGGGCCTGTTCAACCATCACGCCTTTCGCGACCAGGTCGCGCTGTCGGGCGTCAATTCGATCAACTGGGCGCGGATCGTCGCCCAAATCGTCTACTACTTCACCTCGGCGGTGGCGCTCGGCGCGCCTTCGCGCAGCGTCGACTTCACGGTGCCGACCGGCAATTTCGGCGACATCTTTGCGGGCTATGTGGCCAAACGCATGGGCCTGCCGATCCGCTGGCTTCGCATCGCCGCGAACGTCAACGACATCCTGCCGCGCACGCTGAAGACCGGCATCTACGAGGTGCGCGAGGTGCATGCGACCACCTCGCCCTCGATGGACATCCAGGTCTCCTCGAATTTCGAGCGGCTGATGTTTGAAGCCGGCGGACGTGACGCCGCCACCGTGCGGCGGCTGATGGAGTCATTGAAGCAGTCCGGACGTTTCTCGCTGCCGGCCGCGATGCTCGCCAAAATCCGCGAGGAATTCGATGCCAGCCGGGCCGACGAGACCGAAACCTCGGCCGCGATCCGCGCCGCCTGGCGCGAGGCCGGCGATCTCGTCGATCCCCACACGGCCGTGGCGCTCGCCGTCGCCGACCGCGACAACGCGGATTCGAGCATTCCCGACATCGTGCTGTCGACGGCGCATGCCGCCAAATTCCCCGATGCGGTGGAAGCGGCCTGCGGCGTGCGGCCGCATCTGCCGGCCTGGCTCGACGGGCTGATGACCAGGCCCGAGCAGGTCAAGATCGTCAGGAACGACCAGGTCGAGGTCGAGAAATTCGTGCTGTCGGTCAGCCGCGCCGCGAAGCAGGGAGTCGCCGGATGAGCGTCGAAATCACGAAGCTCGATACCGGCCTCACCGTCGTTACCGACACCATGCCGCATCTGGAGACCGCGGCGCTCGGGGTGTGGGCCGGTGTCGGCGGCCGCGACGAAAAGCCGAACGAGCACGGCATCTCGCATCTCCTCGAGCACATGGCGTTCAAAGGCACGGCGCGGCGCTCCTCGCGCGAGATCGTGGAGGAGATCGAAGCGGTCGGCGGCGATCTCAACGCCGGCACCTCGACCGAGACCACCGCTTATTATGCGCGGGTGATGAAGGCCGACGTGCCGCTGGCGCTCGACGTGCTCTCCGACATCCTCTCCAACCCCGCCTTCGAGCCGGAAGAGCTCGAGCGGGAGAAAAACGTGATCGTGCAGGAGATCGGCGCCGCGCAGGACACGCCCGACGACGTCGTGTTCGAGCATCTCAACGAGCTGTGCTATCCCGACCAGCCGATAGGCCGCTCGCTGCTCGGCACGGCAAAGACGCTGAAGAGCTTCGATCGCGACATGCTGCGCGGCTATCTCTCGAAACACTATCGCGGTCCCGACATGGTGGTGGGAGCTGCCGGCGCGATCGATCACAGGCAGGTGGTCGCGGAAGTGGCCGAGCGCTTCAAGGGGTTCAACGGCGCGCCGGCGCCGAAGCCGCAGCCCGCGATGTTCGGCAAGGGCGGCTCGCGCGTCGTGCATCGCGAGCTCGAGCAGGCGCATCTGACGCTGGCGCTGGAAGGCGTGCCGCAGACGGACCTGTCCCTGTTCTCGCTGCAGGTCTTCACCAACACGCTCGGCGGCGGCATGTCCTCGCGACTGTTCCAGGAAGTGCGCGAGAAGCGCGGACTCTGCTATTCGATCTATACCTTCCACGCGCCCTATACCGACACCGGTTTCTTCGGCCTCTACACCGGCACCGATCCGACCGACGCGCCGGAGATGATGGAAGTGGTGGTCGATGTCATCAATGAGGCGGTGGAGACGCTGACGGAGGCCGAGGTGGCGCGCGCCAAGGCGCAGATGAAGGCGGGACTGTTGATGGCGCTGGAAAGCTGCTCGTCTCGCGCCGAGCAACTGGCGCGGCACATACTCGCCTATGGGCGGCCGCAGACGGTGGAAGAGCTGGTGGCGCGGATCGATGCCGTCAGCGTGGAGACGACACGGAATGCCGCGCGCGCGCTGCTGTCGCGCAGCCGGCCCGCGGTGGTCGCGCTCGGCAGCGGCAGGGGTCTGGACTCGGCAGTCGCATTCGCCGAAGGTTTGACGAGGTCAACGGCGAGAGCGCTGCACTGAGGCATGATCCGGAAGAGTGTAAAGCGGTTTTCCGAAAAGCATGCCCTCGGGCTCGACCCGGGGGATCATGCCCAGACAAGAAGCTAAAGCGCGATGACGATTCATTCCAAAGTCGTCGCGCTTTAGGGCGATAAATTTGCTAGGGTTCGCGCAGGGGAGCATCACATGGCCCTGTTTCGTTTGCCAACCGGCGGTCCGCCCGCGCTTGCCCCGCGCGGCAACGGCTTGCTGCTGCGTGCGCCGCAAATGTCGGACTTCCTGCAATGGTCGCATTTGCGCGAATACAGCCGCGAATATCTGACGCCGTGGGAGCCGATCTGGCCGTCCGACGACCTGACGCGCTCGGGCTTCCGGCGGCGGCTGCGGCGTTATTCCGAGGACATCGCCGCCGACCGTTCCTATCCGTTCCTGATCTTTCGCGAGCTCGACGGCGCGATGGTCGGCGGCATCACGCTTGCCAATGTGCGTCGCGGCATCGTGCAGGCCGGCACCATCGGCTACTGGGTCGGACAGCCGCATGCCCATCGCGGCTACATGACCGCGGCGCTGCGCGTGCTGCTGCCGACCCTGTTCGGCGAGCTCAATCTGCACCGGGTCGAGGCGGCCTGTATCCCGTCAAATACGCCTTCGATCCGGGTGCTGGAGAAATGCGGCTTTTCCCGCGAGGGGCTCGCGCGGCGCTATCTCTGCATCAACGGCGTCTGGCAGGACCATCTGCTGTTCGGCCTGCTGCATGAGGATTTTCGCGGGTAAAATGCTCACCTCGGGGATGAAGAAGGGCGCCTTGGGTTCGCCGCGATCAGATTGTTATAACGCGGCTCAAGGGGGAGACGGCGGCCGAAAAGGCATCCAGGGTCATCGCATGGGCGAGAAGTCAGTCATCAACATCGCGCGCGTGGCAGCGCTTTCGGTTCTGATCGGATCCGGTGCCTTCGCCACGGCCGCGTCGGCGCAATCCTTTACGGACAAGCTGAAGGGCTTTTTCGGGGGCGGCAGCAAATCCGAGGAGCCGCCGCCGGTCGATCCAGGCGAGCCTCAGCCCGACGTGACCTGTCCCCAGGTCACGATCCGCTACGGTGCGTCGACCTATGCGGTGGCTGCGCCCGGCAAGCAGGCGGTCGGCAACGACGTGCGTTTCCAGGCGACCATCACCAAATTGGCGCGTGACTGCACCAGGACGGGTGGCGACATCACCGCGCGTATCGGCATTCAGGGCCGTGTCATCGTGGGTCCTGCGGGCGCACCGGCCTCGGTCGAGGTTCCGCTGCGCGTCGCGGTGGTGCAGGGCGGCGTCGGCGAAAAGGTGATCGCGACCAAGGCCTACCGGACCACGGTGAACATGGCCGAGGACGAAAGCGTGCCGTTCACGTTCGTCGCCGAGGATCTCGTTTATCCGGCGCCGGCAGTGAACGTGGCCGACAAATACATCTTCTATGTCGGCTTCGATCCGCAGCTCGCCGCGGCCGATAAGGCCAGGCCGGCAAAGAAGAAGAAATAGGAAACAAGCATGCTTTCATCGCACGGTCGAGCCGGGCGATGACGTCGGAGCAAGACAAAAGCTGCGCAGGATGGGTTGAGCGCAGAGAAACCCATCACCATCTACCGCGAGCATTAAAGCAAAAAGGCCGCCGCAATTGCCCGCGGCGACCTTTTGAATGACGAAAGACTTTTTTGGTTCAGTTCAGTTTCTGCCGGACTTCCGCAATGCCCTTGGCGAGCAGGTCATCGGCGAGCGAGCCCTTCACCGATTGCGACAGGATGGTCGAGGCGGCCTGGACCGCGGCGTCGGCCGCGGCGGCGCGGACGTCGGCCACCGCCTGCGCCTCGGCGAGCGCGATCTTGCCCTCGGCGGTCTTGGTGCGGCGGGCGACGAAATCCTCCATCTTGGTCTTGGCTTCGGCCGCGATGCGTTCGGCCTCCGCCCTGGCGTTGGCGACGATCTCTTCCGCCTCGCGTTCGGCCGTGGCGCGCTTGGCCTTGTACTCGGCGAGCACCCTGGCCGCCTCTTCCTTGAGGTGGCGGGCGTCGTCGAGCTCACCCCTGATGCGGTCGGCGCGATGGTCGAGCGCCGTCAGCACCGTGCGGTGGACGCCGAACCAGGCGAACACGCCCATCAGGATAACGAAGGCGATCGCGACCCAGGTTTCCGGATCTTCAAACATCGAACTATCCCTTCAAGGACGCATCCACGGCGCTGGCCACCGCGTTGCTGTCGGGAGCCGTGCCGGTGAGCCGCTGCACGATGGCGGCGGCCGCGTCGGCTGCGATGCTGCGGACGTTGCTCATCGCGGTCGTGCGGGTGGCGGCGATGGTTTTTTCGGCATCGGCCAGCTTGGCCGCGAGCTTGCCTTCCAGCGACTTGCGCTCGGCGTCCGCGGCCGCATTCAATTTCTCGCGGGTCTCGGCGCCGATCGCCTGGGCCCTGGAGCGTGCGGCGGCAAGGTCGCTTTCATAGGCTTTCAGCGCCGCTTCAGAGTCGTCCTTCAGCTTCTGCGCCTCGGTGAGATCGCCCTCGATCTTGTTCTGGCGCGCATCGATCACCGCGCCGACGCGCGGCAGCGCGATGCGCGAGACGATAATGTAGAGCGCGACAAAGGCGATGACCAGCGACACCAGTTGCGAGGGAAAGGTGGACGAATCGAACGGCGGAAAGGTTCCGCCGTGACCGCCACCGGCCTCGGTATGGGCACCGGTCTTCTGGGCCTTTGCTTCGCCATGACTCTCAGCCATGGGGTTCTCCTGTTGCTGTCATTCGAGCCACGCGGGGGCGGCGCGAGACGATGCCACTCAGAAAACGAATAGCAGGAGCAGCGCGATAAGCAGCGAGAAGATGCCGAGCGCTTCGGTCAACGCGAAGCCGAAGATCAGGTTGCCGAACTGGCCCTGGGCAGCGGAAGGATTGCGAATCGCGGCGGAGAGGTAGTTGCCGAAGATGACGCCCACGCCGACGCCCGCACCGCCCATGCCGATGCACGCGATGCCCGCGCCGATAAGTTTAGCTGCTGCCGGATCCATTTTTTGCTCCTTGAGAAGAAAGACAGGTGTGAGGTGGAAAATTCCCAGGACCGCTCAGTGTCCTGGATGAAGGGCGTCATTGAGGTAGATGACGGTCAGGATCGCAAACACATAGGCTTGCAGAAACGCGACCAGGATTTCGAGGGCGTAGATCGCAATCGTCAGCGCCAGCGGCAGCACGCCGCCGATCCAGCCGACGGCTCCGAGCGAGACCCCGAGCATCGCGACGAAGCCCGCGAACACCTTCAGTGCGATGTGGCCGCCCAGCATGTTGGCGAACAGACGCACGCTGTGCGAGACCGGCCGCAGGAAGAACGAGAAGATTTCGATGAAGACGACGACCGGCAGGACGAAGATCGGGATGCCCGATGGCACGAAGAGCTTGAAGAATTTCAGGCCGTTCTTGTAGAGACCGTAGATCAGGACGGTGAAGAACACCAAGAGAGCCAGCGTCGCTGTGACGATGATCTGGCTCGAAATCGTGAAGGCGTAGGGGATGATGCCCAAGAGGTTCGACACGCAGATGAACATGAAAATCGAGAAGATCAGCGGGAAGAACTTCATGCCGTCCGCGCCGGCGTTGCCGCGAATCGAGGCGGCAATGAACTCGTAGGTGATTTCGGCGATCGATTGGAAGCGGCTGGGCACGAGCCGTTTGCCCGCAGAGCCGCCGATCATCAAAGCCGAAGTGATCACTACCGCGAGCAGCATGTAGGCCGACGCATTGGTGAAGTAGATCTCATGACCGCCGATCTGGCCGATCTTGAACAGGTTTATGACGTGGAATTGATGGATCGGGTCGAGGGTCATCCGCGCGGCTCTTGGTCCATCGGCCCCGGGGCCGGTTCTCGAAATTCTAGATGTCGTGACTTCCGCCGGTCCTAGCGATTGCGGGACATTACGCCGGCTGACCTCACCAGGTTGACCAGCCCGGCAACGAAGCCGAGCAGAAAGAACACGATGAGACCGAACGGCGAGGTCGATAGCAGATGATCGATGCCCCAGCCAATCGCCGCCCCGACGACAACGCCCGCGACCAATTCCGAGGAAAGGCGGAAACCGCGCGCCATGGCGGACGCCCTGGCTGCACGATCTTCGCTTCCACCTCCGGGTTGGTCAGTCCCGATCTTCCGGTTGTCGCGTATTTCGGACAACCGCCGATCCAAACTTCCGAGCCTTGCGGAAAGCGCAGCTTCGTCAGGCGATTTATCGCGATTTCCTTTTCCGCTGCCGTCCGTGCCATCCGCCATGTCGTCATCCGCCATGTCGTAGAGACCCGATCCGGCGCGCGAGGAGTGGAAATTGCGCCCCGTCACCCTGAAAGCCGCGCGGACCATACTTACGGCATGTAGCCAAGTCAAGATTACGTGTTAATCGCTTAGCCCTTTGATTTGGAAGGACTATTCGGGTGGATTTGGGACGTGCCGGATGGCCGCCATCGCACCGCAGCAGCTTCCCCAGTCAGGACCGGCCTTGAAGGCATCAGACGGGTCTGTTCGGATGTCGCCAGCCATCACCTTTTTTGCTTTCCCCCGGAGTCCGCATGCCGCATCAGGTCGACTATTATTTTTCGTTCTCGTCTCCCTGGGCCTATATCGGCCACAAGGCGTTCCGCGACGTCGTCGCAGCCTACGGCCTCAAGGTGAACCACAGGCCGGTGGTGCTGCTCGATCTGTTCTCGGAGACCGGCGGGTTGCCGTTGATCAAGCGTCATCCCGTGCGGCAGCGCTACCGCATGGTCGAGCTGCAGCGCTGGCGCGACAAGCGCGGCCTGAATTTCCACTTTCAGCCGAAGCATGTCCCGCTCAACGCGCGGCTCGTCGACGGCGTGGTGATCGCAGCCGTTGAGGCCGGTTTCGACCCCGATCCGTTTCTGCGGCGCGTCTTTCCGGCGATCTGGGAGGATCAGCTCAATCTGGCCGATCCCGCTACCATCGCAAGGCTCGCCGACGAAGCCGGATTTCCCGGCGAGAGGCTGGTCGCGCGTTCCGGCACCGAGGACATCAGCGAGGCGTATGAGCAAAACCGTCAGGACGCGATCGCGGCCGACGTGTTCGGCTCGCCGGTCTACGTGCTCGACGGCGAGGTTTTCTGGGGCCAGGACCGGATCGAATTGCTCGCCGACGCATTGAAATCCGGCCGCAAGCCCTATAGCTCGAAAGCCGGCGCGTGATCCGGCTTCCGACAAGATCATGCGCCACAAAAACGGGGGCTTGATCGATTTCTGAGCGGAGCCACGCCATGAATCCGACGTCGACTTCCCGAATTTCCATCGTCGTTGCCGCTGCGCTGTCTCTCGCGGGGATCGGCGCGGCATTCGCCGCGGAGCCCGCGCCGGACGGCGAGAACGGCCGTTATACGTTTTCGACCTCGCCCGACGGCATGATCCGCCTCGACACCAGGACCGGCACGGTTTCCAATTGCAACAATTCCTCCACCGGCTGGGCCTGCTACGCGGTACCTGATGAACGCAAGGCGCTGGACGAGGAAATCGGCCGGCTACAGGCGGAGAATGAAAAGCTGAAGGCGCAGCTCGCGGCGTCCGGCAAGCCCGGCGACAAGCAGGCCGGTCCGAACACCGCCGAGAACCAGCGCAAGATCGAAATCCCGCTGCCGAGCGACCAGGACATGGACCGCGTGATGTCGTTCCTGCAGCGTGCCTGGAAGCGGCTTGTCGACATGGCGAACCAGGTGCAGAAGGACGTCTCGGGCGCCGGCAAGATTTGAGGTGACGTGACCCCGTCCGGATCAATATCCCGCGCCAAAACCTCCGTCGTTGCGGCGACCCGCATCGCGACGTCGCTTCTCACCGTGCAAACGCGCGGCAAGGGATTTGTCGACCTCACCTCGGAGGTCGAAAATTTCGTCCGCGAGTCGAATGCGAAAGAAGGCGCGGTGACGCTATTCGTCCGCCACACCTCGGCGTCGCTGACGATCCAGGAGAACGCCGATCCTTCCGTGCTCGCCGACCTGCAGACGGCGCTGTCGCGGCTTGCGCCGGAGAATGCCGGATGGACGCATGACGCGGAAGGGCCGGACGACATGCCCGGACACGTCAAGGCGATGCTCACCGCGACATCGCTGCACATCCCGGTCGTGAACGGCGAAATGGCGCTCGGCACCTGGCAGGCGATCTACCTGATCGAACATCGCGCGCGAGCGCACCGGCGCGAGGTCGTGCTGCAGTTCGCCGGGGCCGCCAAATGAAATCGGCCGCGGATCGCTCCGCGGCCGATGGATCGAGAGAGTTTCCGGACGATCAGGTCTTGGTGATGTCGACGTCCTTGGTCTCGGGGAGGAACAGGAAGCCGATGACCAGGCTCATCGTCGCGATCACGACCACATACCACAGGCCAGAATAGATGTTTCCGGTGGCTGCCGCGATCGCGAACACGGTCGCCGGCAGGAAGCCGCCGAACCAGCCGTTGCCGATGTGATAGGGCAGCGACATGCCGCTGTAGCGGATCCGGCTCGGGAACAACTCCACCAGCCAGGCCGCGATCGGCGCGTAGACCAGCGTCACATAGATCACGAGGAGCCACAGCAGCACCGTCGTCATGACATAGTTGACGTCGTTCGGATCGGCGGAAGCAGGATAGCCGTGCGCCTTGATCGCCGCGGGAAGATCCTTGGCGAAGGTCGGGCTGTCCGCGGCAAGCGTCTGCTCGCCGACCTTTACCTTGGCCTTGGTGCCGGGAGGTGCGGCCTCGTTATTGTAGTTCACCGACGCTGTGACGAGGGCGGACTTGGCCACGTCGCAGCTTGTGGTGAACTTCTCGGTTCCGGTCGCCTTGAACTGGAACGAGCACTCGGAGGGATCGGCGATCACGGTCACCGGAGACGCGTTGAGCGCCGCTTCAAGCTTCGGGTTGGCGAAGTGAGTAATTCCCTTGAAGATCGGGAAGTACGTCACGGCCGCCAGCAGGAAGCCGGCGAGGATGATCGGCTTGCGGCCGATCTTGTCCGACAGGATGCCGAAGATGACGAAGAACGGCGTGCCGAGCGCGAGCGCAACCACGATCATGATCTGCGCCGGGACGGCGGCCACCTTGATGGTTTGGGTCAGGAAGAACAGCGCATAGAACTGTCCGCCATACCACACCACGGCTTCGCCAGCAGTCGCGCCGAACAGCGCGAGAATCGCGATCTTGGCGTTCGACCAGGTGCCGAAGGCTTCGGTGAGCGGACGCTTGGAAGTCCTGCCTTCGTCCTTCATCTTCTGGAAGACCGGCGACTCGTTCAGGCTCAAGCGGATCCAGATCGAGATGATGAGCAGGATGCCCGAGAGCAGGAACGGAACGCGCCAGCCCCAATCGCCGAAGGTTTCCTCGCCCTGCCAGGTACGGATGCCCAGGATCAGCAACAGCGCCAGGAACAGGCCCAGCGTTGCAGTGGTCTGGATCCAGGATGTGTAATAGCCGCGCTTGTCCTTTGGCGCGTGCTCGGCGACGTAGGTCGCGGCACCGCCATACTCGCCGCCGAGCGCAAGGCCCTGCACCAGGCGGAGCAGGATCAGCACGATCGGGGCGGCGATGCCCCAGGTCCCGTAGCCCGGAATCAGACCGATGAAGAACGTGCCGACGCCCATCAGGGTCATCGTGATCAGGAAGGTGTATTTGCGGCCGATCATGTCGCCGAGCCGGCCGAAGATCAGCGCGCCGAACGGCCGTACCGCAAAGCCCGCGGCGAAGGCGAGCAGTGCGAAGATGAAACCGACATTCGGCGGCACATTGGCGAAGAAGTATTTCGCGAGGAACACGCCAAGCGTTCCGTAGATGTAGAAATCGTACCATTCGAACACGGTACCCAGCGACGAGGCGAAGATGACCTTTCGCTCCTCGGCTGTCATTCCTCCGGTACGGACACCGCCCGCAGTTGCTGCCATTGTCATTGTTGCTCGCTCCCCGACATGTCGATCAAAGGCCCACGCCCCCGTTGCGCCGGACGCCGCCGTTGACGCTGGGGCCTCAACTTACGGTAACATTGCGGTGAAACTCGTCCATATAAGACTTTTGGCTCTTGCCGCTGTTCGGTGGAAAGCTCGCCGGCAACAGGCTCGGTGGGCAGCCCCGAATGCGCTATTGCGGCGCACAATGGTCATTAACTGCGTTGGCGTGAGGCCGCATTGAGTGCTTGCATGCGTTATACCAACGGAGGAGAATCGTATTGAAATT
>Ga0070680_100003238_pt1 | contig 12114 bp, 8 predicted proteins | sample KBSC73BmetaG_FD_64672 | JGI IMG/M metagenome (GOLD analysis project Ga0070680, IMG submission 64672) | Corn rhizosphere microbial communities from Kellogg Biological Station, Michigan, USA - KBS C7-3B metaG | ecosystem: Host-associated > Plants > Roots > Rhizosphere | place: USA: Michigan...
ACCGAGATGGTCGAGGACCCGAACGCCGCGTGGCGCAAGGCGCTGCTCGGCTACAACGGGTGCGTCCACGGCACGATCACGCACAACTGCCACCAGTATCCGGACGCCGTTCGCCGGCAGGTGGAGCTCGCCGCCAAGTCGTCCTGCCCCGGCGGCGATTTCGATCGCTGCGTCGTGCAACCCATGTGGCTCGCCCGCCGAGACACGTCGACGGCGGCCATTCCCGGCGACCGGTAGGCCGCGTCAGGGTGATCTGAGCACGTTGGCGCTCGTCGCGCCGGCGTACTTCTCCCGGATCTTCACCGTTCGCTCGAGATCGTCGCGCGTCTGAAGGATCTTTTCGCGCAAATCGCGCGGCAGATCGGGTCGGCTGGCGAGATACGAGTCGATCACCTGCAGCGCCTCTGGCGTCCGCTGACCCCCGATGAAGCTTCCGAGCCAGGATCCGAGAAAGAAGATCCGGCGATTCTGTTGAATCCACGAGAGGCTGTCGAGCGCCGGAGCCAGGTAGGGCAAAGTCAGCGCGCTCTGGTCCGGCGCATTGAACGAGCGCAGGCTCGCGGTCACCCAATCCTCGTTGAGCGCGCGGTCCCGAAAGTAGCGATCGAAGTACTGGCGCTTGACCGCAGCATCTGGCGTTCCCGCGCGCGCGATGAAAGCGCTGCGTCGCGCGTTCGCCGTCGTATCGCGCGCCTCCTCGCGCGCCACGAGCTGGTCGGCTCCCGATGCGCCCCGCTCGACCAGGTGCGTGATGATCGACCAGCGTGTGGGCTGGCGGAGGGGCATCCCTGCGGCAGCCGAGCTGTCGAGCCATGAGGTGATGCGCTCGATGGCGGCCGGGCTGCGCGCCACACCGATGTACGCATCGAGCTTGCTCTTGCGAAGTCCGTAGCTCGCATGCGCGTCGGAGGCCCCGGTGAGCAGTGCCTGTTCGACGCGTGGGACGGTGATGTCCTGCTGCGACTCGGAGAGGTACGCCGACGCCGCGCGAGTCATGCGCGACACGATTCCGCCGGCAATCTGCTCGTCGCGCTCATCCGGGAGCGCACGCAATGCGGTCGTGATGAACGCGCCGGGCGGCAGTCGGGCTTCGCGCACGAGATCCCACATCGCCCCCCAGAGCATCGCGCGAAGAAATGCATCGTCGACCGAACCGATGTGCGACTCCAGCCACGTCGTGCTGGCGGGGTCGAGCATGACCAGGCCGTACGCATTGTCGTTCGCGTTGGCGAAGACGAAGTCCGGCGCCGCTCGCCCTGCGGCGGCGGCAACGACCGTGGTTTCAGCCGAGATGGTCACCGGAATGATCGTCGCCTTGCCGTGTGACCAGAGTGCGAGCTGGGTGCGGATGGGCCAAACGCCGGGGCCGGAGCGTGGCTGCGCCGGGTGCTGTGTCAGCGTGAGGCGCGTGATGCGTCCGTTCTGTACCTCCACGTGCTGCTCGAGGATCGGCATGCCGGGGCGGAGGATGTATTGGCGGCCCCAATCGATCAGCGATCGATGCGCCGCCTGCCCGATCGAGGCGAGCAGGTCCTGCCACGTGGCATTTCCGTAGCGGTGCGCCACGAGGAAATTGTGAAGTCCGGCGCGAAAGGCGCTGTCGCCAACGAGGTAGTTGAGCTGTTTGAGAATACCCGGCGCCTTGTTGTAGACGATCGCGCCGTAGTTACTCTTGGCCTGGTCGAGATTGGCGAGCTGTTGCCAAACCGGCGTGGTGCCGGCCGTCTGGTCGACGTCGTAGGCCGCCGGCTTGTTGCGCAGATAGAACGACATCCACGGATTCGGCAGTCCTTCGATGTCCTGCATCTTGGCCGCCATGTAGGTCGCGAACCCTTCCTTCAGCCACAAATCGTCGAACCAGCGCATGGTCACTTCATCACCGAACCACTGGTGGGCGACCTCGTGATAGATCGTCGCTCGGCGGCCGAGTCGCTGCGTCTGCGTCGGCGGCTCGCGAAAGATGAATGAATTCTCATTGAACATCGTCACGCCGGGGTGCTCCATGCCGCCGAACGGAAACGCCGGGGCGAGGAGGTACTGGAACTGCTGAAACGGGTACGGAACTCCGAAGTACTTCGACAGCGACGCCAGCGCGGAGCCGACTTCGTCCTGCAGCGAATCGACCTCGACCTCTTTCGCGCGGGACGCGCGCACCCAGAGCGTCGTGTGTCGCGGGCCACCGGTGAAGCTCTTCCATGGGCCCGCGGCGAATGCGAAGAGGTAGGTCGGCAGCGGATCCGTTTCGCGGAATTGGTAGGTCGTGGCGTTCGCGCCGTTGGGTGTCACGTGCTGGGTGATGCCGTTGGCTAGCGCGTTCCAGCGGCGAGGCACCTCGAGCGTGAGCGTGAGCCGGGCCTTGAGATCCGGTTGGTCGAAGCAGGGGAACAACGCGTTGGCATCCGACGGCACGAGCAGCGTATACAGGTACGTCGCGTCGTCGCGGTCATCGTGGAACTTGATGATGCTGGCACCAGCGGGCGCGATCAGGGCCGCAAAACGCGCCGTCACCACGTTCTCGCCGGCGTGGATGCTGGCGGACGGCAGGAGCAGGTGCGCCCCGTTGAATGTCGTGGGCGCCGTGCCGCCGTTCACTGTGATCGCCGACAACTGCGGACCGCGAAAGTCCAGGATGACGTCGTCCGGACGCTTCGCCACGAAGCGGATCGTCACGTCGCCGCGGGCCGTGTCGGGGTCGAGCAGGGAAAGATCGAGCTTGTACCGTACGTTGGAGATCTCTCGCGCTCGCATGCTCGCGAGCTCGTGAGAGATCCCGGGCCCCATGAGCGAATCGGCCGAGCGGCTCTGTTGCGCGGTCGCCGTAGACGCCGACGCGATGAGCGCGGCCAGAATGCAGAAAGAAGATCGCATGCAGGACGCTACGGCACGGCCGCGCGGCCTGGCAAGAGCGGCGCTTCTGGTGTGACGCCACTTCTCCGGGAATCCCGGAACGTGCATCTTGGGTCCACACACATCGATCGAGTCGAGTGACACACCCAACCACGACCGGCGGCAGCAAGGATGGCCCGCCGATCATCATTCAGCTGCTGTACCCTGATGCCCGCGCTCCCCGGCGCGCGACGGAAGGTTCGGCCGGCTACGATCTGTGCGCATACGTCGCGGGCCGTGCGATCAAGTGCTCGGACGGACACGAGGTTCGCGAGGTCGCGCCGGACGCGACGACCGGTGCCGCATTCATGCTGCCGCCCGGAGTCATGGCGCTCATTCCTCTCGGCTTCAAGGCGGCGCTGCCTCACGGCCTCGAGGCTCAGATTCGACCGCGGAGCGGCACGACCTTCAAGAAAGGCCTGCAGATCCCGAATGCGCCAGGAACGATCGACTCGGATTTTCCGGACGAATGGATGGTGATCGTCGGCAACGCGACCAACTCCCCGATCCGCATCGAGCACGGCGAGCGCATCGCGCAAATGGTCGTGGCCCGATACGAGACGCCGGGTGTAGAGTCCGGAACCGTCGGCATATCGACGTCGCGGTCTGGCGGGTTTGGCAGCACCGGCGCGTGACGTCCGGTGACTGGATCGCACAGCTCGGTACGCCGATAAACGAAGAGCCGCCGCGGCACGGGCCGCGGCGGCTCCTCTACATTTCTTCACCGGAACTGGCAGGCTTCCGGTTCACCAAGTTGTTGAAACTTAGCGGCTTCCGGCGATCCTGCCGTTGCGAGTTCCGTTAGACAAAGGATCACCTCCTCGAGTTCGGGTTCAACATGACCGCTCGCGTCGCGTTCACCGCGACGGACAATCGTACCCTATCCCGAACGCCGACGTTCCGCAAGTCGTGCTCGCGCGTAGAACTTCCATTCGCTGCTCTACGTACAATCTCTCATGACTCCGGCATCCGCCACGCCCCGACCGGTCGGCGCGCGTCGCTCGTCATACTTGAATCTGAGCCGATCGCCGCGGTACAGCGTGCTCTTTTCGCTGCCGCTCCTGCTCGGCTACGAAGCACTCGCCGCGTTGCTCGCGCGGCCTGGCGCACCGAAACTTCGGAACGGCGCCGACGCGTTGCTTCGCGCCGCGTTTACCGCCGTCGGAGGTCGGAATGGGCCAGCGTTCGGTATGGCCGCAATCATCCTGCTCGGCGTCGGCGTGATCGTCCGCGACATGCGCTCGTCCCGTGATCGTCTGCGTCCCGCCGTGTTCGGCGGTATGCTGGCGGAATCCGTCGCGCTCGCGGCCGTGTTTGGCATCGTCATCGGAGTCGCCACAGCTCGGCTCCTCGGATCTCTTCACGCGCTCGCGACGTTGAGCCTCGGCCCCATCGAACAGACCAGTTGGCCGACCAGACTAATGCTCTCGCTCGGCGCGGGCTTGTACGAGGAACTGTTCTTCCGGGTACTCCTGGTCGGCGGCATTGCCGCCGCGTGCCGAATCGTCGCCGGGCTCACGCCGCGCGCGTCCGGCGTGATCGCCGCGATCGTCAGCGCCTTCATCTTTTCGGCGTTCCATTACATCGGCCCGTACGGCGACCAGCTGCAGCTTCAGTCATTCGTTTTTCGGATGTTGAGCGGCCTCGCGTTCAGCTGCTTGTACCTGCTCCGCGGCTTCGGCGTTACTGCGTGGACGCACGCGCTGTACGACGCCATGCTGTTGCTGTAGCCGTCTCGAGCCTGGACGTGAGGGGAGGGAACCGGAGTACTGCGAGCGCTACCAGCCGCCCGCGGCAAACTCCCGGACCACCGCGCGCGCCGACTTGACATCGTGGATTCCGCCCACACTCTTGCCGGCCTGCCAGTACTCGTGCGCCCCGGTTCCCGTCAGCGCGGACTTCTTGAGCCGCCGGAGGGACCGAAGCGCGTACAGCGACCGCATCCAGTACTTCATCTTTCGGTGGCGGAGCATATACCTGGCGAGTGGCCCGGCACGGGTGCCGAGGTGTCGAATGTAGTCGTTGAGAATGACGGCGACGGGCAACCCGGTGAGTCGCTGAGTCAGCACGATGTCCTCTGGGGCGGCGTCGACGATCGCCTGCTTGTAGTCCGGGTGTGCGCCACACTCGGTCGTCGCGATGAACCGAGTCCCCATCTGCACCCCGTCGTAGCCCAGGGCCATCATGCGACGGAAGGTGGTTGGATCTCCGACGCCACCGGCGCAGATCACGGGGAGGCCGAGACCGGACAAGTCGTCGAGGAGCGCTTCAGGCGACATCCGGCCGGCGTGTCCTCCGGCGACGTCGTTCACCGCGATCAGGCCGTGGACTCCGCCGTCGATTGCCTTGAGAGCCCACCGTCGCTCGGTCACGTCGTGGTAGACGATTCCGCCAACTGCCGCCGCCTTTTCGACGACCCAGCGAGGGTTGCCGAGCGACGTGACGAAGAACCGAACTCCCTCCTCGATCGCGATGTCGACCCAGCGTTCAACGCGCTGACGGTACGTTTTGGACGATTGCTCGATGAGTGCGTTCATGCCAAAAGGGCGCGATGTCGATTGCTTGATCATCTGCAGCCCTTCGCGGAAATCGTGGCCGTAGACGTAGGTCATCGACACCGGCTGAACGACGCCGATCGCACCGGCGTCGGAGACGGCGGCGACCAGCTCCGGGTTGGTGCACGGATACATGGCGCCGCAGATGATCGGAATGCTGATACCGACCTGGCGCGTGAAGCGCGTTTCGCTCTCAGTCACCGGCCCTTCGAGGACGAAAATGGCTGAAGCGGTGTTGCCGAGCTCATGTGGAAAACAATCTGTTAAAGTGGATTAGAAGCTGTGTCGCAAGTCTCAGATTTGTAAGACGATGCTCAACGATCACAAATTGTTCAGCCTGTCTGCACGCGGCTACGCCGCCGGCACTCGAGCGCACCGCACGATGGCCATGCGGTAGGCCGAACGGCGCTCGATCTGATGCGTGAACCGCGCTCCCGCAAAAGCGGCGGGGCGGCCCGTGTTCACAGGCCGCCCCACGCACTCGTTGCACTGCTGAAGCTGAATGATCACTGAATCGGCGCGAGACTCGTTTGATACTTGGCGTTGATGACCGCGATGAGTCCATTCGCGAGCAGGATATGTGCGGCGCCCGTCGGGTGGACGCCGTCCAGCGAGAAGTACTGCCCGAATGGCTGTGAGCTGGCGAGGTTCGGGAACGTCGGAATCGCGCCCGCGTTCTTGAGCGCGGCGAGGGCGACGTTCGGATCGTAATACGCAAACCCGATCGTATCCGCCTTGGCTTGGATATAGGCGTTATAACCGTTGATCGTTGCGGCGACGGTCGCTTGTTCCGTGGGGTCGAGGACCAGAAAATCGCCAAGATCGGACTGGCCACCGCCAGAGATGGGCTCGCAGAACACGGTGCCCGGGAATCCCGTCGGTCTGAGTTTGATCGCAAGGAGATACTGGAAATCGATCAGTGCGCCTAGCCCGGTGGCGGGAGAGCAGGTCGTCGGATCCAGCGATACCGGCCGTCCAGCGACCTGGCTCGCCGCCGCGATGACCGTCGGATTCGTCAGGGCGGCAGCCGGGAACATGAGCGGCGCGTTGGCCACCTGGACGACGCCAATCAGCACGCCGTTCAGATTGGGCGCGCCGGCCGTCAGCTGGTCGATCATCGCCTTGTAGTTGGCAATGAAGTTCGGCACCGTGGTGGCCGTGGACGGCAGCCCGCTGAGCGCCGGCTCGAGGATGTCGTTGTTCCCGACCCACACCGTCGCGAAGGTCGGTTGCGCGTCCAAGGCGCGTTCGACCATCGTCTTGCCGCCGAGAATCAGCTCGGACAGCGCATTGGCGCTCGGGCCCACGTCGGCCGTGGGATCGGCGCTCGCGATGCCGGGGACGGCGACGTTATTGAGCACCATCGTGACCGAGCTCGGATCGCGGAGTGCGCAGGTGGTGCTCGTCGAGGGTGGCGCACCTTTGAGGGTGACCCGCGTTTGTGCGAGGAAATTGTTCACCGGCGGCGGGCAACCGGGCATGGCCAGCGATGGATAAGCGAAGCGCGTGTGCATCTGCTTCGCGAGCAGGACCGCAAAGCTCTGCCGCTGCGTGGAATCGTTGATGCCGCCCGATTGGTACCCCGCCGTCAGGCTGTTGCCAAGTGCGACGTAGCTCTGAAACATCGGGTCGGCGGGGCTGGGAAGGACCAGACTGTGATCCGTGCTGCAAGCGAGCATCGCCATACCGGCGCCCAGCAGGAGGGCGCCGCGAGAAACCGCGTGCGTGCGAGACATCCGTTGCTCTCCTGAATTCGTGTTAGAAGGACGCCTTGAGCGTGATCGAGAATACGTTGGCAGACAGGTCGAACACTCCGGAATTGAGTTCAGCTGCGGTCTGACTCTGGTCCGTCCGTTCGGCGATCCGGCCGCGAGCGCCAGCGGTCATGACGTGAGAATACGCCGCGTCGATTCCCCAGGTCTTCATGAATGGAATCCCCAGGCCGGCCGTCCAGTAGGTGCGGTCCTGCTCGGGGAGCAGAGGAGTCACAGTCTCCGGCGGAGCGGCGCTCGCGGCACCGGCAAAGCCGGCGCGGAGCTTCCAGCCATCGCTCGGAATGGTGTATTCCGCTCCGAGTCGAATCGCCGACGAGTTGTTGTAGTCCTCGATCAGCGTCTTGCTGAGAATCGAATTCTCAAAATTGACCGGGAGGGTACCGAAGCGCTTCCATCCGACCCAGGCGTAATCCGCTTCGAGCAACAGATTCCGGAAGCCGGAATATGCGAGGCCGGCCTGAACCTGCGCGGGGTGAACGATCTCGGTCGATGCTTTTTGACTGACCAGGGGACCTGGAGATTGGAACTGCGGCTGGAGGAGGGCGTCGACCGGCGTGCCGGCGGTGAAGGGCGCCTGCAGTGTGCCGCCGATGATCAACCCCGTCTGGATCTGTGTGAACGTTGCATCGGCATTATCGTACTTGAAGTCCAGCGGCGAGAGGAATCGCGCACCGAGGCTCCAGTTGGGCGATGGATGGCCAAACACCGCCACCTGGAAACCGAACGCGTTCGCGCTGCCTTTGAGATCCGCGCGCGCGAACTCCGTGCCGGCGGCGATGCCGAGTTGCCCGAAGGTGACGCCGGTACCTGTGGGCTGCGAGGCGAGATCGACGCCTTGAATCAGCTCGACGGAGGAGTGTCCGAAGATCGGGCCGCCGCCGATGGACCAGTTGGGCGTGAGCTGCCAGGCGACGTTCGGCTGAACGTAGAACGTGGCGAGCGACGCCTTCAACGCCTCGAATCGCCCTGGGAAATCCGTGCTCCACTGCGACGTGAGGCCGTACGGCACGTAGAAGCCGATGCCCCATGCCGCGCGACTGGTCGGCGCGTGATAGTTGACGAACGCGTGCGGCACCCACGAAGTGGGCGCGATCGTGTTGTACAGGCGGCCGGTCGTGTCCTGGCGGAAGCTGCCGTTCAGGTCCACCGATGCGACGCCGGCGGCGATGGTCCAGCCCGGAAGCCGTGTGGCCGCGGCCGAATTCCAGTAGATGGTGGACGCATCGAGACACGGCGACGCCGTGTTCGCATAGCCACGCGCAACCGCACACGAACCTATCTCGTTCAGCCCGAACGCCTGCGCGGAGGCGGAACACGGGATGGCCAACACCGCGGAAGCGAGCAGCGACCGTGTGACACGGTGAACCGTCATCGTACCTCCTCCTGTGAGATGCGCATGCGTGAACGTGGACTGCGCCAAGGCGGGGAGAATATATCGTGAACCCGCGCGCGTGTCGCCGGTGAGTTCGTCAAGAAATCTGATCTTATGGATTCAGAATCAGCGACAGGTACGCGCGAACGCGCTTCCGGAATGGCTCGTCGAGCGATTCACCGATGCCGAGCCGGACGCGTGCGGCCGGCGTGCCCGCGACTGCGATCGGCGGCACAGTGGCGTTCCAGTCGAGACCGAGCACACGATGCCAGACTGAGAACCGCTCGCCGATGGGTGCGATGGATCCCGCCCATAGATATGGGGACAGAAGTGTTGCGTTCAGAGCGAACTTGGAAACGAACACCGACGGTCCGATGCTGATGCCGGTCGGCAGCACCGGCATTCCAATTCGCTGCCCCAGCTGCGTTGGATCGAGCAACGGCGACGGCGCACCGCCGAGCGCGAACTGCTCGAACGTCGGCGCGCTCGCGCTCGTTCGGCCGTACGACGCACTCGCCGCGAACGGCAGCGCGACGCCCGAGGTCGAGAACGCCAGCGACGCGAGTCCTCGATAGAATCGAGTGTCGAACGACTGGCCGCGCGTCACGCGCGCCGAGATGGTCTCCGTGACGCGTGCGCGGTCGCGACGCTGCGTCCAGGCGACTGCCGCTTCGCCGCCAAGCAGGCTGCGATCGCTCGTTGCGCCGATGGGATCGACGCGGAGGTTCCCGACGCTGCCCGCAAGCCGATAGCCCGCCTGCCACGTGTCGTAGAGCAGGGTGCCGTGCGCCGTGACCTCGATTCCGTCGAGCTGCGCGTCGAGCCCAGGCCCAATCGGCACGCCGGCACGGTTGCCGCTGGGGTGCTGTTCGGCGCCGAACGCCTCGAGCGTCAGCGACGGGCGGGTGCCTCGCCACGTGAACGCGAGCGTGCCGCCGCGCCATGTTGCAACGTCGCCGGCTCCGATCTTCGCCAGGACCTCGCTGCGACCGATCACGTCCGTGCTCGCCAGGCCGAGCACGAACGCGAATCCGTTCGCATCTGCTTGCGGCGTCGGGATCCACCTGAACGATCGCGGACCAAGGCCGAAGGTTTTCGGCGGGCTTACGGAATTGGCGGACAGCTGCGCGCCGTCGGCTGGTGGGAGGGGGGCCGCCGGGGCAAGCTGCCGAGCAAGCCGCTCCCCGCTTGCCGGCGCCTGCGGCAATGCGATCTCACGCAAGTCGTATCCGCGTGAGTAGAGCGAGAGAAACCAGATCGAGCGGCCGCGGGGATTCGGCTCCGGCGCCACCGCGGCGCCGCTGGCTCGCGTGAGCGGCTCCGTTCGCCCGCTCACCACGTTGACGCGCACGAGATTGGGGATTCCCGTCGCATCCGAGACGGCGACGAGCGACGTCGCGTCGACCCAGGCCGCATCGTACGTGTTGCTGGTCGTAGACGGTATGGTTTGGAAAGCTCCGCCCTCGATCGGCGAAACGATCAGTTGCCAGTGGGCGCCGTCGTGCATCGACGCCACGAAACGGCGGCCGTCGGCCGCCACTCGCGGGCGGTAGAACGAACGGCTGGGACTTCCCTCGAGGATGGTCGTCGTCGTGCCAGTCGCGAGGTCGATCATGACGACGTCGCACCATCCATGACGGCACTGCATTCCAACGGCGGTGCGGCCGTCAGGCGCGGGATCGGCATCGCGAATCGATGCGCCATGCGTCACGCGGCGCACGTCGCCGTTGCGGGGATTCCAGAGATACAGGTCCGGCACGAGTGTGCCGTCGCCACGCGCGGTATTGCGCCAGAGCAGAATGCGGCCGTCGGCGAGAAAGCGCGGATCCGCATATGCGGATCCTCCCTTGGCGCGCAGCGTGGCTACCGGCTTCTTGGGCGCCGGATAGATCGGATGTGCCGGCACGTCCTCTGGATCACGCGCCAGGAGAATCGAGTCGCGCCGCGCCCGCCCGGTGTCCGGCTCCGGAGCGGTCCGCCAGATGACAACGCGCGCCGGCGACACGGCCGAATGGATCGCAATGGCGGCAAAGCGGCCATTCCGCGAGATGGCCGGGTCGCCGGTGCTCCATGCCAATCGTTGAACGATGGTTCCCGTATCCGGCGGCGCGCCCGCAGCCGCACGAGTCGCCTCGAGGGCCTTTCCCGTCAATTCGGCTGTGAAGCGTCCGTAGAGCGCGCTGGGCGTTTCGCCGTAGACCCCGGTGAATGCTTCGTCGAAGCTCCGACTTTGCTTTGCGGTGAGCCGTCGCCAGATCGCAACCAGGCTCGAGTCGCCATTCCGTGCGGCGAGCCACTCGAGAAACGCCGATCCGGCGAGATAGGCGAACTCGCCGCCGTCGTAGGCGCCCGACGCGTTCAGCTGATCGTATCGGGGCAGCTGGCCTTCAACCGCCCATTCGCGGAGGAACGCCGCACGCCACGCACCGTGCGGTCGTCCCGACCCGGTCACGCGTCCCTCGACGTACGTGGCGTAACCCTCGATCGCCCACCGCGGGGCGTTCAGCGCAATCGGACCGAGGTCGACGGGCAACGCCTGCCAGAGATGTCTAATGAATCCGTTTCGTGACGGTCGCGTGAGGTGCGCGATGTGCGTGAACTCGTGCGAGACGAGCATCTCGCCCCAGTCGCGAAACTCGCCGATGTCCTCTCGCGGATCGGGCGGTGTGGCCCAGAGCTCGATCACCGGCTGATTGAGAAACGGCCACGCTGAGCCGTTGGGCGACGAATAGGGATTGTCCACCACGATCTGCGTACGGCGATTCGGCGCGTAACCGACGTCGCGAGCCACCGCGCTGTCGATCGATTCGACGTGTGTGGCAAGGGTGCGCGTCCAGTCTTCGAGGTTCGCCGGGTAGTGCAGCGCGAAGTGCTGCGTTTCGATGGTGCGCCAGGGGAGCCAGGTGCGCACCAGGAATTGCGCATGCGCGAGGCGCGGAGCGCCGGCGCTGAGCAATGCGGCGAGCAGCAGACGAACAAAAAGGACGGGGAGCGTCTCCGTCCCCGTCCCTCGTTTCGATTTCCGCTGCATCCGGCTTCGTTCGCGGCGCTCGCGCGCCGGATCAGGTCAGAGCTGCTGCTGCGTGCGCCGGCTGGCCAGCCGGTCCATCAGCCAGGTGCCCGGAATCGTGAACAATGGCGTGAGGAAAAAGCCGAGCAGCGTATTCAACCAGATCAGCGCGATATAGAAGCAGCCGAGGCCAATGCTGACCCAGAGGGTGCCGAGCGGACCGTGAGTTTCCAACGATTGCTCCTGAAAGTGTGTCGAACGTCGGAATAATAGTTCGGCTGTGGCGGGCGTTCCAGTGCCGCGCGATCGGGAGGCTGACCGTGTGGCCCAGCGCTACCTTTGACATGTGCCTTCGCGCGATGTGACGACGATTCGTGAGGCCGTGGCCGACGCGCTGCTGGTTGGCGGCAGAGTCGTGCTGGCGGTGTCGGGCGGATTGGACTCGATGGTGCTGCTCGACGCGGCGGCCCACGCGGCTGATCGCGCCCGACTCGTCGTGGCGACGTTCGATCACGG
>Ga0070680_100003242_pt1 | contig 12109 bp, 16 predicted proteins | sample KBSC73BmetaG_FD_64672 | JGI IMG/M metagenome (GOLD analysis project Ga0070680, IMG submission 64672) | Corn rhizosphere microbial communities from Kellogg Biological Station, Michigan, USA - KBS C7-3B metaG | ecosystem: Host-associated > Plants > Roots > Rhizosphere | place: USA: Michigan...
GGTGCCGCCTATCCCTGAAAAATAGATGTGCATGCCCATAGTCTACCATGGCATTGTGCTACACTTAAGGAAGTAAATAACTAATAAAAATGCTCAAACAAAAACTAGCAGTATTACTAAGGCGGCGCTATTTTTGGCGTGACATAGGCTTTGACGAACTGAGCGAGCTATACGTAAGTAATATGCTACATACGTTTGCGGTGAGTTTGCTGCTGGTTTTCGTGCCGTACTACCTGTACCAAAACCATTTTAGTGTTAGCCAAATATGCTTAGTTTATGGCTCATTCTTCATGACACGTATCTTCATTGACTTTGTTGCTGCGCACGCCATAGCACGCTATGGACCAAAGCATTCTATGATAGTCAGCTGCTTGCTACAGATAGTAAGCGCCAGTCTCTTCTTAACGTTGCCATATTACCATTGGCCCTTTTGGCTCCTTGGTTCTATATATGGGGCGGCGGCTAGTTTTTTCTTCATACCATTCCATGTGGAGTTTTCAAAAATCAAGCACACCAAGCATGCCGGCAAAGAGCTTGGTTACATGCAAATGCTCGATAAAACCGGGGCCGTACTTGGCCCGCTAGTAGGTGGTCTGGCAGCGCATTATTTCGGGCCGCAAGCTATATTTCTACTGGCAGTAGGGTTTTTATTCGGTAGTTTATGGCCGTTGTTCCAGTCGGCAGAGCCAGTTCGTACCCACCAAAAGCTCGACTACCGTACCTTACCCCTTCATCGTATTAAGCACGACCTAATCACCTATGTTGGCTCAGGAGTTGAGAACACTTTATGTATCAATGCTTGGCCGTTCTATGTTTCGCTGTTTGCTTTGTCAGGGGCGGTCTATGCTCAGCTAGGGATGCTTACAGCCTTTGGCGTGCTGGTTTCCATAGGTTCTGCCTACCCTATAGGCAAAGCTATAGATGGGCGTAATCCGCGCAGGATTATGCATCTGTCGGTTATTTTGAACTCTTCCTTGTATGTGTTCCGACCGCTTGTGCATAGCGTAATTCCGGCGTATGGCATTAACATGAGCAACGAAATAGTTACCACAGGCTACCGTATGCCCATGCTAAAAGGTGTTTATGCCGCCGCCGATGACTTACCGGGTCACCGTATAGTTTATATATCGACCTTAGAGGCTTGCACTAGTCTGTGTAAGGCCACGGCATGGCTTATTCTGGCGATAGTGGCAACCAGCTTCTCGGCTTACAGTACGTTTGTAGTGGCTTTCTTTATAGCCGGCACCGCTTCATTCTTTATGCTGGCGGAACGTTTCAAGGCGCTTACGCCAAAGAAAAGATATAATCTGGTATATGGGCAAGCTAAGCAACCTGAAGCAGCACGCTAAGACCCTCAAGCCCTGGCACTTTCTAGTGCTTGCAGTACTGAGCGGCATAGTATGCTTAGTGGCACTACGAGCTAATAACGAGCACATGCTGCAGCTGAGGAGCAAGCTGTACCAAGCCGACCAAAGTGGGGTGGGGGTGCAACAAGCGCTGGGCAATCTTCAAAAATACGTGGTAGCACATATGAACACCAGCCTTTCCACCGGTAATACAGGTGTATACCCACCCATTCAACTAAAAGGTACCTACGATAGGCTTGTGCAGGCCCAAGGGATGGCATTGCAGCAACAGAACGGCCAGATCTATACCGATGCTCAGCATTACTGCGAAAAGCAAAATTCGGTAGATTTTTCGGGCCACAACCGCGTGCCATGTATAGAACAGTACGTACAGAACCACGGGGTTAAGTTGCCTGTTATAGAAGATAGCTTATATAAATTTGACTTTGTTTCGCCGAGGTGGTCACCCGATCTTGCTGGTTGGAGCATGGTTCTTAGTGCTGTGTGCTTAGTGAGTGCCGCCGCGCTATTCATTGTTCACCGATTCAGCAAATAAAAACACCCGGGATGACCCGGGTGTTTTACACTAAAGCTTCTTTTAAGCCTTAAGGCTTCGTGCTAGTAGTGTTGCTAGTGCTGCTACTGTTCGTGCTGCTCGAACCTTGTACGGCGTTAGTGTTGGTGCTGCCATTGCTAGATTGGCTCTGGTCGGCACACTTTTGGCCATTCGGGTTATCCTTTTCGAACTTAGCGACAGCTTGAGCGACTTGGCCGCTGTCCTGGAGGTTTTCCCAGAAGGTAACTTGGTCACGGTTAATGACCATGCGGTCATATGGTGAGTGTAGCTCACAGCCAAGCTTCACAAGAGAAACACTTGAGTTTGCTGTGCTAGCGTTGGTGCCACTGTTGGAAGTTTGTAGGTAGTAGATGTTGTCTAGTACTAAGTAACGGCTGTTCAGGCTCTTTACATCACCGAAATAAACCTGACCTGTATTCAGGAAAACTGCCTGTAGTTTCTTAGAATCGACGTAACTGCCTTCAGGCTTTTGACCACCGAATGCAAAAGCGACCAAAGCGGCAACTACAAGTACTACTACAGCCACGAACAGTACTATGCTGCCCCAACGTAGCCACTTGCTGCCCCCGGCCTTACCTTTTTTATTTGTTGCTCCACCAAATGGTGCACCGGAATTAGCAGGTGCCGGCTGTGAAGCGCGTGTGTTGAAGTCCATGTGTTCTCTCCACCTTTAAACTTTTTATGGTTACCGCCATAGTGTAATACAAGCCTTAGCATCAGTGCAATATCAAGTTGAACAATTGCTTTCAGATAAGGGTATGGCAGTAAAAACAACCGTCTTAAAGTGATGATAAGGGTTGACAAATAAATTACCTCAAGAGTATGTTAGGGGTACACTACTAACTATAAGAGAGGGAGAAGTCAGAAATGGCATACAAGCACACTAACTCCAAGGGTGTAACATACTACTTAAACTCAAAGGAAGTTACACTTCGCGGTGGTAAGAAGCAAACCATCTACTACTTCAGCAAGGATCAGCGCCCAGAAGGTACTGACCTGCCTGCAGGCTTTAGCGTTAACGAAAACCCACGCAACGGTTTCCTTACTGTTAAGCGCGGCTAGTATATACAAACACGAATACTTAAGCACCCGGCTTCGGCCGGGTGTTTTTAATTGCTGTTTTTCTATACAATTAATAGGATGAGTGAAGTTATTTTAAAGGTTAAAGACCTACGCAAGGTCTACGACGGCAAGCCAGCTGTTGATGGCATAAACTTTGAGGTCAAAAAAGGTGAAATCTTTGGTATACTCGGCCCAAACGGTGCCGGCAAGACAACAACGCTGGAGATGATAGAAACCATGCGTGAAATTGATGGCGGTAGCATTACTGTCGACGGCTTGGACGTTGCTTCGCAACCCAATGAAGTTAAAGCTACCATTGGCGTACAACCACAAAGCCCTGCTTTTCAAGATAAAACAAGGCTTAGCGAGATTATTGAACTGTTCGCTGCGGCATACGGCGAAAACGTTGACCCCATGGAGTTCTTGAACGATGTAAAACTTGGCGAGAAAGCCAATGCCTACGTAGAACAGTTAAGTGGTGGCCAAAAGCAGCGCCTAAGTATAGCTGCAGCACTCGTACATAGCCCTAAACTGTTTTTTATGGACGAACCTACCACCGGACTCGACCCGCAGGCCCGACGCAACCTATGGGACCTTACGCGTGAAGTCCGCGATAAAGGCGTGACGGTCATTATGACAACGCACTATATGGATGAGGCCGAAATACTCTGTGACCGAGTAGCCGTTATGGACAACGGCAAGATTATCGCCATCGATACTCCCAAAAACCTTATACAGCAGCTGCTTAAGCGAGGTTTCAAAAAGGAGCAGCAGGTGGAGCAAGCCAACCTGGAGGATGTATTTATTGACTTAACAGGAAAGGCGCTAAGGGATTAACATGCACCACTCTGGTTTTTATCTTCTTATCGCTGTAATAGTCCTGCTTATCTTCTTTCGTAGAGTATGGCCGCGGCTACGAGCCAATCACCCCACGAAACCCGTCGTACATCGCAGTATCAAGCACAAATCCTTCTATACCGTGCAGGTGTTTTCCAGGCTCAACACGCGTCGCTTTTTCCGCGACCGTTTAGCGCTCTTTTTCGGCATATTGTTCCCCCTCATATTCCTCTTCGTATTTGGCGGTATATCCGGCGGCAGCAAGAACAACAATGTCTCGTTCCGTGTAGCAGTCATAAACGAAAGCCATAGTGCGTTTGCCCAGCAGTTTAGTCATCAGCTTAGTACCAGCAAGACCTTTAAGATAAATAAGGACGCCACAACGCTTGCGACCGCGAAAGATAAGATGGCCAAAAGCCAAGTGGACGCCACCATAGTGCTGCCAGCTGACTTTGGTACGGTTAAGCCAGGCCAAAACTACCCTTCCGGTGAAGCTAAAGTGCTCTATAGCCAGAACAGTGTCAGCGCCGGCCAAACGCTTACTACGGTCCTTGAGGGAGAGTTTAAGCGGGTAAATGCTAAATTTGTCAGTACGCAGCAACCTTTTACGGCAGTCGGCCAACAGCTAAACGAAAAGAGCCTGACATCATTTGACTACACCTTTGCCGGTTTACTTGGCTTTTCTATAGTCGGCCTAGGCATATTTGGACCAGTAAATGTCTTTCCTGAGCTCAAAAAGCAGGGCATACTACGCCGCTTACACACTACACCACTCAAGGTTTGGCAGTACTTTACCTCAACCATGATTTCGCAAGCCATTATCGGCCTTATAAGCCTGGCTATTATGTTCGCTGTCGCCATAGCGGTCTTCCACCTTAAAGTAGTAGGGAATTACCTGGAAATAGCTATATTTTTAGTATTTAGCATCATCACTATCTTAGGCATCGGTCTAGCTATAGGCGGCTGGGCGAAAAACGAGCGCCAAGCAGCGCCTCTCGCAAACATCATCGTGTTCCCGATGATTTTTCTGAGCGGCACGTTCTTCCCGCGTTTCCTTATGCCGGAGTGGCTACAGAGCATTACGTATTACTTACCACTTACCCCTGTTATAGATGGTGTCCGCTTGCTGGTTACAGAAGGCAAGCACCTAACAGATATCGGCACACAATTGGGACTGTTGGGTATTTGGACGGTGATTATCTACTTTATAGCCTTTAGAGTATTCCGCTGGGAATAACCAGCTACCTCTAGACAAACAAGCATAAACGTGATACAATAGAGTTATGTCACATTCTGGCCAGCAAAAATCTTTCAGTACTGAACCGCACCCAGCAGTAACTGTTGCAATGGAAGAGGTTGCTGCAATGAAACCACGTTCGCAAGTTCAAAAACGCGCTGCCCAGCTTGCCACTCGCATTGCCCTAGAGCATAACCCTCCAGCTGGTGAGATAGAAGCTATCTTGACCATGGGAGCACGTCGTGTCGCTCAGTTAACTGCTTCTCCCGAATCACAAATCCCAGAAGATATTCCAGAATCAACTGCAAACATTGAGCAGCCCTGGTCACCTTCAGGCATCTTAGATAGTATGCCTTCAAGCCGTGATGCTGACTGGCGTGAACGCCAGCTACCACGCGGCGACCGTGACTAAAGCCAAAAACACTTAAAATTACTCCTTAAAAGTGGTATAATATATTTTTGCTATGGCACGAGAGAAAGCTGAAGTTCCTGGACAGGAAGCGCTGATAACTAGTGCACCTCTAACTACTGAGGTGCATATTCGTGATTTTAGCGACCAAGCACCTGCAGTTTCGTTGGTAGAGCATCATTTGCAGCAGATACACGCATTAAATTTGTTTTCTACTATTCATGAAAAAGAATGGATGATAGGGCATCCCGATGTAGTTGTTAAGCGATATCCCAAAAATCATGCCAAAATTCTCCAGACACTCACGCAAGAACGCCTAGCTCTTGTGGAGGAAGCAAAGACTGAATTTTTCCGCTCCCTGGGCTATTACGCCGTCCAAGAAGCTGGCTGGATGGACATGGCCGCCTATACCAAAGATACTGAGCACCGCTGGACGCTTTTTCAGGCTCGGTACAGAAGTGTTCCTAAAGGTCCGGCCCGTTACCAGGAAATCGATCGCCTGCTTGCAGAGCTCAAAAACTTCAATAACGACCGAACGGCATATAACCGCTCACATGGTCTTCGCCCTCATGCTCCAGATAAGGCAGTGGTCCGTCGTAGCATTGAAGACAAAAAGCCAGTGGCACGTCCGCTCCCGACCCGTGAACGTCTCATAGCCATACAGGAAGACCCACGAGCCGGCTACTTACCAGCAAATAACCGTGAAAAAAATACTGTGCTTGCCTGGTTGGACTACTTTGATAATCCTGAATATCCTCTAGGTATAGGCAATCAGCTGCTAGAGGTTCTTGTTCATCAGCAAAAAAAGCGCACACACTTAGAGGGTGTGCGTGCCGTAGAAAGCATTGCTTGGGAATTGGGCGACTACCTGAAAGATGCGGTAAAAGGCTACAACGCTACATCAAAATTCATCGAAGATATGGAGGGGGTCGCGCCAACAGCTAAGATTGCTGATGTAGATGACATTGATGAAGAAGCTATGAGGTACATTATCCGTTATGAAGCCGTTGCTCTTGTTTTAAGAGGACGCGCTCATCCTGGTGTGCGAGATGTACTGCTTGCGAAAGAAAAGCGCTGGGTAAACGGCGGTTCTGACCCAGGTAAGCACAAAGAAGTTCATAATCACTTCACTGCCCCAGATGAGATTAGACCTAGAGCCACTGAACAATACATCGATGATCGTTGGGTTGAAATGTCGGTGCGTTCAGCTGTTAAGTTTGCGACCGCAAACATGCAGAACGATCGCGTACGCATCGGTTTTATGCTTCGTTGTTTTAGCGATATTACGAGTGCACTAACTGGTGAATATCGCGCTTCCGAGTCGATTGCGGCGGCTATACAAGAAAGTCTGGCTGCCGTGAAAGATGAACCGATAGTACAATTGATACTGAATGAGCGTACTCGACAAACTGCCTAGACCATTTTTTGTTTTGGCGCCGATGGATGATGTTACCGACACCGTCTTCCGCCAAGTTGTTGCTCACTGTGCCGCACCAGACCTGTATTTTACGGAGTTTGTGAACGTAGACGGCTTACAGAGCCCAGGACGGAGTAAACTGCTCAAAAAGCTCCAATTTACGTCAGACGAGCAGCCCCTAATGGCCCAAATATGGGGTTTGCAGCCGGAAAATTTCTATAAAACCGCGCAGCAGTTAGCGGACGGCACATTCGCTAAGGAGTTTGGCTTACCAGAAGGTCTAAATTTTGCGGGCATAGATATAAATATGGGCTGCCCAGAAAAGACGGTTATAAAGAATGGGGCCTGCAGTGCGCTCATGAATAATAGGGAACTGGCAGTAGAAATTATTCAGGCTACCAAAGAAGGCGCTGGTGGAATGTTGCCGGTAAGCGTAAAGACGCGACTCGGGTTTAATAGTATTGACCTTACCTGGCCTGCCCTTTTACTTGAACAAAAACTTAGCATGCTAACTATTCATGGTCGAACTCGCAAAGAGATGAGTAAAGTGTCGGCGCATTGGGAAGAAATAGGCAAAATACGGGAACTGCGTGACCAGCTAGCTCCAAATACCCTTATTGTTGGTAATGGCGATGTTGAAAGCCGGAGTGAAGGACTAGAACTAGCACAGCGCTACGGCCTAGACGGCATCATGATAGGCCGCGGCGTGTTTCATGACCCATTTGCCTTTTCCACCGATAGCCCATGGGAGCAGTATAGCCGTGAGCAGCGGTTAGAACTATACACTAAACATGTTAAGCAATTTGCAAATACATGGCACGACGGGGAGCGCCCCATACATACGCTCAATAAATTCTGCAAGATCTATATTAATGGCTTCGATGGTGCCAAAGAACTACGCGAACAACTCATGGCTGCCCACTCTACGCACGAACTTCTTGAAAAACTAAGTAAAGCGAGTGAGCTCGTTACTGCCCAGTAGCAGGGGTTTTCTTGGGCGTAGCTGGCTTTTGTGAGCTTTCGTGGATGCTATATGTAGTGTTGGTATTGTGGGTAGCGTGTTCAACGTACCAGATGGTCAAGCCAACTAAGGCTGCAGCTACCAAAATAAGCAACATTTCGGCCACGCTGTAGCGTGTTTGGTGTTTAGTTACGGTAATTGCACTCATACAAAACTCCTTACCTTATGGTTGTTTTAGCATAGCCAGCATAACACCGTTATGCAAGCACAAGGGCAATCGGAGTTATGTGCCGTATAGGTAAGGATTTACTGTTCCGCCAGTACGCACGGTGTGGTCGGCTGAGAGGTTGCCGTCTATGACGTGTATTTTGCGGCCATGCGTAATATAAGTTCGATAGCCCTTAGAAGATTGATATGTATGGATTTCGACCATGCTATCAGCTCCTAAAATAGGTACCGGTCGTCTTCTTCAAGCAACTTCTTGAGCTGTTTGTGTTCAGCTCGCTCATGCAAAAATTCTTGCCACTTGGACATACACCTCTCCCTTAACAACTACCACTATAAGGGAATACAATATACCGTCTGTAAAATATTTGGGCTAGCGTAAGTCTTTCTTCGGCAATCTGTGCAGAATCTGGTATAATCACCTCTGTTCCTGGCTAACTAACATGAACTAATGGGGCAGTAGCTCATCGGTTAGAGCAGGCGGCTCATAACCGCTTGGTGGTAGGTTCAACTCCTACCTGCCCCACCACTTTTTATGCAGACTAAAACCAAAGACTATCAAAAAATTGTTGTTGACCTAATCAATCGGCTAAACGATGTGCGATTTCTGGGCCAAGTGATATTTGGCGTTATCGTTTTACTTATAAGTTGGAGTGGCGTAAAAGCCATACAAACGAACTATAACCTGCAAAAGCAAATCGCCGCGCTCGAGCAGCAGAATCAAGTCCAGAAGCTCGCTAACGAAAACCTCAAACTGCAAAACCAGTACTACAACACTAATCAGTATCTGGAGCTTTCGGCCCGGCAAAACTTTAGTCTGGCTGCCCCAAACGAAAAGGAAATATTGGTGCCAAAGAGCGTGGCCTATGCCAATACGGTTGATTTAGGAGCGCCAACTACTAAGGCAACGTCCGCTGACGCACGGCCAGCGTATGCCCGCAATGCGCAGGCATGGCTAGATTTCTTTTTGCACCGCCCGAGCACCACCGATTGACAATTCTACCCCTGTTTGTTATGCTATGTTTCTGCCTACATCAAGTAGTTAACGCGGGGTGGAGCAGCGGCAGCTCGCGTGGCTCATAACCACGAGGTCAGAGGTTCGAGTCCTCTCCCCGCAACCATAAGCATCATCGCCTCTGTTGTAATGACAGGGGTTTTTGTTTATCTAACGCAACTGTTTTATGGCTCGCGGGATGGATAACACAGTTTTTATCCTATGGATTCTGAAAATATCTGCCCATAGGTTTGGTTCTCCTAAGATTAAATCGTGCAGAATGTTAGCCGCGACCATACTTGTAGAGAGTCCCCACTTTTGAAAAGCCGTAGCAGTCCACATGCTCTTAGACCACGGGTAAACTTTGCCAATTAACGGCACGCCGTCATAAGCTAGATAGTCGAGCGCGCGCCACATATAGTCAATATTTTTTAGGTCAAAATGCTGGGCGCCATAGTCAGCAAGTCTTTGGTAATGGGTCCGATGGTTTGCCATGACCGGCAAATGATTTTCGCCGCCGATAAGTAAGTAGCCAGACAAGGGTAGTATTGAGTAGTTGTCTTTGTCCGGCGATATATACATTCCCTTCAAACTGCTCTTGGTTTTAGTGGCTACAATGTAAGAAGTCGTGGGAAATTCACAAAAACAATAGCTTAAACGTGCAACAAGCGGAGCGGCCGGTACTTTGGTGGCGACAACAATGTGTTTGGCGGTTACGCTGGCATTTCGCGTCTTAACTAAGGCCGGTTCTCCATCTTGGAAGCCAACAACCTCACTATTTTCGTAGACATAACTACCCTGACCATTAACAATTTTAGCTAGTCCCGCAACATAGTCTTTTGCTTGAAACTTAGCCTGGTTGGCAAACTTTACAGCTCCGACAGTTTCAAAGGGCAGGTCTAAGTTAGTTTCGAAACTTGCCGGCAAGCCCAATTTGGCTGCTACCTGAGCTTCATCCTTGAAGCTAGCTAGCTGCTCGGCCCTCGTTGTATAAACATAGTTATCAGCTCTCGACCAATCACATGAAATTTTTTCAGCTTTTATGATTTGTTCGAGCTTATCTATAGCTTCTTGGTTGGCTTGGCCATAAAGCTTGGCCGTTTTTTCGTCGAAACGCTTCTGCAAATCAGCGTATTTTAAGCCGTGCTGCGACGTAACCTTGCCAGTCGTGCCGCCGGTAGTGCCACTAGCTAGGTTGTGCTTTTCCAGTACCACTACCTTAAGGCCAGACTTTTTAAACAAATAGGCGGTATTCAGTCCTGTAATACCTCCGCCGACCACAACAACATCCGTTTCAACATTTTCTTTCAGCGCAGGGTAAGTGGGCTTGGCGATACTTGAAGTTTCCTTGGCTGGTAACTCAATCATGACCGAATGGTAGATCGCTTTCATAAAATCTACAGTTAAATCGGTTACAGCAATATTTTTGCTACGCCCAAAGCTCTGGCCCTGGTTCACGCCAGGCAAGTTTATTTGACCTACGTCACATAAAAGCATTAAATGAGGCTAGAAGTTAAAACAAAATGAGTGTAGAAAACCTCACCAGTGAAGCTGTAGACACCATAGATATTAGGGGCGGCGATGCAGGTATTTACTTATGCGTTCTGGAAGCCAATGAAGAAGTTGTGAGTAGGCGAGAGCAGGAAAGGCGGCTTATAGCCTCCTTCAAAGCTGGTGATAAACAAGCTTTTGAAGGCCTGTACAGCCTCTACGCTCCGGTGGTCGGCCGCTACCTTACTAAAATGATTGATTCAGAAACGGCAGCCGACATTTGCCAGGAAACTTTCCTGCGCTTCTACACGCATATCGACCGCTTTGAAGACAAAGGCAATGGAGTTTTGCCTTGGCTGTATACCGTAGGTCGTAATCTGGTACGAGACGAAGTATGCAATAATTTGCGTCACATACGGCTAGTAGACACAACAGATGAGGCCTTTTGGTCTATTCCTGCTCCCGACGACACTGAAAAGATAGTTATAGGGAGGTTAGTACTGCGAAGTACGACCGATGCGATAGCTAGACTGGGCGGTAATGATAAAGAGGTCATACTAGAAATGGGTCTACAGGAAAAAACAGCTACACAGTATGCGGCCGACAAACATATGACCATGAACGCTGCTAAACAACAGTTGCATCGTGCACGTGGCCGCCTGCGCCTTGCTATGGACGGCTGGGACACGTAAGATTACAGGCTTTGGCCAAGCTCTTGCTCGAGCAAGGGAAGGTCAACAATCATAATTCCTTTTTGGTCTATTTCTATCAGCTCCTTAGCTTTAAGTTTGTGAAGCTCGCGGTTAACTGTTTCGCGTGATAACCCAGAGTGGGCACCGAGCTCAGTTTCATTCAAATTCAGGCGATAACTTTTTGCGCCCTTTGGACCGAAGCGACGGCTTTCTAGTAGCATTTCAAAAACTAAGCGGCTTTTCGCACTACCAGCCATAAGATGGCTCATGCGTTGCAGCAGGCCGTCCACGCCGATATACAAACGGCGCAATAAATCGAGCGCAACCTCTGGGTTTTGCTGCAAAAACTCTATAACGGCTGCCGGTGGCGCCTCACGTACTTCTATGTCGGTGGCTGCATCAAAGAAGAACTTATTTGGAAGGTGGGTTAGGTGCGACAGCATAGGCAAGAAAGCACCAGGCTTAAATATATTTACGACTACTTCATCACCCCGGTATGAAATGTCGTATTGTCGTATCTGGCCTTTGACCAAGTAGATTACTTTAGGAGGCTCATCGCCCGCAAAAACAAGGATTTGCCCCTTGTTGTACTCACGTAATCTATACGCTGAAAAAAACTGTTTTACCTTTTCCTCTACCACAACCGCCATAAGGTACCTCTCCTAGCATCATACCTTAGCTTATTAATAAAAAACAGGGGTAGAGGTCAATAACGCGGCCTACTAGGCATAGGCTGTTCAGACAGTTAATTGACAAATTTACTAAAATGTGTATAATACATAGTGTTGCGCACAAACAAAAATAGATTAACAAAAGGGTAAACATGAAACTTGGCACAAACTTAGCGTTTGAATACGCTGC
>Ga0070680_100003244_pt1 | contig 12106 bp, 7 predicted proteins | sample KBSC73BmetaG_FD_64672 | JGI IMG/M metagenome (GOLD analysis project Ga0070680, IMG submission 64672) | Corn rhizosphere microbial communities from Kellogg Biological Station, Michigan, USA - KBS C7-3B metaG | ecosystem: Host-associated > Plants > Roots > Rhizosphere | place: USA: Michigan...
GTACTCGTCCTCGCGTTTCACATGGACTGCGGTATCCGCGGCGTAGGACAGTAGCCGGCGTTCATCCGGATGAACACTATCGAGGACCCCTTCACCGGCGAATGTTCCGTTGTCGATGATATTGAATGTCCCGGAATCGAGAATCTGCCCGCTTGTGTTCTTCAACCAAACCGCGCGAAGCGGGACCTGGGATTGGCCGCCCGGTCCCGAACTCCACAACGTAACCTTCTCTGCCTCCAGAGCCGATTGCAGAATCGGCACCAGTGCCGACTGGTTCTTTCCAATCGTGATCCTCTCCTTGAGGTTGTATTCGAAGTAGTCTCCGATCTTGGCAGCCTCGGCTTCGGGATTTTGTTTCGCGGCGAGTTCTGCATCAATTCGGACGGGCTTTGCGGGTGCGGCTCCCATGCCGGCCCCGGACCCAGTCCCCAGGGAGCGGCCGGTGTTCGCAATCCCAGCTTTGAACATAAAAACCTGGGCGGCTTGTTCCTGGGGTGTGGCCGGGGGAGGCGCGGGTGTGTTCGATGAAATTTCATCCTTGTTCTCTTCTTTGTCATCCACCGTCGCTTCATGCGTCTGGGGCGTCAACATGGCCGATTCCGGCAGAGGAACCACGGGCCTGCGGGCATACAGTGGCTGAGAAATGTCCTGAATAAACGATTGCGGAGCGCCCGCAATCAGCGACAACTGAACATCCTTCCAGTCCTCGCCAATCGTGTTGTCCACGATGGCCCAGCCTTGAAGCACCGGCTTCTCTCCGCCGTGCTCGGGAAGAATGATGCGATAAGTGCTCTTCCACACCGGTACTTCGCTGATGTAACTGACGAAAATGTCACGCTCGCCGCTCCCGGTGGAGGTAATCGTCATCCGCCGTAAATCGCGTGCCCGAGAAGAACCCACCAAGTTGAGATAGCGTCCTACTTCTTCATTCAAATCCTGGTCCACCAGCCGCACGGAGACCGTCGACCCCAGCTCAAAATTCTTCATCTCTCCCAAGTCGGTCAACACGGAAAAGGAGGTCACTTTATATGTGGTGCCGGAATCGGTCGCGCGGTCTTCCTGGTCCACGCTGAGCAGGCGGCCGACCGCAGTCTCACCATTGCTGCGGACTTCAACTCTCGCGCCCCGGAGGGCGGCCAGGAAATCAACTCTAGACACCTGTTCGCCGAATGGCAGCCGCAAGGCTTTGAGGCGCTCGCCAAGCGGGGCGATGGAGTTGTACCGCACTCCGGAAATGCGTCCATTCCCCAAATCAACCACGGTCAGCGACTTCAAGACATCATTCAGTTGGGCCGTGGTGAAATCGATTCCCAATTCCTGGTCACCGTGCACCCGTGCCGAATGCTCGAAGTATCCGACACCGTTCTTGTAGAGGACGACGCGCTTCACGGGCAGCCGCGAGGAGTCTCCAGGAGCGCCATCCATCGAAGCCCTGGTTTCAGAAGCGGGATTCGAGGCTTTCGCCTCAATCGAAGACAATGCCGCAGCCAGAAGGCAAGAACATAAGACCACCCAACGTTTCGAGAGCAAAATGACACCTCCTCCGGACTACTGTGAGAACGATCCCGGACGTGGTTCTTGCGGTCATCCTGGGCCAATACCGCTCAGATTCAGCCTGGGCCGGGAACCGTGGGCATGAAGAAACCGGTTACTTTCGGCACGTGCTTCGAGTCGCAGACCCCGTACATACCTTATCTATGGCGAGAATTGGGGCAGAAGTTATTGGCTGGGGTTGTTGCATGCTCGATAGTTAGGAAGTCCAGACCTTGGGGCTGCGCTTTTTTCCTGGTGCTCGAGCGACGGGTGTCCGGATTCTGCCGAACCGCGGGCCGAAGATGCAAAGAGTCGCTGCCCAACCCCAAACCAATTGGGCTAGGCGAACCGCACCTTCACATCGCTTTGTTTCGCCAGGTGGATGCTTTCGATGAACCGCACTTTGCCGGTCCTTAGTGTCAGTACGATCGACGACGTCCTGGTCCCCTCGCCGAAGAATCGGACTCCCTTGAGCAACGCGCCGTCGGTCACACCCGTCGCTGCGAAAATGATCTGATTACCAGGTGCGAGATCCTCTGCACGGTAGACTCTGTTTTTGTCACGGATTCCCATGCTCGCGATCCGCTCCTCCAGTTCAGGCTTATTGATCACTAACCGGCCGAGCATAAATCCGTTCAGGCAACGCAGTGCCGCCGCCGTGATCACCCCCTCGGGTGCGCCACCAGAGCCCATCACCGCGTGGACGCCTGTTCCAATCACCGCCGCCGCAATTCCGGCGGAAAGGTCTCCATCGCTAATCAGCCGGATCCGTGCGCCTGCCATGCGAATGTCATCGATCAGCTGCTTGTGACGCGGTCGATCAAGTACCACGATTACAAGGTCCTGCACACTCCGCTCAAGTCGCTTTGCAATGTTGTGCAGATTTTGCTTCACCGGTGCGTCAAGGTTTACCGCGTCTTTGCACGACGGCCCGACAATGATCTTTTCCATGTAACAATCAGGCGCGTGCAGCAGTCCGCCGGCTTCCGATGCTGCCAACACGGTAATCGAGCCCGCAGCGCCGGTCGCGCAGAGATTTGTCCCCTCAAGCGGATCGACGGCAATATCCACCTCCGGCACATCGGTGCCATCGCGGAACTCAGCCCCGAGCTTCTCACCGATGTACAGCATCGGGGCTTCGTCACGCTCTCCCTCGCCAATGACGATGCTGCCACGCATGGGGATCGAGTCCATGGTCATGCGCATGGATTCAGTCGCTACCTTATCGGACAGTTCGCGATCCCCCCGGCCCATGGTACGCGCACACGCGACCGCCGCATTTTCTACTACACGAATGAACTTGGGTGCGAGATCGCTTTCAATATTCTCGCCAAAACTACGCGCCTTGGTCTCCGACCTAACCTCGGTTGCCATACGTCCTCCTACCCACACTCCACCTGAAACCAAACCGGGATAGATTCGCAGATTTTCAATTGCGACCGCAGACCAAGCGGTCGGGAGGGGCACAAACTGAGCTGTTCTACCGGACCACGGAAGGGAAAATCCGCCCCGCGCGAGCTTGAAGAGGCAAGAGATTTCCGATTTCTCGGAACATATTCGCCTCGGCGGAGCAATGATAAAATCTATTCATCACCTCAAGTGGGGCTATAGCTCAGCTGGGAGAGCGCATCGTTCGCAACGATGAGGTCGTCGGTTCGATCCCGACTAGCTCCACCAATTTTCAATCATTTGCAGCCCTCCAGCACCTGAATCGTGTCACAAAATGTCACAATTTCCGGCTTGCGGCGCCGTTGTCTCACTACGTTCACGCTCGGCCGAAACACATTTTCCTGGTGGTAAGTTTCAGAACGATCACGCGGTTAGACAGGAGGTTTCGATGAGTATCCACAGAATCATTGCAAACGAAATCGATCAGGCGCTTCATCGATATGGCCTACCCATGGACAGTCCGCTTGGAGCAGAGCTCGAAAAAGACGCAGTTGTCGGCGGGGGCTTCGAACCTCAAATCCTGATCCGCCGAGGAGAGCGCCTCATTAGCATTGATGAGCGAATTGGCGAACTACGAAACGATCCGAATTTTCGGAATTGTTTCCCGCGGGAGTCGCACCGTCTCCATTCATGATGCGGATGCAATCCGTCGCGAATTTAAGGCCATTGCCGAGGGTACAACTGAGGTGGTGTAGTGCGGAAAAAGCAGGATCTATGCACAGAATACTGGAAGAAACGGTTCGCATCACGACTCACCAAGGCGACTACAACTTGGGCATTAGGATTACGCCGGTCATTCCGTCGCAGCGCTTTCAGCATTTCGCAGCGAGACCTACGAGACTTGTTTCGCTGTCCGACAAAGCCTGCATCTCGATATCGACAGTCCTCGATAGCTTTGGTGTCACTGATGAAGAAGCAGCTCGCGCGTGCGTCAAGAACGTCGAACAGCTTCTTGCGCCAAAGGGGCAGGAGCCCATTACGTGAGCCGTTCGCCAGTGAACGCGTTGTAAATTTCTACAGTATGGTCGGGCACCTGCAGCAGCCAGGCTGCAGCTTGGGTCATAGAATCGACCATGTCATCGTGCGCACAGCTTGGAAACATCGTTAGCTGGGTCCTTAGCCTCTTTGGACGAGGGACTTTCGTGTATAAAGCTGCTGCCTGCGACTCCCACTAAAGAGACTCTGATGGCGGGCTGGCAAGAATGGCGAGAGCAAGTTGAACAGAGGCAGAAGCGGACACCCGTCGTGGAGGTCAATGCATTATGAAAGAACGCCCCGCTTCACGAGATTGAAGCTGCGGTGTGGTGCCAGCTGCGCACCAGACTCAGGCTGATTAACGTCAGCTATTTAAAAGGCTAAAAGGGCGGTGCTGAACGATGGCACTTTACCTTGGGGGAAAGTGAACGTTGGCACGATGAGCTTCCCCCCAAGGAGGCAACTCAAATGAGTCGTGAAGTTAAATATATCGGACTGGACGTGCACAAGGAAGCGATTGTAATCGCCGTGCTAAATACCAAGGGCCATCAGGTGATGGAGTCGATCGTCGAAACCAAAGCCAGCAGCATTCTGCAGTTTATCCATGGACTGCAGGGCGAACTGCATGTGACCTGGGAAGAAGGCACTTGGGCGGCCTGGCTCTACGACCTGCTGAAGCCGCACGTGCATCAAGTCCTGGTCTGCAATCCGCGGCGCAATGCCTTATTAAAGGAGGGCAGCAAGAATGACAAGGTGGATGCGCGCAAGTTGGCAGACTTGTTGCGCACGGGGATGCTGCGACCGGTGTATCACGGAGAACATGGACTGCGAACGCTACGCGAGCTGGCACACACGTATCAGACCCTCAGCCAAGATCTGAATCGGGTGATGAATCGGCTGAAGGCGCTATATCGTGGCTGGGGCATTGCCTGTGGAGGTACGCAGGTCTATGCACCGCGTTATCGCGAGGAATGGTTAACCAAGATCGAGCACGCGGGGGTACGCCGGCGAGCCGAACTGCTGTATCAACAGTTGGATGGGTTGCAGACCTTGCGGCGAACGCTGCGGCCGGAGTTATTGGCGGAGAGCCGGAAACATAAAGCGGCGAAACTGCTGCGGCAGATACCTTGCATCGGTCCGATTCGGGCCGCCCGTTTGCTGGCGTTGATGCAAACCCCGCACCGGTTCCGGAGCAAGCGACAACTGTGGACCTACAGTGGGCTGGGCATTGAAACCCATGATAGTGCGCAATATCGCTTTGTGCGCGGAGAACTGCAACGTGCGAAAAAACCCCAACAGATCCGCGGTTTGAATCGGAATCACAATCACGAGATGAAAGACATCTTCAAGGGAGCAGCGAACCGGGCTAGCTGTGGGATGAGTCCATTGCGCGATTTTTATGTGGCTTTGCTAGATAAAGGCATGAAGCCCGAGATGGCAAAGCTCACCTTAGCCCGTAAGATCGCGGCCATTGCTCTGACACTTTGGAAAAAGGAGGAACGTTTCGACGCCGAACATTTGAAAACGCAAGCCGCTTGAGCGTTGTACAGAACCCAGGTGATCTCCCAGGTTTCATGCCTCGGTGGTGGCCCATCGGTTCTGCGACGCTCGGGTTCGAGGGAGAGTATCCATGCACTCATTAGGCACCGTGTGCTGGTTGTATTCAGCACCGAGTCTCTGGGTCAATCCTATGCCCCCTCGGATAACCCAACAAAGCCATAGGCCTCGAGCCTCACATAGGATGATGGTTGGCACTTAAGCCAACACTTTGGCTTGCGTAGCTGCGCAACTGAACGGCGTCAAGCGCCACCGCTCCATGAAACTATCAAGTCGGGTTGAGCTACTGGGGCTGGCATCGCCGCTGAACTACGCGGCGATCCAAAGCAGAAAAACCAAAACCCCTCTAAGAAGGAGGAGAAGCGAGCAGGGGCTGGATGCAAGCCACATCGCCTTCCGAGGGAAAGGGGAGAATTTTTTCTTGACATCCTCTTTCATAGGATGAGTGATATGGGGAGTGGGTGTTGAAAAAGTCACCGAGATTGGCAGCCGAGATTCGCCGAAAGCATGTTAGAAGGAGTCATGCTTTGCTGGATTTCGATGGTTGGAGGCTTGCTGATCATGATGGGACACCAATCCCGCGGTGAGGCGCTGTTCTACTACTTCCGCCTGGAAGATCACGTTCCTGAAAATCATCTGCTGCGGCTCATCGACAAGCACATTAGTTTCGATTTTGTGCGGGAGCGATTGAAGCAGAGCTACAGTGACATGGGCCGACCATCGATCGATCCGGAACTGTTGCTGCGTATTCTGCTGATCGGGTATTTGTATGGCATCACCAGTGAACGCAGGCTGGTGGAAGAACTGCGCATGCATCTGGCGTGGCGTTGGTTCACTGGCCTTGGATTCGATCAAGAGATCCCGCACCATTCCACGTTCTCCAAGAACCGGCACGGACGGTTTCAGGAATCGAAACTGTTTGAAGAGCTGTTCGAGCAGATCGTGCGGCAGTGCATAGAAGTGGGCCTAGTCGAGGGCAAGCAGCTATCGGTGGATGGCACCTTCGTGGAAGCGAATGCGGCAAAGGAGAGTCGTGTTCCACGCGAGCGGTTAGCGGAAGCCGCTCAGTTCATCGGACAGTGCGGCAGTACTTGAAAGAGGTTGAAGAGCAGAACCCGGTGGAAGAACCTGTCCATAAGCAAGATCAGGTCTCGACGACGGATCCTGATTCCACCTACGCAACGAAGGGCGGTATTCCGGCTCGAATGGGGTACTACAACAACTATCTGATCGACAACTCCAGTTGTGTCATCGTTGGCGTACAAGCGACGGCAGCACGGATGAGTCAGGAGACGGTCGCAGCGCAGGACATGATTACACGGTTCGCGCACTGGCAAGGACGAGAGGCAGAGTCGGTAACCGCCGACACCACCTACGGGAACGGAGAGTTTCTGCAATGGTTAGCCGATCGGGACATCACTCCTTAGATGCGAACCCGGGACAGTATCCACAGAAAGAGGAGCCCATTCTTCGGCCCTGAGCGCTTTACGTATCAGCCGGAAAGCAATAGTTTATCTTTGTCCTGCCGGGCAACAACTGAACTATGGTGGCCGCAGCTTGCGGAACCGCACCTACGCTTACATTGGGACCCGCAAACGTTGTGGTGCGTGTGCGCTGAAAGCGCAATGTACCAGCGGAGCATTCCGGTTTCTTGCTATTCACATGGACGAACCGGCCCGGCAGCGCGCCCGCGAGTTAGCGAAGACGCCAGAGTTTATCGGCGCACAACGACAAAGAAAGAAGGTGGAAGCATTATTCGCCGAACTGAAGAATCAGATCGGACTCCGCCGCTTGCGCTTGCGCAGACTGAAGTTCGTGCGAGAGCAGTTCTTTCTAGCGGCAACAGCGCAGAACCTGAAGAGGCTGGTGCGGTTCCTCAGCCAACCTCCAAGGCCTGTTCTAGTTACCGCTTAGAGGCCGAAGGAGCAAACCCGATCGGGCACTTTCGCAGGTAAAAAGACCTTTTGCTGGCCTACTTTTTCAACACCCAAGGGATTTTTCGTCAATTGAGGTACGAATGTTCCAGGAAAACAGTTGGAGACAGGGTTCATCGCGATGGTACCGACGGATGGTCGAAGGCAATATTTTACTCATTGACCGACGCTGGCCTTGGCCTGATGTAGTACCGAATCGTTTTTTGTTGATTTCCACAGAAAAGGCATGTACCTTTGCAGGCCTAACGTGAGTAGATGGTCCCCCACAAGCTCAGGGGTTCCACTCTCTCGGTAGCTTGCACTTCCCCGCAAGGCCGTGACCGTTCTCGCGCCCAGGTAACTGAAACACCATTCAAACACCCGCAAGGAGGCGTCTGTGATAAGTCCTCGCGTGACTTTTCTCCTCTCAACAACTGTGCTGCTGTCGTCTTTGGCACGTGCTCAAAGTGGAGACTATACCCAAATAGGAATTCCAGAAAACAGCCCAACCATTTCGATTCCCCAAGGCTTTATTGCTCCTTTAACAGGGCAAGTCCATCTGGAAATTCCGATAGCCGTAATGCCCACCCGAAGTGGTGTCCCTGTAAAAGCTCAATTCACCTACAACACGACTTTTTGGGGCATGAAAACAGGAATCATGCAAAAGGTCTACGGTAAAGGTCTCTTGTTCGAAATAAAGTCCGATACTGATGCGAGCCCCGTCGCAGATCAGGGCGCCGCGACGTGTCCGATCAACTATACGGGCAGTGCACACACAGACAAATATCATCGGGTAATTGATTCCGCTGGACGTGTGCACTACATGCCTGGCACAAACCAAGTCACTTATAGATTTTGTACTGATAAATTTGGTAACGTTCTACATGATTCTCCGCAGATCTTATCGTCACTGAGCACTGACGGCGAATACTATTTCTTAATCAGAGCAGGCCAGCCTAGTAATAACGGTACCTTCATTTGGAAAATCGATGGCACTTTTGTCGTCGGAGCCCCCTACGACACAAATGGTAACAATCTTTACGTACAAAACACCACGCCCGGCGAATTCACCACTAATCCAGTAACCATCACAACTGGGCCAACCTCCCAAACTATCAATGTAAAAGCTTCTGACGGGGCTACACACACCTATATAGCGAACTACACCACCTACGGCAGCGGCAGTACTGCCGTTAGTGTCATCACAAGTATCGTTCTTCCAGACGGAACGCAATATGGGTTCAGCTATGATTCAACAAGCGGCTACCCCCTAACTGGGATGACCCTGCCTACCGGTGGTCAAGTCTCATTTGTCTACAACCCCGCCTTGCACGATTACACAAACTTAAACCCTCAGCTGGTCTCAGCAACGTTTGAGGGGGGAACGTGGACCTTCAACCAAACTAAATCCTCCGCTCCAATCGTTATTACTTCGACCGTGACGGGCCCGACGCGGTATGACTTTACTTCTCAGGCAAACGTGAATGACAAGACCATCTATACAAGCACAGTGTGGAATGGAATACCCGCGTACCCTTTCTACTTGGCTTCAGCTCAGTTATACAGCGGTGCGAGTACGCTCCTAAAAACAGTTAATGCCGTCTATGCTACCTCTCCTTATAGCTGCCTTCAGTCGTTATCAACCACACTCAACGATACCGGCCAGACGTCGAGCGTTCAATATCAATACGGTTCTGCGTGTTCGCTACCAACACAAAAGCAAGAATTTGATTATGGTGCAGCCGTTCCAACTAGAACAACCAAATACACATATTTACAAGATACGCCGTCGATTGCCTATAATTCACAATATTACATCTATAACCGTCCTACCAGCATCAACGTCTACGCAGGAGATGGAACCGGGTCGCCGATTAGCTCCACCACTTTTGCATATGACGAATATAGCGCCAATTATTGCCAACCGTTTAAAGGAGCGGCGGTCCCTGGTCTGACCAGTATTGCCGGTGCTATAAATCACCGCGATTCGGATCACGGCGTAACGTTTGTCGCTCGCGGCAATGTCACGTCAACCAGTAAGCTAGTGTCCGGCTCCACTTATATAACTTCTCATGCGTGCTACGACACGCTTGGCAACGTGACACAAACAGTGGATGAAAGAAACAATGCGACCAATGTAGAGTATACGGAGAACTGGGCGGATGCGAATTGCGAATCAGCCGGTACTCTTACTCGCACGCTGCCAACTATAATTACAGACCCGATGGGAATGCGCCGCAAGAACACCTATTACAGTTGCACTCATATGTCTCAGGCGCTGGCAAATGAGAACGACATTTTGCAAAATCGCGTGGGAACAACATACACTTACGATTTTCTTAATCGCTTACTCTGCACGATTGCCCCCGATGGGGGGCAATCGTGCAACTCATATTTTATCGGGGCCAGACCGCCTTATTCCACTCAGGTAAAATCAATAACGCCCACACTAAACATGACGGCGACCTCGATCCTCGACGGGTGGGGGCGCGTGAGCCAAACCCAGTTACTTGATCCAGACGGGACCGACTATACGGACACGACATACGATTCACTCGGGAATGTGGCAACCGTCAGTAACCCGTATAGGTCGACGGCTGATGGCACTTATGGTGTCGGTCAGAATAACTATGACGCATTGGGACGGCCAACCCGAATTGTGGAGCCAGATGGTTCCACGGTCATTCGCCAATATAGTGGAAACTGCGTAACCAAGTGGGACGAGGCGTCTAAGTCTAACAAGGAATGCTCTGACGCGTTTGGACGTATAAATCAGGTATGGGAGGACCAAGCAGGCGTCAGCTATCTAACGATCTACGCATATGACGCTCTTAGCAATCTTACCTGTGTCGAGCAACACGGTAGCGCGAGTACAGGGACTGGCTGCTCATCGTCGCCGAGCAACGACGCGACGAGCCCTTGGCGGATTCGGCGTTTTGGGTACGATTCTTTGTCTCGTTTGCTTAGCTCTAGCAACCCTGAATCAGGCACGGTTACTTACACCTATGATAATAGTGGAAACGTGTTAAGTAGGACTGCTCCCCAGGCAAACCAGATTGGCAGCGCCACCACTACGACTTCATACTGTTATGATTCTTTAAACCGGATGACTGGTAAGGCCTATACGGCCCAGTCCTGCCCTCTCGCCACACCCGCTGCGACGTACGGATATGACGGAGTCGCAGCTTCCAGTTGTGCGCCGCCGTCTTTGTCGGATAGCAATCCGAAGGGTGAGCGTACCTCGATGTGCGACGCGTCGGGTACAACCTCCTGGGCCCACGACCAGATGGGCCGCATTCTCACTGAAAAGCGAACGATCCTGGGCACTAGTGCCTGGACCAAAACGGCTGGATACACCTACAACCTTGATGGCTCAATTGCTACGATTATCAACCCAGGGGTTGGCCGTGTAATGACGTATACGACGAATGGGGCCGGGCGGCAACAATCAGTGGTCAATACGGGCGGAAACATCAACTTTGCGACAAATGCTACATACGCAGCCTTTGGAGGGCTTGCGACGTATGCGAATGGGACGAGCCTTAGTTCCACCGACACCTACAACTCGCGCCTCCAACCCCTCACGCAATCGACTATCAATACGACCACAAGTCAGGCCGTCATGAACATAACATATGATTTTCATCTTGGTACGGGCGACAATGGCAATGTATTTCGCATTGTTAACAATCGCAACACCAACCGCACACAAAACTTCATGTACGACTCGCTGAATCGAATTCAACAGGCGTACACCGATGGTCCGAATTGGGGAGAGACATTTTCGTCGACGCCTACTGCGCCAGGCGTAGTTCCTCCGAGTTCTGGAATTGACGCTTGGGGAAATCTGACGAACCGCACCAGCGTAACGGGAAAGACAAATTACGAACTCCTCAATGCCGCTCCAGCTAACCTTAAAAACCAACTCACTGGGTTCGGTTACGATGCTGCCGGGAATATGACGTCCAATGGCTCGGCAACGTACACTTATGATGCAGATAATCGGCTCATTGGGACTGCGGGCTGGACATACGTCTACGACGGTGATGGACATCGCGTTAAGAAGACGAACGGCACCTCTGGTACTCTCTACTGGCCAGACCTCAACGGAAACGCTTTGAACGAGAGTTCTCTTGGAGCAACGAACCTTCGCGAGTATGTTTATTTTGCAGGTAGGCGCGTGGCCCGCATTGATGTCCCTACCCCGTTGACGGTTAAATATTACTTTTCAGATCGCCTCGGCTCAGCCAATGTGATTACCGACGCCGGTGGAACGATATTGGAAGAGTCAGACTACTTTCCCTACGGCGGAGAGATTGTCGTCAGCGGGAGCGACGCAAATACGTACAAGTTTACCGGCAAAGAACGCGACGCTGAATCTGGCCTGGACGATTTTGGAGCCCGGCACTATGCGAGCAGTTTGGGACACTTTATGCAGGCTGACCCAGTAACTGTTACTGCGGCCAGGCAACTTGACCCGCAGCAAATGAACCTCTACGCCTATGTCAGGAACAATCCTCTGAAGTTGGGTGATTCCACTGGGATGTATATTGATGAAACCCAACTTACAGAAAAGGATTTGGAGAAATGGCACCAAGCTGAGGAGGTGGCCGCTCAAAAGGATGCAAAGGGAAATCTAGTAAACAAAGCTCTTTACGATGCCATCGTTAGTCTTCAAG